>Ga0079226_10003058_pt1 | contig 12880 bp, 9 predicted proteins | sample Poulit2014_FD_76345 | JGI IMG/M metagenome (GOLD analysis project Ga0079226, IMG submission 76345) | Agricultural soil microbial communities from Georgia to study Nitrogen management - Poultry litter 2014 | ecosystem: Environmental > Terrestrial > Soil > Agricultural land | place: USA: Georgia... | reverse complement strand
ATTACACAACAATTGTTGCAATTGCGGTTAGTTTTTATTAGTTCAGTTGTAGCTGTCTTAGATACTTCAACTTTTTGCGATCCAAAGTAATAACTTTTACCATAATAATTTTATGTAAACATACATGTTTACATAAAATTAATCATACTTGTAATCGTTTAACTGTATAAACAAATAAGTATATGTTTTCTAAAATGAGGGTTAATGATTCGTCTAGTATATTAATACCCCTTGTTGTGAAATTACCTCCTCTTCTCAGAATATGATGTATAACCTTCATTTAAGGCTATTCTTTGTGTCCTTCTTGTGCACTTTCATTTAAGCATTTCAATTATAATCGAAAATTTTTTAAACTGTTTTTAATGTCATCTTCTTCAATCCCAATATAACGCTTCGTAATGTTTTGGGACGAGTGATTGAAAATAATCATCAACGTCACAATGTCATGGGTGCGTTGAAAGTAGTGATACCCAAATGTTTTCCGCATCGTATGCGTCCCAACGTAATCATAACCACACTTCTTTCCGGCAGCTTTTAAAATTCGGTACGCCTGAACCGTCGACATCGATTCACCCGTTCGTTGACTCGGAAATAAAGCCCCAACCTTCGGTTGATTCTCTAAATAATCTGCAATCTCCGCCATCACAGCATCTAAATGAACGATACGAGCCTTTGATGTCTTACCTTCTTGAATTTTCACGCTGCTTTTGCCTTTCACATCTTCAATCCGCAGACGTAGTAAATCCCCTACCCGCAATCCTGTATTAATACCTATGCTGAATAATAACTGATTACGTTTCGGAAATAAGGTTTGTTGAAAAGCTTCTCGCATATGCTGAATTTCTTCAATTGTTCGTAATGGTTTTACATTTTCAATGACTTTTTGGGACACAAAAACCCCTCTTTTCAGTGTATAGTTTTATGATTAATTATAGGTTACCATACATCTGAAGAAAGGTCTATTTGAAAAAGTTGTTTTGATAAGATTTTACATGTAATGTTTTATCAAAACATTACATGTAGGATAGTTATTATAACTCTAAGAAATGACACATTATCGAAGATTTCAAAACAATAAGCAACCAACAAGACATCTATATTTATTTCTCTGACTCTGGAACACGAGGATTGAATGAGCAATCCAACGCCCTTCTTCGTAAGAGCGAGCTGCTAAAAGAAATGGATTTTAATATGGTTTTACAAGGAACGAATGATAAACTTTATTTAATTTAATTATATTTGGTTTTAAACTATAAATTATATGTTTGTGGTTTTCTATGAGAAAAAACAGGAATGTTATTCCGTACCTGTTCTATATAAGATAAATCTATTTCTTGTACAGTTACTCCTTCTTTTTCTTGAGCCTTTGCTAATTGAGTTCCCCATGGGTCAACAATTAAACTATTTCCAAAAAAAACTCTTCCGTCTGAAGCTTTGCCAAATTGTCCAGCCGAAACAATGTAACATTGATTTTCAACCGCTCTGGCTTTAAGCAAAGTTTCCCAATATAGCGATCCAGTATATTGAGGGAAAGCTGCAGGAACAAATATTATCTGGCTACCCTCAAGCGCTAAAGTTCTAAAAAGCTCTGGAAATCGTAAGTCATAACAAATAGATAATCCTATTTTCCCAAATTCAGTTTCTGTACTCACTATTTTTTCGCCTGGTTTAATAAATTCTGATTCATAACTAGAAAACCTATTTTTAAAGTTTGCATCATATAAATGAATTTTTTGATATTTAGCGATAATGTTTCCTTCCCTATTAAACAATAAACTTGTATTGTAAGCAAATTCATCATTAGCTTTTTCATAAATACTACCGCAATTAATATATATATCATGCTCTTTTGCTTTTTTAGACAGTATTTCACTTGTTGGACCAGGAATTGTCTCAGCTTCGTTAATAATTTCAGAAGAAACACCAAAAAAATTAAAACATTCTGGTAAAAGAACGACATCTGCTCCTTTCTGTGCTGCTTGATCAATAAAGTACATAGCTTTTTCTATATTCTTATTTTTTTCCCCTTGAACACTCATTTGAACAACTGCGACTTTCATGATATTCTTCCTTTCATTTATATTATTTTATTCCTCTATTCAATATAGTTAAATAACCTAAATCACTATAATAAACAATTTGGAGAAGGCAAGCCCCGATATGGTCTGTGCCTTATTTCAGCATGCCTTCAACCAACAAGTGAAACAATCATTTCGCTCAATCTACTTCTGATGAACCTGAAAAAAAATACTCCGGGATTATTTTTTGTCTTTTTGTGCAAAATTTTCAAAAGAAAATTATCATGCTTTTAGTACTCGAAACATTTTATTTAAAATTAGAATTGTTCAGTAGCCCCTATATTATAGCTAATTTTAAGAAGTATAATTATTTAAATTTTACAACATATTTTGATTGTTAAGCGCTTTTGCTTTTGAATTATTATCCAAAAAGGTAATAATAAGTAATAGTAAAGTAGAAAGAGGTAATCCAATGAAAACCGGATGAACTCCTAATGGGTGATCTAATATTTGCCATATTACAGCGGCTAATAAACCTACCCACATAGCAGTAACCCCCGCTTTATTAGTAGTTTTATTCCAAAATAATCCGAATAATACAGGCGCTAATAACCCTGAAACTAACATAGCAGTTCCTGTAACCCATAGTTCTACTAACTCCGGTATAAAAAGAGCGAGTATTAAAGCAACTGCTGAAACTAATACAACAGAAATGCGACTATATCGCAATAACACTCGATCGTTTCCTTTCTTTAATCTTGGCTTTATTACATCATTTACAATGGATGAAGCGCCCGCCATAAAAAAGGAATCTGCTGTTGATATAACTGTTGCTAAAAGTACAACAATCATGATAACGACAACTGGGAATGGAAAGACTTCTCCGATAACTGCATAATAAATATGTGTTGGTGTTATATTCTCTATTTTTAAACCAAACATTCCCCATACGCCAATTATAACGACAAAAACCCCAGTTAAAAACGAAAGGATTATAGAAATAGCATACCCTTTAGTTGCTGTATTAATATTTTTAGCTGCCCAAAATCGTTGCCAAAGGTCTTGTCTAACAAGTTGATAACCTCCAATGGTGAGCACGTATATAAAAACCTCAGAAGGTGCTATCCCTAAAAGACTTAAAGCGTCAGAATCACCTAAAGAATTTGCATATTCAGATACTTCTTTAAAGTCCCCCGCAACAATTAAAATTACAACGAATAAAGTGAAAACACCTAGAGTCTGTAATGTTCCATGAAAGGCATCTTGCCAAATAACTGATTTAAGGCCTCCGAAATATGTTTTTATGGTTACTAAAATACAACTGATTATTATCCCTGTTGTCATATCTAAACCTGTTGTTAAATTCAAAATAGTCGCAATAGCAACGAACTGCATTCCTGTTATAGCACAATAAGCGACTAACATACTAATCACTGTAGGGAGTCTAGCTGCTTCACCGTAACGTAATGCTGTAAAATCACCAATCGTAACCATGTTGTGTTTATCTCCGAGTTTTCTTATACGTTTGATTAAAAACACTATCATAATGGTACCAGTAATTAAAGTTCCAATATTTAACCATTGTTGTCCCATACCTAACAAATAACCGTTTTCCATATATCCTAATAAAGTTGAACCTCCAACTGCGGTTCCCACAAAAGTTAGAATCAAAGGGAAAATTGAAACTGATCTTCCTGCAACATTATAATCATCATATGTTTTTATATTTCTACTAATAACAAGTGATACTAAAAACAAAAAAATAAAGTAGAAAAAAACAATAATTCCTATTAACATACCTTCTTGTTGGCTAAACATATTTTACCCCCTCATACTATTATTCTTTATTAGTAACTTTACTATATTTACTTAAATATTCTTCTTTTTTCGGGCATAATGTGCTTATTCTACTGCAGTTAGATAAATCACGTCTTATATTCATATAATTAAAACAGATGTTAATCATGCTATATCCTACTTATAGTTCAGGTTATCAAAATTGCTTTATAGCTCATGAAATTTTGTAAAGATTTACTCCAGTTGAAACATATTGAAAATCTATGTTTTATTTTATATATTTTATTTTATATATTAATGAAGAAATTTAAAACGAACGAAAGATAATTCTTTGAATCAAGCCTTCCCAGAACATAAACTGCTGTTCTTACATTATTTTGTAATAGGAATATGGAATATTATCACTTTTCTTCTCTTCTTGAAGTATTTACTTCATATTGAGATCAATAAACTGACTAATTTATTAAATAGCAAGTAAAAAATATTAAGCGCTTACAAATATTATCAAATTTAATAATATTCCATAGATTTATTTCGTATCATGGTTGGCTCCTGTATTCAGGGTACAAATTAAACTTATTTAGAACAACCTGAAGACTGTTGAGTGTATATGATTGAAATATCTGATTGTTAAAGCTTTTTAATATAATAATTCCTTACAGCTGTGATATTATAGCTTGTGTCATATTAGGTGGAAATGGATTTTTAAGTCAATTTGGACGTCATAACAACTCGTTGTCTGTCTTTGCCAATTTATATTCCTCTGTTCATCCATCTCGCAACTTTCAAATTAATAATACACAATTATTAATTTGCAGTTCATCTTCAGGGTGATAAGCCATTTTTAGACAATAAATTTTGGATGTTTAAAACCTAAGGCGTTATACTATAATCTTAGGAAACACTCTCCAGTCCTCTAAGTTATTTGGTTGCTAACAACATTATATGGTGTGAGTAGAATATCCCCTTTTATCTTGAAACTGTTGACTGCAAAAAATATGACAAATAACGGATTTTTAATTCTACTTTTTGTAAACTAATTTTCCGTTTATATACGTTGATTCAACTTCTATATTTTTTAATTCCTCTTTCTCAATTTGAAATGGATTTTTAGAAACAACAATAATATCGGCCTTTGCTCCTGGTTTAATAACCCCAATAGTTTCTTCTTCAAAAGAACTATAAGCTGCATCTTTTGTGTAAGCTTTTATAGCGTCATAAACAGTAATATTTTGTTCATCATCTAATACTTTACCAGATACAGATTTCCTTAAAACAGCCCCATAAATCCCTGTCCATGGATTTCCATCTGTAACAGGTGAATCTGAGTTACCTGGAGCTACTATACCGTAACTTTTAAAAGTTTTAAGTGGGTAAACTCTTTTCATTCTTTCCTTTCCCAAATTATTTAGGTAACTGTCGCCAATATGATAAATAAAACCTATTGAAGCAGCAGCTATTAAACCTAGATGATTCATTTTTTGTAAATGATTTTTAGTGGGTAAAGCACAATGTTCTATACGATTTCGCATAAATTTTATGTTTTTTAATTTATTAACTTGTTCAAATGATTGTATCGCTACATCTATAGATCTTTCCCCAATTCCATGTACAGCAACTCTTAATCCCCCTTCTATAGATTTTTTCATTAAAGGGAAAATGTCTGATACGTTATTATATAAAATGCCTGTACTTTCACTATTTTCATATGGTTCTGAAACAGCTGCTGTTCTTCCTCCAACACTACCATCAAGCATAAATTTAGTTCCTTGTATTTTCAACATATCATTACCAAAATCACTTCTAATCCCTAGAGATAAAACCTCATCAAGCAGACCAGTGTACCCATTTTGTGTACGCGCCCAAATCCACGGTCTAAAACGCACTTTTAAATCGTTTCTTTCTAAAAGATATTGATAGGTTTGTAAATCTTCTTTCTGCATGGACATATCATGAATAGTTGTAATACCCCATTTAACAAAATCTTTTTGAGCCAATTTCATTCCATCCACCATGTCCTCTAAACTGTAATCAGGGAGAGCCAATAGACCTTGAGCTGTTTCTTGAAGTAATCCCGTTAACTCACCAGAATGAGAGGAGCGTTCTATATGTCCTCCTTCTGGATCTTTTGTTTCGTTCGTAATTCCGCTTAATTCCATTGCCTTTGTATTTACTACAGACATATGTTTGCAAGTTCTTTTTAATAAAACTGGATGCTCTGGGGCAACCTGATCAAGTTCTTGAAGTGTAGGATTTCGCTGCTCAGTTAATTTACTGTCATCCCATCCCCAACCTCTAATCCATTCCCCTTTTGGAGTATTTTTAACAGCATCTTTTATCTTTTCTAATATTTTTTTAATAGAAGGTGTACTTGTAGATCGACAATCGATTTCCAATAAGTTTAATGCATAATGTGTAGGATGCATGTGACTTTCAATCAATCCCGGCAATATTGTTTTTCCTTGTAAATTGATTATTTCAGTATTGGCTCCAGCCCAATCCTGTGCTTTTTGTTTATTTCCCACATACTGAATAGTATCATTCTTCACTACTAAAGAATCTGCAATCTTTTTTTCATCCATAGTTATAATATTACCATTGGTTAATATTAAATCAGCATATAAGTTATCCACTTTGCTTCACGCTGCCTTTCAATATATTTGTTTATTATTTGTTCTTTGAAATTAGATACGTGCATATGTTTCTAAAAAAATAAGTTTTTAATATTTTGATATCAACCGTTATCCATCACTACAACTATAGCGTCTTCATTGGTGATATTAAATAAACAATGAGGTATATTATTTGGAATGATAAATGCATCATCAGCATGCCATTCTGTAACTTCTGATCCTAATTCAATTTTGACACTCCCGTTTATAACATAAAAGGAATGCCCATCATAACAGACATGGTCAGCTTCATAACCCGATGGATATGTGACAATTCGTAATCTTCTTCCATCATCTTCTAGCCATCTGGAATAAGCACCAATAGAAGCTTTATCAGGATAGGATTTATCATTCTTTCTGCTAATTTGTAATTTTTCTTGATTTGAGTTTGTCATAATAATCTTCCTCCCTAATCTAAATAAGTATTTAAACACATTTTACATTCACATATTTATGAAAGTAGGAATTCAATTTTAGTTCTAAAATGTAATAACATCCTTTAAAATATATTTAGTTATAACACTAACTTTTTTTCTACTTCTTTAATCGCTTCATAAACCCTGTCCATTAAATCATTTATCTGTTGCTCATTTATAATTAGAGGAGGACAAAAACATATAATATCCGTATTATCATATGTTACTGCTCTGCAAATTACACCTCTTTGAAATAATGCTTCTATAACTTGTGGAGCAACTTTTTCATTAGAAGGAAAGCGTTCATTAGTTCTGGGATCTTTAACCATTTCCAAGGCTCCTATTAACCCCATCGATCTTATATTACTTACATGTTTTAAATCAGATTGTAGTTCTTTTAGTTTTTCATAGAAAACTATACCCATGTCCTTTGAATTTTTAACTAAACTCTCATTTTCTATAATTTCAATATTTTTTAATGCAACTGCCGCCGAGGTTGGATGTCCACTATACGTAAAACCATGCATCAACACACCTTTTGACTTTGTTTTTAACATCTCATATATTTGATCTGAAACAATAACTCCACCTAGAGGTATATAACCACTTGTAACTCCTTTTGCAAAAGTAATCATATCAGGAACAACATCGTATTGCTCAATACCAAACATTTTTCCAGTACGGCCAAAACCACATATAATTTCATCATCAATGTAAAGTATGTTATATTTATCACAAACTTTTCGTATCTGCTGTATGTATTCTTTTTGCGGAATAATGACCCCTCCCGCTCCCAAAATAGGTTCCCCTATGAAAGCAGCAATATTTTCAGCCCCTACTGTTTCAATCATATTAACAAGAGATGTAATTGCTTCCTCTGTAGTTATTTCAAAAGGCGCTTTAGCATGTATAAATTCATCTTCATCCCTTCCAGCCATTCTCCAAAATTCCGGAATTCCTGTTGCGCTTGTTGAAGCAGATGAAACACCATGATAACCTCTTTTTCGGGACAAAATTTTTCTTTTTTTTGGTTTTCCTTGTATTTTCCAATAATGCCTAGCTAATTTAATGGCTGAATCATTGGATTCTGAACCGCCCGAAGTGAAAAAAACTGCATTAAGAGTCTGCGGAGAGATAGATGCTATTTTTTCAGCTAACAAAATAGCAGGCTCGTTACTAAATGATGAAAAAGATGATGTAAAAGCTAATTTCTTTATTTGCTTAGCAGCTGCTTCAGCTAATTCTTCTCGACCATAGCCTACATTAACGTTCCATAAAGATGACATTGCTTCTATAAATTTATTACCATCTTTATCTTTTAAGTAGATATTTTCCCCCTCATTAAAAATAACTTTTGGACCTGACTTTTGTTGTTGTTGAATTGATGAAGAAGGATGAATAAAATGTTTTTTGTCTAACTTTTCAAGTTTTTTTGTCACGAAGAATAGCCTCCCGTATATCTTTCATTTAGAAATATAAAAGTCGTTTTAATATAGATTATCATCTATATAAAATAACTAATTATTATAAGCTTTGATGCTAGTATATTTTTATAGATAATAGGAATTATTACTAATATCTTATATATAAACATATGTTAACGTAAACGCTTACAAAAGTAAATGTGACTTGATAATTTTTATTCATAAATTATACAATAATTAGATTACTTAGGATTATTTAGAAGGTAGGTAGGTCATTAGAGTTCCTTTCATAAACTATTTATCCTCCTATAATTGTTTTATTTACTTTAATATCTTTTAATTTAAAGTTTCCACTTCTTTAGCAAGTTGACACACTGTATATAATAATAAGTTTGCGCCTTTTTCAATTGAATTTTTAGAAGTGAACTCTTCTTGACAGTGACTTTTCCCTCCTTGGCTAGGAACAAAAATCATAGAAGTAAGACCTAATTTATTCATATATTTAGCATCATGTCCAGCACCGCTAACTATTTTTTGATTAGAATATCCTAAATCTTTTGCATTTTTTGAAATAGTTTGTATTAAACAATCTGAAAAATCAACACTTTCAGCATTCCAGATTTTATTTATTTCAATCGAAGCATTTTCTGCGCATGCCATCACATTTAACTTTTCCATAACAATGTTGGTCAAATATTCCTTAATGGTGTCATTTGAATGACGGATATCCATAGAGAAAATAACCTCACTAGGAATACTGTTAATTGAGTTCGGATATGCTATAAATCTCCCTATCGTGATTAGGGCTTTATTATCGTATTCGACCACAAAATCAGTGATTTTCTGTATTAATTTAGTTGCAATCTGCAATGCATCTGTCCGCATATTCATCGGTGTTGATCCTGCATGGTCAGATTTACCCGTTATTTTTACCTCCATCCAACTCATCCCTTGAATACCTGTTACAACGCCAATGTCTAAACCATTTCTCTCCAGTATTGGTCCTTGTTCAATATGAAGTTCTAGATAGCTACCAATATTATTTATTCTATTTTTTTTGCACCCTTGGTAACCTATACGTTTTAATTCTTCTTCAAACGTATTTTTATTCGCATCCGTACGTGAATAAATAAACTCTTTAGTAAATTGTTCACTAAGACCTCCAGACCCTAATAGTGGTGGCGAAAATCTAGCTCCTTCTTCATTCGTAAAATTAACAATCTCTATAGGGTTATTAAATACTTTGTTTTGTTCATGAAATGTGGTTAATACTTCTAAAGCTGTTAATACACCTAAAATACCATCATATCTCCCCCCTTCCGGCTGTGTATCAAGGTGAGAACCAATTAAAATAGCAGGAGCGCTGGAATCTTCTCCTTCCTTTCGTCCGTATATGTTACCAAAGTCATCAACTCGCACTTCTAAATCAATCATCTTCATCCATTCAACAAAAAGATCTCTCATTTGTTTATCTTCATCTGTTAATGCTAACCGACATATCCCTCCTTTGGATAACTCTCCAATTTCCCCACTTATTTCAATAGTGCGCATCAAACGTTCTAAGTTGATTGAAATATTTGATCTCCTCATGATAAATATCCTTTTCTTGTAACACTTCTTTTATAATTTCATTTATAGCGATATTTGTTTGGTTTTGTTAAAATAACTATCAATTAATTAATAGAAGATTTATAATTTACTAGTTCTTACAATCACAATAATCAAAATTTAAATACTCGTATGGTAAAAAGTCTTGGCCTTATTATTAATATTTTTTGTTCAATTTTTCGCAAAAAATCATTAAAAAAGCCAATCCTAAATGAACAAAGAGTATCTTTAACTTTGTCTTTAGAACTGGCTTTTGTTTACTGGAACAATTTGGGTGTTAAATTGTAAGTAAGATAGGCAGAACTTAAAAAGAAAATATTGATTTAATTTTCTTAATATTAACATTTTGTATAAACATTGTCAATAAGCTATATTTTTTTGTACGTGAGCATTTTTATACTATTTGCTTCGCGTATTCCATTTTGTGTTTCGAAATAGCATTCCAAACATAAGACTCCAGTTCTTTGGATTGACCATTTGTTGGATGCATTTCTGTACTTGTGTTTTTTTGGTTCAATATATTCCTCGAAAATATATTTTCTCGCTATTTCCACACATCTCGACACGGACAGTTTCTTTGTCTGATTCATTTACACATTTATTGTATTACTTAATGCTGAATTAGTGACATCTGATAATCGGGAACGCATGAACATCTGTAAATCATCTTTTCGAATGAATCACCTTTTTTCGTGAAACAGGTTCAATGCCTTTGCCTTTAATTGTCCTGATTGCAACCACCTGCGGATAATTTCTATATTTGTGGTGACTTTATTTTCTTTTAGGGTTTTGAACACTTCAACTTCTTTCGAGCCTTATTCACAGATGTTTCCTCTTAATATGGTTTCTGTTCTTCAGACCAGAGGTTTGCTTAGAGCCTCCTCCATATTTCACATCACCCCTTACATGGTCTCACTTGAGACTTTTAATGCGGAGTAACAAATTTGAAATATACTTTTTATTATCAGAAAATAATTTGGATTATCTTTAAGCCCTGAATTTTCATTTATCTTCATTTGATATTGCTTCATAGTACACTCTAATTGCTGAATAACCACTTACCATGAATTCATACGAGGTATATTTGAAACTGTAATATCATTATTAAATATAATTGTATCAATTTTATCTCTTTTAAATGTTTCATCTTATAAAACACTTTTTTTCATCTTTTTGTTCTTTTCTCAAATAGATCTATAATTCTTCTTTATCGTGTCAAGAGAGGCCTCGGTTATAATCTGTCTCAGCTTGTCTCATTTCTTCCTATTCGCAACTCTTTAACTTTTATACGTCTATTATTTATCACTTTTGTTTGATTAAACAGCTTACCTTAGCTTTTTAACTGATCTAATTCATCTAACCCTTTTTCCATAATATAATTTATAAACTCAGTCTTAAATCCCTTATTTTCTACACTTTTAGCTTTTTTATCCAAACGTTTCAACAAGTCATTTTTTATCAAAAAAGTTCTTCTAGTATGTGTTTCTTCCATTTTCCGCTTAGATTCAACCATCTTGGAAAGTTCACTTTTATCTTTAAAAGATTCTCCTGCTTCATCGTCATTAATTACAGGATTCATGATGGCGGAGGTAGGGGTTGGCTTTTTGTTATTAAACTCATTAAGTTTATCTTCAAAGTTCTTCATACTATTCATTTTCTTCTTAGTCATAATCCTCGCCTTTCTTTATCCGTTTATCCGTCTTAGAAACTCTTTGTAGAAATCTTTATATTGTTTAAGAGCGTCATTTAGTTCATCATTATCTTCAAATCCACTTAAAGGCAATCTACCAGTCGCGGCTTTTCTGGATATCAATGTATCAAAGACAAGATCAGGATAGTCTTTTACAATTAAATCGTTGAAAAACCGAGTGTCTTTTCTTCTACCATCACTTAAATTCCTAATAATTCCCAACACTTTTAAATTCACCAAGCTTTGTGCATGTTCTACGGTTTCCATGAAATTCGGGATAGCTGTGTAACAAAACTTAGATGGCTCAAAAGGTACAATGACATAATCACTTGCTATCAAAGCATTGCTGGTTTGCTCCGAAAGGGCTGGTGGTGTATCAATAAGAACGTAGTCATATTTATCTTTAATTGAGTTTAAAGTTAAATTTAATTGATTGATATGTGATCCCTCATATGATGCATGTACTTCTGTTTTTTTGGTATGAGGTATTTTTCCTTTATATAACCAGCGAGAAAAAGAAGCCAGAAAATTGTTAGCTGGGAGAATATCCAGTTGTTTTGTTATTTTATATATGTATTTCTCCGGTTTTTTGTATGCTATTGCTTCAAATACAGATTGATCAAAAAAATTATTTGCTGATTGATTCGTTAGTAATTCTGTTAGGTTTCCTTGAGAGTCCATATCAATTGTTAACACTTGTTTTCCATCCTGTGCTAGAAAATAAGCAAGGATCCCAGTAGTAGTTGTCTTAGATACCCCTCCTTTTTGGAGGCCTATAGTAATTACTTTCGCCATTTTATTTCTCCCTTATCGATGTTTCATCTAATTTACATAAAAGTATATCAGATATAAAGTCTAAAACATATATATTACATTATTATTTATGTATACGTAAACTCAAACATAAATTTATATATATTTAATATCCATTATTTTTTTGCAGTCCTTCCGGATATCTATTTCGCCAGGCAAGGGTACTGCAAAGGTACTATTACTAAAAGGAAAAGTCATTACTAGACAATGAATATCAATGTACTTTCCATCTTTTACTGCCTCCATAAGGCCGAAGTCAAGTTGTGCTTCTGCAGGAGGATGGGAAAGTCTTTCATAATTCTTATCGTACTCCTCTGAATAATTTCGGCTTTCCTTCCATTCTTGTACAAAACTACACACGGTTCTGTAAGAACCGGGAAATCCCATCTCCCGCAAACTCTCTAACAAAGTTTTATTTGTTCGTCGCAATTTCTTTTTTAAT
>Ga0079226_10003057_pt1 | contig 12885 bp, 12 predicted proteins | sample Poulit2014_FD_76345 | JGI IMG/M metagenome (GOLD analysis project Ga0079226, IMG submission 76345) | Agricultural soil microbial communities from Georgia to study Nitrogen management - Poultry litter 2014 | ecosystem: Environmental > Terrestrial > Soil > Agricultural land | place: USA: Georgia... | reverse complement strand
GCCGGCGGTTCACGGTCCCGACGTGGGCGGCAGCGCTCCGGCCAATCCGTGGAAACGCTGCGCCACCACGTGCAGCTGGAATGCACATCTAGCCCACATCGAGCCCCACACTCATACGCTCGGTAAACAGGCTCTTCGGACTTCTGGTGGGGAGCGGGACTCGCGGCGGTAGCTGAGGGCGCATAGGGGTCGAGGTCCTCGATGATCGGTAGCGACCAAGCAACCGTTCGTTCCGAGGACCTCGACGTTGACCAACGCTACGGGGTGCAGCGATGCGCCCACCACTGATCCCTGCGCGCGCTGCGACACACTCCTGGGCATCCCCGAACTGCATGTAGAGACCGCTGAGCGCACCGACACGCTGTTGACCATCACTGTCTCGACGCCCTGGCAGTTGATGGGCTGCCCGACCTGCGGGGTCGTGGCGCCCAGCCGGGGACGCCGGCGGCGCGAGCTGCATGACGTGCCGGGCATCGTGCCCGTGCGGGTGATCTGGCGCCAGCGTACCTGGCGCTGCCCCGATCCGGCCTGCCCGAAGGGCACGTTCGTCGAGCAAGTCGCCACCTTGGTGGAACCCCGCGCCTCGCTGACGAGCAGGGCGGTGGGGTGGGCGATCTGTCAGCTGCGCCGCGAGCACGCCACCGTCGAAGGGCTTGCCCGGCAGCTAAGGGTCGACTGGAAGACGCTGTGGCGCGCAATCAAGCCGCGCCTGGTGGACATGGCAGCCGATGAGTCCCGCTTCGCCGGGGTGGTCAGCCTCGGCGTCGATGAGCACATCTGGCACCACGTCGACCCCCGACGCCGCGGGGCCAAGGTACTCACCGGCATGGTCGACCTGACCCGCGACGCCGACGGCAAGGTCCGCGCCCGGCTGCTGGACCTCGTCCCGGGGCGTTCGAAGAAGGCCTACGCCGACTGGCTCACCGGCCGATCCCAGGAGTTCCGTGCCGGGGTGCAGGTCGCCGCGCTGGACCCCTTCGCCGGTTACAAGACCGCGATCGACGATGAGCTGGCCGACGCCACCGCGGTGTTGGACGCCTTCCACGTGGTCAAGCTCGGCACTCAGGCCGTCGATGAGGTCCGGCGCCGGGTCCAGCAAGAGACTCTGGGCCACCGGGGCCGCAAGGGCGACCCGCTGTATGGCATCCAGAAGATCCTGCGCGCCGGCGCGGAGAACCTCACCGACCGCCAACTCGCCCGCCTCGCGGCAGCGATCGAGGCCGACGAGTCCCACCAGGCCGTCTACCTCGCCTGGCGCTGCGCCCAGGACCTGCGCGCCGCCTACCGCTGCGCCGACCTGAACACCGGGCGCGCGATGGCCGAACGCATCCTGGCGATCTTCCACACCTGCCCGATCCCCGAGATCGCACGCCTCGGACGCACGCTACGCCGCTGGCGCGAGGCGTTCCTGGCCTACTTCACCACCGACCGGACCAACAACGGCGGCACCGAGGCCGTGAACGGCATCATCGAGCTCCACCGCCGCCTGGCCCGCGGCTACCGCAACCTGTCCAACTACCGCCTCCGCATGCTCCTCGTCGCCGGAGGACTCAAGACGTGATCCCCACCGGAAGTCCGAAGAGGCTGCAATGTGTCTCGAAGGCCCGTCGGCCCCTCCGGGATCCTGCCACGACGCCGGCAGCGTCGCCCGCCCGGTCATCCGCTACTTCCCGCGCGTCTACGCTGGCACGACAGATCCGCGAGAGAGGCACGGCGTGAGGATCACGATCATTGGGGCCTCGAAGGGCACCGGGGTACGACTTGCGGTGTTGGCGACCAGCGCCGGGCACGAGGTGACCGCACTGTCACGCAGCGGGACAGCGCCCGACGGCGTGCGGGCGGTCGCCGGTGATGCGGCCGACCCAGCCGTGGTGAGCGGTGCCGGCACCGGGGCGGACGCCGTCGTCGTCACCGTCGGCGGGGCGAAGGGTGCGCGCCGCCACCGGGCCGTCGTGACCCGCTCGGTGGTTCGTGCCATGGAGCAGGCCGGCGCCCGTCGGCTGATCGTGCAGTCCTCGCTGGGCGCCGGCGACTCGGGCGCGCTCATGCCGGCGCCGCTGCGGCTGCTGATGAAGGGCGTGCTGGCCGCTCCGCTGGCCGATCACAACGAGCAGGAGGCCGCCGTCATCGGTTCCTCTCGAGTGGACCATCGTGCGGCCCACCGGGCTCACCAACCGGCCTGCCACGGGGAAGTGGCGGGCGCTCCAGGTCGGGGAGCAGAGCAGGCTGGGCGGCTCGATCCCCCGCGACGACCTCGCTGCCTACCTGCTGCAGGCGCTCGGGGACGACTCACTCATCGGCGCCGCGGTCGGTATCAGCAGCTGAGGACGCGCCGCGGCGTCGACCTCCTTGAGCGGGTGGACGATGTCCTCGTCGTGGAGCGTCACGTAGGGCTTGCCCAGCGCGGCGCAGTAGCCGGCGTCGAAGGCGGCGTTCCACTGCTTGTACATGTCGCCGAAGCGCACCACGACCAGGTCGCTCTGCTCGATCAGGGTGCGCGTGCGAATGGCGTTGACCTTGGCGGACTGGTGATCGCGCCAGAACTGGCTCGGAGTCTCGCCCAGGTGGTCGCCGGCGGCGTCGCTCGCGGGGTGGTCGGTCACCGGCGCGGTGAACGTCACGTCCAGCCCGGCGGCCTCGACGCCGCGCTGGATCTCGGCGCGCCAGTCGGTGTGGATCTCGCCGGAGAGGTAGACGGTGAAACTCATGGATTGTAGCTCCTCGTAGGGTGTTGACGGTTCCAGCCCTACCACGCGACGGTGATCACCACTGCCACAGGGCGAGGAACTCCCCGGCGAAGGCCATCACGCCGGCTTCGGTATCGCCCTGGAAGGCGACGTGCCCACCCCCGTCAAGTGGGGTGGCGCACCACCGCATCACTGGCGAGGAGTCAGTGTCGTGGCAGAACCACTCATCATCGAGGTGTTCGTTGGCGTTGCCACCGGCGCCGGAATCGTAGTCGCGCACCTGGGAGAACGTGACGCCGATGAAGAAATCATCATCGAGGTCGGCGTTGATGTAGTCTCCCACCGAGCCCGATTGGCCCTGGAGTTCGTAGCCGCCCACTGCATCAGGCAGGGGCGGCGGCTCCGCCACGGCGGTCTCAGCAGGTTCCGGTTCCATCGTGCTCGGCGACTCGTCGGGTGACTGACTCGGCTCTGACGTTTCCGAAGATGCGGGCGAGGGCTCCACCGGAGCAGTACTCGACGGCGTGTCGCTCGGCGGCGTGACCGACGGCGCCTCCGCACCTCCGCAGGCGGTCAGCAGCAGGCCCGCCGCACCGATCAGGCCCGCGAGGAGGGGGCGCCAACTTCTCATGCGACGTTCCACCGCATCATTCTTCACGAGACGTCCAGCGCCGGGCGGTATTCGCGTGCGCGCTCGGTCGCCAATGCATCCATCTCGCGGTCTTGCGAGATCCTCAGACAACTAGCGGCGCGACGAGATTCCGTGCTGGGCCTCTTCATGCCCCGCATGATAGACGTGGCCCGCGGCTACCGCAACCTGTCCAACTACCGCCTCCGCATGCTCCTCGTCGCCGGAGGACTCAAGACGTGATCCCCACCGGAAGTCCGAAGAGCCAGTTATCGCTGCCCGTGCATGTAGATAGAGCAACTGTTCGCTGACCTCGTTGTACCAGTGCTGCTCATCGTCGCGGAGTGCATCAATTGCTCGCAGTGTTCCCGCGTCCTCAGCCGTAAGACCAACCTGATCTGTGGACTCAGCCAGGCGTACACAGGCTTCGAATCCTTTCGAGCGACCACTTCTTCGGTCGAATACTTTGACACCGAACTGGACTAATGCGGCCTTTAACAACATCTCGAAAGCATGTTGAAGTTGCAACAGCACTTGCGTTGGTCGTCCACGATCATGGGGCGAGTTGAATGCCGCTGTTGCCCCGATAAGGGAAGCTATAGCCTTCTCTTTGAGAATTCTAGCGTCGCGTTTAAGTCTCACATCTATCCTGACAAATTGCCCATTGCCATTCCTTCAGATCCCATGTGGCCTCGGTTAGCTTTCCAATTCATAGAGTTTGGATGCCGGCTACCACGTGAGTATGTCAAGCATGCGCAGATCGGTCAGATTCGCCAAGGAGGCAATGCGATCGCGTTCTGTAACATCATCTGACTCGTAGTTTTTCAGAGCGTCGCGCAGCTCGGTGAGTGCCCCGCTTTCGCGAGCTCGCACCAGATCTTCTCGCACTGCGATCCACGTACGTTCTCGCCACCCGCGTTCAGGGTATTGGGTCTTTAGTTCTGCCGCTGCTTCTCGGTACTTCTCCCGCAGGCGTGAGTCGATCATTGGGAAGGCTGCGGGGTATTTGAGGTGCAGTACCTTAGAGATTTTGGCGAAATTGACTCTCTCGGGTCTCCGATTGAAGAAGTAGACATAAAGTTCGTGCATCGCATCGAAAAGTCCCCCGCGCTCTTGTGGGTCCGCGGACGCGAGGTCTGCGTCGGGGTCAATCCATGGTGCTGTTTTTGCGGTCGAGATGAAGTAGTCGCGCTGCGCATGGGATATTCGAGAACTAACGGCGTGAGTCCGTTGAATCTCTGCGGCGGTAATAACACCTGGCTCTCCACGGGAAGGATAGTCAAATCGCGGAGGAGTACCAGAAGGGTAGGAAACGAATACCTCTAGTGCCTCCTCCAGCGTGTAGTGTTTGCCCGCAACCGTTAGAAAATTCATATCACCCATAACCGCATCGTAGCGATGGCGAGTCTTTCTGGTGTCAGTTCAGATGATGGTAACTAGGAAGGCTCCGAAAGGCACCTCACGGCTCAGGCAAACCCTTAGCAGCCTCATCTCCCTGAAGTTACGGGAGTCCGACTCGGTCCCAAGAAACGAAGAAGTCCCGTGGTCTCCCCCCTGATCAGTGCAAATCATGGCGAATCGATCAAGAATTGGGAGATGGACTCACAAATTAAACTTCAGATCCTTGCTGCTTCGACAGAAGTCCGTGGTTTGCCGGATGATCTTTTCGTGTTCGATGATGATGACCCCGAAGAGGTTCGCTTGTTGTTCGGGCTTCTCTTTGATGCATCCATTGAAGTCCTGGAGGGTCTTTTCGATGACCTCGTTGGGGTAACTTCAGAGTCGGCGGGGTCGATGAGTACGCGGATATTATCTGCAATGCCTGATCAGTTTCGAGAGAGTTACGATGCACAGTTTGTTCGCAAAATGATTGTGGCGGCCACGGATCTCTTCGCCCGTTTCACCGAAGGGTGGTCATCGATTTCGTATTTTGCCCACCAACTATTGATGAAGCTGCTCTTCGATGAGATGACTCATACCGCCGAGATACATGAGGTGCCGTTGCCTCATGATTGGCGGGGCAAACTCGAAGAAGTGTTATTGCCTGACTTGGACCATGAGTTCCTGTTCGATGGGGAAGCGAACAGCCCGGCGCGTGAAGAAATGTTTGCAACGTTAGGTGTGAGAGCATTTGATTTTGATTCCTGGTTCTCTCCCTATTACGAACTTACACCGCTCCCGCCGTACCTCACATGACCCGGGCACGTGGCCGCGCGTGACTTGGCTTGATCTAAGGCGTTGCAGCGGGTGACTTGGCGCCTGCTCTGAGCTCGGGTTGGCACTTGGTACATCCGCGTGTCTTGACACAGCCCAACATACGAAAATTGAGTTATGAGCTGAGTACAGAACCAGCGATTAAACCCTAAGTGTCTACCCTTGCTGCGGGAGAGCACTGTGTACATCCGCCCGCACGGAGCCTGTTGCGGAACTGCATGTGTTGGGTGTGGCCTTGTCGGCAGGTCCACCATCGTTTTTGGTTGCCCGGGAAGGTCTGGTCGGGTGTTAGGCCATCGTTGCGGGGTGTGTCCCAGTCGAGGGAGAGTTCTGGGTATCGAGTTTTGAGGTCGTTGAAGCCTGGGAGGAGTCGTCGGTTGGAGCAGTAGTAGCAACCTGCCCTGGTGGAACCGGTGCGGTCATAGATCGTCACCTCGTAGGTGTGGCTTCGGGGGCATAGCCACATAACTAGTCGTTCGCTGCCCGCGGTGCAGTGCTGGGGACGCAAGTCTCCGTTGGCTGTCGGGTGCCATTCTTGTGCAATCTGTGGGTGCGTTGTCGCAAGGTCAGTCTCACCGGGAACCACGGATCGTCCTGAACATTTTGGGCACCCTCGCCCTGCCTTCCGCTTAGCGATCGGCATCTTAAACGTATGACCCTGTTCGCACATCCAGTAGATAGACCTACCGGATGCTGCGATTACTGAGTGCGGCAATAGTCCGTCATTTAGTGTTGGGTGCCATTGTGCTGCTATTTCAGGATGTGTGGTGGCAAGGTCGTTTGTCCCCGTGAGCAGCTTTTTTCCTGAGCAGATTGCACAGTTCGTGCCTCGCTTTGTCCGGTTGGCCACTGTTACCTCAAAGTCATGGTTTTGGCTGCATCTCCACACGATGCGTTTATTGCTCCCTGCGTTGACTTGCGAGGGTTCTAGGGGCAGATTCTTCTCTGGGTGCCACTGCGCTGCAATGTAGGGATGGGTCTCGTTAATCGAGTTGAATCCTGCCAACACTTGGTGTCCGGTGCAGACCGAACACGGTGGGCGCTTACTCTCGAGGGCTGCAACGACTTCTGTTCCAGTCCGGATGGTCAGGTGGCCCTCATGGCAAAGGACGAACCGTTTTTCGCTGGGCGTGCGTTCGTAACGGGCGAGAACGCCCGATGGCACCATGTAGATTTGGGCCTGTCGTCGTGACTGTTCAGGTAGGGAGGCTCGTAATTGATCGAGGTAGCGACTGAACGGCTCGAACGGTCTAGCGACACGTACTCCACGGGTGATGTGCTCAAGATCGACTGCGGGGAACGGAGAGAAGGCTGACGTCTCGTCTTCCAGAAGGGTGCGCGTGGCAAAGAAGTGGGGCCGTAGATAGATCCAGATGTTGTCGATCACGTTGGCACTGAACTTCATACCTCGCCGGTGGAGCAGAATTTCCAGCAACTGTCTTGCCTCCGCGAAGGTGAGTCCAGGATTGAGTAGGTCCTTCAGCAGCTCCTCATCGGTCAAAAGCTCTAGGAGGTTTACAAGAGTTGGGAACGCCTCAGGTGTTGGCGTGAGTGATGTCCCCTCTTCTGGGTATCCCATCACCAGAGAAAGGCATTCCTTGAGGAGGGTAGGGCTGATACGCCCTTGACTCAGAAGAGCTTGATATTTGATGTCCGCCCTCAAGACATCGTCTGTCGCAAGTCGAGCACCAGATGGCTCGCCAGGATACTGGAAGTTACGCAACTCGTTCTGAGGCCGGCCCTCGTAGATTCCAAGCCAGCGATGGTGCTCGTGACAGACAAAGGATTCGTAGTGGGCTGCCAGCTCGACGCTTTGTCCACCGGTACAGGCCTCGCAAACAGCGTGAAGCATATTCTCGCCGTAGAGAGGGGCCTCCCACACAGCCGCTAACTCACCTGGGGCAAGCCCAACCAGCTCCTCGGTGAGCATGTGCACCTCTTCTCGTATTGCCGCTGCTTTCTTGGTCGCTACCCTGGTTCGTGCAACGCGCCGGAGGGTTCCGCCTGCAAGGCGTAAGTGCCGCTCTAGGCGATGGATGTAGCTCGCTGGGGTCTCATAGTTGATCCGCTCTGGAACCAGCGAACCTGGTAGCCGTTTACGCAACCTTCGGTTTCCTCGACTTGTTCACGGATCTTGACGTCTCCTGCTGACTGCGAAGGCGCACGAGTTGCTCTGCTCGCAGGTCGAGGCGAGCAGCCTCCATACTCTCGATAGAGAGTGTTTCGGCAGCGGGCTCACCAGCGTTGATGAGCATATTGACGGACTGACCGATGATGCTGGCAAGCGTGCCCATGTGTGCACCGCTGCGGTCACGGAGCCACTTGATCTCATCTTTGGTCGGTCCCTCTGGGTTCTGAGCGAATAGAGGAAGGGAATTCCAGAATCCTTTAACGATCCTCGCCCATTGGCCAGGGCCTGGCGCCAGTGACATTCTGATGGGAGTGAAGCGCCGCGCTACTTGTTCGCCGCGGGCACCAGCGAGTAGCCCGGATTGCTCAAGGTTGATTCCTGAGTAGATGAACGTTGTTGGAGACTCGTTTGAGAGGTCTTTGAGCATATCGACGCTTTGTCCGTTGTTTCTGCTGACTCGCTCCAAGTTCTGTACCTCGTCAACTACGGCAACTTGGGTTAATGACTCCCTCATCGCCCTCACCACTGCTCGCTTCAAGGAATTATGTGAGTCGCGCTCCACATACGGAATCGAGTAGAAATCAGCGAAACTCTGCATCACGCTCTTGGGGGTGCTGCTCGATGGAACATTGATGAAGGCAACGGGTACGGCACCGGCTTGCAGGAGTTCAGGATGTGCTCGACCAAACCTGACGAACGCTGTGCGCAGAGTTGCAACGCAAGCAGTTGTCTTACCCGCTGTCGCGGGCCCGGTCACAATCACACCCCGTCTGCCAGCAGCAGCGGCTACGTTCTGCTCCATGACACGTCCGACGGTCTCGATGAGTTCTTCGAGGGGTGGGGTACTGATGACCATTTCAGATGAAACATACCGGAGGCGGCGTTCATCAAACTGGCGCTGCTCGCTTAGTGACATCGCCTGGTACTCATCGAGGCTGACCATCGCCGGCGGCGGTATGTCCTCAGATAGGTATTCGTGCAACGTTGACCAGTTGGACAGTGATGGGCGTGGATCGGTAAAGAACTTCACAGTTATGTCTCCTCATAGGGATCAAAGGTTCTGAATGCAGGAGCCGTCTCGTCCTCATCTTCTTCGACTGACTCCACCAAAGTGGTAACTGGTAATGGCAGATATCTCCCCGACTGCTCTGCAAGTCGTTGCTCGCCCACTCGTTGAGATTCCTTCTTTCGCATCCGCGCCCGCTCAGACTCAAGGAGCCCAAGCAGTTCTACCGCACGTGCATGAGCGTCAGGATCGCCCAAGAGACCTTGAGCCCTAGTGATCTCACGTGCTTTGCGTCGGATACTCGCGGAGAAGGGGCGCTTGAAGGCGTCCTTGTTCATCCACGCGCATTCGATCCAGTCATTGGTCTGGGGGTCTCGGACCCATACGGCGTCGGGGTTATGGGGGTTGTAGTGCACTTCCCAACCACCGTCGAGGTCAGCACGTGGTGACTCTTGCAGTCGGTAGGGGCTGAGGTGAATCGAGTCATACCGGCGGTAGTTCACCTGGATCCCGTCGGTTTGGATGGTGCGCACCACGGTGGGCAGTAGTGCGATGTAGTCATCGACGTGGATCGGCACAGGCACATAACCGGTCATATCGAACATAGCCATGTACATAGAGTTCGGCGAGTGCACCAACCTCGGGTTGACAGGGTCACGGAGTGCTTCATGTCTTCGGTTCTGCCAGACCACTGAGACCCAGCGGTCAAAGAGTTCAGCAAGCTCATAGACCGTAAGAAGATCCTCACCTTCAGGGTTTACCCCGCGCCGGTCTACGCTGCCGCCGGTGAATCCTGGGAGCTTCTCCAAGAACATTGTCTTGATCGTATGAAAGGCTCGCTCCACGTTTGGTTTGTCGGTGGGCGTGCGTGTTGCCGAGCGGGTCAGGTCGATTCCGAAGGTCTGGCACGCTGAGCGAAAAGTTTCAGACAGGTACTCTTTTCCGTTATCCGTGACGATCCGCTGTGGCTTGATGAACGGTCGATTGAGGTCATATTCCTGGAGCTCTTCGTTGGACAGGTGCTTCGCCCACGGCATCTGCGGCAGCTCCAGTTCCTGAGGCAACTTCCCCTCGTTCGGACGTGCTGGTCGTGGCAGTAGGCACTGAGAGAGCATGAAGGCCAAGTCCACACCCTTGACTCCTGCGATGTTGACACTGGAGGCGATGATGCTCATGGTTGCCTTGTCCAACATGATGGTTAGCTTCGCTCGCACGGGGTCACCCTTGTCGTCCAGGACAAGGACGTCGAAGGGCGAGGTGTCAATCTGCACCTCATGACCCGGTGCAATAGCTGGTCGGGCATTGAACATCCGGTTGGGAACGTTCGCCGCGCTACGACGAGTAGGGGCACTCCCTGTGGTGTGCTTTCCCTTGGTCAAGGCCTCGATGCGTCGGCGCATCGTTCTGTCGGAGGGGAACGGCACCTGTTGTCCGGGGTAACGCTCGAGAACCTCGCGCCGCACGTGTGCGATCAGGGTCGTTGCCGAAACGGTTGACTTGTCTGTCTGGTCAGCAATCACCTCAACCAGCACATCCAAGACACGGCCATCGAGGCGACCTAACGGTTGCTCTAGCCGCTTCTTACGACCGTCAACAAGCCCCGACGCCCCATACTCCTTGTAGGCCGTAATCAGCCTTCGGAAATGTCGTTCAGAGAGCTGCACCCCGGTGATTGCGAGTTCATCAACCTTTGCTTTCACGCGCTCTGTCAGGTTTGTCTTGTCAGGGTTATACCTTATGTCCTCACTCCCCTCGGTAACTTCCCGAATATGACGGGCGAGTGTTTCAACACGCTCACGCTCCTCCTCATCAAGCAACTCAAGGTCTCTGGGCTCGGGATTGTCAGCGTTCAAGACTGGTGGAACGTCAAGGAGTCTAGTGAGGGCGGTGGGATGGAGGATCTGCATATCGTCGGTGTGGATGTTGCGAATGCGCACCAGAGCTCCTCTGATTCCTTCAATGACATAGTCACCGTCAGACAGTGGGATCGTGTCGCCGATTTTGTACTTATGCATCTGGATTCCAAATCAATTCGGTCTCCCATGAGATCGGGAGACGATTGTCATAGGACAGTTGCTGTTGCCACATGAGGTGGTAGACGTGGTGGATGAACTTTGCGGGCCGGACGAAATGCAGCAATTGAGCCACATGCTCTAACGGTCGCGGTTCGCTCACGAATGCTGCAATCTGGTCGACCGTTTCAGGGTGGGGCGCGTTCCATGGGTGGCGGTAGGCGGCGAGCCATTCGAGGTTGTGCCGCTCGACCCTGCCGATCTCGTGAATGATCTCGTATCCCCAGCCGATGGAGTCGCACACCTCGGCGGTACGCGAAAAGACATGTTGCGTCTTCTCGTCCATGAACTTCAAAGGTCGGACGTCGTAGAGCACCTTGCGGCCGTCGTGGTGCTCCGCGTAGAAGTCTGGATAGTGCTGCGTCCCATCCTTGAAGCGGATGCAACAGGGCTGTGCTGTCAGAGCGGCCAGTCGGGATGTGTGGTCCAGGTGCATGATGGCCGAGTACTCGGTCATCGACTCATACCACACGTGACCTCCGGTGCCTGCGCACCAGTAGTTGCCTTCGTAGTTGCGCTTGTACTGATACCGGTTGGTATCACGACTTCGCTGCGCCGATACAAGATCGATATCGTTGCATTTGGGGCCGACTTGCCGTTCACGCGGATTACCCGCCCCGTCGTACCAGGAGATGGTCTCCGAAGACGAGTACGGCGTGACGTTCGCGAACGGCTCGGTGGCTGACAAGAAACTGCGCATACCCGTAATGGGGGCGGGAATTTTCATAGGCCCTGCCAAAGCCCGACATAATGAGTCTAATAGCAATACAGTATGTCTTTTAGACACGATTAGGAGCAGTTATGAGTGACCCGCGTTTCGTCCCCCGCAACTACGCTACGATCCCATCCCACTTCGGGAAAAGCACGACCATCCACTGGGTCCGGCCGAAGTCGAGGATGCAAGAAGAACGCCTAGTTGCTGCTCAGATTCAACATGTATTTGCGTTTCGAGTTTGGAATCGCCTCAAGTTTCTCGACCGGACGATCTCCGACTATGCCAAGGCTATAGATGTCAGTTACGACAGAACCGCAAAGGTGCTGCGGGGCGTGACAATCATGCGTCTAGAAGATATCGCTGCGGCCGAGATCGAACTAGGAGAAATCTTCTCATCACGCTAGGTTCACGTCCAGATAAAGGTTTCGGTTCGAGTCTCGACACTTTCATTGCATCCCCTTGATCTGACGGAATGGCCCTAATGTCAGAGGCTCCTGCAAGACTTAGGAGTGGAGGTGCACCAATGACCGATTCACAACGAAGTCCATGGGATCCGGGCCGTCTTCGAATCTCTCACCAGGTTGGTCACGGAGAACCCGATCTCCGCCTCGTTCAACCGTGGCAGACAAACATCTCCTGGTATCGATATTCAGATGAAGACCCTGAAGGTGAGGAGCGAGATATCAAGCTCGGTTCTATCCTATGGAGTCTCGTAGACCTGAAACACGGTGCGCGCGCCGCTCTCGATGACCTAGATTCACTAGGCGCTGATGAGTTGAACCTCGGAGCACACTTGGCACACATCGAGCGCACGGGCCAGCTCCGCAAGATGTGCCGGGCCGCTGCGATCATCTCTCACGTTGAGTTGCATCCAGATGCTACTGGAGGGGGCATCGACCGACTCTCCATCAAAGAGATTGCCCGAACAATCCTTTTCGCAAGGACGGAGTCCATCATCTTGATGAACGGCCCAGATATATCCCCAGCCAGAGGGTGGACAGCTCTCGGATTCACGCAGATCCCCGTGGAAAAGAAGGTGTGGTTCGCAAGCGCTTCAGATCTCGTTGGCGCGAAGAACGCAGACTTTTGTCAAGGCTGGGTATCGGGTGCGTGGTGGCGCGAGTGATCGTGAGTTTTGTGTACGCTGCGCCCGACATGGTGCAAGATGTTTCGCACCTCGCAGATTATCGGCACATGGTTCTCTTCGAAAAGCGTCGCATTTCGACACCGCGGCCACAGGCATGATGTAAACTTTGTGATACATGCAAGCTGCTGAGCGAAGAAGGTCCATGACAGCCCACCCTGCAACTGCGAATACCAGCAACCGGGAGCTCGTGGACCCCAAGAACATGCACCAGACGGCCGAACAGCTCATCAAGTCTCGTGAACGCGTAAAGGCCCACGGTGAGGTATTCACTCCGCGACACATGGT
>Ga0079226_10003056_pt1 | contig 12886 bp, 13 predicted proteins | sample Poulit2014_FD_76345 | JGI IMG/M metagenome (GOLD analysis project Ga0079226, IMG submission 76345) | Agricultural soil microbial communities from Georgia to study Nitrogen management - Poultry litter 2014 | ecosystem: Environmental > Terrestrial > Soil > Agricultural land | place: USA: Georgia... | reverse complement strand
TTGACCATTGTTGAATACGATGGTAGGTGTCATGCTGCTCAGTGGGCGCTTGTTCGGCTGCACTTCATTTGCACCGCCCGGTTCTGCATCAAAGTCGGTGAGTTCATTGTTCAGCATGAATCCAGCACCAGCGAAAATCAGCGCAAATTCGGCAGTTTATACCATCCATCAGTCAAGTGAGCCAGCAGAAAATCTTACTTGTACAAAAGTTGATGAATACACATCAGTGGAAACAGCTCAATTATCGCACGCTACAGGAGGTGCTGTGAAGGAAAACACTTAGTAAAGCGTGAATTTTTACTCCCCCTGGGGGGCAAACGTTCTTCATCCGTTCACACCCTCCTCATACCGGGAACTGGTCCAGTATCTAACTTCCAAGTGGAATTTAGGAATTATAGATTTTTTAAATTCTCAATTGCTATTTTTTTATCAGCATTTAAAATATATGATCCAGCTACAAGAATATCTGCACCCGCATTTTTTGAAAGTTTACCTGTTTCTAAATTTATACCCCCATCCATCATAATTTTATAATTTAATCCATATTGTGTGCGCATGGTTTTTAAAGCTGAGACTTTGTCAATTACAAAATTTTGAAAAGAACCGCCTCCAAATCCTTCATCGCATGACAATAGAAGAACAACATCCACTAATTCCAAACAATAAATGATTTGATCTGTAGGGGTTTCTAGCTTTAAGGCCACACCAGACTTCAGTCCGGCTTCTTTTATAGCCAGTAAATTTTTCCTTAAAAATATGGTGCTTTCTGGATGGATAAAAATACTGCTGACATCCTGCCTAATGTAATCCTCGATATTCAGTTCAGGTTCGCAAACCATCAAGTGAACATCTATTGGTAAGGAAGTGATCTGTTTCATAGCTGCTACTGTGGGGGGGCCCCAAGTTATATTTTTTACAAACTTTCCATCCATAATATCAACGTGGATGGAATCAGCTCCTGCTATTTCCAATTGCTTAATATCTCTTTCTAAATTTAAATAATCAGCGTTCAATATGGAAGGTGAGATTAACATAATTTTCATTCACTTTCATTTGAGGATGGGAAATCTTTATTTACTTTCCTCTTAACAAAAATTCCAATAGGTATGGTAATAATAATCAGCATAATCAATCCGAGGTATTCTAACCTACTGATATTAGCGATAATTATATCGAAAACATTACCATTCCATAATGACGTTGTTTGTCCAGTGATGTCTGTTTTATCACTATTTGAGGCAAGTTGAGTAAAGTAGGGTGCGAACCATGTTGCTATATAAAGAACAATAATTATATTGATTATTCCACTGATTAAAGTCTTCAAAATATTATTACTGTGAATAATCGTAGCCATACATGTGAAAAATGCAATGAAAGCTAAATCACCTAAAGGAAGTACTTTGTTTCCAGGTAATATAACGGCTAATATTAAAGTAATGGGAATTAACATAGTACCAACTATTTGTGTAACAGGTAATCCAAGTGTCAAGGCAGAATCTAAACCAATAAATACATTCCTACCCTTTAATCTCTTTTTGAAAAATTCTTTTGCAGATTCAGAAATAGGGAGCAGGCCCTCCACAATGATTTTTACCATACGAGGGAAGAGCACGATAATTGCAACAACACCGATAACAAGGTTGGCACTATCAGCAAAATTGTAACCCGTTAACAAAGCAATTATAACGCCTAGTATGATACCAATTATCACAGGATCTCCAAACGTGCCTAGCTTTTTTTGTAAATGATTTAAATCTAATTTAGAATCACGAAGATAGGGAATACGATTATAGAAACTCTCCATGAGCGCAAATAAAGGCACTGTACTTGCTGCATACCCCTGTGGTATAGAAATGCCTTCTACACCCAACATGTTTTGAACTTTTTTAGCAGAATAATCTGCAGATAATAATGACCAAGTAGCTTGAATCAAACTGGCTCCCATAGCGATAACAACACTCCCGGTCAGTAGATGAACTACTGCTCCGGTAAATGCATAATGAGAGTAATTGAAAATATCAATATTCATTGTTTTGGTGAAACCTATCAAAAGAAGCAACAGATTTAAAATAATTACTGCAGGAATTATTAATGCTCCGATGAGAGTGGAGAAAGTGATACCAGCTGCAGCACCTGAACCTACATCGATGACGGTTAGATGCAAATTGAATCTTTCAGTAATCTGTGTGACAGCGGGTTCTAAAATATCCGAAATGAGTGAAATCGCTAAGTTTAACCCTACAAATCCTATACCAACAATAACCCCGCTTCGAATAGCTTTTAAAATACTCTGGCCTAGAATTAATCCTATAATGATTAACACGATCGGCACAAAAACAGTTGAACCCAAATTTAGAAAATAATCAACAATTATCATAATAATCCCACCTAATTTGAAAGTTCTTTTAGAATTTGTTCTTTGGTAGCTTCTTCATTGATTCCCATAATAAACGGAGTTCCAGTTACAATAGGGGTCTGGTACCTATCCTTTTCTACTTTCATAGAGGTGATGAACAGGTCTGCGCTATCATCATAAGAATCCATTTCGTAAATTTGTGATTGGGTCAGAGAATAATCGATGCCTGCTTCTTCTAAAATAACTTTTACTTTTTCTGCAATCATTGTTGAAGTTGCCAGACCGGCTCCACATGCAATTACTATTTTCTTTGTCATCATTTTTCTCCCCTTTAAATTTTATATGTTTGTATTAGTTCCTTTTAAGAATTAAAGTATCCTTGCATTAGGATTGATAATTGTTCTTTGTAGTCAATATTATTTATCTTATTAATCATTTCTTTTTCTTGAAACATCTGACTTATATTTTTCAAAATCTCTAAATGTTCATTACTGTTATTTAAAATGATTCCAAAAACCAAATTTACTTCCAAGGGATCAAAAGTTTCTATGTTTTTAAAGATTATTGGTTTTTCAGGCATTATTACGACTAGTTTTTGAGCATTAGCATATTCTTTTTCAACATGGCTAATAGCTAAATTTAAACCATCTAATTTCAATCCAGTTGGATATTTTTCTTCCCGGTTTTTAATGGCATCTCTAAAGCCTTCTTTAACATAATTTCTTTCCATAAGCTGGTCGGCCATAAAATCAAATAAATCATTCTGATTTGTCAAAGGTGCATCATAAAATACTAAATTTTTTTCAACAAGCATAGAAAATCTCCTTTGATTAAATGTATTTTGAGAATAATGGGTGTTTAGATGTCAAACATCAAATAGATTGATTAATTCTTCCTGCGTTGAAATATTATTGAGATATTCTTGTATAGATTCCATTGAAATGATATTTCTAAAGAATGCTCCCAATAACTTCCTTATATAGACCATATCTTCCTCTGTAACAGCTAAGAGTATGATGAGAGAAACTTTTGAATCTCTATTCCATTTGACAGGATGGTCTGTTAACATCATAGAAATTTTAGAAGTATATACATGTGTTTTATTTCCATGTGGTGTCGCAATTAATCCTTGGATAACCGTATTGCCAAGTTCTTCTCTTTCATATACTGTTTGTTTAAAAGTATTTGAGACAACGCCATTTTTTTCGAATATTCTGATTATTTTATTTATACATTCCTCTTTATCAGTTAACTTTTCATTCATGAAAATGTATCTCTTGTCTATAAATGAATCTATGGATTTTAAATTATTATTTGATTCTTGTATCTGATCAGGAGTGGAATACTTTAAATAAAATGAATAGATATTAATTAAATCTTTTTCTTTTATTAAAGGAGAAACATATACAATAGGTATTTCCATGTCAGGTAAAGTTATTGAAGAGATAATAAAATCAACATCTGATGTATTTTCATCCTGCAACTCAGTTTTTGCAATCAATTTAAAATGTATATTTACTGGCAGTAAGTTCTTAATCCTATTTATAATCAAATCAGAGGTGACTACACCTGTTTGGCATACAACTAACACTTTTCTCATCTGGACTTTTCTTTCTATAGCGGCTTGAAAATATATAGTTATGAAGCTAACTTCATTATCAGACAGTTTAATGTCAAACTTATCTTCAAATTTCTCAGCTGCATACCAAACCATTTTGAATAAAACACTGTAATTATTTTTAACTTCCATTAATAGGGGATTATGAATAACTATATTCGTCTTCAGTCTATAGATTAGAGGGAATAAATGGAAAGCTAATGAATTGTATAGTTTTTCATCTGTGGTGAGATTGATATTCATTGATGAACTGACATTTGAAATGATTTCAAGGATATCTTTATCAAGTGCATTTTCTATATACTTATTATTAAGTTTTAATTCAATCCGATGTGCAAATAATTGATTACTGATATGTTGTATCTCGAGGTTTTCGAATGTGAAATTTAAGTTGGAGGAAATACTATTAGCTATTTGAACTGCGACAGGATAATTTGAGAAATATTCTTCTTTTTTCCAATCTGTATTTGGTAAAGTATTTATATGAAACCCTTGTTTTGATCTTGCAGTTATAATCAAAAGAAAAATATACAATGACTTTAAATACTGTTCTGTGGTATTTTCATTTAGTACAGGGATAAGCTCATCCATTATTTGTTCTACAGCTCGAATAATTTCTTTATCAAAAAGTTTGGTGAGGTAGGGAGAATAAGATTGATCAGTATAATTGTTCATTCTTTCTTCAAGAATAAAATATACAAAACGTTTTAAAGTCCTTTGAATGCCTAATTCATTTCCCCTTATCCTTGTTCCTGAAATATCAGATACCAATGAAATATTTTCTTCCATAAAATATTGTAATTTTTCGAGGTCTTTTGCGATGACAGTAGTACTACAAAAGAGTTCTAGTGACAATGATTGAAAAGTTAGTGTTCTATTTTCTATCAGCAACCACTTGACTATTAAAATTTGCCTATCCAGATCTTTAGTAACAGATTGATTTTTCGTTTTTATATTTTCGTTAATCAATTGAGCAAACATACTGGAAGAAATCATTTTGCCAGTTAGTTTAACACCTTGATTTGGTTTTTTATCAATAATTACATCATAAGGTTCTAGCTGTTCCTCTAAGCTGTTAAGATCATTGAAAATAGTTCTTTCTGACACATTCAATTGTGCGGCATAATATTTAGCGGGACGATATAGTTGCTTATCTATCATTAATTTTACTAACTGCGCCTGGCGTGCGTTTACATCTAACAATGAAAACACTTCCTTATTTAACATTTATAGAGGGTACCAATAATATTTATATGCTTATTCACCAATTATCTTGATATTGCATGTGCGATCGCGAACCCGTAATCTATCCCAGTCAATAAAATAAATATAGCCAACCAATCCTATTTGTAACTTTCCTTCCTTTAAGTCAAAAGTTTGACTCGTCCCCACCAAAGTGCTCTTTAAGTGAGCGTCTGTATTTAACATAGTATACGCTTCAGGGCTTATACTTCCCTTAAAATCTTCTAGGCCTACTTTGATATGCCTAGGTCCTGGATGGTGGTATTGCCCCTGTGTTTTACAATAAGGAATCAGGTATTCAAGCAAATTATTCAAATCAAGTTGTAAAAAATCATACCCATAAAAATCTTCGTCGTAGGAATGTTCTTCAAATATCACTGAACATGTCGTATGAGGAGAGCTCACTACGCATATTCCATTGCTGATTTTACTTTTATTAACATGTTCATTCACTTTTTCAGTAATTTCATGGTACGTCACTCTATTCCCATGAGAAGTTAAAGATAACTTACCAGAGTAAACTGTCATATTTGTTATTTTCCTCCTTTACTGAATTTCGCAACTTCTTTTATCATTTTTTCCATCATCATTTGTGGATCCTGAGCTTTTATAATACCGCTTGTGACACCTACTCCATCTGCGCCAAGATATAATAACTCTCTAACATCATTTTCTGTACGAATGCCAGCTCCTTGCTCTACTAATATATTTGGATTAATCGATTGAATTGCTTCGATAGTTGATTGCACATAATTTTTGGAGCTTGTCTGCGGCTGTCCGATAAGCTCGGACGGTTCTGCTAAAACTATATCTGGTTCTAACATTGCAACCATTTGCGCTTCTTTAATCGAATCGGCACATACTATTGTTTTTAGCTTAAATTCTTTTGCTTGGTGGATACTTTCTTTCAATTTAGATATTGTTAATTGATGTTCTGCATGATTTAATACGACTGCTTGAACACCGCACTCAGCTAATGGTTCAGCCAATATCCTTCCCATTGTATTACCAAGTGTATTTTCATCCATATGTTGAGCAGTGACTTTTAAATTAGGACATTTTTTCACGATGTTGATTAGTTCCGTGGGTGGGGAGGTGAAGAAAGTATCAACCCCATATTTTTGTGCTAAACTATTAGCTTTAACAGCAAGAGTTAATAAATTTTTTCCATAAAGAAAGTTTTTAGGGTTAATTACAAAAAAAGGAGTTTTTATTTTTTGAGACATATACACACCTCTTTCGCATTCACTCAGTCGATTTATCTCTAATTTCTAAAACATAGTTAAGATCTACATAGAGTATATATTTATACAAAAAGCTAGTTAACCATTGCCTTTTATTTTTTAATAAAGCTTATATTTAACATAACATGTAATCGCTTTCATATCATTTTTGTTTTTTGCTTCAATAATGTTGTAAAAAAATATGAATTAAACTAACAGGAAATTGAATAGTGAAAAGTATTTTCTATGAGATTAAAAAACGGTTTATAAATGTAAGCGCTTTACTAAAATTGCGCCTTTGTGATATTAATAGTGTAAGTGATCTACTCAAGAGGGAGGAGATACGAATGAAACAGATCCTAAAATAAAGAGTATAGAACACAAAGGGTTTTGGTGGGAGGTGGCATGACGTTTTTCAAATATATGAGAAAATTGTTTAGTTACCATGGTCAAAAAAATAGTAATTACATTTTACGAGGAACAATTAATAAAACGACCCCTGGATTTTTTAAAGTTCAAATACTTTTGTGTAAATCCATGATGAACACGATTGTAAACAATGCATCTTAAAATGATTGTATCCAAATACTTCAGTGCCTGTTCTGTAGAAAGGTAGAAATATTTAAGCCGCCTAACATCCTCACAAAGGAGAATTCAGATGAAAAATTATAAAATATCCAAGAATGTTGAAGAATTTTTAAATGGGGAAGTAAAATTGTTTATTGGAGGAAAGTTCGTAAAATCAGAATCTGGAAAGACTTTTGGTTCTATTAATCCAGCAAATGGGGAAGTACTGGCTACAGTATATGAAGCAGAAAAACCTGATGTAGATAAGGCTGTCAGAGCTGCAAAAGAAGCGTTTGAACATGAAAATTGGTCAGATTTGACAACACTGCAGCGTGGAAATTTAATGTTCAGGTTAGCGCAGCTGATTGAAGAGCATAAGCAGGAAATTGCTGAAATAGATTCATTAGATAATGGAAAACCCATCCATGAAGTATTAGGTAACGATATTCCCAATGCTATAGGACAATTCCAGTATTTTGGTGGATGGTCAACTAAAAATACTGGTCAGACAATACCTGTATCAAATGAATCTTTTAATTATACAAAGCATGAACCAGTTGGGGTTGCCGGTCAAATAATTCCATGGAATTTCCCTTTTATGATGGCAGCTTGGAAGATTGCTCCGGCGTTGGCAACAGGATGTACAGTGGTATTAAAGCCAGCGGAACAAACTCCTTTATCAGCAATCTATTTAGGAAAATTAATTAAAGAAGCTGGTTTTCCAGATGGAGTGGTAAATATTGTACCAGGTTACGGTGACAAGGCAGGAAATGCTCTTGTTGAACATCCTGATATAGATAAAATTGCATTTACGGGGTCAACAGCAGTTGGTAAAGCAATAATGAAGAAAGCAGCAGATGATATGAAAAGGGTTACTCTCGAGTTAGGTGGTAAATCTCCTAACATCATTTTAAAAGACGCTGATTTAGACAAAGCGATACCAGGTGCATTTGCAGCAATAATGGCGAATCAAGGGGAAGTTTGCAGTGCAGGCTCACGGTTATATGTACAGAGAGAAATATTTGGTGAAGTGACAGAAAAGCTTACTGAATTTGCGAAAAAAGTTAAACAAGGACCGGGTTTGCTTCAAGACATTGATATGGGACCATTAGTTTCAAAGGAACAATTTGAAAAAGTTACAGGCTATATACAAAAAGGGATTAACGAAGGGGCTACCATTCTAACAGGCGGGAGTCATTCAGATAAAGGTTTCTTTGTAGAACCTACAATTTTTACAGAGGTTACAGATGAGATGTCAATTGTTAAGGAGGAGATATTCGGGCCGGTATTAGTTGCACAACCTTTTGATACTTTAGACGAGGCTATTGAGAAAGCGAATAATTCTCCTTATGGATTAGGCGCTGGTATATGGACAGAAAGTAACAAAAAAGCTCATTACATGATAGATAGAATCCAATCTGGGTCTGTATGGGTGAATTGCTATAATCTAACCAATCCAGCTATACCGTTCGGAGGTTATAAGCAATCAGGTTTTGGACGAGAAATGGGATCTTATGCGCTGGAAAATTATACAGAAGTGAAAACTGTGTGGATGGATCTTTCATAAAACCAGAAAGTATTCATTGGTTATCATTGCCGTACTGCTAATTTATCTGACAAAAGCACGAGGTGTAAAAGTTATTCCTTTGCGATAGAAAACCTGTTATTTTCTATCGCAAAGGATTTTTCTGTTTGTCGCATTGCAATATTAAATTCAATATTTATATCATGACAAAAAAACATCCATAACAGTTCGTGTAAAATTTAGATGCCATACCTCACATCTACACAGAAGTACTGTCATGATAGTTAAAATCATATCACACCAGAATTTTAACGGTGCCTGATATTTTTACTTGTTATTATTTTCCGTTAAAAACTCTGAAACTATTTTGTTGAATTTATCTTGTTCGTCTGCAAAAACATTGTGGCTGCTATTTTCCAGTATATAAAATGAACTATCAGAAATTTTTTCATGGATAGTATGATTTTCACTAACAGGTGTTATCCAATCATGCTTTCCTGCTATGATTAGTGTTGGAATTTTAATATTGTTAAGCTTATCAACAATATCAAAAGTACGGAGAAAATCTCCAAACCCCTTATTAAGTGCTTCATATGATCTTTTTACTTTTGGTCTTGATAGGTTCTCTTTGTTCTGTGACTTAATAGAATAAAGAGAGTCCATTACTTTATAATACTGTTGTAACTCCTCGTAGGATTGAAAATTTCCGTTCCATAATTTTTCAGCATAGAATTTTTGTTCTTCATTTCCTTCCTTCTCAACGTATTGTTTTGCCTTTTCGATGAAGCGATACGAAGGGGAGGTAGTAATTAACAATAAACCCGAAAGATTATCCTGGTATTTTAATGCATAACTCATTGCAACCATCCCACCATAAGAATGCCCTAATACCCATATTTTAGACAGCCCTAAATGTTCCCGCAATGCTTCAAGGTCTTCAACATTGTTTTCCAAAGTATATGACTCTGGATCTTCATCCGCAGAAGACCCGCAACCTCGTTGATCAATATATACGAGCTGTACTTTGTTAGACAGTTCATTCAGATAAGGTTTAAAACTCAGATGGGTTCCTCCTGGACCACCATGGAGGAGGAATACAACTGGTTTATTTTTTACTAAACCATTTTCAATCACTTTCCCCGAACCATTTATGTCAAAGTATAATTTCGTTCCATTTATATTGGCATACATATAATTATCTCCTAACCATTTCTAAGATTTTTGCTTTCTTGGAACAATGTATATAGTCAGTAATACGGTACTTATTATTAATCCGATCAGAGTGACTACTATTAATATTGGCCACACATCGATGAAGTTCATCGCAAATAAAAAACCTATATAACCCAAAAGAATAATGCTGAGGAATATGTTATCTTTTTTAGTAATTGTTTTCGATTGAAATAATTCACCTTTATTACTTTCTACTTTAGACAATGAGCTTCCTGCAATTGTTCCAATTAATGAGAAAAGTATACCGATAAGAACTGGATCAATACCTGTCCCCATCAATTGAGAAATGAGGGTTGAACCACCGCCTAACACCATCCCTGTAAGGGCTCCGATTGTATTTGCGTTCTTCCATAATAACCCGAGCATAATCGGTATGAAGGTCGCTCCAGCAAATATTTTTTGTGTGGCTAAAAGTAACTCCATAATAGAGGGAGTCATCAATGCCGCAATAGTGGATAAAATTCCTATAATGACTAATGTCCATCTAGTGATTTTTATAGCTTGCTTATCATTTACTTTATTGCCTTTACGAACTTCATTCTTTTCATAAATATCCCTCGTAACATGTATACCTGCGCCTAACAAATTAGAGTCAATAGTAGACATACAAGCTCCGAGTATCCCCGTCACAACAATAATTCCTACCCAAGGATTTATAAGTTCCATCGCCAATATAGGAAAAACTGTTTCCGAGTTATCTATTTCTGGCATGAGTGCTTTGCCCAATCCACCTACTAGCGCTAATCCGAATGCCATGAACAATGCGACAAACCAAACCATCAATAGACTTATACGTTGGATAGTAGCAACATTTTTAGCTGAATAAACACGCTGAATTTGAGTCTGACTAATTGTGTTCAATGGTAAAAATGTTACAAACCAGGCAAATACCATGAAAAACGTGACATTATCTGTAACACTCATAAAATCATCTCCAAGCACTCTGTCCAGAGATTCATGGCCATGAGTTATAGCAAATAGCCAGGAATTTTCGGGGGTTAAGGCTTGCAGACCAAAAATGATGACCAGGACAAGGCCTAAAACCATAATGATAGATTGTACCCAATCCGTAAGAGCCACGCCCATCAAACCTCCCAGAGTAGTATAAATGATAGTCACGACGGAAGTGATAATAACAGCCATCGTTGTATCTATACCTAATACAGAATTTAAAATAATTCCAATGCCAAGAATGCTTCCCCCAGCCCCGCCAATCAGAGCAACAAGCGAAAATATTGTTGTTAACATCGCTGTGGAATCAGAGAATCTAAGAGACATAATATCATGCAGCGTGAAAACCTCGTAATTCTCAGCTATACGTCTTATTTTTCCTGAAATATAAAAAAGTACAAAATATGCTGAACCAGCAGCGACTAACATCCAGGTCATTGAAAACCCATCATCATAAACCATGCCGCTAAATCCCATATAAGTGTTTGCCCCAACTACAGTAGAGAAGATTGTCGCAAACAATACTCCGGAGTTCATTTTATTCCCAGCAACATAAAAATCTTCTTGAGTTTCTTGTTTTTTAAATAACACTACACCAATGAGAACCATAAAAATTAAATAGATTATAGGAATCAAATAATAGTTGTACCATTCCATTTTAAAACCCCTCTTATAATGTTCGGAATTTTCCTTCTTCTTTTGTAACCAATATATATTGCCCATGTATTATCGTCAACTCATCGTTGTATGAGGCTAAACTTTTATAAATGTTTTAATAAATTTTAATGGTTTGCAGATTGTTTTTGTTTTTTTAACTCTCAAAGGATTGGCTGAGAGGGAGTGTTAAAGGTAATAACTTTTGTTTTTCTTTTTCAGCTGTGGAATATTAACTAAAATAATAGGCTCTGTTAAAGTTAGTTGTTGGTAATTGACTTTAGGGAACGAATGTTCTATAGCTGAATTAACTACATTAGGTTGGTGATGATTGTGAGAGCGACTGAAATCCTTAAAGTCATTCAAAGACTAAATCCCGCAGAGAAGCACAGATTACGCGAATATTTAATTGATGCACTCACTGAATCAAGTTCAACTGGAACCGTTCTTCACGAAATATCTGAACGTAAGAATAAGAATGGGTATGAATGTCCTGATTGTACATCTGATACAATCAGGTTAAATAAATTTGCTGTATAAACACTGTTGTTTCTACAACTAATGAATCAGGATTGCTAAGGAAGTAGAAATGTCTCTTACGTTAAAACGAAAGGGTAGATTCAAGTGAATATAGATGATTATGCATGGAATAAACATGAGCAGAAAACAAAGGAACAAATGAAAGTTACATATAGTAAACATAAAATAAAGATATCAGACAACTATGAATTGAGGAATAAAGTCGAAGAAAAAATTGAAAAAATGACACAGAAGTTACTTGCTCAATGGGCTTTAAAAGTTGCAATTCCATACTTGGATTATCTCGATAACCATTTAAAGGGTGACCCACGTATAGATTTAGGAATAGAAACTTTAGAAAGACGAATAGAAGGCAGTATAAGAGCTTACGATTTACGAAAAGTTGGATTTACTGTAAATGAATTAGCCAAAGAGTCTAAATCTGCCATCAGTAAGTATTCCGCACGTTCATTTGCTCAAGCAATCGCAACTGGACATATGAGAGGGCATGCTATGGTTAGTAGTGATTACGCAATAAAGGTAGTAAATATTTTAACGAACAATTCCTTGGATGATTCAACGAACGAAAGAAAAAGACATCTCAAGATAATAGATGATTTATTGGATTGAGGGACAGTAGTTGTGAAGTGATGTACTTAAACAAACGGGCGCTTTAGTGAAATAAAACACTATTACTAGTTAGAACTTCCAGAAAAATGGAAGTTCTAACTTTTTATCTTATATCAAAAATAAGCTTTAACATAGCCAAATAATAAAAAACAGAAGACAAAAATGAAAACCTGAACAAATCGCATGTTCAGGGGAGAGGCCGTATTGATAGTTAGGCTGTCTGTTTATCTATCAGCGCACCCACGCATTCGAACAGTACATTGATATAGGGTGTCTACCATGTTTCCTGATTATGAAAACCATTTTGGCTGGAAACATATTCAGTCCCCTGACCGGATTGCCGGGCAGGGGACTGAATTGATTGAGAC
>Ga0079226_10003055_pt1 | contig 12888 bp, 10 predicted proteins | sample Poulit2014_FD_76345 | JGI IMG/M metagenome (GOLD analysis project Ga0079226, IMG submission 76345) | Agricultural soil microbial communities from Georgia to study Nitrogen management - Poultry litter 2014 | ecosystem: Environmental > Terrestrial > Soil > Agricultural land | place: USA: Georgia... | reverse complement strand
TGTGGTTATTATATTTAGCAGATTGAGAAAACAAAGTTTTTGGACAATGGTTGATATTGCAGCTCCTAGTCTTATTTTAGGGCAAGCCATAGGTAGATGGGGTAATTATATAAATCAAGAAGCATACGGGCGACCAACGGATTTACCTTGGGGGATTATGATAAATGGGGTAAAAGTACATCCTACTTTTTTATATGAATCTGTATGGAATTTTTGTGTATTTATATTTCTATTGTGGTATAGTAGGAAAAAGGCTAAGGTAGAAGGTGAGGTATTTTTATTATATTTAATTCTATATTCCTTCATTAGATTTTTTGTAGAAGGACTAAGAACAGATAGTTTAATGTTAGGTAACATAAGGGTAGCCCAATTGGTAAGTATAGTTGCCATTATTGTTGCATCCTATATTTTATATAAAAAGAAAAAGCAATATAATTAAATAATAATATATAAATAAATATTAATTTAAATAGCAGATGTCACATCTGCTATTTTTGTGTGGAAAAATGTCTTAAAAAGAAAAATGGGGACTAAAGTCCTAAAAATATTTTTATTTTCATATAAAATATAGAAGGATTTCATAAAATGGTATAGAATATACATAATGTGGTGGAAAGTGGTTCAAAGTGGGTAATATTTTTTCCAGGGTGATAATTTATGTTTATTGGAGAACATCAACATATATTAGACAATAAAGGAAGAATAATAATGCCGTCCAAATTTAGAGGAGGACTTGGTGATCAATTTGTGATTACTAAAGGTTTAGATACCTGTTTATTTGTATACCCTAAAGACGAGTGGAAAATATTAGAGAACAAATTAAAGACACTACCACTGACTAATAAAGATGCTAGAGCATTTGTACGATTTTTCTTTTCAGGAGCTTGTGAATGCTCACTAGACAAACAAGGAAGAGTATTGATCCCTGCAAATTTAAGAGAACATTCCAAATTAGAAAAAGATGCGATAATTATAGGTGTAGCTACTAGACTAGAAATATGGAGTAAAGAATTATGGGATGAATATACTGATGAGGATAATTTAAGTTATGATAATATTGCAGAAAAGATGTCAGAATTAGGAATTTAACCGGAGGGATTGTGAGTGGAATTCAGACATATACCCATTATGACTAAAGAAGTGATCAGTGGTTTAAATATAAAAGAAGATGGAATATATGTAGATGGCACCATAGGTGGTGGAGGACATGCCTTAGAAATAATCAAACATCTTAAGAGTGGTAGATTAATAGGCATTGATCAAGATACAGAAGCATTGGAGAAGTCCAAAGAAGTTTTATTTGATTATAAAGACAAAATAGAATTAATTCATAATAATTATGAAAATATGGAAACCATATTAAAGGAACTAGATATATCTAAGGTTGATGGTATTTTCCTTGATATAGGGATTTCATCATACCAGATTGATAAGGGTTCAAGAGGATTTTCACATAATAAGGATGCCAGGCTAGATATGAGAATGGATCAGAGCAGATATCTCTCTGCTTGGGATATAGTGAACAAATATAGCGTAGAGGAATTAGAGGATATTATATGGAACTATGGAGAGGAATCATGGGCTAGAAGAATCGCACAATTTATTATAAAAGAAAGACAAGAAAAGCCTATTGATACTACCTTTCAATTGGTAGACACGATTAAGAAAGCTATACCAAAATCAGTTAGAATGAAAGGTCATCATCCAGCAAAAAAGACATTTCAAGCATTAAGAATAGAAGTTAATAGAGAATTGGAAGTTTTAGAAAAATCAATTACAAGAATGGTAGACTTATTGGGGCCAGGGGGTAGATTAGCTATAATCACTTTTCACTCCTTGGAAGATAGAATAGTTAAACAATCTTTTAAGCATCTTTATAAAGATTGTGTATGTCCACCAGAATTCCCACAATGTATATGTGAAAAGAAACGAGAAATTGAAATAATAACAAGAAGACCTATAGTGCCTTCCGAAGAAGAGGTAAAACTTAATCCTAGGTCAAGATCGGCAAAATTAAGGATAGCAGAGAGAATTTAAAGTTCTAAAAGGATAAGGGGGAGAATAAATTGTTAGTAGCTGAGAAGGAATTAAACTATTATCCTGAGGATATTGTAGAAGAAGTTGTTGAGGATAAGAAAAAAAACACTAAAAAAAGAAGTATTAAGAAGAAAAAAAAGAGCAATGCATTGCTGAAATTAGTGTGTATATCTGCTGTAGCAATAGGCATGGCTATTTGTTTGTTTATTTTATATAGATATGCTAATATAACTAAGGCAGGTCTAGAAGTAAATAAATTAGAAATTCAAAGAAATGAATTAGAAGGAGTAAAATCCGGGCTACTAGCAGAATTAGAAGAAGTAAAATCTTCCGAAAAAATCAGGGAAGATGCTATGTATAAACTGGGAATGTCTTATCCAAAAGAGAATCAGATTGTATATATATCTATTAATGACTCGAATGATGATATAAAGACAACAACTGATGATAAAAATACGACTAAGGGAATGGATAAAATGTTTAGCCTGTTCTCCAGTTTATTTTAGGAGGTTGTAATTTTGCATACACCTAGCAAATCATCTAAAAAAAGGCTGAAGCTAGCTTTGTTGTTATCAGCAATAGCGGCCATAGCCTTGATATTTAGATTGGTTCATTTACAAATTATAAGCAGTAATGAATTAAGAAAAGGTGCTTTGGAACAATGGACAAAATCAATAGATATAAAATCCAAGCGGGGAGTAATTTATGATAGAAAAGGCAAGAAGCTTGCAGTTAGTGTAAATGCCTTTACCGTATGGGCTACTCCAGCAGAAATAGAAAATCCTAAAGAAACTTCTAAGGAACTGTCGATTATCTTAGATATGGAAGAAGAAGAAATATATGAGAAAATCACAAAACAAGAAAGGGTGGAAAAGCTAAAGCAATGGATTACACGAGATGAGGCAAATGAACTAAGAGCACAAAATTTTAAAGGAATAAGTATAGTAGATGATAATAAACGATACTATCCAAATGGGAATTTTGCTTCCTATATTTTAGGTTTTACTGATATAGATAATAATGGATTAGATGGAGTAGAAAAAACTTATGATGAGTATTTAACAGGTGTTTCCGGAAAATGGATAAAGATGACAGACGCATCTAATAGACAATTGCCTTATGATGGGGAACAAGTACATGATCCAAAGGATGGAAGATCCATAATGCTTACAATAGATGAAACACTTCAATATTTTGCAGAAAAGGCAGCACAACAAGCCTTAGTTGATAATAAAGCGAAGAATGTATCTATAGTCATGATGGATCCAAGCACTGGTGATATTCTAGCCATGGCTGCAAAGCCAGATTTTGACCCTAATAATCCTAGAGAGCCTTTAGATCCAAAACAAAAAGAAGAGTGGAAAAATCTACCTACTGAGGAATTGACGGACAAATGGTATGATTTATGGAGGAATTTTGCAATAAGTGATGTATATGAACCTGGATCTACTTTTAAAGTCATCACAGCAGCAGCTGCCCTAGAGGAAGGTACTACAAGCTCGGACTCCCATTATTATTGTAATGGAACTATAAAAGTTCAAGGAGAAACACTTAAATGTGCTAATTGGTATAATCCTCATAAGGATCAGAGCCTAAGAGAAGCTATGAACAACTCTTGTAATGTGGCTTTTGTAAATATTGGTAGGGAATTAGGACAGGAGAATATATATAAATATATTAAGGGATTTGGATTTGGAGAAAAAACGAATATAGATTTACTAGGGGAACAACCAGGTATAATACCTAGTAGTGCAGATGCCATTAAAGAATTAAGTCTTGCCACTATGTCCTATGGGCATGGAATCGCAGTAACCCCTATACAATTATTATCTGCGGTATCAGCTATATCAAATGGTGGAAATCTTATGAAGCCAAGGCTTGTTAAAGAAATGATTAATGATGAAGGAGATATAGAAAAGAGTTTTGAACCAGAAGTAATAAGAAAAGTTTTATCTAAAGAAACATCAGATACTATGCTAAGTTTGATGGAGACAGTAGTGTCTGATGGATCAGGTTCTAGAGCTCAGGTACCGGGATATAAAATAGGGGGGAAGACAGGTACAGCACAGAAAATTATAGATGGTAGATATGCTCAAGGCAAATATATTGGATCATTTTTAGCAGTTGCACCTACAGATGAGCCACGGATAGCAATGTTAGTTATAGTAGATGAACCAAGCGGACAGTTTTATGGTGGATCTACAGCTGCACCAGTAGCCCAAAGTATTTTTGAAGAGATTTTTAATTATTTGGAAATAGCACCCGAAATAGATGAGGATAGTGAAGAAGAAATTATAGATATAGTTAAAGTGCCAGATATTAGGGGTAAATCCATAGGAGAAGTTGGAAAGATTCTTAAAGATTTGGATTTACAATACACTACTGAATATATTGAAATCACAGATGAGACCAAAATTATAGACCAGTTCCCGCAGCCAGGTGTAGAAGTACAACAAGGTTCTATAATAGACTTATATATTGATATGCAACCTATAGATAAAGTTAATATGCCTTTTTTAAGGGGTAAAGAAAAAGCAGAAGTTATAAAGATTCTAGATGAAATGAATCTACAATATAGTTTAAATGGGCAGGGCAAAGCACAGTCGCAAGATCCATTGCCAGGACAAGAAATAAAACCAGACACTAAAATAGTAGTTGAATTTGAATAACTAACAGATAAGATTAAGGTAACTTTTATAAGTTGCCTTATAATTAATTTTATCTTTTTTAGGGGGAGTGCAATGGAATTAGGTCATATATTTAAAGGGTATCCAATTTTAGATATAAATGGATCCAAGACTATAGATATAAATAAAATTCAGCATAATTCAAACAAGATAGAAAAGGGGGATATGTTTATAGCTCAAAGGGGATTTATCCATGATGGGCATAATTATATCCAAGATGCTATTAATAAAGGCGCTGTAGCTGTTGTGACTGAAAAAGATATAAAATTTAGTGATAAAGTCACTGTAATAAAAGTTGAAAATTCTACAGATGCATTAGGATATATGGTAGATAAATTTTATGATTCGCCTTGGGAAAAAATGAATATGGTAGGAATCACAGGAACCAATGAAAAAACTAGCATATCCTATTATCTGAAACATATTTTTGATACAAATAAAAACAAATCAGGCTTATTAGGTACAATTGGCGCTATAATAGACAAAGAACATATTAATTTAATCAACACTACTCCAGATGCGCTAGAGATACAAGGTTTACTACATGAAATGGTAGAAAAAGATATAGAATATTGTTGTATGGAAATATCTTCTCATGCCTTAAATTTAAAAAGAGTAAAATATATGGAATTTGACATTGGGATTTTCACAAATCTATCCCAAGATCATCTAGACTATCATAAAGATATGGATCATTATTTTGAAAGCAAATTAAAATTATTTTATAAAACAAAAAAATATAATGTAATCAATATAGATGATCCATACGGTAAAAAAATTATAGATAGAACAGGAGATAGGATTCCTTATATTACATATGGAATTAAAGAAAAGGCAGATATATATGCAACAGACATTGAATATAAGAGAAACAAGTTGAGTTTTATTTTAAATACTCCTATAGAAAAAGAAAAAATTACACTGAATATACCAACTGAATTTAATATTTATAATACCTTAGCTTCAGTTGCTTGTGGATTAGGATTTGGCATATCTATAAATACTATAAAAGATGCTATGGAAAATGCACCTATTATAAAAGGAAGATTTGAATTAGTTCCTATTGATAGGGAGTTTAATGTGATAATTGATTATGCACATACACCAGAAGGATTAAAAAGTGTTTTGAAGTCAATAAATGATTTTTCATGTGGCAGAAAAATTGTAGTATTCGGGGCAGGTGGGGATCGAGATAAGACCAAGAGACCAGAAATGGGTAAAATTGCAGGTCAGTATTCAGATTTAGCGATCGTAACATCTGATAATCCTAGGACGGAAAATCCAGATAAAATCATAGATGAAGTAGTAAAAGGTGTTGAAAAAACAAGTGTAGACTATGTACGAATAAGAAGTAGAAAGAAAGCTATAGAATATGCAATAAAAACAGCTAAACCAATGGATACAATATTGATTGCAGGAAAGGGACATGAAGAGTATATAATAATAGGTAATAAAAAATACTCCTTTAATGAACGAGTGATCGTATTGGATACAATTGATAAAATGTAAGAGATCAACTTGAGAGGAGCAACTTAATGATAGAATATATAGATATAATTAGGACAATAGTAATTTCATTTTTAATAACTTTGATTTTAGGTCCGATAATAATTCCACTTTTAAAAGCTCTAAATATTGGGCAAAGTATTAGAGAAGAAGGACCTAAATCCCATTTATCAAAATCAGGTACACCCACGATGGGTGGTCTAATTATGATAGCAGCACTTTTAATAACAGTATTTTCCTCTGGCATAAGAACAAGAGATATGTATGTATTAGTACTAGCAACCCTTGGTTTTGGACTTGTAGGATTTATAGATGACTATATTATAGTAGTTAGAAAGAACAATTTAGGATTAAAGGCTTATCAAAAACTAATAGCTCAAATATTTCTTGCAGTTATTTTAGCCATTTATCAGTCCAATACTACTGAATTAGGTACAAAAGTAATAATACCTTTTGTTAAAAATCACTATTTAGATTTGGGAATTTTTTATATACCTTTTATAGTTTTTGTAGTTGTTGCAACTGTAAATAGTGTTAATTTAACTGATGGCTTAGACGGATTAGCATCTGGTGTTACACTAATAGTACTATCTTTCTTTGGATTAGTTTCACTAAACTGGGGTATGGATAGTATATCAATATTTGCCACTGCTTTATCTGGTGCCTGTTTAGGTTTTTTAATCCATAACTCTTATCCAGCAAAGGTATTTATGGGGGATACAGGGTCTATGGCCCTAGGTGGAGCAATTGCTACTATTGCCATATTATTAAACCTACCTTTAATAATACCCATAGCAGGAGGAATTTATTTTATTGAGACACTTTCAGTAATAATTCAGGTAGTATCATATAAGTTAACAGGGGAGAGAGTATTTCTTATGACTCCCTTGCACCATCATTTTGAGCACAAAGGCTGGAATGAAACAAAAGTAGTATCTGTATTTTGGATTATTACTGTAATTTTATGCTTGGTGGCAGTATTAGCTTTAAATTAATATAGATAGGGTGGTATTATGAACCTAAAAGATAAGGAAGTATTAGTAATGGGTCTTGGTATATCGGGAATATGGACTGTTAAAACTCTTCATAAACTAGGCGCTATTATTACCATAACTGATAGAAGACAGGGTGGGGATCTAATAGAATCTCTGAATAAAATAAAGGAAATTCCTACAAAGAAATATTTGGGAACAGATAATATAGACTTAGATAATATAGACTTAATTATCAAGAGTCCAGGTATACCGCCTAAATCTAAAATAATAAAAAAAGCATTGGATCAGAATATATCTGTTATTAATGATATAGAATTAGGATTTAACTTATTACAAAGCAAAAATATTATTGCAATAACTGGGACTAATGGGAAAACAACGACAACGTCTTTAGTGGGAGAAATATTTAAAAAACAAATTGCTAACACCTATATTGTAGGAAATATAGGTGTTAGCATATTAGAAAATATAATGAGTATAGGTCGTGAGGATGCAGTTATTATAGAAGCTAGTAGTTTTCAATTGGAACATATAAAAGATTTCAAACCAAAGATTAGTCTCATATTAAACTTAAGCCCAGACCATATAGATTGGCATGGTTCTTATGAAAACTACATTAATGCCAAAAAACAAATCTGCAAAAATCAAGATAATAATGATTATACAATATTGAATTACGACGATGAAATTGTTAGAAGATTTGAAAAAGAAACTGATGCAAATGTGATTTGGTTCAGTGTAAATAATATATTAGAAAGTGGAATATATATATATAAGGATAAAATTATAATCAAAGATGCCAGTGAAGAAATTCAAATAATGTCAATAGAAGATCTAAAAATAATTGGAAGGCATAATTTAGAGAATGTATTAGCCAGTATTGGTATAGCATATGCATCAGGATTAAATATGGAAAAAGTAAAAAGTTCCCTGATTAGCTTCAAAGGGATAGAACATAGATTAGAATTTGTGACAAATAAAAAAAATAGATACTTTTATAATGATTCTAAAGGAACAAATCCAGAAGCCAGTATCAAAGCCATAGAAGCAATAAAAGAACCGATTATCTTAATTGCAGGTGGATATGATAAGGACGGTCAATTTGATGAATTTATAAAGAGTTTTGATAATAAGGTAAAAGCTTTAGTATTACTGGGTCAGACTAAAGAAAGAATAAAAAATACAGCCTTAGAATACGGATTTAAGGAGAATTATCTGGTGGAAAATATAAAAAACGCTGTTAATTTAGCATATGAATTATCGGAGGAAGGGGATAATATATTATTGTCTCCAGCATGTGCTAGTTGGGATATGTTTAATAGTTTTGAGGAAAGGGGCAGGGCCTTTAAAAAGGCAGTTTATGATTTAAGGGAGGAATAATATGGCTCAAGACAATAAAAAGACCAAAAGAAGGGCTGTGGATTTTACCCTATTCCTATCCATAATTATTTTAGTTTTTATAGGTATAATTATGGTCTTTAGTGCCAGTTGGCCAGAAGCAATGGTAAAGATGGGAAATGGATATCATTTTCTAAAGAAGCAATTAAGCTCAGCAATATTAGGATTTATAGCCCTTTTATTTTTTATGAATTTTGATTATAGGCGTTTTAAAAAATTAGCATTACCTATATATATATTATCAATTATTTTAGGATTATTATTATTTACATCTTTAGGTGAGGAATATAAAGGTGAGACTCGATGGCTAGATTTTAATGTAATCACTTTTATGCCTTCAGATATTATAAAAATAGGTTCGATTATATTCTTTGCATCTTTTTTAACTAATAAAAGGGAAAAGATTTCAACATTATTTCATGGTACTATACCTGCATTAGTGTATATAGGAATTTCCTGTGGAATTATAGTAGTCCATGACCTAGGAACAGCTGTTACCTTGGCAGGAGTTATGCTGACTATGTTTTTCATAGCTGGCATGAAAACAACCCATTTAATACCATTAATGGCAGGAGCCAGTGGTTTGTTGTGGTATGCCATAAATGACGATTCACATCCCCATAGAATTAAAAGAATTACTTCTTTTGTAGATCCATTTGCAGATAAATTAGGAAGTGGATGGCAGGCAGTTCAGTCTTTATACGCCCTAGGATCTGGAGGAATTTTCGGACTAGGACTTGGTAAAAGTCGGCAAAAGTTTTTTTACATTTCAGAGTCCTATAATGATTTTATATTTGCTATAATAGGTGAAGAGTTAGGGCTGTTAGGTACTATATTAGTAATTTTATTATTTATGATTGTAATTTGGAGGGGTATAATCATAGCTCTTAGAATAGAAGATGTCTATGGATGCTTTTTAGCTACTGGGATAACTGCTCTAATTGCAATACAATCTTTGATCCATATTGCAGTGGTGACATCATCTATCCCTACTACTGGGATTACTCTACCCTTTATTAGTTATGGTGGTACATCACTAATCATATATATGGCAGCAGTAGGAATATTATTAAATATTTCTAGATATGTAAATTATGGGAGGATTTAATATATGAAGTATTTAATATCAGGTGGTGGAACTGGAGGGCACATTTACCCAGCTATAGCCATTGCAAATGAAATAAAAAGAAATGATAAAGAAGCTGATATACTTTATATTGGTACTAAGGAAGGTTTAGAATCTAAATTAGTGCCTAAGGAAGGAATTAATTTTGAAACCATTAGAGTCAAAGGGATGCCACGGAGGCTAAATAAAGAATCTTTTGTAGCATTAAAAGAACTTTTTCTTGGACTTATAGATTCAAATAAAATTATAAAAGGATTCAAGCCTGATATTGTGATAGGTACAGGAGGATATGTATGTGGACCTATAGTATATCAAGCCAAAAGGCATAAGGTTCCTGCATTAATTCATGAACAAAATGCATTTCCCGGAGTAACGAATAAAATATTATCACGGTATGTAGATAAAGTTGCTGTAACCTTTGAAGAATCCACTAAATATTTTAAATATCCAGATAGAGTAGTAGTGACAGGTAATCCTATACGTAGGGAATTGTTACAAATAGATAAAACTACTGCATATAAAAAAATCAATGTAAAACCTGATTTGCCTATGGTCCTATCTTTTGGAGGTAGTGGAGGACAAAAAAAATTAAACGATGCAATTCTTAAAATTATAAAAGATAACAATATAATTAAGGATTTCCAACTAATTCATATAACTGGAGACAGACTGTATAAAGAGTTTCTGAATGAACTAGAGGGCTTAAACATACAATTAAGCCATAATATTAAAATTTTACCATATCTTTACGAAATGCCTTATGCACTAAATATTGCTGATTTAGTCATTGCTAGTGCAGGTGCTATAACATTAGCTGAAATTTCCGCTATAGGAATACCTAGTATATTAGTACCAAAAGGATATACAGCAGAGAACCATCAAGAATATAATGCTAGATCCTTTGAAGAAGACGGAGCTAGCTTAATGATACTTGAAAGTGAATTAAATGGGAAGATATTAGAAAATGCCATATCTAATATATTATTTAACAAAGATAAATTAAAAACTATGGCAGAAAATAGTAAAAGCATAGGAAAACTAGATGCTTCAAAAGAAATTTATAGGATTATAGAAAATATATCCTTAAAATAGTAACCACCTTCTTGTATATACATAAGATAATATTATATGAAATCGGATGTATATCGGAGGTGAAGTAGTGAGTAAATACATTATTCACGGAGGAAATAAATTAGAAGGAGAAGTTCAAGTATCAGGAGCAAAAAACTCTGTGCTTCCAATTTTAGCTGCTACAGTTATTAGTGGTGAAACAAGTAGAATATCAAATATTCCACGACTGAGAGATGTAGAGGTTATGACTGAGATATTAACTTCAATAGGTGCAAAAATTAGTAAAGATTCCCATGGTCTAGTAATAGATTCAAAACCAATAAATAGTATTCATTTACCTGAAGAACTAGTACGAGAAATGAGATCTTCAATTATACTTATGGGTGCATTATTAGCAAGATTTGGAGAAACTATTGTCACCTATCCTGGAGGATGTGAAATAGGACCTAGACCTATTGATTTACATTTGAAATCCTTAAGGCAAATGGGTGCTATTATTGAAGAATCTCATGGATTTCTACATTGTAAGACTAGTGGCCTAAAGGGATGCGATATACAATTAGATTATCCCTCAGTAGGTGCTACGGAAAATATTATGTTAGCAGCAGCAACAGCTAAAGGTACTACAATAATACGAAATGCTGCTAGAGAACCAGAAATAATAGATTTACAAAATTATTTAAATAAATCTGGTGCTAGAATTCAAGGGGCAGGAAATAGTATCATGACAATTGAAGGAGTAAGTAGCCTTAAAGCAAGTGATCACAGAATAATACCTGACAGAATAGTTACTGGTACTTATATGGTGGCAGCTGCTATGACTAATGGAGAAATTATTATTAAAGACATAATAGCAGAAAATTTACAAAGTATAATAGCAAAATTACGGGAAACAGGTTCTATGATTACTATAGATGGAAATAGTATGAAAGTTAAAGCTCAAAATAATATTAGTCCTATTGAAATGCTACAAACATTGCCATTTCCTGGATTCCCTACAGATATGCAAGCACAATTTATGTCACTATTATCAGTGGCGGAAGGGACTAGTATAATTAATGAAACAGTATTTGAAAATAGATTCAAACATGCAGAAGAACTTGTTAGAATGGGAGCTAAGATTAAAACCTTTGGAAAGGTTGCTGTGATAAAAGGAACTAAGGAACTTACAGGGGCTACAGTTTTTGCCAAAGATCTGCGAGGGGGAGCAGCTCTTGTATTAGGCGGATTAGTGGCAAATGGGACTACAAAGGTAGAAAATATTTATCATATTCAAAGAGGATATGAAAATTTTGATAGGATTTTACGGAGTCTTGGAGCAAGCATAAGCTGTGTATAAAACTCAGCTTTTGCTGGATTAAAAAGTGGACAAACATGAGGTGGAATATATGAAAAATAGGACTAGAATAGAAAGAGTACATAAGGGAAGAAAGATTATTTTATTTCTAATCCTATTTATGGCTATATTATCAATAGGTGGATTTTTCTTGTTAAATTCTGATGTATTTAATGTTGCTGAGATTAAAATATCAGGAAATAATGAACTAGATAAGGATGAAATCATTAGAAGGGCTCAAATTAGCCAAGGGGAAAGTATTTTCAATATAAGAATATCACAAATATTAGAAAACATAAGTAAAATGCCATATATAAAAAAAGTTGAAGTTAAAAGACGATTGCCTCAAACTATTGAAATCCAGGTGACAGAAAGAGAAGGCAAGATACTCCTTAAAAATATATCTATGTATATATTAATAGATGACGAAGGTCAGATTCTTGAGAAAAAGGACAATATAGTAAAAAAATTACCAATATTAACCGGATTAAAAGTAATTGATATAGATGAAGGAAACAATATTTTTTCTGAAATAGATGAAGAGGGAATTATAGATTTGATAAAAGTTAGCAATCAATTAAATCTACTGGAAAAGACTGATGAAATAAATGCCAAGCACATAAATGATATTGAAATTAATTTAAATAATGGTATTGATGTTGCATTTGGTACCCTGGATAATGTAAAATATAAGCTAGAGTTACTAGATGAAATATTAAAAGATATAGAGAG
>Ga0079226_10003053_pt1 | contig 12894 bp, 9 predicted proteins | sample Poulit2014_FD_76345 | JGI IMG/M metagenome (GOLD analysis project Ga0079226, IMG submission 76345) | Agricultural soil microbial communities from Georgia to study Nitrogen management - Poultry litter 2014 | ecosystem: Environmental > Terrestrial > Soil > Agricultural land | place: USA: Georgia... | reverse complement strand
CGGAATCTTGGCGGAGAACCTATTCATTTTTGATTGTTTTATCCATTTTACGTACCATCAAAATGCAGTCAAATCAACGTTTTCACTTCAAATGCTCTTAGTGAATTACTCCCACTCAATCGTCGCTGGTGGTTTACTCGATATATCATAAACAACGCGGTTTACGTAATCGACTTCGTTCGTAATTCTTCGTGATATTTTATCAAGAACGTCATACGGAATGTGTGCCCATTCAGACGTCATGCCGTCGACAGAATGTACCGCGCGAATTCCGACTGTGTAATCGTATGAGCGTGCGTCATTTTTCACTCCGACACTACGGATGTCTGGTAGAACAGCGAAGTATTGCCAAATCTTGCGGTCAAGGCCTGCGTTTGCAATTTCTTCTCGTAAAACAGCGTCCGCTTCACGAACAATTTTAAGTTTATCTTCTGTCACTTCACCTAATACACGAATCCCTAGTCCTGGTCCTGGGAATGGTTGTCTCCAGACGATGTGGTCTGGCATACCGAGTGCTGTTCCTAGCTCTCTTACTTCATCTTTAAATAAGTAACTAATCGGCTCAATTAATGATAACTCCATATGTTCAGGTAAACCACCGACGTTATGGTGTGATTTAATCATTTCACCTGTGCCAACACCACTTTCAATGACGTCACTATAAAGTGTTCCTTGTGCTAAAAATTCAATATCAACGAGTTTTTCTGCTTCTGCGTCGAATACGTTAATAAATTCATTTCCGATAATTTTACGTTTTTCTTCTGGGTCATCTACGCCTGCAAGTTTTGATAAAAATTGTTCTTGAGCGTCAACTTTAATAACGTTGACGTGGAAATCTTCTTCAAATAATTTCATCACTTCATCTGCTTCATTTTTACGTAGCATGCCGTGATCAACGAATATACACGTTAATTGGTCACCAATCGCTTCGTGAAGCAACACTGCAACGACCGATGAATCAACGCCCCCACTTAAGCCACAAAGAACCTTTTTGTCACCAACTTCAGCTTTAATTTGCTCGACTTGGTAATCAATAAATCCTTTAATCGACCAATCACCTGAACAGTTACATACATCAAATAAAAAGTGTTTTAAAATGCTTGTCGTTCCTTCATTTAATGAATCACACGGAACGAACTGCAAACCATACCTATTATTCTCTTTGTTACTCACCGCAAGAACGTGTGACTGTTCATCAGTCGCTTCAATCGTAAATGATGGTCCGACTGTCATGACGTCATCTCCACCGTAAAAACTAACATCAGTGATTTGTTTTGCCTCTTCGAGTAAATTAGCTGACTCATTGATAGAGAGTCCTTTTGTTTCCTTTATACGTGTTGCCGATTTTGCCACGTCCCCACCATAATATGAGCACATATACGACATGCCGTAGCCGATGCCTAAAATCGGGATGTCAAGATCTAATAATGCTTCATCATAAGGGAGTTGCTCATCATCGTGAACACTTTTATTTCCACCTGAAAGGATAATGCCTTTCGGGTTCATTTCTTTTATCTCTTCAACAGATAGTTTGTAATTGTAAACTTCACTATAAACATTCAATTCTCTTATTTTTCTCGTCAGTAATTGATTATATTCACTGCCAAAATCGAGTACTAATACTTTTTCATTTTGCATATTGCCCGTCTCCTTCTTTCAATGTTCATCCATTCATTTATTATTTTTAATCACTTCATCACATAATTGTTTCCACTGATTAACGATTGTTTTAGTTAATTGTACGTTACTTCCTTTATTATACAACACTTGTTCATAAAACGTCGCTAACTTTTTCATCTTATTTCCTGCATATTTTTTATCAACGGTTACTGCATATTCTCGAAGTGTCATACTCTCTTCTTTAGTGAGTCCACGTTTTCTCAGTAATTTTAACAAGTAAGTAAATGCTTTTTCAAATGAAGCAATCGACTGTTCGCGCGTCATACGGTTATATAGTTGTTTCATCCGAATCTCTCGTCGCTTATAAACGAGATAAGCAGTTAATCCAGCAATGATTATCAATAAAGTGATGAGCAACCATTTTAAAATGGTACTCTTCCCTTGTTCATCCTTTTGTTCGATTGAATCTTGTTCATTTTCTTCAACGGATTCGTCTTCTTCTGATTCAATCTGTTCTTCATCTAACGATTCTTCATTCAAAGGATCTTCCGCTTCTTCCATATCATCTTCTGGCACAATTGGTTGGTCAGGTGTAAAGCCTTTCGTCGGTTCAAAAGGTACCCAGCCAACGCCTGCGAAATATACTTCTACCCATGAATGAGCGTGTTCATTCGTTATTTCATATGTGCTTTTATCGCTTTGTTCATTCGTTAAAACTTCATCTCCACCTGTAAATCCTTTCACCCAACGTGCTTCAATATCAAGTGCTCGTAATAAGACGACCATTGACGTTGAATAATTATCACAATACCCTTGCTGTGTTTCAAAAAGAAATTGATCGACGTAATCTTCATCTGCTTCTGGTACAGCAACATCTGTCGTTTCATAGACGAAATCTGTCGATGAAAAATGTGCTTCAACAGCTTGCGCTTTTTCTAGTGTATTCGTTGCACCTGCGTCTTCGACAATTTCTTCAGCCAATTCATGAATACGTTCTGGGAGTTCATCAGGTAATTGTGTGTATCGTGCTTGTTTATCTGCTTCATTCGTTTCGGACGTTGACAACTGCTCTTCAATATATGTTGGCTCGCGGTACGTTACATCGTACTGCTCAATAGATTCGCCATTCTCCACGTCACGCTTTTTTAACAGACTCGATGCTTGATTCACAAATATATAGTCATTTAAATCATAGCGAATCGCCGTCGTCCCGTACGGATAAGCGAATAAATCCATGTCAGCAAATGAATCTTCATACGTAATCATTGCTTCTTTTTCATCATTTTCTAACGGTTGATCAAACATACCTAACTTAATCGAATCATTCGCTTGTTTTTCGTAAATGATTTCTTCGGAACGTTCCCACCCTTTACCTGTATACAAGTCTTTCGTTTCTACTTTATAGTAATGTTTCGTATCTGAGTGAGAAGTAAATAATAGCGTATCATCCGTCTCAAACGGTCCGCCAAGCGTGTCGTCATTCGTTCCGTAACCTGACTTTTTCACTTGTTCTTCATCTGCTTCATTTTGGTTAAACATCGTTGCAAAAGGAACAGGATCTGGCCATGCAGGCTCGTCTTTCGGCACGATGTATCCAGCAATGACAGCAATCGATAAAATAGACCCCAGCAAAAGAACATACTTAATGATTGTTCTAACATATTTTTTTATCGGTAATTCTTTTTGCCACGTCGCTGAAAAGCGTACGCATGCGAAAGATAGTATCGCAAAAATAAACACACGAATAATTGGTATCGTTCCATCATAAACGGTAAATGTATCAAGTACAGTTATGTAAAAGAACGTTAGTAAAACAAACAACAAATTATTTTTCAGAACGATATACCAATAGAAAACTAAATAGCTAACGAGCCAAATAAGCGTAAAGAAAAGCATATTTTCAAATGGTTCAGTAATTAGGTGCCAATTACTTTTAGCAATAAATTGAGCATTTTCAATGATTTGCTCATACAGCGGCATCACTGAAAATAACTGTTTCGCCTGTATCGATACATTTATGACGATGATAAAGCCGACTGCTTTTAAAAGAAATGACAGCCACCAACGTAATTGTAAGTATGTCACGAGAAATGTATATATTAGAAAAACGATTAGTAACTGGACATTAGCTGATTCAAATAACGTTTCAATCGGATAAACCCACTCTAAAAATAAGAACAGTCCTAACGTATATATAATAAAGTGCTCAACATTTGCAGCGGTGTGTCGCATATTCATTCGCTCTTCACCTCTACTTGATCATTGATAAATGTTTTTTCTGTTATTAACTGTACGCGTACATGGTAGTTTTGTAAGTTTTTCAGTTCCTTTTTATCCTCGTCATTTAATGCTGTTGAATGAGAGAAATAGAGCAAGACAGCATCTTGATGGGGTGAATTTTTCTTTAATTCACTCATTAACTGTTCATTCATAGTCGTCGCTAAATAAACGAATGTCGTGTTCGGAGACGACTGAATCGTCTTTGTTTCATCAACCCGCTTTTCTTTCATTTGATGACTCAAAGTCGTTAATGAAAAAAGTAAGTTGCGTGAGTTGTTCTCACGAATAACTTGGTCGCTATCGTAATGAATCGATGCTTCTACTTCTATTTGTTCGTTTGTAAAGTGGTTAAATAATGCTGCACAATATTCAATAGCACTTTCTTGCGCTTGTTTACTAGCATTTTTCTCGTCATAAAATAAGGCGACTGAAATATGTGCTCTCTTTTCATCGTCAAACTGCTTCGTCATTAATTCGCCCTGCTTCGCAAATTGCTTCCAATGAATCGTTGAGAGTTTATCACCTGGTGAAAATTCTTTCACTGATGTACTCGTCACAGAATCTTGTTCAAATGACTTCGCTGTCGTTATGTAACCGTCTAATAAACGTCCTGCCCAATCGCTTGCTAACCGAACGTTTAACTGTCTCGGATAAATAATTAACTCATCATCAACTATGATATGACTTTCTTTTTTAAATAAGCCGAATATATCTGTCGTTACTAGTCGTATACTGCCGCCCGAATGAATCCCACGAGCAATATGTTCTAGCGCATAAGAAAAAGTCACGTCTCTTTTAAAAAATGGCGCTTTTTCAATGATAATGACGTCTCTCTTTTTTATTTGCGTTAATTGTTCCGTCAACAAACTAACGTACGGCGTTCTTAATGATTCAGCTAACTTCTCCTCATACAATAAATAATGGACGGGAAACGGGATCGCTCGTCTTAATGAAATATTTACATCGACTCGGTCGCCTGCATACACTTGCTTTTCACTAAACGAACGACTAACTGACCATCCTTTCATTGGGAACATATAAAATATCAGCTCATACAATAATAAAACCGAATAACTCGTTAATAAAAATGAACTGACGAATCCGCCTTGAAACTGCATATATGCATAAAGAACAGCAAAAATAACGAACAAGAGCAAGAGTACAAATCTATTTTTAAACGTCTGACTCATTGTTCCATTCCTTTGCTCATCGGTATGTCTATTTCGTTCAATATCTCTTGCATAATCGCGTCAATATCAATTGCTGAAAATGTCGCTTCATCCGTTAATATCATTCGGTGACCACAAATGTAGGGCATCAAATATTTTACATCATCTGGTAAAACGAAATCTCGTCCGTCAAGAAAAGCTCGTGCTTTAGCTGCTTGAGCGATTGCTTCAGAACCACGTGGACTGACACCTAAGTAAACCATCGGATGTGAGCGCGTGCGAGCAACGATTTGTACGATATAATTTAAAACATTATCCGCAATATGAACGTTTGCTACTTCTTTTTGACAAGCAAGTAAATCTGCTTGCGTCATAACTGGTGCAAGATGATCAATCGGATGGTCACCGTCTAATCGTTTTAACATCGCTACTTCTTCACTTTCACTCGGATAGTCCATCGTTAACTTAAATAAAAATCGATCGAGTTGAGCTTCTGGTAAAGGATACGTTCCCGCAAATTCAAGTGGATTTTGCGTTGCCATGACGAGAAATGGATCGTCTAAGTCATGCGTCTGGCCGTCAACAGTCACACTTCCTTCAGCCATTGCTTCTAATAAAGATGACTGCGTACGTGGAGACGTTCGATTAATTTCATCTGCTAAAACGACGTGACTTAGTAATGGTCCCGGATAAAATTCAAACGTATGATCCTGTGGTTGATAAATCGATACGCCTGTTATGTCTGACGGTAATAAGTCTGGCGTAAATTGAATCCGGCTAAATTCGCAATCAATCGATTGAGCGAGCGCCCGGACTAGCATCGTTTTCCCAACACCAGGAACACCTTCAAGTAAAACGTGCCCTTTTACGAGAAGTGCAACCAAACTTAACTCAATATCATGTTCTTTTCCAACAATCACGTGTCCAATATTTTCAGTCACTTTATTTATTTTTTCATTTAATGTATGATTCGTCATTTATGATAACCTACCTTCATTACGCAAATGTATTTACAATCTATCTTGCTTTCTTTTCGTATATGATTCATTATACATTAATGTCAACGATTGAAAAAAGCGAACGATTAAATAATGAGTCGTTGGGTATATAATTATATAGATAGAAAAGAGGGAATATGATGAATAAATTCATTCACTTTATTAAAGCTCTTATGGCGTCTTTTAAAAAGAATAACACGACGTTGTTAGGTGCTGCACAAGCGTATCATTATTTATTAATGATTGTGCCCCTACTTATCGTTAGTTTTGCTATCATACCTTATTTAAATTTAAACCCTGATGACGTATTAAAATTTATTGGGGAAATGATTCCAGAAGAACTTGCATCTATTTTTGAAAGTACAATTATTCATTTAGTTGAAACGCCAAAAGGTGGTCTATTAACATTCGGGATCATCGCTGCCTTATGGTCAGCTTCAAGTGGTTTAGTAGCGTTTATGAAGGCAACAAATACAGCGTATAACGTTGAAGAAACAAGATCTTTCTTAAAAGTTCGCTTAATTGCCACTGTATTAACAATCGGGATGATTTTATCCATTTTAGTCGCTTTCTTATTCGTCATTTTCGGTAACGTTATTATTGAGTGGGTACAATCATTTATTGACATCAGACAACCTATTTATACGATGATTCAAGTGACGAGATGGCTAGCGAGTGTTACTGTTATGACCGTTGTATTAATGATGATGTACCGGTTCGCACCGAATAAAAAGATTCCTTTTAAACATATTATTCCTGGAGCGGTGACGACGAGTCTTTTATGGATTATCGCTTCGCTAGGCTTTTCATTTTATATCGGAAACTTTGCAAACTTCTCTGCTACTTACGGAAGTTTAGGTGGGATGATTATTTTAATGATTTGGTTTTATTTAACAGGTATTTTATTAATGGTCGGAGCAGAAATTAACGTTATTTTACATGAGGAAAAACAAGTAGAAGAATAACAAATAAAATAAGGATGGACAAAGCAAAGAACACGAACAAGTTAGATGCTATTAACTGTTCGTGTTCTTAGTCTTTCTAATGACTTTGGTCCACCCTCATTTTTTAATGAATACTTACATTAAAAGAGCCAGTTGACTAAATAGTACATCGCTGTACCGATATAGTTACCGAGTACGTAACCGAGGACCCCAACGAGTAAGATGGGTACAATTAACTTGTTCCAACCTTTCGCAATAGCCATTGCTGCTGCGGTCGTTGGCCCACCTAAGTTCGCGTTACTGGCAAGCGTCATTTCCTCTAAAGTAAACTTGAATGCTTTACCGAGTAATAACGTCACGAGCAAGTTAATAACTGCGATAATTAACACGAAGACGAATAACATTGGTCCGTGTTTTAATATAACAATTAATGATGCTGGTGCACCAATAACGACGAAGAATAAATAAATTAAAAACGTTCCAATTTCCGTACTTCCGTTAATTTTCTCAAAGAATTTCGGGAAGCTTGTAACGATAATAATCGTCAATGTCGTAAGCATTAAATATTGATCACCGAAAAGTGCTCTTAACACATCGATAAACACACTTGAACTACCTAAGTTACCGAGCGCTTCATCAATGAAGTCTGCTAAACTAAATGAAATAGTAACAATTGCAAAGGCTACTGCTACGTTCGTTGCAATATCTTTTAAAGACATTTCTGTTTTGCCCCAGAAGCTAGCTGCTTGCGTTTGTCCTTCTTCTTTTAATTTATCTTGCCCATCACTTGAAGCCGCTTCTGCCTCAATTTCATCCATATATGGTGTTGCAAAACGTTTTCTGAAAAAATGGCTCGTAGGAATACCGATAAGAATAATGAAAAATACAGCCATTAACATGTTATCAGCAACAGTAACTGTAGAAATTAACTCCCCAGAAGCTTCAAACTTACTCGCCATTGCTGCTAAGTTTACACTTCCACCTGTATATGACCCTGACATCATAGCTGTTACTTTATCTAATTCTTTAATAACTTTTCCTAAAGCTGCAAAGGCAACAATCGAACCAATAACTGTACCGAGCGCACTGATGAGGAATATGATTAAAATACGACCACTCTGTTTTAATATCTTTCTTAAATTACCTTGGAATAATAAGAGCGGAATTGCTAGTGGCACAACATAATCCCAGACGACATCGTACACTTCTGAATCAGTTGGAATAATATTTAAATTTGTTAAAATCATTGCACCGAGTAAAGCAATAACTGCACCAGAAATCGTTGACGCCCAGTTATATCTCTGTTCAAGATAAATACTGATAGCTGCCCAACCTGTTACAAACATCCAGAGAACCCATGTGTTATCTGGAGATATTAATGAAGTTTCCATGTTTTACACATCCTTTGTTAGTTTTCACTTCGTAACTGCTTGGATGAATCACATATTATTTCCATTAATGCTTACTCAAAGTCTGAATGATCACCACCTTTAATAGATTCATGTCTAAGTATTAATATTTGTACACTTCTTTTTTATGTTTCTTTTTAAACGCCCGCCATGTTGGTGCCCATTTATCCGGATCATCAAAATAACTTTCATCAGCTATTTGGTAAATGACGCTACGATGAGGTGCTCGTTTAACTTTATCTGGTTGTTCATATGCCTCTTTTGATATTTGTTCTAATGCAGAAATATATTCATCAAGATCTTCTTTTGAATAAGCTTCTGTCGGCTCAACTGTTACTGGTTCTGGAACTGTATACGGATGATGACTCGTCCAGTAGTGAAAACCAAAATCAGTCATTCTACGCTGAATGTCGTCAGTCGTTACGCCTGTTTCTTTCGCCATCTTTTCCCAGTTATAACGTACTTGTTCTAAACGACTACCTTCAATATAAGGCGCTTCTGCTCCTTTAATTTGCAACACTTTATGATACACGTAATTGTTATTTAATACGGCTGTTTCAGCTACTTGTCTTATTCCTTCATCACCTAAGCTGCGCACCCAAGCGTAAGCTCTTACAATTGTTTGCGGTACTCCGTGAAATGAGCGTATCTTTCCGATACTATGTTTTAAATCGTGATTGAAGAAATACTCCTCTCCGTCATAATCAACAATTGGTACAGGTAAGAAATCTTTTAGTTCTTCGACAACACCAAGTGCCCCTGATGCTGGCCCACCACTATTATGCGGAGCGCCAAATGTCTTGTGTAAGTTGAAAAAGCACATATCAAATCCTGCTTCTCGTGCTCGTGTAATACTTAGCGTACCGTTAGCATTTGCTTGGTCATAATAACAAATGCCACCTGCCTCACGAACGATATCGGTAAATTCCTTTATTTTATAATTATAAATACCAGTATCTTCTGGATTTGACGTAATAAATCCAGCCGTTCGCTCAGATACGACACTTTTAAGTTCTTCAATCGTTGGCAAGCCATCTTCATCGTGTTCAAGAATAATGACTTTGAACCCTTTTAAAACGGCTGAAGCTGCCGCTGATGGATGTGAAAATTTAGTCGTAATAATTTCATTACGCTGCTTTCCTTCACCGTTTTTCTCATGAACCGCTTTAACGATGGAAGCCATTGCGTACAATGCTTGCGATCCTCCACCAGGTTGAAACGAAAAATAATCCATTCCTGAAAGTGTTTGCATCATTTGATCAAAACGATAAATAATTTCTAACATTCCTTGGGCCGTATGCTCAGATTGGAGGGGATGCATACTACTCACTTTTGATGTACGGATCAATTGCTCATTTACTTTTGGAGCGTACTTCATCGTACACGTCCCTTGTCCGATATCAATGTTTAAATCAGCACCTAACGTCTGCTGAGATAAACGTAAATAATGACGTAACACTCTTACTTGCGATATTTCTGGTAATTTTGGCTTTTCTTTTCGCTTCATTTGCTCCGGTATATCTATTTCTTCGCCAATATGTGAAATAATCTCTTCTTCCGTCGTCGGTAAAAGAACACCACGCTCTCCTTCTTTGTGGAGTTCAAATATTAACGGTTCGTCCCATTTAGCTGCATGAAAATTTCTCGGCTGTTTACTCGACATCTTTTACAACTCCTTAATTATGTTCTTTTAAACGTATTCATTTATCGTATGAACTAAATGATCAATTGCTTCTTTCGAATGAACTTCAGTCACGCAATATAGCGCGCACTCTCCAAGTTCAGGAAATATTTTTGATAAATCTAAGCCACCGAATATACCATTTTCCTGTAAATACTTATTGATTTCTTCAACTGTCTTTCCAGTGTCGTTAAAATCAACGATAAATTCTTTAAAATGTGCAGATTTAAAGAGTGGCGCTTTCACCCCAGGTATCGTTGATAATTGCTTCATTGCATATTTACTTTTTTGGAAAATCGTCTCGCCTAATTCTGTCATACCTTCAGGGCCGAGTAGAGAAAGATAAACACCTGCAGTAATGCCCCATAGTGCAGTCATCGTACCGATAAATTCATTTCCATTTATTCGGTCACGCATCGATGTTCTACTCATCATAACGTCACCAAATACATATTCACCTTCAATCGTCGGTGCAATCCCAAACATACGTGACGGGTACTGTTCAACATATTTCTTCTCATCTCGCGTCGCTATAAATCCAGCTTGTCCACCACCATAATTCATATGCATGCCTAATGGTTGTAGTTCCCCACAAACGATATCTGCCCCGTAATGAGCAGGTGGAGCTAGCACGCCAAGTGAACTAGGATCAACACCAACGACGCTTAACGCACCGTGTTCATGAGCTAAATCCGATATTTCCTGTCCTTGTTCTTCGATGAAACCTAAAAATGACGGATTTTCAAAATAAATAGCTGCTGTATTTTTCGAAAGTTTACTTTTTAGTTCTGCTAAATTAATTTGTCCAGAATCCTTTTCATAATCCACTTGAATAAGTGTCATATGAGGCGCACAATAATTTTTAATAATAACTAACTTTTCTGGGTGAATCGCTTTTGGAATAATAAATTCCGTACGGCCTGTTATTCTTCCTGCCATTCGAATGGACGTAGCTGCTGCTTGTGCCCAGTCATACATAGGATTGTTAACAATATCCATATCGACAAGTTCACCGACTAAACTTTGATATTCAAATAAAGATTGCCATCGTCCGAAATCTTCATACGTTTTTCCTGCGTAATCATTTAAAAATTCTGCCCTTTGATTCACTTCGTCACAAACAGCAGGAACGAAGTGCTGCCAACAACCTGCACCTAAAAAATTAATCATGTCGTCAGCGCTTTCATTTTTTTCAAGAATTGCTTCTACATGTCGTTTTAAACGAAACTCATCTAAAGCTTTTGGTAAATTCAATGTTTCGTTGAAATGGAGTTCTTCAGGAATTACTTTAAACAATTCATCAATGCTGTCTATCCCGATTTCATCAAGCATTTGTCGCTTTATGTTCGGATGAGAATTAGGGATATAAGGATGTGAATATAAATGTTTGTTTGTCATATGTCTTCTCCCTCTATTTGTGTCAAAATTGTGAATTTATTGTTATCTAAAGTTTACTCTCCTTAGAAACCGCTGTCAAAGTTTTTATGACGTAAATAAAAAAGCTACTCTAGTCAATATCACTGACTAAAATAGCTACATTCAAACATATGTTATTGAGCGTTAAAAAATGTTTATTCGTTTATTTAACTTTTTTAACGTACTAATAATACTTAACACGGCAAGTCTACTTGATTTTGGATTCGCTTCAAGAGGACTGTTTTCAGAAACAATCGTTGCTTTCCCAGCTAATCCTTCAATCGTAATTGTATGTGTATTCTTCTCAATTGCTGGATCTGCGACAATGATTACAATTGTTTGCTCAGTCCCTATTCCTGCTAATGATAAAACGATAGAGACGTTAATGTTTTTCGGGAACAATTTAATAGCTTCAGACGCAGTGCCTGAGAAAATGACTTTTTCTTTATCAAGCACCTCATCAATGAGTGACTGTGCAGGTTTGCGCGTTTCTAGTGTCACTTTTTCCACGTCACCTAATGCATTTGCGCTTTGTAGTAAATCAAGACCACCAATGCCACCAGATGGTAAATAAACTGCTTGCTGATGTTTTTCAGCAATGGCCGTTATTTCACTTAAAAATGCGTCGTCAGCTAAAGCGCCGATACTAATAATAACGACGTCTTTCTGTTTAAGTGCCTCGGGTATATATTTTTGTACCGCTTCGATATTTGCCGCCTCTACAACGACGTCAATATCTGAATCGAGAAACGTTTGCAAGTCTGTATAAAGGTCAATCTTATACTCATCTATTAAATGGCTGTACTTTGCTTTATCTCGTACGAATACATTTTTTACTTGCATCCCTTCATCTTGCTCTTTATTTAATGCTTGTAAAACGAACTGACCAATCGCCCCTGCGCCAATGATTCCTATATTCATGATGAATGCTCCTTTTCATTAAAATGTAAATACTTTTTCACTCACTGTATGTCTATCTAAAACACGCGTATTTATTTCGTAACCAATTCCTCGTCCTTGAGGAACGCTTATTTCACCATTCGTGACGACAACTTCTGGTGTAATAATATCTTCATACCAATAATTGCTCGATCCTGCTGTGTCCCCTGGTAATGTAAACTGCGTAAGAGAAGTTAAGGCAATGTTATGGGCTCTTCCGATGCCAGCTTCAAGCATACCGCCACACCATAAATCTATTTTATTCTTTTGACAATAATCATGAATCCGCTTCGCTTCAGTTAATCCTCCAACGCGTCCAATTTTCACGTTAACGATTTTACAACTACCTAGTTCTACAGCTCGCCTTACATCATCAACCGAATGAATACTTTCATCTAAACAAATAGGCGTTAACAATTCTTTCTGTAATTTCGCATG
>Ga0079226_10003052_pt1 | contig 12895 bp, 12 predicted proteins | sample Poulit2014_FD_76345 | JGI IMG/M metagenome (GOLD analysis project Ga0079226, IMG submission 76345) | Agricultural soil microbial communities from Georgia to study Nitrogen management - Poultry litter 2014 | ecosystem: Environmental > Terrestrial > Soil > Agricultural land | place: USA: Georgia... | reverse complement strand
GCGGATTTGCCGACCGCGCCGCCCAGCAGCATGAGCGCCGCCAGGTTGGCCATGAGATCGCCCTTGGCCCAGACTTCCGGCGCCATGGTCAGGATCTGGTCGACATCCAGGGTGCCGAAGGTGTTGAACAGGATGAACAGGCCGATGGCGAAGAATACGTCGCCGACGCGCGTGGTGATGAAGGACTTGTAGCCGCACCAGGCGTTGTAGTAGCTCTTGTAGTGATAGCCGATGAGCATGTAGCTGCACATGCCAACGAGCTCCCAGCCCATGTAGATCAGGAACAGGTTGTTGGCGAGCACCAGCAGCAGCATGCTCAGGATGAACAGGTTCATGTAGGCGAAGAAACGCGGATAACCGTGGCCGCCTTCCAGTTCTTCGGTCATGTACCAGGACGCGAACAGGTGAATCAGGAAGCCGACGCCGGTTACCACACTGATCATGGTGATCGACAGTCCGTCCAGGTAAAAGCTGAACTCGGTGTTGAAATCGCCAGCAACCACCCAGTCCCACAAGTGGATGGTTGTGGGTTCGCGGCTGCCGGACAGAAACGCGATCACCACCCATAAGGTGGCCAGGGCGGAGAGGCCCACCGAACCGACGCCGATGATGGCGGCGCGGCGATCCGGCATGCGCGGATTCAGCGCGAGCAGGAGCGCGCCGATGGCGGGGAACAGGACTGCTAGTACAAGCATGGTGCTCATCCGGACATCTCACTGGCTGCGTCTATGTCGACGGTCTTGAAACGATGGTGCAGTTGCAGCAGCAGGCCGAGGCCGATACTGGCTTCCGCTGCTGCCAGTGCCAGCACCAGCATGAACATGATCTGTCCATCCGGCTGGCCCCAGGCCTGGCCGGCCACGATGAAGGCGAGGCCGGCGGCATTGAGCATGATTTCGAGGCACATCAGCATGAACAGCATATTGCGGCGCGTGACCAAACCAATCAGCCCGAGCGCAAACAATATGGCTGCCAGCAGCATGCCCACTTCTATGGGTAATCCCTGCATTAAATGTTCCCCATCAGTTGCGATCCTGAGCGTTTTCCTTGCGGGCCTCGGTGTAGTGGTGCTGGCGGATGTCCTCGCGCCCGACGTGGCCGGCAACAATCAGCGCTGCCAGCAGCAGGAACGAGCCCAACTCCACCGCCAGCAGATATGGGCCGAACATTTCGCGGCCGACTTCACGCGGCGTCACCAATGCATAGCTGGAGGTGCTTTCAGCGCCGCTGGCCCACAGGGCGACGACCATGATGCCAAGCAGCACGATGCCCATCACAATGGGCGCAATCCAATCGACGGATTGTATCCAGCGCCGCTCCAGATTGATGGTTTCGATGTTGAGATTGAGCATCATTACAACGAACACGAACAGCACCATGATGGCGCCGGCGTAGACGATGACTTCCAGGGCCGCGGCAAAAGGCGCGCCCAAGGTATAGAAAGCCACGGCGACCCCAAGCAGCGACAACACCAGATACAGCAATGCATGCACGGCATTGGTATGGGTGATGACGCGCGCAGTCGCGATCACGGCTATGATTGCGGCGATGTAAAAGGCGATGGTCACTGTTTCTCCCTGAGTGGCTGGTAGCGCTGCCTACGGCATCAGCGTGCGCACGTCCTTGGGCGGCAATTCGTTTTCCGCTTCACCTTTGCCCTTGCCGCCGACGGCCTTGCCGGCGACGCGATAAAAATTGTAGCCTGGGCGCTTGCCCACGCCACTGATCAGCAGATCTTCCTTTTCATAGACCATTTCCTGGCGGTCGAACTCGGCCATCTCGAAGTCGGGAATCAGCTGGATGGCGTAGGTCGGGCAGGCTTCCTCGCACCAGCCGCAGTAAATGCAGCGCGAGAAATTGATGCGGAAATGCTCCGGATACCAGCGCCCGGTTTCATCCTCGGTTTTTTGCAGGCTGATGCAGTCCACCGGGCAGGCGGCGGCACACAAGTTGCAGGCAACACAGCGCTCGGCGCCGTCCGGATCCCGGGTCAGCACAATGCGGCCACGGTAGCGTGGCGGCAGGTAGGGCTGTTCTTCCGGATACAGGATCGTATCGCGCTTGCGGAAGCTGTGCATGAAGGTCCAACCGATTGTGCGCAAAACACTCAGCATGGCAGGCCTCTATTTTCGATAAGCAATGCGGTCATGACGCTGCCACCACGAAGGCGCCGGTCACGGCGACGTTGAGCAGGGTGAGGGGCAGCATGATTTTCCAGCCGAAAGCCATCAGCTGGTCGTAGCGCGGGCGTATGGTAGCGGCGCGCAACAGAATGAAAAACATGATGAAAAAGGATGTCTTCAGCGCGAACCAGAGAAACCCCGGCAGCCAGGGCCCGAGCCAGCCGCCGAAGAACAGCACAGTGATCAGGCAGGAGATGAGCACGATGCCGACATATTCGCCGACGAAGAACAGGCCGAACTTCATGCTCGAATATTCAGTATGAAAGCCGGCCGTCAGTTCCTGCTCGGCTTCCGGCAGGTCAAACGGAGCGCGGTGGAGTTCCGCGGTGCCGGCGATGACGAAGGTCACGAAGCCGAGGAACTGCGGGATGATGTACCACATGCCCTCTTGGGCGAGCACGATTTCGCGCAGGTCGAAGCTGCCGGCCTGGGCAATGACACCCATGATCGACAGACCGAGGAACACCTCGTAGGAGACCATTTGCGCGGCGGTGCGTACACCACCGAGCAGCGAGTATTTGTTGTTCGACGACCAGCCGGCGAAGATGACGGAATACACCCCCAGCGAGCTGAGCGCCACGATGAACAAAATGCCGATGTTGAGGTCGGTGATGCCAAAATTGGCGGCAAACGGAATCACCGCAAACGAGGCCAGGCTGGTGAATATGATGATGCCCGGCGCGACGACGAATACCGTCTTGTCCACGAACGGCGGGATCCAGTCTTCCTTGAAGAAGATCTTGATCATGTCGGCAACCACTTGCAGAATGCCGAACGGCCCCGCGCGGTTGGGTCCGTAGCGATCCTGCCACAGGCCCAGCATGCGGCGCTCGACCCAGATCAGCAGGGCGGCAATCAGCACGATGCCGACGAAGATGACCAGGATCTCAACCAGCTTGATGAAGATGTCGAACAGACTCATGGTTTGATTTCCACAGGCAGACGCAGGCCTTGCACCGGTTCGAGGCCGACCGGCACTCCAATGGTCTTGTCGGGCAGGCTGGAGTCGATGGCCACCGGCAGCTTGCAGGTCTCGCCGTCAATGCTCAGCTCGAGCAGGTCGTCTGCGGCGACAGCCAGTGCCTTGGCCGCAGCTTCGTTCAGCGTGAACCAGGCCTTGGCCATGCGCTCGCGAATGGCCGGCGCCCGCGCCGACAATGCTTCGGAGCCGAAGATGCGATAGCGCGGTACCGCCTGCCATTCGCCGCTGGTGGGCACTGCGGCCTTGGCATAGCCGTTGGCACCGGATGCGCGCAGCAGGTGTACGCCAGGGTCACCGCCCTTGAGATGGCCGCCCACTTCATCCTGGAAGCGGGTCATCGATTGCTGGTTGGAGTTCCAGGCCGGCGCCCAATGGAAAGCGCGCAATGATTGCGGCCGGCCTTGTTCGTCGCCGTAGCCTTCCATGGAGAAGGTCATGGGGGAATCCGCATCGATCACTGGTGTCGGCTCATGCACGTTGACATCGGCATACAGCGCGGTGCGCCCGGAAAAGCGGTGCGGCGAGCGCGGGAAGCGCATGCCGGCCTTGCGGAAGCTGACACTGGGCGCGGCCTCTTCGATGCCGGCGAACTGCGGCAGTTGGGCGACGATATCGGCAATGATGTCGGCCATGCCGGGCCAGTCCGGCGCCGTGCCGGTGAGGCCGGCCAGCTCGGCACTCCAGCGCCACGCCTCCTGCATCGGGCCATCGGGGATGAACGCCTGGAAAAAGCGCTGCGCCCGGCCTTCGTTGTTGATCAGCGTGCCGTCGGCTTCGGTGAAGCTGCCGGCCGGCAGCACGTAGTCGGCACGCGCGGCGGTCTCAGTCATGCTGTGATCGATCACGAGCACTTGCCTGGCGGCCTTGAATGCGGCATCCATGCGTGTTTTGCCGCCGCGTTCATACAAGTCGTTTTGCATGACGACCAGCGTATCGGCGCTGCCATCTTCGATTTTTGCGAGCACGGCATCGACCGGCTGGGCATCCATCATGGCCATGCCGAGGCTGTTCGCCTCCTGCAGGGTGACGAACAGGCCGGCGTCGTCGTTGTTCTTCAGCAGTGCCGCCATGACATTGCCGGCAGCTTCCAGAATGGCTTCGCTGGCGAGCCCGGTGCCCACCACCACCAATGGCTTGCTGGCGCCCTTGAGCGCGCTGGCGATGGCATCGGCCTGCTGGCGCAGATCGTCGGTGAGATTGTCCGGCAGTGGTGCATCGGCATCCAGTGCATGCGCCACGGCAAAGCCCAGCTGGGCAATGCCATCGGGGCGCGCATGGATGGTCGCGGCGGCGCGATCATCCAGTTTGGTCGCGCTTGGTGTGGCAATGAACATGGGGCTGTATTGCTGCTGGCCATTATCGCGCACGCCGCGTGCATGCCATTTCGGAATGCCCTTGGCCGCGGCCAACTCGATATGCTTGTTGCGCACCGATTGGCGCAGTGACAGCGCCAGCCGGGGGGCGCTTTGAGTCACGTCTTCACCCAGCACCAGCACGGCATCGCAGTCTTCGACCTGGCGCATGCCCGGCAAATGATCGGCAAAGCGCTCCAGCAGCTCCAGCGCCTTGCGGCTGGCAGCCGCGTCGGGCGCGGTCATGCCGCCGGAGAAGTTGTCCGCGCCGACCCATTGACGCAGACCGTGGTTGTCCTCCAGCGAAGCGCGCGGCGAGCCGATGCCGACGATGCCCTTGGCTTCGCTGAGCACGCGGCGCAGCTCATTGAGCAGGGCATCCTTGTCCACTGGCTCGAGCACGCCATTGGGCTGTTTCACCAACGGCTGGCGCGGACGGTCGTCGCGGGTCGCGTAACCGGCGCCGAAGCGGCCGCGATCGCACAGGAAATAGCCATTGATCTCGCCGTGATAGCGGTTGTGAATGCGCCGGAGAATGCCCTTGCGCGAGCCGACGCTGGTGTTGCAGCCCAGCGAACAGTGGCCGCAAATGCCGGGCGCGTTCTGCATGTCCCATTTGCGCACGTACTGGGCGTTCAGGGTTTTATCGGTGAAGACGCCGGTCGGGCAGACTTCTTCCAGATTGCCGGCAAACTCGTTTTCGAACGGGCCGTCGCTGTCGCGCCCGAAATAGACGTTGCGCGCCGAGCCCAGCACGCGCAAATCATCGCCGTCGGCATAGTCGCGGTAAAAGCGCACGCAGCGGTAGCAGGCGATGCAGCGGTTCATCTCGTGTTCGAGGAACGGGCCCAAATCCTGATTCTTGTGGGTGCGTTTCCGGCCGCGGTAACGACGCTGCGTGTGTTGGGTCATTACCGTCATGTCCTGCAGGTGGCACTCGCCGCCTTCTGGACACACGGGGCAGTCATGCGGGTGATTGATCATGAGCCATTCGATGATTTCCTTGCGGAAATGGCGCGACGCCTCGTCCGACAGGGAAATGCGGGTGCCGTCGGCAGCCGGGGTCATGCAGGCCATGACGATGGTGCCTTCGGTGTCGTCTTCACCCTTGTACTGGGTTACCGCGCATTGGCGGCAGGCGCCCACGGAATCCAGATCCGGGTGCCAGCAGAAATAGGGCAGATCGTAACCCAGCGACAACGCCACCTGGAGCAGGTTGTCGCTGTCATCCACTTCGTACTGTTTGCCGTCGATAGTAATCGTTGCCATGCCGTGCCTTTAGAGCTAGCTTTCCACCGTTGCTGCAGCTGGAATCAGTGCTTGCAGCTCATCCCGGTAATATTTCAGTGCCGTAATCAATGGGTCCATGGCGCCCGGCGCCAACGCGCAGAATGTCTTGCCGGGGCCGAGCAGCCGCGAATGCATGTCCAGCAATTCGATGTCGCCGGGTTGGCCGTTGCCGGCCTCCAAATCGGTCAGCAATTGCTCGACCCAGGGCAGGCCGTCGCGACAAGGAGTGCACCAGCCGCAGGACTCCTGGGCGTAGAAGTGCTCGAGATTCTTCAGCACGCCAACGATGGGCGTGTGTTCGTCGAACACGATCATGGTGCCCGTGCCGAGGCGCCCGCCGGCAGCGGCAACACCCTCGAAATCCATCGGCGTATCCAATTGATCGGGTGTCAGCATTGGCGTGGAACCGCCGCCGGGCAGCAAGCCCTTGAGCTTGGCGCCGTTGCGCACGCCGCCGAAATGATCCTCCAGCAGTTCGCGCAGCGGCGTGCCCATGGGCAGTTCCACCAGCCCCGGCTTGTTGACGTGGCCGGAGGCGCCGAAGATCTTGGTGCCGGCATCCTTGTTCAGGCCCAGGCCCTGGTACCACTCGGCGCCGTTGTTGATGATGTGCGGCACATTGCACACGGTTTCGACGTTGTTGACCGTGGTCGGCTGGCCGAACAGGCCGCTGGCGGCAGGAAACGGCGGTTTGTCCCGTGGCACTGCGCGGCGGCCTTCCAAGGCCGAGAGCAGGGCGGTTTCCTCGCCGCAAATGTAACGCCCGCCGCTCATGTGCGGGTGGATTTGCAAGTTATAGCCCGAGCCGAGGATGTCCTTGCCGAGATAGCCGGCTTCCATGGTTTCTGCCAGGGCGCGCTTGATGTTCTGCCAGCTGACCGTGTACTCGCCGCGCAGAAAGATATAGGCCGTGTCGGCGCCGATGGCGTAGCTGGAAATCGCCAGCGCCTCGATGAACTGGTGCGGATCGGCTTCCATGAGCATGCGATCCTTGAACGTGCCGGGCTCCATTTCGTCGGCATTGCACACGAGGTAAACATGATCCGGGCGTTCTTCCGGGCGCTCTTCGAAGCGCGGCATGAAAGACCATTTCACACCGGTCGGAAAGCCGGCGCCGCCGCGCCCACGCAAGCCGGCCTCTTTCACCAGGTCAGCCACCTCGAGCGGGGTGAATTCGGCCAGGACCTTCTTCAGCGCCTCATAACCGCCTGCCGCCTCGTACTCCTTGAGCGTCATCGGCGTGCGGTCGTCGCGCATGTTTTTGGTCAGGACTTTTTCAGTCATGGCTCTGGTCTCTAGGGGTAGTCTGCAAGAATCTCATCGATGCGCTCCGGCGTCAGCCGGCCGTGATAATCGGTGTTGATGCGCATCGTCGGGCCGTTGTCGCAGTCGCCAAGACACACGATCGGCAACAACGTGAAGCGGTCGTCACTGGTGGTCTGGCCAAACTCGATGCCCAGTTTCTTCTTCAGGTAGGCGGAAATCTCTTCGTAGCCGCTCAGCCAGCAGCTGATCGAGTCGCAGACCATGATCACATGGCGGCCCACCGGCTGGCGGAAAATGAGATTGTAGAACGTGGCCACCGCCTCCATTTGCGTCGGCGTCACGCCAACGACCTCGGCCGCCGCCGCCAAGGCTTCGTCCGAGACCCAGCCGCGATGATCCTGCACGATCTTGAGCGCGTCTATGCAGGCTGCCTGCGGATCCTCGTACAGGGACATCTCATGCTGGATGGCTTCGATTTCAGTGTCACTGAGGGTCATCGTGTCTTTCTCACCGGTCAACGTCGGCCATTACAAAGTCGATCGAGCCAAGGATTGCGATCAGGTCGGGGATCATGCCGCCGCGCGAAATGAACGGGATCTGCTGCAGGTGCATGAAGCTCGGCGTGCGAATGCGCGTTCGATAGCTGGTCGTGTTGTGATCGGAAATCAGGTAGTAACTGGTCAGGCCCTTGGTCGCTTCGATGATCTCGCTCGACTCCATGGCCGGCACGACCGGCCCCCAGGTGACGGAGAGAAAATGCGCGATCAGGGTCTCGATGTCGTGCATGGTCCGGTCTTTGGTCGGCGGCGTGGTCAACGGGTGGTCGGCCTTGTAGGGCCCGCCGGGCATGTTGTCCATGCATTGCTTGATGATGCGGCAACTCTGGCGCATTTCCTCGAGCCGCACCTTGGCGCGATCCATGCAGTCGCCCTTGGTACCGAGCGGCACGTCAAACTCGAACTGGTCATAGCCGCCATAGGGGCGCGCTTTGCGCAGATCGAAGTCGCAGCCGGTGGCGCGCAGGCCGGGGCCGGTGATGCCCCATTCGATGGCCTCGTGCTCGTTGTAGGCGCCGATGTCCACCGAGCGCTCGCGCAGCACGTTGTTGTCCAGCCAGGCCTTGTCGTATTCGTGCACCCGCGGCAGGAACCAGTCGATGAAGTCCGCCACCAGGCGCTCCCAGCCGTTGGGCAGGTCCATGGCCATGCCGCCGATGCGGAAGAAGGCCGGGTGCATGCGGAAACCGGTAACGGCTTCCACCACGTCATAGGCCTTCTGGCGGTCGGTGAACATCCAGAACACCGGGCTCATGCCGCCGATGTCCTGCACGTACGTGCCCAGGAACAGCAGGTGGCTCATGATGCGGAAGAACTCCGACAACATGATGCGCGCCACCTTGGCCCGCGGCGGCACTTCGATGCCGAGCACCTTTTCCAGGTTCTGCAAATAGGGCAGTTCGTTCATGACACCGCCCAGGTAATCGATCCGGTCGGTGTAGGGGATATAGGTGTGCCAAGTCTGGCGCTCGCCCATTTTTTCGGCGCCGCGGTGGTGGTAGCCGACTTCCGGGACGCAGTCGATCAACTCCTCGCCATCGAGCTGGCAGACGACTCGAAACACGCCATGCGCACTGGGATGGTTCGGGCCCAGGTTGAGGAACATGAATTCGGCGTCTTCCGTCTGCCGCTCCATGCCCCATTCTTCGGGCTTGAACTCCAGCGCCGCCTCTTCTTCGGCCTGGCGCTTCTGGGTCAGCTCGTAGGGGCCGATTTCGGTGGCGCGCGCGAGGTGATCCTTGCGCAGCGGATGGCCGACCCAGGTTTCCGGCATCATGATGCGGCGCAGGTTCGGATGGCCGTCGAACTTGACCCCGAACATGTCCCAGACTTCGCGCTCATACCAGTTGGCATTCGGCCAGATGTCGCAAATGCTGGGCACGGACAGGGCGTTTTCGAACAATGCCACCTTGATGCGGAACTCGACCACCGGCTGCAGCGACAGCAGATGGTAGAATACCGTGAACTCCGCATCCGGCTGGCCTTCGCGATGCCGGCGGGCGCGCTCGTCGATGCCGTGCAGGTCGTACAGCATGCGATAGCGAATCGGCGCATCGTCTTTCAGGAAGCGCAGCACGTCGCGCAGCTGATCGCGGCCTACCCAGACGGTCGGGATGCCGTCGGCGGTCGACTGGAATACCAGTTTGTCAGCGTCGAAGCGCTCGCGCAGTTGTTGTTCGATATCGGCCTTGTCCAGCATGCGGGCTAAACCTCGTCCGGAGAGCGCAGTTCCGTCGCGGCCATGCGTTCGCCGCGGCGGCGCAGGCGCATGGGTTTCTGCGGTTGTCTGGTCACACCTTGTGGGCCAACCGTCCACGACAATGGCCGCTGTTCGCCTTGCACCGCATCCTGGAGCATGATCAGCCCCTGCAGGAATGCTTCGGGCCGGGGCGGACAGCCGGAGACGTAAACGTCGACCGGCAGGAACTTGTCGACGCCTTGCACGACCGAGTAAATGTCGTACATGCCGCCGGAATTGGCACACGAGCCCATGGAAATGACCCAACGCGGCTCCATCATCTGCTCGTACAGGCGCTGGATGATCGGCGCCATTTTCATGAACACGGTGCCGGAAATGACGATCAGGTCGGCCTGACGTGGCGAGGCGCGGATCACCTCGGCGCCGAAACGGGCCACGTCGTGCGGCGCAGTGAACGCCGTCGTCATTTCGACGTAGCAGCAGGACAGGCCGAAGTTGAAGGGCCAGAGCGAGTACTTGCGTCCCCAGCCGATGAGATCGTCCAGTTTGGCCATGAGCACGTTGCGCTCGATGGCCTGGCGGAATTTCTCGTCGCCGTTGATGTCCGCCGATCCAGGTGTCGGTTTCTTGTCGGTACGGGATAGCGACCAGTTCATCAGAGACCTGCCTGTCGGGTTACAAGGTGGATGTGAAGATGTTGCATCACGTTGAACGTGCCTCGGGGTTGCTGTGCCTGGCCTGGATACGCTGTGCGCGCGGGCCTTTTGGCGCCCAATCGAGGGCACCGGTGCGCCAAGCATAAGCCAGTGCCAAAGTCAGCACCGTGATAAAGATCATGACTTCGATGTAGCCGAGCCAGCCGACGTCGCGCGCGGCAATGGCCCAGGCGAAGATGAACACGACTTCCAGATCGAAGATCACGAAGAAGATGGCGACCAGGTAGAACTTGGCCGAGAAGCGCATGCGGGCGCTGCCAACCGGGATCATCCCCGATTCGTAAGGCATGTTGCCCATCGGCGTGGAATGGCGCTCGCCCAGTACGTGCGAAGCTCCGAGCAGGAAAATGATGAGGCCGAGCACACATGCCGTGTACACGAGCAGCGGCCAAAGTACGTCCGGTTGTGTGAAGATCTCGGTCATGACGGCGCCCTAGTATACGCGAGGTCGGTGGGTCGCGTTCTCCCTTCCTTATGGCTCGAAAACTGTATTGATCAGAGTAAGCAAATGCAATCTTCCGGCCGGCACTGCAAACCTCGTTATCCTGTAAAAACAGGAGGCTAGGTGATGGGTCGTTATGCGCCGATGCGGCTTATGATAAGCAAGGTTGCGCAGAAAGCCCAGCGTTTTCCTCATGCTGGTCAAGGCCGAGCGCCCAGCGAGAGGCCTGGATGAGTGGCTCGGCACCATCGTACCCAGCGGCAGATGTGATCAAAAAGGCAGTCAAATTTTCTCTCTGTGCATGGCACGATGGCCGATGTCGCGTCGATACCAGGCGCCTGGCCAGTGGATCCCGGCGGCGCGGGCATAGGCCTGATCGGCCGCGGCGGCCACGGTGTCGCCCAGCGCGCAGACACACAAAACGCGGCCGCCGCTGGTGATGATTTCATCTCCTGCCACGCTCGTGCCGGCATGGAATACATGCACATCAGTGCTGCTCGCGCTAGCGGCATCGGTAATTACATCACCCTTGCGGCAGGTATCCGGATAACCCGCCGCCGCCATGACCACGCCGAGTGCGGCCTGTTTGTGCCAGCGTGCCTCGCAGCGATCCAGGCGGCCGGCCAGCGCGGCCTCCACCAACGGGACCAGGTCGGATTCCAGGCGCAGCATCAGTGGCTGGGTTTCCGGATCGCCGAAGCGCGTGTTGAACTCCAGCACCTGTGGATTGCCGTCGGCAATCATCAGGCCGGCGTACAGTACCCCGGTCAGCGGTCGACCTTCGGCGGCCATGCCGGCAACCGTGGGCTGGATGATGCTGGTCATGACCCGCTCGATGACGGCTGCCGTGACCACCGGCGCCGGCGAATAAGCGCCCATGCCGCCGGTGTTCGGGCCACGATCACCATCGTGCGCCGCCTTGTGATCCTGCGACGAGGCCAGCGGCAGCACGTGTTCGCCGTCCACCAGCACGATGAAACTGGCTTCCTCGCCCTGCAGATAGGCTTCCACCACGATGCGCGCGCCGGAGGCGCCGAAGCGCTGCTCTTCCAGCATGGCGCGTGCCGCCGTCAGTGCCTCGGCCACGCTGTGCGCGATGAAAACGCCCTTGCCGGCCGCCAGGCCATCCGCCTTGATGACCAGCGGCAGCGGCTGGCTGCGAATGTAGGCCGCGGCCTGTCCATAGTCGGCAAACACGGCGTACTGCGCGGTCGGGATCTCGTGGCGAGCCAGGAAATTCTTGCTGAAGGCCTTGCTCGCCTCCAGTTGCGCCGCCGCCTGCGTGGGGCCGAAGCAGGCCAGGCCGGCCGCCGCGAAGCGATCGACGATGCCGGCCGCCAGCGGCGTCTCCGGGCCGACCAGAGTCAGGGTAATGGCCTGATCGCGGGCAAACGCGAGCAGCGCCGGGATATCGTCGGCGGCAATGGCGACGTTGTGCACCCCCGGCTCGCCTGCAGTGCCGGCGTTGCCGGGGGCTACATGTACACTGGCGACACGTGGTGACGCGGCCACTTTCCACGCCAAGGCGTGTTCGCGGCCGCCGCCGCCAACAATCAGGACTCGATGCTGCTGCTCGCTCATGCCATTTGTCTGCTGGCTCGGATCAGTGCCCAGAATAGCATTGCGAGCGCCGCAACCGGCAGTTGCGCACGTGCCAGCAAGCAGCATGACAGCCGTACAATAAGCCGGCATGTGCCACGATTTGAATTGCAGGACCTGTGATGATGGACGATGAGATCTTGTACGACGGTGACTTCCTGCGCGTGCGCCGCCGCCAGCATTGGGAGTTCGTGGAGCGCGCCAACGCCCGCGCGGCTGTGGTGATTGTTGCCGTCACCGCTGCGCATGAACTGCTGCTGGTGGAGCAGCAGCGCCTGCCGGTGGCGCAACCGGTCATCGAGCTGCCCGCCGGCCTGGTCGGCGATGTCGCTGGTGCAGAGCAGGAATCCTTCGTCTGCGCCGCCGCGCGCGAACTGGAGGAAGAAACCGGCTACACGGCCGGAGCCCTGCAGCAGATCATGGCGGGACCGCCAAGCGCCGGCCTGTCCAGCGAGCAGATTGTGCTGTTCCGCGCCCGTGATCTAGTCAAAACCGGCCCTGGCGGCGGCGATGACAGTGAGCAGATTACCGTGCACAAAGTCGCTCTGGAGGAAGCCCATGGCTGGCTGCAGGCATGCCAGGCAGCCGGCATGCTGGTCGATCCCAAGGTCTATGCAGGGCTGTACTTTGCCGCCTGGGACTGACGCTGATGTTCTATGCATGCAGGTGAGCGCATTGCCTCAGTTCAGGCGCCGGTATTCGCTGGCGCCGCACGCCGGCAGAGAACGCCATGAGCGTCAGCTCGGCGCAGTTGGTGCCAGGCAGCGGCTGCGCACCGGCTCGTTTTCCACGTCGCAAGCCAGGCAGGC
>Ga0079226_10003051_pt1 | contig 12896 bp, 11 predicted proteins | sample Poulit2014_FD_76345 | JGI IMG/M metagenome (GOLD analysis project Ga0079226, IMG submission 76345) | Agricultural soil microbial communities from Georgia to study Nitrogen management - Poultry litter 2014 | ecosystem: Environmental > Terrestrial > Soil > Agricultural land | place: USA: Georgia... | reverse complement strand
TTATTTTTTTTATGTATTGTCAGTTATTACCTCAACACTAATTTATCTGAAATGAAAACTTCCAGGTGATTCAATTGGTTTTATTAGACTTATGATAAAGTTATTCCTTTTATTCTCACGACTTTTAATTTTTATTATATTAAAATAAATTTAATTAATTTTATATTTTATTCCCTCTATTTTTTCAGTTATTGGCACTCTTCTGGTGGTTTACTTTCTGAATCAATATTTTTATCTTGTGTGTTATATTCATCTTCATATTTTTAAAGAAATTAATATACTTCATATTATACTAATCACATATATTCTCTAAAAATATTAGTGTCTATCATATAATTCACATTATATTTTGGATAATCGTTTTTCAAGAATAAATTACAGAAGGTCGACAATAAAAATTGGAGCAGTTTTATTGCTCCGATTTTTACGTAACGTATGTCTTTCCTCAAAATAATTCAACTTATTATTTGGTAAGTGTAAATTTAACTTTTTACATTCACTTTTGAATTTACCCCTATTAAGTCTTCAATAACCTCCATTAATTTTGTGTTATCTTCTTGGGCCATCCCTTTGCTCATCGCGATAGAATAGATTTCTTGGGTTAAACTATTAAACATCATAGGTAACCCTTTTTTACGTGCCTCCTCTAAAGCGATGCTTAAATCTTTGTACATTAGACCTAAAGTGAAGTTTGAATTAAAATTTCGTGTAAGATAGTATTTTTCAAATCGTACAGTAGTCATGTGGCTTTGACCACTACTTACATTTATAGCTTTTGTAAATACGTTTTGATCCACCCCAGATTTTTTGGCCATAGAGAGTCCTTCAATTGCCGTAATTAAATTTGTAGCGCTTAATAAATTATTTAATGACTTTAACATATGACCACTACCTAATGGGCCAGTATGTAAAATATCAGTTCCTAATTGCTCAAAAATAAAACGACATTCCTCCAGCACATTTTCTTCTCCACCAACCATTATGGATAAAGTACCATCTTTTGCCGAATCGGCTCCTCTACTAACGGGGGCATCAAGTACTCTCGCCCCCTTATCACTTAACGTTTCACCTATTTTTTTTGTCATTGTTGGTGTAGAGCTTGAAAAATCTATAAATATCTTTCCCTCGGAAATAGTCTTTGCCACTCCATTTGGACCTAAAACGACGTTTTCTACAACTGAATGATTTGGAAGAGATGTAAGAATGATATCACACTTTTCTGCAATATCTTTAGGGGAATCACCAATTTTTGCTCCTTTTTTATAAAGGTTATTAATTGCATCTTTCGATATATCAAATACATAAAGGTCATTTTCTAATAACAACAATCTCTCACACATTCTAGAGCCCATAATACCAAGTCCAATAAAACCAAGTCGTTTATATCCATTCGTTTTCATTATACTCCTCCCATCCAATACTGAATTTCTTTTACAGTTTCCATATTATCTTTTTCTAAGGGGATATTTGTGGCAAATAAATTATATAAATGTGAAGCACGTTTTCCCATTAAAGATGAAAGTTTTAAATCCTCAGTCATTTTAATAGCAATATTTAAGTCTTTAATCATTAGGCCCAACGAAAAGTTAGAATGGTATGAATTATTTATAACATATTTTGGAAAGTGGTGGGAGGTCATATAATTTTCTCCACTACTTACATTGATTACCTCAAGTATTTTTTCTAAATCTAAACCCTCTTTTAATCCCAATGATACAGCCTCAGAGGTTGCTAATAAATTACATGCCATCATCATCATGTTTATTGCTTTCACCGCATGACCAGTTCCTAAATCACCACAATAAACGATATCAGTGCCTAGTATATCTAATACAGGACGACATCTTTCTAATGTTCTTTTATTTCCACCCACTAAAATGGATAAGGTACCCTCCTCTGCGGCAGGTATTCCTCTACTAACAGGGGCATCAATAATATCAGCTCCTTGTTTCTTTAATTCCTCACCTATCTTTTGGGTTGTTTCAGGGGTAGATGTCGTCATTTCAATAATTGTTGTATTTTTATTGACTCCGTTGATGATACCATTTTCCCCCAAAACACATTGTTTTACAGATAAATTATCGTCTACACAGGTGATAATGATCTCACATTTCTTTGCTACATCGGAAGGTGTAAAAAGCATAATTACACCATCGCGATCTAACATGTCCATAGCGCTTTCACAAATATCAAATCCATATACTACATAATCATGTTGTAATAAACGTTGCCCTAATCGTGATCCGAGCTCTCCATAACCTATGATTCCTATATTCATATAAAGCCACCTTTCAATTACAAATTTTCTTATTTATTTGTACGATGTTGAAACGAATCTTTGCGGAAACTATATAAAGCATCTGGATCAACTTGCACATCGAGGATTGTTGGGTAACCTTCCTTGACGCTTTGTAAGGCATTAGAAAGAACTTTTTCGAGTTGTAATGGGTCGTCTACGTGAAAACCTTTTGCTCCATAAAGTTCTGCTACCTTGTCAAAACGTGGGTTTTTTATATCCGCGCCAAGGTATCGACCACCAAAGAAATCTCTTTGATATGCTTTTTCCGCACCCCAACAGTGATTATTCATCACAACTGTCAAAGTATTTAAATTACTTTCTACTGCTGTGCCAATTTCCGACATAGTCATTCCAAAACCGCCATCACCCATTAAACTTACAACTGTTCTATCCGGACATGCGGCTTTTAATCCTAATCCAGCTGCATAGGAAAATCCAACTAAACCAAAATCTAATGGAGTAAATAATGACGGTGACTGTCGATAATTAAGTACATCGGTGGCTTGTAAACATAAGGTTCCAGCATCAAGTGTATACATAGTATCCTTGGGCATCGCTGAATTAACAGCTTGAAATACTTGATTCGGTTGAATTGTTGATCCTGTTGGTAGACCATCATTAAAACGTTGTTCAAGAAGGGTCTCTCGTTTATTTTTAAAGTTACTTATCCAGTTTTTCCGTTCAGGAGTAGACATGTTTTCATTACTTAGTTCCTTGAATAATTGTTCTGATACAGTTCTTACACTTGCCACAATACCAATTTCAACAGGAAAGTAGCGTGACAATGAACGATGATCTAAATTAACTTGAATAATTTTAGCATTGGGATTGAGATTGTCGTAAGTATAAAATGTAGAATTAAAACCAAGTCTACTTCCGAGAACAAGAATAACATCAGCTGTTTTAGCAAGATCTGAAGCTACAATATTTCCACGTGGACCAATTTGTCCAGCATATAAAGGATGGTCCGATGAGACGGCATCTCCATGCCCCGCTGAAGTGCTAACGGGGGCATTTATAAGTTCAGCTAAATTTAAAACACTTTGTTGCGATTGACTCCACTTAACGCCAGCGCCCGCGAGAATCAAAGGTTGGTTTGCCTTTCTTAGTAATTCAGCTGCTTCTTGAAGTTGCTGAGAGTTAGCTCCTGGATAACTTTCACTTCTATAATGGCTTGGGGGTAAAATTGAATTAAACACAGAGTTTTCAGACAACACATCTCTGGGGATATTTAAAACTACAGGTCCCTTTTTTCCAGCTTGACTTACTCTAAATGCTTCTTGAATCATCTCAGGAATTCTATCAACCCGATTAACTGTCCACGTTTTTTTGGTTATTGGTGTAAATAGGGCTTGCTGATCGACTTCTTGAAATGCATCACAATCAACATGGTTTGTAGCAATACTACCAGCAATGGCTACTACAGGAGAGTTAGCATGATATGCCTGAGCAAGACCAGTAACCAGGTTTGTTGCCCCTGGTCCGTTTTGACCCGCAAGTATGATCCCTCCCTTGCCCAAAGCTCTTGAATATGCATCTGCCATGTGTGTGCCTGTTCTCTCATCCCTAACGCCAATATAATTTATTGATTCCTCATCATATAAAGAATCAAAAACTTCCATTGTGGCTGAACCTATCAAACCAAAAACATCTTTTACATTCTCCTCTTTTAATGAGTGAACCAATGATTGAGCACCACTCATTTTTTCGACATTATTAGAAATCGCTTTCATATTATCCCACCTCTTTATTAAGATTTATTAACAATATAAAAAGACCCAAGACAGAGGAAACTACCTTTGTCCTGGGTCTCTTTGCTAGTAGCATTATTAGTAAAGTTAATAACACACGCAAATAGCCAGTTATTATATTGTTTTATTTATTATATTATAAATTTATAAATATTTCAACATAGATAATTATTTTATCCACCACTAATGAATTTATAACAAGGGAATCCAAATGAAAAAAGAGATTATGAGTGTTAGTATAGAACTAATTAATATCAATATTGATCCCGATAAAATAAAATCCTTCTGAGTTAAATAGGAGGTAGAAGTATAGACAATCAAATTTGAAATAGTTTGAACAGATAGCAAGAAACCAAAAGTACATGTCACTGAGGTAACTAAAACTGCTGGTAATAATATGTTGGGTTCTGATTGTGAAAAGGTTATTACTAATGGTATAGCAATAAGTGTTAAGGTTTGAATATTCGGTACAAATAAATGGACAAAGTGTACTAAAATAATAATTAAAGTAAACATAATAAGGGGTGATTTTAATAAATATTCAATATAGGTTCCCGGAATTAGCTCATAAAAATATTGGATTACTTCTATTTCCTGAATTATATTTCCCAATGTTAAACTAACACCGACAAACAATAACAAATCTACTTTTATTGTATTAATTGTCTCCCAATCTATTACTTTTATTATTGATAGGAAGACAATCACAAGTATAAGTGGAAAAGATAAAGGAAGTTCATGAGACCCTTGGAACATCCAAAAAATAATTGCAAATACTATACAACCGGTAATCAAATACTCTTGTGTAGTTAATTTAGATAATTTTTTAGTTTCGATTTTATTAATTTTTGTACCTATGGGCACCTTTCTCTTTAATAAAGATGCCATAAGAATCCATGTTATACAAATTAAACTTAACCATAAAGGTACCATTAACACAAACCATTTAAGATAACTAATTTTTTCCCCCGTATAAATAATTAGAAATTCAATCGTTATAATATTACTAATAGATGCGGTTATAACAACAACACTGCTTATATTAAGACCTATAGCTAAAGTTAAAAAATAAATTTTTTTTACATAATATTCTTCGTCAATGTCATCTAAATATTCTGTTATATTTTCAATAAACTCAACTAAAATATTTGCTCTAACAGCAGTAGCAGGGATGATGAATGACATTATTTGTGAGATAATTAAAATAGATGATAATAATTTAAAGTGACTTTTATCAGCTTGTCGAATAACGAAATAAACTATTCTAACAGGTATAGATGTTTCCTTAAGTATTGAGATTAAAAATAAAGAGAAAAAAATAAGCATAAATCCATCAGATGAAAAACCACTTAACACTAAGGAATATTCAATTTTTGGAGTCAAAAATAATAATAATAAGGCTATTAGCATCACTATTGTTGAGGGAAACAACTCAATTAATAATAACCATACGGTAAAAATTAATACAACAATCACATATCTAATTTCAGTGGGAAGTGAAATCATTATACTTTCAAACAGAATAAGCAACAAAAAAATCATTATTATTGTAAATATCCACTTTTTTAAGTCCTTTTTTAAAAAACATCCCATTTGCATAATGATCTCAACTCAACTTTCACAATTCAAATTAATTAAGACTATTGCCTAGTAATCGCTTCAGTGGCTATAGTTAGCTATTAATTTGGATAATGATTAACAATCACCCCCCTATAGTAATAGTCTGGCTTATCAACCTATTGACTTAAAGTTTGTTTAAAATGACTTTTAAGCTGCCATATTCTTTACACCTAACTCTCCTTTTTTATTAAAAACTAATATAATTAGGAATGCTATTATTCCCAAAAAGGAAAAGTATCCAATTGGTAGCATAGCTATAGTGGCACAAAGTATTGAAACTACTCTTGCAAAAAGAGTCATATTATTAAATACAAATCCTTGCAATCCCGAGGATAAGATAAATATTCCTAATATAGCCGTCCCAACAGGAAGTACAATATCCCCTAAATTTCCTTGTAAGAGAAGTCCCTGATTCATAACGAATAGATAAGGAACAATGAATGCAACAGTACCCAATTTAACCGCACTCCAAGCAACCTTCATTGGAGGTGCATTGGCGATTGCAGCTCCCGCAAATGCTGATAAGGCAACAGGCGGAGTGATTGTAGAAAGACATGAAAAATAAAATATAAATAAATGGGCAGTTAACGCTGGAATTCCTAACTCAACTAATGGTGGAGCCACCGTACTTGCAGCCAATGCATAAGCAGCAACGGTAGGAAGTCCCATTCCTAATAAAATACAAAGAATCATCACACAAATTAAGGCTATCCATATGAATCCCCCAGAAAATTGCATAATAAATCTAGCCAGCTGGGCACCTACCCCTGTAAGAGTAAATACACCTATTATAATTCCAGCACTAGCACAGGCAGAAGTGATCTGAACCATCATTTTGAATGAATTACTAATAGCCTTAAAAAACTTTTTCAAAAAAACCTTATCTTTACCAAACCAACTTAGTACAATTAAACTGGCTATGGCCCATAAAGCTGCACGTACCGGAGAGTTTTGTAATATAACTAAGGAAAATAGCAAAACAACAAGAGGGACAATAAGATATCCTTGTTTTTTTAAAATTTTTGTTAAAGAAGGTAATTCTTTTTGTGGCATACCTTTAAGTCCTAATTTTCCTGCCTCTAAATCAACCATCATAATGACCGATAAAAAATACAGAATGGCCGGAATTAATGCTGCAATAATAATGGAAGAGTAAGGAATTCCAGTTATGTCTGCCATGATAAAAGCTCCTGCCCCCATAACAGGAGGCAATATTTGCCCTCCTGTTGAGGCGACTGCTTCTACAGAGCCAGCAAAAGAGGATTTATAACCCACTCTTTTCATTAAAGGAATTGTAAACACTCCTGTAGTTGCAACATTCGCTACTGATGTGCCATTTACAGACCCCATTAAAGCACTTGCTAAAACTGCAACCTTTGCGGGTCCCCCACGAAATCGTCCAGCAAGAGAATATGCCAAGTCTATGAAAAACTTCCCTGCCCCAGATATCTCTAGAAAAGTCCCGAAAAGAATGAATAAAAATACATAAGTTGCAGCTACACCTAGCGGGATACTATAAATCCCACTCATACTAAAAACATAACTAATTATTCTCTCAATACTGTAACCTTTATGCCAAAGAGCACCGGGCATATAGCTACCAAAATATGCATATACCAAAAATAATATAGCTAATATAGGTAAAGCCCAACCTGTAGTTCGCCTGGTCACTTCTAAAAGACCAACAAGAGCAATGGAACCAAAAAAAACATCCCAACGTGTTGGATCCACGCCAACTCTACCTAATATCTCACTATAATTTAAGGTTATATACAATGCGCTACAAATAATAAGACCAGCCATAATAATATCAAAAACTGAAGGATTGTTTTTACTAGATTGTTTCCTTGCCGAATAAGTTAAAAGGCCTATTGCCATCACTGCTCCAAAATGAAGTGCTCTTAAAACCCATGGATCGATAGGATAAACAGCCATCTCAAGTATTTGAAACGTACCAACTATGACACTTATAGAAAAAACAATAAAGTAGAAGGTTCCTTTAAGTGCTCTTTGTTTTTCATCTTTCATTAAATCCTCTATTAAATCCTGTTTATCGGACATTACAATACCTCCCTTGTTAGTATACTTAATATTCAAAATATTTCGACCATGTTAAAATATTGTATTTCTAACACTTCACTTATTTTTCATATTCAGGTGGATATGCTGTATCTGGTAGCTCAATCTCTTTTTCCTCATAATATTTAATCGCCCCTGGGTGTATAGGTACATTTCCTAAAGCTTCCGGAACGTCATCTAAATTTAAATCCTCAAATTCCTTTCGAACATTAACTAAACTTTCTTTATTTTCATATGTTGTTTTAACAAGATTATAGACGAAATCATCAGATAAATCTTTATTTACAATGTACGCACTGTATACTGCTAATGTTTCTATATCTTCTTCTTGTCCCTCATAACTATTTGCTTCAATAATACCTGATGAAATACCATATTTTTCGGCAAGTTCGGAAGACTCTTCACCTACACCTATAATATTAGCATTTTCGGTTTTTACCATTTCCATTGCAGTTGGGTGCCCAGTGGGTGAAAAGGTACCGGCCGTATCCAAGTTGCCATCCCTCATTTGATCTGCATAATCTGAAAAACCAGCATTAACAATCCTTTTTGGTTTAATATCTAAATCATCAAATACTTTTTTTCCAAAGTAATCTGGCGTTCCATCTTTAGCTCCGGTGCCCACTATTTTCCCATCTAAATCCATTACATTTTCAATGTTGGCTCCTGGCATAGAAAACCAATGCAAATAACTAATATACATAGGGAATAAAGATCTTATATTTTCATATTTCTTATCTGCCCATTCTATACCTTCATATCCTTCATATGCAACGCCCATATTTACCAAACCTATAGGGGAATCATTATTTTCTACAAGTTTTATATTAGGTATTGGTCCATCTGTGGCTTCTACGTTTACCGAAACCCCCATTTCATCTTGAATTAATTCTCCCCATCCTGTTGCATAATCATGAAAAGTTCCACCAATTGTAGCCGCGGAAACAGATATTCCTTTTGGCCAATCCTTTTCATTGTCTTCAGTTTCATTATTACCTTTTTTACTACTTCCGCATGCAAACAGAAAAAGGGAACTAGTTAATACTATTAAAAACAAAAATGTTTTCCTTTTCATTTTTTCTCCTCCTCTTAGATAAGATTGTCTTAATATTTTGATTTTTCCTGCTAGTTTACATTTATAATTTTAAAGGATCATAATTTTGATACAAAAATAAAGTCCAGCATGATCCTTTAAATATTAGAAGGATCATGCTGGACTTTACCCAATAAAGGAAAAAAGTTATAACTTTAGATCCCATGAATAAACCAGCAATATTATTTTTTAATATGTTCCTGATAACGATCGATTGCCGCACGTACAGCTTGTAAAATGGCTCCAATCGATGGAATAGAAACCTTGTCTTTTAGGTTACTTGAAAACTCGGAAAATGACTCATTTATACAAAAGCCTTCAATTCGTTTCTTTAATACCTTTTTTGTTAAATCAGAGAAAATAACACTAAAATCTATCTGTTCTATAACATGTGTGTTTTTATTAATTAGCAAAATTGCTCCAATATATTTATACGAATGATTGGCAGGAATCCCCTTTGGTGTTTGTGCAAAACCACTGACAAGCATCAAATCATCTGAATACTCTAATTCCTACACCTCCTCATCGAGTTTGCGTCCACTTTATGTAAGCCCTTTCATTTTAAATAATAAAGCTGTTTGTCCATTTTGTCAACCCCATAAAGGTGAAATGTAAACAGGAAATTTAAAATAATTACTTAATCTAATTTATTTATTTTTAATTAGTTGACTATATCAATCTAATCAGGATCTTTTTAAACATATGCATCGTCTCTTTCAATTATTTAATAGCAAAGATTAACTATGATAGGTGGTGATTTTCACCATGTACATTTTACCCTAGTCTAAAATGTCTTAAAGACTCATTAATCTCATCTTGTCTAATCCCAATATACCGCATAGTAATGCTAGGCGCCACATGATTAAAGATTTCTTGTAAAATCGCTACATCTTTAAATTGCTTATAGTGATGATATCCAAATGTTTTCCGCATTGTATGCGTACCCACATCATCCCGTCCTAGTAAATCCGCAGCATCATTTAAAATACGATACACTTGTGTCGTCGTTATTGCTTTATTGCCTTTTTGACTTGAAAACAAGTAATCGTCTGCTTGTTTACCCTCGATAAACGCTATTATTTCCTGTTGCAACATGCCAATGTTAATCTTGCGTTTTTTATTTGTTTTTCCTTCCCGAATTGTAACTACATCTTTTTGTTGCACGTCTCTTACTTGTAAGCGTACAAGATCATTTACGCGAAGTCCTGTATTGATGCCCATTAAAAAAAGAAGCACATCTCGTTTTGCTAAACCTGAACGTTTTGGCTTACTTTTATTACCACGTTTAATCGCCAATTTCATTTCTTCAATTTCTTCCATTGATCGTAATGGCTCGACATGATATACGTTAGTTTGTTGTGCCATGTAATTTCTCCTTTATCTGTAGGACGTATAAAACAATACTTAAAACAAAATATTTACAACATATGATAATCGATCTATTTTGGAATATGTTTAAAAAACATGTTTTTTAAATTCTTCATAAACAGCTGAAAAAGCCTTTTGAAATGTATAATCATTCTGCATTATATCATGTAATCATACATTTATAAACAAACAAGGATATGAACGTTGTCATATCCTTGTTTTGAATGTATGATTATAATCATTTTCATACATTTTAAAAATATGCTTTTATTAATAAAACTTATAGCGTGTATACCTTTTATAAATATACAAACACAATTTAAATTAAAAGGTTTCAAAAGAATTTCTATAAAATTTAATTATATGGTATATTATAATTAAGATATATCTCACATATTGAGGGACGGCGCTCAGATTAGAAAATAACCCTTAGCCTTCCCAAAGTTATATGCTCCCTTATAAGTAGATAGATTAAATCAATAAAATCTAATTACTTAAAGGGGGTTTTTATGTCAAACAAATGAAACATTATTAAATGGTTAGGTAAAATATAAAGTAATGATGTAGAATGTTATATTATGTTTGTAATTTAGAATGATGTTTTATCTAAAGTGAGATTACTATTATTTGTATTTTGTTTGGATTAATAAATTATTACAGATTTTCAACCCTTAAATATCTGTAATAATTGTAAACCATCAGATGCGAGGCCGTTATATCCTTTCATCCATCGAGGGTATGTTATTGGAATTATTGTTATAATAAATTGAATTAAATTAAAACTTGCAGTCCAATCAGATAATAAACGTAATTGATCTTGGGATACTGTTAAAGAAATAAATCCCAAAAAAAAAGCAAGTAATAATGACATTAAAGATCCACCGGCAAGTGCTATCACTTTTAATCGTTTATCTAATTCTGTATCCAAATAGACATCCCCTATATAAGACCAACGTATATGAAAGTGTAATCTTCCAAAATTAGAATTTTCTTTATTATCTTCACCTTTCATAATAAGATAAATATGTACATGTGAATTAGAAGTAACGATCACATCAATTCCATGTCCTACCTCATGTAATAAATTAAACATTTTAAAAATTATATAAGTTCTTTAAACATCTCCTCAAGAATTTTAAGTTTACGCATTTCCAATTCTTTTATTTCTAGATACATTTCTTCGAAAGCGTCATAATTATGACCGTTCCTTTTTTTATTACTTGTTCGACCTAGAAGGTAATCAGTCGAAATGTCATATAGATCAGCCAGTGCAACTAATGTTTCAATCTGGGGTGTACGATAATCTCGTTCATAGTTAGAAATACAACTATTATTAATTTCAATTCTTTTAGCTGCTTCTTTTTGAGACAGGTTTTTTCCCTTTCTTACTTTTCGTAATCTGACTCCTAAACTCATTATGTATCCCCCTTCCTTTTTGCTGAAAACATACAAAATACCCGTTTTCAAGTTTATAATATTATTTTTTATAAGTGTAATATATATAAATTTCCACATATTTAGGTACAATAATCAGATTAAAAATAACCCTTAACCTATAATCCCGATATCCCCCCTAAAATTAGATTAAAACTTTAATTTTAGGGGGATATTTAAATATCAAATTCCTTTTTTAAACATTCTTCAAAATGCTCATCTATGTATTTTTTTATAAAACGATTACGTTTATCTATATCTTCCTCTTTTCGAAACCAACCTACCTTTATCTTCCTCTCACCTTCTGGCTTTTCACTCCATAACTCCTGAGCTTCATCCTCAAGTACTCTAATAATTTTACGTTCCGCCATAATAGCATTAATTCGATCCATTCTTTCTTGCTCACGAGAAGGTAGTAATCTCTCTATTTCTTTTCTATGTTCTCTCATTTGTGCTACTGATAATTCATTAAAAGCTTCCTTCATTTCATTTCTTAAAGTTGCTCTCATTTTTTCAAAATCTACTATTTGTGTTGTTTTTTGTTGTTCTTCATACTCTTTGGGAAAAGGTCTTAAACTAAAATGATTTGGAAGTTCATCAAATATGGCATTCAATGACCATTTATCTTCACGTCGTTTTACAATAAATTCAGCAATTTTCAAATCTAACTCATCATATACTTTTTCATTATTGACACGAGATACATAATGCAATTTACGTTCAATTTCTAATTCTCGAAACCAGCCATCAACTGTATTATTATGTTTTCTTAAAACCTTAGAAAAATCACCTATTTTCCAATACTTCATAAATACACCTCTTTTATTCAAGTAGATTAACGTATCAATTGTAGCACAAATGTACACACCGGACACATATGCTCAACATTTACATAGGGCACATATAGAGAACAAAAACATCGTGGCCACATTCGCTTCCTATCACGATTATACTTTCCAGATGCCTTGTTTTTTATAGAACAAACACCTCGTCTACATAAACTTAATAAGAAAAGGCACTACATGTAGAGTACATATACACCCGTCCACTTCTATTCATCCTTCATGTCTTTTAACCATTTAAAATAGATTGATGTATCTTTATTTTTACTATCCTGCTCTAACAACATCTCTAATTGTTTAAATACAGTTTTAGCCTCCCATATTAAATCTTTAGCTTTATTAGAGGTTAATCTTCCATTAACTTGTCGATTAATTTCTTTTATTCTCATAATACTATCTCTTGCTTTTTC
>Ga0079226_10003049_pt1 | contig 12897 bp, 13 predicted proteins | sample Poulit2014_FD_76345 | JGI IMG/M metagenome (GOLD analysis project Ga0079226, IMG submission 76345) | Agricultural soil microbial communities from Georgia to study Nitrogen management - Poultry litter 2014 | ecosystem: Environmental > Terrestrial > Soil > Agricultural land | place: USA: Georgia... | reverse complement strand
TAATTACGCTGATCAATTCTTTACAGGAGGGGACAAACCCTGACCCTTTGTCCCGAAACGCTATAAAAGCTTCACTTGAAAGCCAGGCCATTTTTCAGTACAATTTTAAAGATGCCACTAATGAGAAGGAGTGATCAGTCAAAATGGGAAAAGTGCACGTGCTTGATCATCCGTTAATTCAACACAAATTGACGTACATACGCGATAAACATACGGGTACAAAGGAATTTCGCGAACTTGTTGACGAGGTTGCGATGCTGATGGCCTTTGAAATTACCCGTAACCTGCCTGTAAAGGAAAAAACAATTGAAACACCGGTAATGGAGGCAGAAGCCCAAGTTCTTGCAGGCAAAAAGATCGGGCTGATTCCAATTCTTCGTGCCGGACTTGGCATGGTTGACGGTATGCTGAAACTGATTCCCGCAGCTCGTGTCGGACATGTCGGTTTATACCGTGATCCGGAAACATTAAAGCCGCATGAGTATTACATCAAGCTTCCTTCTGACATAGAAGAACGTGAACTGATCGTCATCGACCCCATGCTGGCAACAGGCGGTTCCGCCAATGATGCGATCCATTCCCTGAAAAAACGCGGGGCAAAACAAATTCGGCTGATGTGTCTTGTCGCCGCTCCAGAGGGTGTTGAGGTCATTCAGAACGAACACCCTGATGTCGATATTTTCCTGGCCGCACTCGATGAGAAATTAAATGACCACGGCTATATCATACCAGGACTCGGTGATGCCGGTGATCGGTTGTATGGCACGAAATAATGCTTGGGGTGAGCGGTAATGAATAACCCCATTAAAGTCATGACCATATTCGGAACAAGACCTGAAGCAATCAAAATGGCGCCGCTCGTTCTCGAGTTGAAAAAACGACCTGAAGAATTTGAGCCGATTGTAACGGTAACAGCACAGCATCGTGAAATGCTTGATCAGGTGCTGGAAATTTTCGGTATCACACCTGATTTTGATTTGAACATCATGAAAAAGAAGCAATCATTGGCGCAAATTACGACACGAGCGCTGGAAGGCCTTGATGAGGTCATGAAAGAGACAAAACCGGATATTGTGCTGGTGCATGGTGATACGACAACAACGTTCGCAGCGTCACTGGCTGCCTACTACAATCAGATTGCGGTGGGTCATGTAGAGGCAGGCCTGCGCACATGGGACAAATACTCACCATACCCAGAAGAAATGAATCGCCAATTGACAGGTGTTATGGCTGATTTGCATTTTGCGCCAACTGATAAATCAAAACAGAACCTGCTCGATGAAAACAAGCCGTCCGACCGTATTGTAGTGACTGGAAATACAGCGATTGACGCATTGAAAACAACTGTTGATGCTGCTTATGCCAGTCCGATTATGAATGAAATGGGTGACAGACGGCTGGTACTTGTGACAGCACATCGACGGGAAAACCTTGGCAGCAATATGAAACAAATGTTCCGCGCCATTAAACGGCTTGTCGATACCCACCATGATATCCAGGTTCTTTACCCGGTGCACTTGAATCCAGTTGTCCAGCAGACCGCCAACGACATTTTAGGTGATGACGACCGCATCAAATTGATTGAGCCGCTTGGTGTTGTTGACTTCCATAACTTCGCAGCCAAATCGCACTTGATTATGACTGACTCAGGCGGTGTACAGGAAGAAGCACCATCTCTGGGTGTGCCGGTTCTTGTTCTGCGTGATACGACCGAGCGCCCGGAAGGTATCGAAGCAGGCACCTTGAAATTAGCCGGTACAGATGAAGACAATATTTTTAATCTAGCCGACGAATTGTTGAGCGACGATGCAGCCCATGAAAAAATGGCAAAAGCATCCAATCCGTATGGTGATGGCGAGGCTTCGGGCAGAATTGCCGATACGATTGTGGCATATTTTAATAAGCAGGAACAAGAAGGATCCGGTGGATGACCCACTGTATCCTTCTTGTTTGGTTGGATAGCCCTGTTAATAATATAAGATCGAAACATGGACATGAGGGGTTGCATCATGGGCGGGAGAATCGAAACATGAGCGCGAGAGCCGCAACATGGGCACAAGGAACCGAACCATGGGCGCGAAATCCAAAACATGGGGCGAAAACCGATACGTGGGTGCAAGGACCGTCACGGGCTCGAGCACGGTAAACATGAGAGCACGAACCCAGCACACTGAAACATCACACCAGTAACCAAATCTTCCCCCGAACAGTTCAATGCTACTGGAGATAATTTTTTACCACATTCCCGGTCCGCTTAAATGTATGTTTTTCCATCTCTTTTCAAATCCTAATAAATAATATACCAACTGCAAAAAAGGAGAACCCGCCATGTTCCGATTCCTCTTCATTTTCATATTTACTTTCACTGTTTTGTCTCCCACTGCCAGTGCGATGGACGACCAGACGAAAGAATCGGTCATCATTGAAGTCGACGGTAATCCCGACGAGCATAAGACATTCCTTAACACGTACTATCCTTATATCGAAGTGGTTCATATATATGACACGTTATTCAATGGTTTGGCACTTAAAGCAGAACCGGATCGCTTTGACAAGATAGAATCACTCGAGTTCATTAAAGCAGTTCACCCGGTTTCAACATATGAAACGCAGTCCCAGTCACTGAAACAAACTGACAATAGCGTTATCCCCTCAGCGCTCAATAAGACGTCCTATACAGGTAAAGGCGTTCAGGTTGCAGTGATTGATACGGGGATCGACTATGAGCACCCTGATCTTGCCAAAAATTACGCAGGCGGCTATGATCTGGTTGACTTGGATGATGATCCGATGGAGACCACTGCCTCAGAAGGGATTCCGACACAGCATGGCACACATGTTGCGGGCATTATTGCAGCGGACGGCGAACTGAAAGGGGTTGCACCTGATGCATCCATTTATGCTTATCGTGCCCTTGGTCCCGGTGGCATGGGGACATCTGTCCAGGTGATTGCAGCATTGGAGCAGGCAGTTGATGACGGGGCGGATATCATCAATCTTTCCCTTGGGAACACAGTCAATGGGCCGGATTTTCCGACAAGTGCTGCCGTGAACCGCGCGACGGGCCTTGGTGTGCCTGTCGTCATCGCAAATGGCAATGACGGACCGGAAAACTGGACAATCGGGTCCCCGGCGACGGCCGCAAATGCGCTTTCCGTTGGCGCGGTATCCGATCCGCAATCCGTCCCATATTTATTGGAACCGTTAAGTGACAAAAAAATTCCGCTGACCGGGATGAATGGATCTGTACCGTGGGACCTGGGAAAAAGCTATGACGTGGCTGTTTTTAACGGGCAGAATGTTCGGGGAAAAATCGCCCTGATGGAGCGTGGTGAAACGCCTTTTACCGAGCTGGCCAAACAGGCACAGGATGCTGGTGCGGTCGCTGCAGTCATTTATAACAATGAACCGGGGAAGTTCCAGGGGATGATTTCGGATGCTGACGCCAATATACAGATTCCTGTTGCATCGATTTCGAAACAGGATGGTGAATGGCTTATCCAAAACATCGGCAGCAAAACGCGCTACATGGATACAAAGGATGAAACAACGAAACAAACCATAGCCGATTTCAGTTCACGCGGCCCGGTTACCGTGAACTGGGATTTGAAGCCTGAAGTGAGTGCACCAGGCACCAATATTTTGAGTACTGTCCCAGACGGCTATCAGGAACTTCAAGGCACGAGCATGGCCGCACCACATGTCACCGGCGTGATGGCACTTCTCATGGAAGCGCATCCCAACTGGACGACTGAACAGCTTGAAGGTGCGTTAAAAACAACAGCAAAACGTGTCAGAAACGAACAGGGTGAACCGTTTGCCCCAATCATTCAGGGGATGGGAGAAATTCGGCCGGAAAAAGCGATCAGCACCGGGACGATTATTGATTACCCACTGTTGGCATTTGGTAAAATCGATGCGAATAACGAGACGAAAACAGTTGACATCACCATCGAAAACCAATCAGAAGGGCAGCAGACTTATAATTTTTCAGTCCCGGCCAAACAAAAAGGATTGACCTGGGATTTACCGTTGACCTTTACGTTGGATGAAGGGGAAACAAAAAAGCTTCCAATCAAATTGACGATCAACAGCTCACAAGTTACCGAAGGGCTGCATCAGGGATGGCTGACATTGAACCAGGATGAGGAGCAGTACCAGCTGCCGTATCTTTTTGTCAATAAAACGGCAGACTACCCGAAAGCAATGGGATTTGACTTTTCGTTGAAGCCATTTTCCGATGATGTGTACGCTTATCAGCTTTACTTAGCCGAGCCAGCAGAACGTGTTGAGATAATGTTGTACAACCCGGATACACTTGTTTTTGAACGGACACTCGTGCAAATGGAGGACGTTCAGGTTGGCTTAAATGAAGGTCAGCTGGAACAATCAGATCTCGGCAAATCAGGCCAATATCTGGCTGTCATCAACGTCAAACTTGCTAACGGGGAAATGGCCAGCTATCAGACAAGTGTTCATATCCCCTGAATGGAAAAACCTCATCCAACGGAACGATTGTCTCCACTGAAGGAGGGGAACAAAGGCCAAGAACCAAGACGTCGTGTTATCAAGAATGTCCGTCCTATATCGAGCAGAATCGGCATTTGCAGAAAGTTAGCCGCTGTTTTTAAGGAATTTTACAGCCCGTTAAGGTGGGAAAAATCATCGGGGCATATCGACAAACAATTTGTTCACAAAATCTTCATAGAATTGGGAGGGTATCTTCCTATATAATAAGAAATCAGGAGGCTGAAATACGCGTCGAACGGTACGTATGATGCAGTGAGATACTGGCAGCCATTGGTATTTTATTTCATTATCATACTGATTGACATTGGGATATGGCTAATGTAAACTAGCTTAGTGTGGAATGGTAAGGGTTTCATGTCCTCGCGGTGTCGGGACGTAACCTTACATAATTATAGGATGTTAATTCCGCATCAGCTGTGATTTGCCTCACTTCTGTTACAAAGGCTCATTCCCGCAAAGTGAGCTGATACAGGGGACGATTATCATGCTCGGAGTTTGGGAGAAGAGTCATATCATGTCGTATTATGGAAAGATGGTTAATAGACAACGCAAGTGGATGTTCTACATTCTCGCTGTATTCGTCCTTGGAGCAGGTTTTACACCATACCCAAGAGTTTTCCTCGGACTGCTTTTGGGCAGTGCTGCAAGCTTTTACAACCTTTGGCTGTTGCAGCACAAAATTAATGCGTTTGCTGAATCAGCGGAAAAGAATCAGCGGGCAAGGGGCCTCGGAACGCTTTCCAGGATGGCAGCAGCCGTTTTGGTCGTTCTGATTGCACTCCGCTATGATGATTATTTCGACATGATTTTTGTTATCATTGGATTAATGACATCCTATCTGGTCATTATGATAGATTTTTTTATGTCTAAATCTAAAGAATAGTGCTAGGAAGAGGGGTGAAGCAAAGTGGATCATGAAGCACCGATTGTGCATGACGTGTTCGGGATATCATGGCTTGATTTCAACTTATCGAATGTGTTAATGATAGCCGTTGCATCATTAATTGTATTTATCATTGGTGTTGTTGGAAGTCGTCGATTACAAATGAAACCGACAGGGATGCAAAATTTCATGGAGTGGCTAATTGACTTTGTAAAAGGTATGATTAACGACACGATGGACTGGAAAACAGGAAAGGTGTTTCTGCCTCTGGGACTGACATTGATTACTTACATATTTGTGAGTAACATCCTCGGTGTCGCAACCATTGGGGTTGTTGGACATGACTTGTGGTGGAAATCACCAACTGCTGATGCCGGTCTTACATTAACACTTGCCGCGATGGTTATTATTTTAACCCATTTTTACAGTATAAAAGTAAAAGGGGTTAAAGAATATGGTAAGGATTATTTCCGTCCATTGCCGTTTCTATTCCCATTAAATATCATCGAGGAGTTCACCAATACGTTGACATTAGGTTTGCGTCTATTTGGAAACATCTATGCTGGTGAAATCTTACTGGGCTTAATCGTATCGATGGCAACATCTGGCTCTGCTTTTGCCTTTATTTTCTCAGGCATACCACTGATGGCATGGCAAGCATTCAGTTTATTCATTGGAGCCATACAAGCCTTTATCTTCACTATTTTAACAATGGTATATCTGTCTCAAAAAGTGAGCACAGACCATTAATGAAATAATAGAACAGCTTTATTTATAAAAGGAGGAAATTACAATGGGAGCTTTAGCAGCAGCAATTGCAATTGGATTAGCCGCTTTAGGAGCGGGTTTGGGTAACGGTATGATTGTCAGCCGTACAGTAGAAGGAATTGCACGTCAACCGGAGTTGCGTGGTGCACTTCAAACGACAATGTTTATCGGTGTAGCGTTGGTTGAGGCGATTCCGATTTTCGCAGTTGTTATCGCATTTATGGTTGTGTAATGAAGCATTAACATATCGCGTTATGGCGAGGTTCGGTATGCCCGGATTATCGCCATTCCTTTATGTTCCGGCTCAACATTAAAAAGTAGATATAGCGTGAATTTTAATATGATTGAATGATTTGATTCGTATATAACCAACCCGACGTTTTGCGAAAGGAGTGAATACTGTGCATTCAGCTACTGGTGTTCCAATCATTGCAGCGAGTGTTGGAGGACTGCAGGTTGGGGATATGCTCACCCAATTGGTTTTTTTCCTATTACTGCTATGGTTATTGAAAAAATTTGCTTGGGGCCCGCTCATGAATGTGATGCAAAAACGTGAAGCGTATGTCGCCAGTGAAATTGAATCTGCTGAACAGGACCGTGCAGAGGCTGAAAAGGCACGGGCCGAAGCAGCCGAACAATTAAAACAGACCAAACAGGAAGCACAAAAGATTATAGAAGATGCGAAAAGCGCTGGCACAAAACAAGAGCAGGATATTATCGAATCCGCCCGTCGTGAGGCAGATCGCATCAAAGAATCAGCACAGGAAGAAATCGAAAGTGAAAAAGAAAAAGCGATACTGACACTTCAGGACAAAGTCGCTTCATTATCCGTTCTCATTGCCAGCAAAGTGATTGAAAAAGAAATCAGTGCACAGGATCAGGAAGAGCTGATTAATCAATACATTAAAGAGGCAGGAGAAGAGCGATGAGTGAAGTTGTTACCAGCCGCTATGCCGAAGCTCTTTTTCAGCTTGGGAATGAAAAAGGAACGTTGGATCAGCTTGTGGAAGAATGTCATGTCCTGAAATCAATTTTTAATGAAAACAAAAAGCTTGTGCCATTCCTGGAACATCCGCGCGTTGATAATGATAAGAAAAATCAATTTATGAACGATGTGTTTCAAGGATTTTCAGACGATGTGCTAAACACATTGAAATTATTGACCGAGCGGCACCGTGTTGCAATTGTGCCCGCCATTATTGACCATTTTACCCAGCTGGTAAACGATGTGAAAGGAATTGCAGAAGCCAAAGTGTATTCTGTCCGGGAATTGTCGGAAGATGAAAAGGAACAGCTTGAAACCGTGTTTGCGAAACGTTTTAATAAACAGGCGATAAAGCTTGAAACAATCGTGGATCCGTCAGTCATCGGCGGGATTAAACTGCAGATCGGCAATACAATCTATGATGGCACGATTCAAGGCAAATTAAAACGGATCGAGCGAAATATTGTAACAGCAGACTAAAGAAGATAGGGGTGAAATGGTATGAGCATAAAAGCTGAAGAAATCAGTTCACTGATAAAACAGCAAATCGAAAATTTTGATTCGGATATTGAAGTTAGCGATGTTGGCACTGTCATTGAAGTCGGTGATGGGATTGCACGTGCACACGGCCTTGATGATGCCATGGCCGGTGAGCTTCTTGAATTTTCCAACGGCGTTATGGGGATGGCCCAGAACCTTGAAGAAGGAAACGTCGGTATCGTCATCTTAGGTCCGTTTTCAGATATTCATGAAGGTGATGAAGTCCGCCGCACAGGCAGAGTTATGCAAGTACCTGTAGGGGAGGAATTGCTTGGACGCGTTGTTAACCCGCTGGGCCAACCGATTGATGGCAAAGGACCGGTGGAAACGACCAAAAGCCGTCCAATCGAATCACCTGCACCATCCATTATGGATCGGCAGGAAGTTAATGAGCCACTGCAGACGGGTATTAAGGCGATTGACGCGCTTGTTCCGATCGGACGCGGACAGCGTGAATTGATCATCGGTGATCGTCAGACCGGTAAAACGACGATTGCGGTTGATACAATCCTGAACCAAAAAGATCAGGATATGATTTGTATTTATGTGGCGATCGGTCAGAAGGAATCAACCGTCAGAAGTACGGTCGAAACATTCCGCCGTTATGGTGCACTGGACAACACTATTGTCGTGTCTGCGAGTGCATCAGAGCCGGCACCACTGTTATACATGGCGCCGTATGCAGGTGTATCAATGGGTGAAGAATTCATGCACCAAGGCAAGCACGTACTTGTTGTGTATGATGACTTAACCAAGCAGGCTGCCGCATACCGTGAACTTTCCTTACTGCTTCGTCGCCCGCCAGGCCGTGAAGCATTCCCTGGGGACGTATTCTATTTGCACTCCCGTCTGTTGGAACGCGCGGCTAAATTGAGTGATGACAAAGGCGGCGGTTCACTGACAGCACTGCCATTTGTTGAAACACAGGCAGGCGACATTGGTGCCTATATCCCGACAAACGTCATCTCTATTACCGACGGGCAAATTTTCCTGCAGTCAGACTTGTTCTTCTCAGGTGTACGTCCGGCGATCAACGCAGGTTTATCCGTATCCCGTGTTGGTGGTTCAGCACAGCTGAAAGCGATGAAGAAAGTTGCCGGTACATTGCGTCTTGACCTGGCTTCGTATCGTGAACTGGAATCATTCGCACAGTTTGGTTCAGATTTGGATAAATCAACCAAGGCAAAGCTTGACCGTGGTGCACGGACAGTGGAAATCCTGAAACAAGGATTGCATGAACCGCTGGCGGTTGAAAAGCAGGTCATGATTATTTACGCCTTAACGAAAGGGTTCCTTGATGACGTTCCGGTTGAGGATATCACCCGTTTTGAGGCTGAGTTCCATACATGGCTCGACCAAAATCGGAAAGAATTGCTTTCAACGATCCGTGAAACCGGCAAACTGGCTGAAGATGAAGAGATGAGTGAAGCAGTTGAATCGTTCAAAAAGACATTTTTACCAAGTGACCAATAAATGATCAGACGAAGACATGAGTTTGGATAAAGGGGCTTTGGCTGCATGCCGGGCTCTGACGTCTAACCTCCAGCCTGTGAAGGAAGGGTGGTGAAATGCTTGGCATCACTTAGAGATATTCAAAAACGAATTGACTCGACATCAAAGACCAAACAGATTACAAAGGCAATGGAAATGGTTTCGGCTTCTAAAATGAACAAAGCTGAAGAAAACGCCAAATCGTTCGTTCCGTACAGTGAAAAAATTCAGGAAGTGGTCGCCAGCATCGCGAGCAGTAATATGGATGCCGCTCATCCGATGCTTGAGGCGCGTGATGTGAAAAAATCCGGCTATTTTGTGATCACATCTGACCGCGGTTTGGCAGGTGCCTATAACAGCGGTGTTCTGAAGAAGATTCATGAAACCATTCAAAAACGCCATCAGTCAACCGATGAATATACGATAATCGTTGTTGGGCGTGTCGGATACGAATTTTTCCAAAAACGGGGAATGCCGATTGCCAAAAGTATACTTGGGATGGCAGACCAGCCGAATTTCAATGATATAAAAGAGCTTGCTTCTGAAACGGTACAAATGTTTATTGATGAGGAAATCGATGAACTGACGATGTATTATAACCATTATAAAAGTGCCATTTCGCAAGTCGTGACATCAAAACAGCTGCTGCCATTGACAAATATTGAAGAACAAGCAAATACTGGATCCAGTCAGTATGAGTACGAGCCAAATCAGGAGCAGATTCTCGAAGTGCTATTGCCGCAATATGCGGAAAGTTTAATTTATGGTGCATTACTGGATGGAAAAGCGAGTGAGCACGCAGCGCGGATGACAGCAATGCGTAATGCAACCGATAATGCCAACGAGCTTATCGATGACTTGACATTGTCGTATAACCGTGCACGCCAGGCAGCAATCACACAGGAGATCAATGAAATCATCGGCGGTGTAGCAGCACTTGAGTAGCACTTGGAATGCGTGTTCAAAAAGGAGGATAACAAGGACCGGCAGGCTAAGTTCGCGATGACAATCACGGGCGCTTGCACTAGCACGTCTCGTGCGTTGAAAGTTCAAGACGCCGTCGTTTCGAGCAGCGGGCTTCTCTTGTTTGTGGTGAGTTCTGCGCCCGCCACAGGACGTGGGCGGTTTTAGCAGAAGGTCCCCTGTTTGATGTGCCATTGTTACCGGACTTTTTGAACATCTTCTCGGAATGGTCGATAGAAGGATAGGAGGGAAATCAATGAGCAAAGGACACATTACACAAGTCATGGGACCTGTTGTCGACGTTAAATTTGACGAAGGCCAGCTCCCTGATATCAATAATGCATTAGTTGTCCGCCCCGGTGAAGATGATGTGGACATTGATCTGACATTGGAAGTCGCACTTCACCTTGGGGATAATGCAGTTCGTACGATTGCGATGGACTCAACAGATGGCTTGAAACGCAATATGACAATTGAAGATACAGGCGGCCCGATTTCCGTACCGGTAGGTGAAGCGACTCTTGGCCGTGTTTTCAACGTCCTTGGTGATAACATTGACCTTGATGAGCCGGTACCGGAAGACAACCGACGAGATCCGATTCATCGTCAGCCGCCGGAATTTGAAGACCTGACCACTGATACAGAAATTTTGGAAACTGGCATCAAAGTTGTTGACCTGCTGGCACCCTATACAAAAGGTGGGAAAATCGGCCTGTTCGGTGGTGCAGGTGTTGGTAAAACAGTTCTGATACAGGAATTGATCAACAACGTTGCCCAGGAGCATGGTGGTATTTCCGTGTTTGCTGGTGTTGGTGAGCGGACACGTGAAGGGAACGACCTTTACTATGAAATGAAGGATTCCGGCGTTATTAACAAAACAGCCATGGTGTTCGGTCAGATGAACGAGCCGCCCGGTGCACGTATGCGCGTTGCCCTGACCGGTTTGACCATGGCAGAATACTTCCGTGATGAACAAGGACAGGACGTGCTGTTATTTATCGATAATATTTTCCGTTTCACCCAGGCAGGTATGGAAGTTTCCGCGCTGCTTGGCCGTATGCCATCGGCTGTTGGTTATCAGCCAACGCTTGCAACCGAAATGGGGCAGCTGCAGGAGCGTATTACAACGACGGATAAAGGGTCGGTAACATCGATCCAGGCCATTTATGTGCCTGCTGACGACTATACAGACCCTGCACCGGCAACGACATTTGCCCACTTGGACGCAACAACCAACCTTGACCGTGGCTTGTCTGAGCAAGGTATCTATCCGGCAGTTGATCCACTGGCGTCAACGTCCCGTGCCCTGGACCCTGAAGTGGTCGGTGAAGAGCATTATAAAGTGGCGCGTGAAGTGCAGCAAACACTGCAGAAATACAAAGAATTGCAGGATATTATCGCCATCCTTGGTATGGATGAACTTTCTGATGATGATAAATTGACGGTTGCCCGCGCACGCCGTATCCAATTCTTCCTGTCTCAGAACTTCCATGTGGCTGAACAGTTTACCGGGCAGCCTGGTTCATATGTGCCGGTAGAAGAAACAGTTAAAGGGTTCAGAGAAATTCTGGACGGCAAATATGATGACCTGCCTGAGGATGCATTCCGTCTGGTGGGCCGTATTGAGGAAGTCGTGGAAAAAGCAAAAGACATGGATTAATAATGCAGGCGAAATACTGGGTGAAAGCAAAACAATCCCAATGATATCAGCGAATTGATAACATGAGATTGTCCCGTGTGATTTCACCCAGCTATTCACCTGTCTCTAGGAGGGGTTACATTGAAAACACTGACTGTGAGTGTTGTTACTCCTGATGGTCCGGTATTAGAAGACAGTTTTGACATGGTCAGCTGTAAAGCCGAAAATGGGGAGCTCGGTGTATTGCCGGGGCACATCCCGATGGTTGCGCCATTGACAATCAGCTCAGTACGTTTAAAACAAGAGAAAGATACAAAACATTTGGCTGTTAGTGGCGGATTTTTAGAAGTGCGGCCTGATAAAGTAACGATTCTTGCTCAATCAGCGGAAAAACCCAGTGATATCGATGTGCAGCGGGCAGAAGAGGCCAAACAGCGGGCTGAACGCCGCCTCCAATCCAAACAGGATGACATTGATTTCAAACGAGCAGAATTGGCACTCAAACGCGCAATAAACCGATTGGACGTTGCACGATAAAGCGAAACTTCATTCAGCGGGGTGGTTTTCCCCGATGAATGTTAGTTGAGCCGAATCGGGCATTTAAGGTCAGTTGCCCGCCGTATTTTGGCGGGTTACTGACCTTTACATGCGGGGAAAAGCGAAACTTCATTCAGCGGGGTGGTTTGCCCCGCTGAATGAGGGGAACAAAGGCTAAGTACGCAACGTCGTGTAGCAACGCCTTTGTGACCAACATCGTGTTGGCCCGAGCCGAATCGGACATTTACGGACAGTTATCCCCCGTTTTATGGGTGATTAATGTCCGTTATATGCGGGATAAAGCGAAAATCTCTTGTAACAATGTGTTATAAGAGATTTTCGCTTTTGATCTATGAAAATTTGACAAAAAATTTGCGGAAAAACGGTGATATCTGCAGAAGGGATGAGTTATTTTCAAAAGAGCAGCGGCATCTACAGAAGAAACAAAATATCTGCAGAAGAGCTGAAATATCAACAGAATCTCTTATCCAGCATTTGCACCGGCATCTTACACATCACAAAGGGACACCATTCTGTCGATATTTCCCGGGAAATAATAAC
>Ga0079226_10003048_pt1 | contig 12908 bp, 8 predicted proteins | sample Poulit2014_FD_76345 | JGI IMG/M metagenome (GOLD analysis project Ga0079226, IMG submission 76345) | Agricultural soil microbial communities from Georgia to study Nitrogen management - Poultry litter 2014 | ecosystem: Environmental > Terrestrial > Soil > Agricultural land | place: USA: Georgia... | reverse complement strand
TGGCCGTCATTACTTCCGAAACGGTCGATCGCCATTATGGCCAGACCGTTCGCAGCCGTTTGCAGGGCCTGGGCAAAAAGCTTGTCTGGCATGTGTTGCCCGATGGCGAAGCGCATAAAAACCAGGCCACGCTGGATGGCATCTACGACACGCTGCTTGAAAACCAGCTGGATCGCCGGGCCGTCCTGATTGCCCTGGGGGGTGGGGTGGTGGGCGACATCACCGGTTTTGCGGCGGCCAGCTACATGCGCGGTATCCGCTTCATTCAGGTGCCCACCACCTTGCTGGCGCAGGTTGATTCTTCCGTGGGCGGCAAGACGGGCATCAACCATCCGCTTGGCAAGAACATGATTGGCGCCTTCCACCAACCCATTGCCGTCGAGATCGATACCGATGTCCTGGCTACCCTTCCAGCTCGTGAAGTGTCAGCTGGTCTGGCTGAGGTCATCAAATACGGCATGATCATGGATGCCGCTTTCTTTGCCTGGTGCGAAAGCAGCATGGCGGCCCTGCGCGATTTGCAAGATGATGCGGTCATTTACGCCATCAAGCGTTCATGCGAGCTCAAGGCCGAAGTCGTTGGCCAGGATGAGCGCGAATCCGGCTTGCGGGCCATCCTGAATTTCGGTCATACATTTGGTCATGCCATCGAGGCGGGGCTGGGATATGGGCAGTGGCTGCATGGTGAGGCCGTGGGTTGCGGCATGATCCAGGCAGCACAACTCTCGCAGCGGGTGTTGAGGCTGCCTGCAGCCCACGCAGACCGTATTGCAGCATTGGTCGCCGCAAGCGGTTGCCCGGTGCAGCCGCCCTCGTTTCCCGTTGATCAGTGGCATGCCCTCATGCGCACTGATAAAAAGGCGCAGGGTGGCGACATCCGCTTTGTCCTGTTGAATGAACTGGGCTCTGCGTCGGTGCAGGCGGCAGCCTGGTCCGACGTGGCCACCGTGTTGCAGGCTTCGGCTGGTGTCTCGGAGCCGGCATCATGATTGCCGCATCCAGGCTGGCCCCTTATGCGTGTTTTTCGGAGCAGACGCGGGGGCGACGCGTTCAGGAGCCGCCACCGACACAGCGTTCGCAATTTCAGCGCGATCGCGACCGCATCGTGCATTGCAAGGCATTCAGGCTGCTGGAATACAAGACTCAGGTGTTCATCAACCACGAAGGCGATCTGTTCCGCACCCGCCTCACACACAGTCTTGAGGTGGCCCAGATCGCCCGTTCCGTGGCACGTGTGCTGCAAGTCAATGAAGATCTGGTCGAGGCCATTTCCCTGGCCCATGACCTGGGACATACGCCTTTTGGGCATGCCGGCCAGGACGAACTGCACGCCTGCATGGAGCAATGGGCGCCCGATGCCGGCGGGTTCGAGCACAATCTGCAAAGCCTGCGTATTGTCGACAGGCTGGAGCACCGCTACCTCGCCTTTGACGGGCTCAATCTTTGCTTCGAGACGCGCGAAGGCATACTCAAGCATTGCAAACCCGACCATGCGCGCCGCCTGGGCGAACTGGGCCAGCGCTTCATCGCCCGCACCCAGCCTTCCATCGAGGCACAGATTGCCAACCTGGCTGATGAAATCGCCTACAACAATCATGACATTGACGATGGCATACGTTCAGGCCTGCTCGCGGTGGACCAACTGCGCGAGCTGAGCCTGTTCAACGAGCACTACGAGCAGGTAAAGCGGCGTGCGCCCGATGCCAGTGGCCGCCGGCTGGTGGCCGAGATCATCCGGGCCATGATCAACACGCTGGTGACGGACCTGACCACCCACACATTGGGCAACTTGCGTCAGCATCAGCCTGACAGTGTCGAGGCAGTACGGCAGTTGCCGCCCATCGTGGCCTTTTCCCCGGAAATCAGACGCCAGGCCACGGCCATGAAGCAATTTCTGCTGGAAAACCTCTACCGGCATTTTCGTGTATTGCGCATGACCACCAAGGCCCGGGCCATCGTGCGGGAACTGTTCATTGCCTTCATGCAAGAGCCGCGCCTGCTTGACCAGGACTACCAGCGAGAGGACCCTGCCGAGCAGGCACGTGCCATTGCCGATTACATTGCCGGGATGACAGACCGCTACGCGATTGCCGAGCACAATCACCTGTTCAGGATGTAGGCACGGTGTGCAGCGCCAGCCCCTGGCGGCGCGGCATCAGGGATTTCAGTGAGGGTTGGGTGCGCTGCTTGTCTTCAGCAGGGGCGCAAGATAACGCCCGGTATGGCTGCCCGCGCATTGGGCAATGTCGGCGGGGGTACCGGTGGCAACGATGCGGCCGCCGCCGGTGCCGCCCTCGGGGCCAATATCCACAATCCAGTCTGCTGCCCGGATCACGTCCAGATTGTGCTCAATGACCACCACGGTATTGCCGGCCTTGACCAGTTGGTTCAGCACGGCCAGCAGCAGGGCAATATCATGAAAGTGCAGGCCGGTAGTCGGTTCGTCCAGCACATACAGCGTACGTCCGGTACTGCGCTTGGACAGCTCCAGCGAGAGCTTTACCCGCTGCGCTTCCCCTCCGGAAAGGGTAGTGGCGCTTTGCCCCAGGCGAACATAAGACAGGCCCACATCCATGAGGGTCTGCAGCTTGCGGGCCACCACAGGCACGGCATCAAAGGTACGCAGCGCCTGTTCCACCGTCAGGTCCAGTACTTCCGCGATGTTGAGTCCACGATAGCGGATCTCTAGCGTTTCGCGGTTGTAGCGCTTGCCCCGGCAGACTTCGCACGGCACGTACATGTCAGGCAGAAAGTGCATTTCGACACGCATGACGCCATCGCCCTGGCAGGCTTCGCACCGGCCGCCCCGCACGTTGAATGAAAACCGCCCCGGTCCGTAGCCGCGCTTGCGCGCTTCGGGCACGGCGGCAAACAGTTCGCGTATGGGGGTGAACAGGCCCGTGTATGTTGCCGGGTTGCTGCGCGGGGTGCGGCCAATGGGACTTTGGTCCACGGCAACAAAATGATCAAAGGCCTCCAGGCCAGTGAGCTTGTCAAACGGGGCGGGGGTGGCTTGCGCCCGGTGCAGGCGCTGCGAGACGGCCCGGGCCAGGGTGTCGTTGATCAGGGTGGATTTGCCGGATCCCGATACGCCGGTGACACAGACCAGGTGGCCGACAGGAATGCTCAGGTCAATGCCTTGCAGGTTGTTGCCTCGACATCCCAGAATCTGCAGGCGTGGTGTGTCTTCGTCCACCTGACGGCAGTCGGGCAGAAGCAGTGTGCGCCGCCCCGAAAGATATTGTCCTGTCAGCGATGCCTCGCTGGCCAGAATGTCATCCAGGGTGCCCGAGGCGACGATTTCGCCGCCGTGTTCGCCCGCACCGGGCCCCATGTCCACAATAAAATCAGCGCTGCGAATCATTTCTTCATCGTGTTCAACCACAATGACGCTGTTGCCCAGGCCCCGCAGTGTCTGCAGCGTGTCGATGAGGCGTGCGTTGTCGCGCTGATGCAGGCCAATGGAGGGCTCGTCGAGCACATACATGACACCCGTCAGCCCGGAACCAATCTGGCTGGCCAGGCGGATTCGCTGCGACTCACCGCCGGAAATGGTGTCCGCCCGGCGATCCAGCGACAGATAATTCAGGCCCACATTATTGAGAAACTGCAGACGCGTGATGATCTCTCGCACGATGCGCTGGCCCACCTCCTGACGTGGTCCGGTCATGTCCAGCTGCTTGAACCATTGCAGGCATGCGTCCAGCGCCAGCGCTTCCACCTCGTAAATGGCGCGCCCCGGAGGGCCGTCGGGATTGCTGTCCTGACCCAGCAGGACGTAGCGGGCTTCACGCCGCAGTCGGGCGCCTTCACAGTCTGGACACACCCTGGGGCGCCTGAGCTTGGCCAACTCGTCACGAACCGCCGATGATTCGGTTTCCTTCCAGCGCCGTTCCAGATTGGGTATGACGCCTTCAAAAGGGTGCGACCGGGTAGTGGTGCCGCCTTGCTCATCGAGGTACCGGAAGTCGATGGGTACATCGCCAGAGCCGTACAGAATGCGTTCTTGTGTCTCGGCAGGCAGCGATTCAAAAGGCGTTTCAATATCGAAGCCGTAATGGCGGGCCAGACTGGTCAGCAGGTTGGCAGTAAAGGCATTGCGGCGATCCCAGCCGTACACGGCGCCCCCGGCCAGGCTGAGGTCGGGAAAGGGCACGACACGATCCGGATCAAAGACATCCACCGTGCCCAGCCCATTGCAGGTGGGGCAGGCGCCGGCGGGGTTGTTGAAACTGAAAAGACGCGGTTCGAGCTCGATCAGGCTGGTGCGGCACACCGGGCAGGCGTGATACAGGGAGAACACCTGCTCTTCGTCGGTATCCAGGTTGTGTGCCAGGGCCCGCCCCTGCGCCAGTTCCAGCGCGGTCTCGAAGCTTTCGGCCAGTCGCTGGCGGCTGTCGGGCCGGTTGCGCAGGCGGTCGACCACCACATCGGCATCGTGCTTTTCATTCTTGTTCAGGGCAGGGAAGTCATCCAGATTGACCATGTCGCCGTCAATGCGCATGCGCACAAAGCCCTGGGCCAGCAAATCGCGCCGCTCCTGTTCGAAATTGCCCTTGCGGCCCCGGGCCAGCGGTGCCAGCACGGACAGGCGGGTCCCTTCGGGCCAGGACAATATCTGGTCAACCATTTCGCCAACGCTTTGTGCTTCAAGGGGCAGCCCGTGATCAGGGCAATACGGTGTGCCCACCCGTGCATACAGCAGGCGCAGGTAGTCGTGTACCTCGGTAATGGTTCCCACGGTCGAGCGGGGGTTGTGGCCGGCCGTTTTCTGTTCGATGGAGATGGCCGGTGACAGCCCTTCGATCAGATCGACATCAGGCTTGTCCATGATCTGCAGAAACTGGCGTGCATACGTGGACAGGCTCTCGACATAGCGTCGCTGTCCTTCGGCATAGAGGGTGTCAAAGGCAAGCGATGACTTGCCCGACCCCGACAGGCCGGTCACCACGACCAGCCTGTGGCGGGGCAGGTCAATGGAGATATTCTTGAGGTTATGGGTGCGCGCCCCTCGAATCGAGATGAAATCCATATGATGTCAGCGGATGGGTAACCCCTTACTATACCCCGGGCAGTGCATTCCGGATGCCTGCCGGTACAATACACAAGCGCTGTATGGTCCTTCCCGAGTTGTCCCGTTATGTCACCTGCTTCTGTTTCTGGTTCCCGGCCTGCCAAGCTCAGGCTGACCGCCACCGAGCGGCGTGCCAGCATATCCTTGGCCCTGCTTTTTGCAGTACGAATGCTCGGCCTGTTTCTGCTTACCCCGGTCTTTGCCGTGGCCGCCCCGGCCCTTGCCGGCGGCAATAATGCGGCCAAGGTCGGGCTGGCCCTGGGCGCCTATGGCCTGACGCAAGCCATCATGCAGATTCCGCTGGGTGCCGCGTCCGACCGCTTCGGACGCCGTCCCATCATTGTGGCCGGGCTGGTGCTGTTTGTGATTGGCGGTATCGTCTGTGCACTGGCAACCAGCGTCGACTGGATCATTGCGGGACGTACCATACAGGGCCTGGGTGCCATCTCGGCAGCCATTACGGCATGGCTGGCCGATGCCACCCGGCCGGAAGTCCGCACCCGCGCCATGGCCATGGTCGGCGCTTCCATTGGCCTGTCGTTTGCCGTGTCTCTGGTGTTGTCTCCCCTGCTGGTGGGCAAATTCGGTCTTTCCGGTTTGTTCTGGGTCATCAGCCTGCTGGGTTTTCTGTGCCTGCTGATTGCCACCTTCATCATCCCGGCCGTACCGGCCAGTCCGACCCCCCAGGCGTCCGCACGCATGCGCGACGTCCTTCGGCACGCAGATCTGCTGCGGCTGAACTACGGCGTGTTCTGCCTGCACTTCATCCTCATGACACTATTCATCGTGGTGCCCGGCCTGCTGGCCGATCTGGGTGGCTTCGAGTCCGCCACCCTCTGGAAAGTCTATCTGCCCGTGATACTGGCCTCGTTTGTGCTCATGGTGCCGGGCGTCTTCTATACCGAAACCCGCCACCTGCACAAGCAGGCGCTGGATACGGCCGTGTTGCTGCTCATCATCATGCTGGCTGCCATGGCGGTGCTCACGCAAAGCTTTTACGGCGTGGTCTTCACCCTCACCGGCTTTTTTGTGGGCTTCAATATTCTCGAGGCCCTGCAGCCCTCACTGGTATCGCGGGTGGCCCCGCCCGAATTCAAGGGCCTGGCCCTGGGTTTCTACAACACCACGCAGTCACTGGGTATCTTCCTGGGGGGCGCTGTGGGTGGTCTGCTGGCCGCCTATGGCAAGGCACCGGTCGTGCTGGTGGTGTCTGCCTTGCTGGCCGCCAGCTGGTTGCTGGTGGCACGCGGCTTTCAGCGTTCGGCCTGAACCTTCCCGGCTTTCCTGGGTTCTTCAGGTTCTTCAGGTTCGCCGGGCAGGCCGCGCGTGTCAGTCAGGGCGGACATTCTGATCTCGCTGCCCGACCTGCTTCGCTGGCCTCAGCCCCTATAATTCTTCATAATCATTTTCATTCACTGGTTTTCTGTTCATACAGTCAAAGGGAATCGTCATGGCGTCAGTCAATAAAGTCATTCTTGTCGGCAATCTGGGGCGCGACCCTGAAATCCGCTACAGTCCGGATGGCAACGCCATCTGCAACCTGTCACTGGCCACCACCTTCGGCTGGCGCGATCGCAACAGTGGCGAGCGCCGCGAGAACACCGAATGGCACCGTGTGGTCATGTTTGGCCGCCTGGCTGAAATTGCCGGCGAATACCTGCGCAAGGGGCGGTCCGTTTATATCGAAGGCCGTCTGCAGACGCGCAAATGGCAAGACAAGGAAACCGGCGCAGATCGCTACAGCACCGAAATTGTGGCTGAGCAAATGCAAATGCTGGGTGGGCGCGATAGCGACGCCGGCATGGGTGGTGGCTACGGAGACGCACCTGCCCAGCAGCGCAGTCGGCCCCAGCAATCGGCACCTGCCCAGCCGCAGCAACAGGGCGGGGGTGGCGGCGGGTCACATGATGGCGGCCTGCCGGATCTGGATGACGACATCCCGTTCTGATAATAGGCAGCCTCTCAGCAGGGTGCTTGCCGGAGGCGATAGGCGGATGGCCTGGGAGCGGCTAATTAAACCGCGCGGGTGACACCACGGCGCTGTCAACGCCCAGATTGGCCAGCTCATCAGGCACGCCATCTCCGGCCAGCAGGCTGGCGGCCAGTAGCGAAACCCCGGCCGCCGTCTGTATCCCGTAGCCGCCCTGTCCGGCCAGCCAGAAAAAGGCCGGGTTGGCGGTATCTGGCCCGATGACAAATTCTTCGTCCGGCGCAAAGCTGCGCAGGCCGGCCCAGGTGTGGCTGGGGCGACGTATGCGCAGGCTGGTGCGTTCTTCTATGTGGTAAATGCCCGTCGCAATGTCCAGTTCTTCTGCCACGACATCGTGCGCGTCAACCGGATCGGCATTGGCGGGCGAGCCCATCAGCATGCCGGCATCAGGCTTGAAGTAAAAGGTTTCGCCAATATCCATGACGGCCGGCCAGCGTGTATGATCCACGCCTTCGGGTGGGCTAAACAGAAAACCGGAGCGCCGCCTGGGCTGTATGTCCAGCGGCTGGATGCCGCAGCGTTCGGCAATGGTGTCCGCCCAGGCGCCTGCGGCATTGACCAGTCTGCGTGCCTGCAGGGTTTCATCCGAACCTTCCAGTGTTACGGTCCAGATCTGCCCATCCCAGCTGGCGCGAGCAACGGTGGCATTGAGCCTGAGCTCTGCGCCCTGCTGTCGGGCGGCCCGCAGATAGCTCTGGTGCAGGCCGTGCACGTCAATGTCAGCGACGATGGACTCCAGCATGGCCGCAGCCAGCGTATCGGCCCGCAGGCAGGGCACCCTGTCCATGGCCTCCCAAAAAGTCAGTAGCTGAATATCCAGGCCCTGTCGCCGGAAGTCCTCATAAGCCTGTTGCAGCAAGGCCTGTTGTTCGGCCGTGGCAATATAGAGCACGCCTCGGGGGTCGAGGATGGCGTCATCAGAAAACCCGTCAGGAGGCTGCTTGTAGAAATCCTGACTGGCCACGGTCAGGGCCCGTATGGTGGGGGTGCCGTAAGTCGTGATGAGAATGGCGGCTGACCGGCCGGTCGAATGATAGCCTGGCTGCGATTCCTGCTCCAGAATCAGTGTCCGGGAGCCCGTTGGAAGGCGGTAAGCCAGTGACGCGCCAGCAATGCCGGCGCCAATTACAAGGGTGTCATACAGCATGGTGTTTTCCGGGCAACAAGAAAAAACGTTTCAATGGTTTATTGCAACACAATTTCTGTAACCGTGCCCGGTTATTCACGCCGTCTCGGGTATGCGACGGACAGACTGACACCCTCAGGACGGTTGGTTCAGATCCAGTCGCTGATTTTTTCTTTTTCGGCCAGATGCCACACGCTGGCAATCAATTTCTGCAGCTGTTGGGAGGTGGCGGCGTCCCGGGCCTGGACCAGGCGGCTGACCTTGTCTTCGATCTCGGCTCGGCTCAGCGTGTTGTCGGGGTCCCCCTTGGGCACATCAACCCGGCCCTTGAGCGAACGGCCATCGACCGTCTCCACCGTGACGCGGCCCAGCCAGCGTACCGGATAGGCCTGGTCCACTTCCGGGTCAAGCACCATGCGGACGCTATCCCGGAATTTGACCACATCCGGATGCTGGAAATCATTGTCAAACTCGAGCAGTCCGGCACGCCCATGCATGGCGATCAGGGCCAGTACCGTACCCATGGAAAACTTGGACTGGTGGACGGTATGGGGCTGGGTGACTGGCCCCAGGACATCAATGGCACCCTGATGCACATGGGCGGTCACGGACTGGATATCGGCCATGACAAGATCGTGCTCCTGCATGACTGCCAGCAAGGCATCGGCGGCGGGGTGCGTGTGCCGGCACGAAGCGTGGTACTTGAAAGAGGTCTCCAGCACCGTCCAGCGGCTTCCCAGCCCATCGATCAGACGCTGGGGGTCGGCATCTTGCGACATGCCTGCCGCCATGCCCTGTGGCCCTTCCAGGATGTGGCTGGCGCCGGTGAAGCCATCTTTGGCCAGCCAGGCAGCCATGAGGCCGTCTGCTGCCGCCTTGGCAGTATGAAGCTGCTTGGAGTCGGCCCCGTCGCGCAGAAACTCCCACAGGCCGGCAGCCTGGGTACCGGCCGAGCCCAGGGCATGCAGCATTTGCCCGGCATCCAGCTGCAGCAGCCTGCCGGTTGCCACGGCCGCGGCCAGCGTGCCTGCCGTACCGGTGGTATGAAAAATCCGGTAGTGGCTGCGGCCCAGGTATTCTCCGATACGGATGCCCACTTCGTAGCCGGCCACCGAGGCCACGATCAAGTCCTTGCCCGAGCAGCCCAGCGCCTGTGCGGCTGCCATGGCGGGCGGGAACACGACGGCAGCCGGATGGAACACCGAACCGTTGTGAACGTCGTCCTGTTCGACCATATGCGCGGCGGCGGCATTGACCATGGCGGCAAACAGCGGGCTGGTGTCGCGGCGGGATACCAGGTTCTGGGCAGGACCGGCGGCAGGCCCCATGGTTTGTGCGTAGGCATTCAGTGTCTGTACGGGGCGCTCGCCTGCACCCGCTAAAATGGACCCCAGGGTATCCAGAAGCAGGTCTTCGGTACGCCGGCTGACCGCCTCGGGAATGGCATCATACGTCAGTTCGGCAGCAAATCTGGCCAGGGTGGCGCTAAGGTCTTGCATGGTCGCTCCACTAAAATACACGTTACGCGAAAAGGGGCAGGGCAGACTGCCTGACGGCTGCCCTGCCAGTCAGTTTTACACGGTCTTCTCCATTTTGCCTATTACTGTTTGCTTAGGCCCGCCTTTAATCTTTTGCAAGGGTATGACACGCCATGGCCACGCACATTGACCTGACCGACATGCAGCTGATGGTACACGTGGCCAGTGCAAACAGCCTCACCGGCGGAGCCACGTTGACGCACCTGTCCCTGCCTGCCGCCAGCAACCGCGTCAAGAACCTGGAGTTTCATCTGGGAACGCAGTTGCTGTTTCGCACCAGTCAGGGGGTACGCCTCACCCCTTCCGGCATGGCGTTTGTCAAGCATGCCCGCAAGGTGCTGCGCCAGTTGCAGCACCTGCACAGCGACATGCAGGATTACGCCCATGGCCTCAAGGGGCTGATGCGGGTGGTGGCCAACACCACGGCCATGAATGAATTCATGCCTCCGGCGCTGGAGCGCTATCTGGTTGCCCACCCGGATGTCAATATCGAGCTCAGAGAACGCCTCAGCCATGATGTGGTCCGCACGGTGGCCGCCGGAGATGCCGATGTGGGCATTGGTGCGCTGGACAGCGGCGGCCAGGGGCTGCGATTTCTTCCCTATCGCACGGACCGGCTGGTGCTGGTGACACACGAGACTCACCCCCTGGCTGAATCCGGCAAGCATGCTTTCGTGGATACGCTGGATTACGATTTTGTCTGTCTGCCGGAAAGCAGCGCCATTTATTCGTTTCTCCTGCAAGCGGCAGAAGATGCCGGTCGTCTCTTCAAACGACGGGTAGAGGTCGGCAACTTTGAGACCTGTTGTCGTCTCATATCCGCCCAGGCGGGCGTCGGTGTCATTCCCGAGTCGGCCGCCCGTCGCTATGCCAGCGAACAGCCCCTGAAAATTCTGAACCTGAAAGATGACTGGGCATTGCGCAAGCTTCACATCTGCGTCCAGGATGCGGCAGAGCTGCCGGGTTATGTTCAGGCGTTTCTTGGCGTTCTGGAAGCGGATGCAACCGTCGCGCCCAACGCCGAAGGGGCCGATTAACCTGGCATTAAGCCAATATTTGCCAAATAGAGATTGTCAACTTGCGCATAATCGGTCAGGCTTGATGCTCGACACAGCAGCCCCCTCAGGGTGTTCAATCAAGGCAACAAGGGATAATCATGGTTAGTGATTCAGAAAAATATCAGGACATTCGTGAAGCCGTGCGCGATCTGTGCGCGCAGTTTGATGATGCCTACTTCCAGCGCATTGACGAAGAGCGCGGCTATCCGGAAGCGTTTGTACAGGCGCTGACCGAAGCCGGCTGGCTGGCCGCACTGATTCCCGAAGAGTATGGGGGTTCGGGCCTGGGCCTGACGGAAGCGTCCGTCATCATGGAAGAAATCAATCGCTCGGGCGGCAACTCGGGAGTCTGCCACGGGCAGATGTACAACATGGGTACCGTTCTGCGCCATGGCTCGGCCGAGCAGAAAGAGAAATGGCTGCCCAGGATTGCCAGTGGCGAGCTGCGCCTGCAATCCATGGCCGTCACTGAACCCACCACCGGTACGGACACCACAAAAATCAAGACAACGGCCGAGAAAAAAGACGGCCGCTACGTTGTCAACGGCCAGAAAGTGTGGATTTCGCGGGTGCAGCACTCCGACCTCATGATATTGCTGGCACGCACCACGCCCCTGGAAGCGGTCAAGAAAAAGTCCGAAGGCATGTCCATCTTCATGGTGGATCTGCACCAGGCCATTGGCAATGGCCTCAGCCTTCAGCCTATTCGTAACATGGTCAACCACGAAACCAATGAGCTCTTCTTTGATCAGCTGGAAATCCCCGAAGAAAACCTTATCGGTCAGGAAGGGATGGGTTTTCGCTATCTTCTCGATGGGCTGAATGCCGAGCGTGCCCTGATTGCAGCTGAATGCATCGGAGATGGCTACTGGTTCATTGACCGCATCACGAAATACGTGAATGAGCGAATTGTCTTTGACCGGCCCATCGGTCAGAATCAAGGGGTGCAGTTTCCCATTGCCAAGGCCTACATCAACATCGAGGCAGCCAATCTCATGCGCTACGAGGCCTGCCGGCGTTTCGACAACGAACAGGACTGCGGCGCCCAGGCCAACATGGCAAAAATGCTCGCGGCCGATGCCTCGTGGGAAGCTGCCAATGCCTGCCTGCAGTTCCATGGCGGGTTTGGCTTTGCCAGTGAATACGATGTCGAGCGCAAGTTCCGCGAGACGCGTCTCTATCAGGTGGCGCCTATCTCAACCAACCTGATTCTGTCTTATGTGGCGCAGCATGTGCTGGGCATGCCGCGCTCGTTCTGATTCTCGACTGGAAGCATTATGTTACCTTTGCAGGATATTACTGTCATCACGCTCGAACACGCCGTGGCTGCACCGTTCTGTACCCGCCAGCTGGCAGACATGGGAGCGCGAGTCATCAAGATAGAGCGGCCCGGCACGGGTGATTTTGCCCGGGGCTACGACGAGCGCGTGCGTGGCCTGGCGTCGCACTTTGTCTGGATCAACCGCTCCAAAGAGAGTCTGGCGCTGGATCTCAAGCAGGATCATGCCGAGCAAGTCATGGCCGGCCTGCTGGAAAAGGCCGACGTGCTGGTGCAGAACCTGGCCCCCGGCGCAGCAGCGCGCCTGGGCCTTTCTTACGAAGCCCTGCACGAACGTTATCCAGGCCTGGTGGTTTGCGATATTTCCGGATACGGCAATGACGGACCCTACCGCGACAAAAAGGCCTACGATTTGCTGATTCAAAGCGAGTCCGGCTTCCTGTCTGTTACCGGCACACCCGACGAACCTTCCAAGGCAGGCTGCTCCATTGCCGACATCGCTGCCGGCATGTATGCCTACAGCAACATCCTGGCTGCCCTGATCGAGCGCGGCAAGACCGGAAAAGGGCGCCATATTGATGTCTCCATGCTTGAAGCCATGGCAGAATGGATGTCCTACCCGCTGTACTATGCCTTCGACGGTGCCACGCCGCCTGCCCGCACGGGTGCAGCGCACGCCACCATCTACCCCTATGGCCCGTTTGCGGCCGGCGATGGCCAGACCGTCATCCTCGGCTTGCAGAACGAGCGCGAGTGGGTGGTCTTCTGCACCGAGGTGTTGCAACAGCCCGAACTGATCGACGATTCGCGTTTTTCCAGTAACTCGGGCCGTTCTGCCGCCCG
>Ga0079226_10003047_pt1 | contig 12908 bp, 12 predicted proteins | sample Poulit2014_FD_76345 | JGI IMG/M metagenome (GOLD analysis project Ga0079226, IMG submission 76345) | Agricultural soil microbial communities from Georgia to study Nitrogen management - Poultry litter 2014 | ecosystem: Environmental > Terrestrial > Soil > Agricultural land | place: USA: Georgia... | reverse complement strand
TTTTGGTCAAAAGCAACTGCCGCTGGAATCAAGCCCATCATCGGCGTTGAGGCTTACTTAACTCCCGGTACAGCGCGCACTGACCGGACAAGGATTCAATGGGGTGAACGCCATCAAAGAAGGGACGACGTCTCCGGGCGTGGCGCCTACACTCACCTAACCTTGTGGGCAAGGACAACGCCGGGTATGCACAACCTGTTTCGCATGTCCTCATATGCGTCTTTAGAAGGCATGTTCCACAACCCGCGCATGGATAGGGAGCTGTTAAACACCTATTCCGATGGTCTGATCGCAACCACCGGCTGCCCCTCATCCGAGGTGCAGACACGGCTGAGGCTGGGGCAGTACAAAGAAGCACTCGAGGCCGCTGGTGAGTTTCAAGATATTTTTGGGAAAGATTTCTATTACGTGGAGTTGATGGACCACGACCTAGAAATTGAAACCCGGGTGCGGCAAGATCTTCTGCGATTGTCAAAAGATTTAAACGCGCCTTTGATTGCCACGAATGACCTGCATTACACGCGCCAAGAAGACCACACTTCGCACGAAGCCCTGCTAGCGCTGCAATCCGCTTCGACTTTGAACGAGCCAACCTATGACGAGGGTGGCAAACGCTTCGCATTTTCAGGCTCGTCCTACTACGTCAAAAGCGCTGCGGAGATGTATGAGTTATTTAAAGAACTCCCCGAGGCTTTAGATAACACGCTGCGCGTGGCAGAGCAGTGCGAAGTTGAGTTCCGCACCGTGGACGATGGTGCGAACTATATGCCGCACTTTCCCGTCCCCGATGGGCACGATGAAAACAGTTGGTTCGTTGCTGAAATCGAACAAGGTCTGAACCGTCGCTACCCACAGGGCGTGCCGGATGATGTGCGCAAGCAGGCTAATTACGAGACAGAAGTCATTTCCCAGTTAGGTTTCCCCGGCTACTTCCTCGTCGTTGCTGATTTCATTAACTGGGCACGCGACCAAGGGATTCGCGTGGGACCGGGCCGAGGTTCAGCGGCTGGATCCATGGCGGCATATGCAATGGGCATTACCGATCTCGACCCCTTAGAACACGGTCTCATTTTCGAGCGGTTCTTAAACCCGGAACGAGTCTCATGGCCCGACGTTGACGTTGATTTCGACGAACGTCGACGCGGTGAAGTCATTAAATATGTGACGGATAAATATGGCTCTGACAAGGTCGCGCAAATCGTTACCTATGGAACCATTAAAGCCAAACAGGCTCTTAAAGATTCGGCGCGAGTCCTGGGCCACCCATTTGCCATGGGAGAAAAACTCAGCAAAGCCATGCCGCCGGCAGTTATGGGAGCTGAAATCTCGCTCTCGGGCATGTTTGATCCGGAGGATCCGCGTTATTCAGAAGCCGAAGAGTTCCGCGCGTTACATCAAAGTGATCCGGAAGTTCAGCAAGTGGTTTCGCTGGCACGCGGCTTGGAGGGCTTGAAGCGACAGTGGGGAGTCCACGCTGCGGGTGTCATCATGTCATCCGAGCCACTCATCGACGTGATACCGGTGATGCGGCGTGAGCAGGATGGTGCCATCATCACCCAGTTTGATCAGCCCACGTCAGAAACGTTGGGTCTGCTCAAAATGGACTTCCTGGGGTTGCGGAATCTCACAATTTTGGACGACGCTCTCGCCAATATTGAGATGAACGGCAAAGATCCCATCCAAATCGAGGAAGTTCCACTCGATGATCGTCCCACGTACGACCTTCTCTCCCGTGGTGACACGTTGGGTGTATTCCAGCTCGACGGCGGTCCCATGCGCAGTTTGCTTCGCCAAATGCGGCCGGACAACTTCGGTGACGTTTCAGCTGTCATTGCCTTGTACCGGCCCGGCCCAATGGGGATGAACTCGCATATTAACTATGCGTTGCGTAAAAATGGCCAGCAAGCTAATGAGCCGATTCACCCTGAGTTGGAGGAACCTTTATCGGAGGTCCTCGACGAAACCTATGGGTTGATTGTTTATCAGGAGCAGGTACAAAGGGCCGCGCAAATCCTGGCGGGCTACTCACTGGGGCAGGCTGATTTGCTCCGTCGAGCGATGGGCAAGAAGAAGAAGGAAATTCTCGATAAAGAGTTTATTCCCTTCCAGCAGGGGATGCGCGATCGAGGATATTCGGATGCTGCTATCCAGGCAGTGTGGGATACGTTAGTTCCGTTTGCTGGCTACGCCTTTAACAAAGCTCATTCGGCTGCTTACGGCGTAGTGTCGTACTGGACTGGATATCTCAAAGCGAACTATCCCACTGAATACATGGCGGCGCTTCTCACCTCTGTTCGAGACGATAAAGACAAGTCCGCCATGTACCTCAACGAATGCCGGCACATGGGAATTACGGTGTTGCCGCCCAGCGTTAATTCATCAGCCCACGCCTTTACGGCGGTTGGTGAAGACATACGCTTTGGTTTGGGCGCGGTGCGAAACGTTGGAACTAACGTGGTTAGTGGGATTGTGGCTGCCCGCGAAGAAAAGGGACAATTTACGTCTTTCCAAGACTTCTTAGATAAGGTTCCTTTACCGGTATGCAATAAGCGCACGATTGATTCTTTAATCAAAGCCGGGGCGTTCGACGGGCTGGGGCACACCCGTAGAGCTTTGCTGGTGCGCAGCGAGGAAGCGGTAGAGGCTGTCGTTGACCTGAAACGCAATGAAGCCATCGGCCAGTTTGATCTTTTCGGAGGAGACGAAAGCGGCGGAGGATTTGAAGTTGAGATCCCAGATATCGCCGAGTTCGACAAGAAGGAAAAACTCGCTTTCGAGCGTGAAATGCTTGGCCTATATGTTTCGGATCACCCGCTAGCTGGGCTGGAGCATGTTCTACAGGCCACAGCGGACTGCTCTATTGCCGCCCTTTTAAGCGACGAGCAGCGCCCTGAAGGATCCACTGTCACGGTTGCCGGGCTCTTGACGTCAGTACAACGCCGAGTTTCGAAAGCTGGTAATGCGTGGGCCACTGCAACGATTGAAGATCTTGATGGTGGTTTAGAAGTACTATTTTTCGGTGAGACCTACTTGGCTTATGCCACAACATTGATTGAAGACACAGTTGTGGCTATCAAGGGGCGGGTGCGGCGGCGCGATGATTCCATGCAGATTCAAGCGATGGAAGTCACTTTGCCGGATGTCACCGACGCCGAACATCAGCCGGTGATGATTTCTTTGCCGGCTTCGCGGTGTATTCCGCCTGTGGTTCATCAGTTAAAAAGCATCCTCAGCACGCATCCCGGTGTGACCGAAGTGCGTCTACGACTAACACAGCCGGGCAAAGCGACGTTGATGCGTCTAGATGATGGCTTACGCATCACACCGTCTCCATCCCTGTTTGGGGATCTAAAAGCTCTTTTGGGGCCCTCGTGCTTGATGAACTCGTGAGGCGCCTGCGTCAGAATCATGGTCGAGCCCTAGACTGATTCTCGTGATTTCCACCATTGATTTGCGCGGTCAACAATTGTCCGTCAATGAGTTGCAAAAACGCCTTCCGCGAGCCAAAACAGATGTTTCAGCAGCTGTGGAAGCAGTGCAACCCCTCATCGATGATGTTCGACATCGCGGGGGAGCGGCGCTCCGTGACCAGGGGGAAAAGTTCGATGGCGTGCGTGCGGATCATTTGCGAGTACCTCGCGAGGCTTTAAAAAAGGCGCTTGATGAACTCGAAGACGATGTGCGTCACGGGCTTGAGGTAGCCATCAAAAACCTGCGTTTGGTGCATGAAGATCAGCGACCGGCTGACTTCGTCACCCAGGTCGCGGACGGTGCCACCGTCAAGCAGCGCTGGATCCCGGTGCGACGTGTTGGACTGTATGTTCCCGGTGGTTTGGCGGTCTACCCGTCCTCTGTTTTAATGAATGTGATCGCGGCCCAGAGCGCCGGGGTGAAGTCGTTAGCGGTTACATCTCCAGCCCAAGCTGATTTTTCCGGCCTTCCGCACCCAACTATTTTGGCGGCCTGTGAATTGCTGGGGATCACCGAAGTGTATGCCGTGGGTGGCGCTGGAGCCGTAGCAATGCTTGCTTATGGAGCTGAAGACTTAGCAGATCCCGCGACAGATGGCGCCGACGATCAGGGCACTTGCGAGCCGGTTGATGTCATAACCGGCCCCGGGAATGTGTGGGTTACGGCCGCGAAGCGGATCGTAATGGGCACCGTCGGAATCGACGCTGAAGCGGGTCCCACCGAGATTGCGATACTGGCCGATTCGGGAGCAAACCCGCAGTATGTGGCAGCGGATCTTATTTCTCAAGCTGAACATGATCCGCTGGCTGCTTCAGTTTTGGTAACTGACAGTGAGCAACTGGCCACGACGGTGCGAGAAGAATTGGCGTCGCAGGTTCAAGCCACTAAACATCTTCAGCGCGTTGAAACCGCGCTTTCGGGTGAGCAATCCGCGATTGTGTTGGTGGACGACATCGCCTCCGGTACGCAGGTAGTTGACGCTTATGCGGCGGAACATTTGGAAATTCATACCGCTGATGCTGCGACGAGAGCTGAAGAAATTCAGCACGCGGGCGCAATCTTTGTTGGCCCTTATTCGCCGGTGTCTCTTGGCGATTACGCCGCAGGGTCTAACCATGTTTTACCCACCGGTGGCAGTGCGCGATTTTCTTCAGGACTGGGCGTACATTCTTTCTTGCGCGCGGTTCAAGTTATTGAATATTCCCAAAAGGCTCTGCAAGAAGTGGGGCAAGAGGTTATCGCGATCGCTGATGCAGAAGACTTACCCGCACATGGGGATGCCATTAAAGCGAGGCTGTCATGAGCGCGTCGCGCATTCCACTTCGCCCTGAACTGCAGGGGATCGAGCCATATGGCGCACCTCAAATCGACGTGCCGGTGACGTTAAATGTGAACGAAAACCCCTACGGTCCTTCTGAAAAGATCATCGCTGACGTTACGCAAGAAGTTGCGAAAACAGTGGGCGGCTTAAACCGCTATCCTGATCGTGATTTTTCTGCGCTTCGTGCCGGTTTAGCTGATTTTATTAATCACGAGAGCGCCGGGAGCGTCACCCAGAACAATATTTGGGCCGCGAATGGTTCAAATGAAGTCATGTTGCACCTTTTTCAGGCTTTTGGTGGCCCGGGACGCAAGGCGGTGACTTTCACGCCGTCATATTCCATGTATCCGGAATACGCTCGAGATACGTTGACGCAGTGGGTGACCTACCCGCGTGGGGATAATTTCGAGATAGATATTGACGTTGCTCGGCGAGCAATTAGTGAGACTCAACCGAGTTTGGTGGTTGTCGCGAGTCCAAATAACCCCACCGGTACAGCTTTACCTTTAGCCACTGTGAAGCACTTGGCCCGCGCCGCTGACGAGGTTGAGACGGGGTGTTTGCTTGTCGTGGATGAAGCGTACGCCGAGTTTCGACGTGAGCAGACTCCCAGCGCTGTGACGCTGTTAGATGAGTTTCAAAACCTTGTCGTGACTCGCACGATGTCGAAGGCTTTTGCGTTAGCAGGAGCGCGATTAGGCTATCTGGCGGCTGGGACAGAAATTGTGAACGCTTTACGGGTAGTCCGATTGCCCTATCATCTTTCCGCTGTCACTCAGGCGGTGGCGAGCACGGCGCTGCGACACAGTGAAGAGTTGTTGGCTCATGTTGCGCAGTTGCGTACTGAGCGTGATGATTTGGTTTCGTGGCTCACATCGCAGGGGTACGACGTTGCCCCGTCGGATGCAAACTTTGTGTTTTTCGGTTCCTTCCCGAACCGACATGAAGTGTGGCAGGGTCTGCTGCAACGCGGTGTTCTCATTCGTGAGACGGGCCCTGATGGTTGGTTACGTGTTTCTGTGGGGACTCCCGCGGAAATGTCAGCGTTTAAAAATGCCTTGGTGGAGGTTACAGGAGAATAATGACGCAGCGTATTGCAAAAATTGAGCGAGCAACGTCAGAATCGGATGTTGTTGTCGAGTTGAACCTCGATGGCTCGGGTAAAACAGATATCTCCACTACGGTTCCGTTTTACGATCACATGCTCACGGCACTGGGCAAGCATTCGTTGATCGATCTTTCGGTGCGTGCTACGGGCGATACCGATATTGACGTGCACCACACGGTGGAAGACACGGCGATTGTCTTTGGCCAAGCGTTGAAGCAGGCACTGGGGGATAAGTCCGGCATCGCGCGTTATGGCCATGCTTTGATTCCCATGGATGAATCGCTAGCTCAGGCTGCGGTAGATTTATCGGGGCGCCCATACTTTGTTCATGGCGGCGAACCTGCTGGACAGGAGTTCCACCTCATCGGCGGGCATTTCACTGGTTCATTGACTCAGCATGTGTTTGAGTCCATTGCGCATCACGCGGCGATTACTTTGAATATTCAATTATTTTCTGGTCGCGAACCGCACCACATTGTTGAAGTTCAGTTCAAAGCTTTAGCACGTGCCTTGCGGATGGCAGTCGAGCCCGACGCACGCGTAAGCGGTATTCCCTCCACGAAGGGGGCGCTCTGACTTCCGCAGGGACGCCGGTTGCGCTGGTTATCACTCCCATTGCTTCAGCTAAAGTTTTGGCGGGCGTGGGGAAGCTTGCCGGTGTACCCGGGGTGGCGTTTGCAACGGAGCACGGCGCCGTATTGGCGCTGGAAGATCCAGAATTTAATGCGAGTCTTGAGGCGGCCAAGACGCTTTCAAGCACGCTCAAGCAGGTGGATTTTATGCTGCTGCGGCGGGGCCCATCTGAGGATCCGGTCGATTCCGACGTGCAGGCAATGAGGTTTAAATCAGGTGATGCGGGCGAAAAGTTGGCGCCTGGACTGGTGATGAGCGGCTTATCCAGTGATTGTGAACGCCTCATTTTGGGGACTGGTCAGGTTGACGAAATTGAGAAAACATACGACACGGCGTCTTTGAGTAAATTTGCAGCAATGCGGGCTTTAGCGACCGCTGCTAAGAAACCGAAATCTTAAATTCGCGCACCAGCGCAGATCCATCAGGAGTTTTGTGATGCCCCGTTTAGAACTACTTCCCGCCGTTGACATTGTGGATGGTCAGGCTGTGCGACTCTTTCAAGGAGAAGCCGGTACTGAAACTGGTTACGGCGACCCGTATGAAGCCGCTTTGGGGTGGCAGGAAGGCGGCGCTGAATGGCTTCACTTGGTGGATTTGGACGCTGCTTTTGGTCGCGGAACGAACACCGAGATGATCGAAAAGATCGTTGGAAATCTTGATCTTAAAGTGGAACTTTCGGGTGGCCTACGCGATGACGAGAGTCTTGAGCGCGCGCTGAGTACCGGAGCCCAACGAGTGAACTTGGGTACGGCCGCTATTGAAAACCCGGATTGGACAGCCAAAGTCATTGATGAGTACGGCGATCAAATCGCTGTGGGTTTGGACGTGCGCGGGACCACGTTAGCCGGCCGTGGCTGGACTAAATCAGGCGGTGACTTATGGGAAGTTTTTGAGCGTCTTGAAACGGCCGGTTGTGCCCGATATGTCGTCACGGACGTCACAAAAGATGGCACGCTGACCGGTCCCAACGTGGATCTTTTGCAAGAAATGTGCCAGCGCACCGATAAGCCCGTAGTGGCTTCGGGCGGTATTTCTAATCTGGATGATGTGCGCCAACTTCGTGAGTTGGTAGATACGGGTGTGGAAGGCGCGATCATTGGCAAGGCGCTGTACGACGGAGCTTTCACGTTAGAGCAGGCGTTGGATATCGCGGGGCGGCCATGAAGTTTTCTGACCCGGGCGAGGGCGATTCGGCGGGGATTCCCTGGCGGGGGCGCACGATTAATCATTCTCCCTTCGCCGGTGATTCTGGCAAAGCCGACCCTGAGTTAGAACAGGCACTTGTGCAGTGGCGCAGCGACGAAATTGGTATTCGAAATCTGGTCACTGCGTTGACTGGGAAAAGGGTCATTGTCCCAGTGATGGCCGAGGTTGAAAATCTTGTTGTTGACCCGGATACCAGTTTGGTTTCTGATAAGGATTCTTCGACCGGCGTAGTTTGCGTCTCCGCACCGGATGGTCGAGTTGCTTTACCGGTGTTTTCTTCGATTCCGGCTATGACTCGCTGGAATAAGAATGCTCGCCCCATCCCGGTTGAGATCGAGCGTGCTGCGTTATCTGCAGTCAGTGAACAGTGGCCGTTATTGGTTGTAGACCCGGGTGACGCCCAGCCACCCATCATTCCTCGACCGGCTGTGTGGGCGCTGGCTCAAGGGCGGGGTGCGACGTGGATTCCCGCGCCCGAAGACAATGCGGTGAAGCAAGAACTGCGCCGTTTATTGCTTCCTATTGAACAGGTGGTGGAAGTAGACGTTGATAAAGGACGGCGTGCTGAGACTGCTGTAGTTCTGTCACTTCGGCCGGGGCTGACCAAGGCGAAATATGATGCGGTGTTAGTGCGGGTGCAAGAGGCGTTATCCGGTAGTGAACTGATTGCCGAGAGGCTGGATTCTGTGGAATTACGCCCGCAGTAGAAGTTTTTCTAACAAGTTGTTTCCAAAGCTGTCGCGCTGTCTTCATCTAGCATTTCGTGCAGCGTGCTCACCGGGACAAATAGACTTCCAGACCCGCTTTTAGCATAAATAACACCGATAATCTCACCAGCCTCATTTAACGCTGCGCTGCCGGATGAGCCGGGTTCAACTTGAGCGGAGGTGTAGTAGACGTCCCCTAAATTCACGCCTAGAGGGTCATCTTCAATGCTGAGAACTTCACCTTCGGAAACTCGAAGTGCGCCCCCATTAGGGTATCCGGCAATGGTGATAGTGGTCCCAACTTCCGGATCGTTTTTCGCAATAGGAGCGGTCTCCGGCAGGGGATCGATAGTGGAAACCAGTGCCAGGTCTGCGAAGTTAGCTGCCGATGAGGCGTCGACGGCAATGTCATGTCCGTCGTAGGTTTCTAGTTGCAATTCTGTGGAGTCTTCCACCACGTGTTTATTAGTTACAAGTGTGTGCTCATCGAGTGCGAAACCAGAACCAGTGGAGAGCATGGCGCAGCCCACGTTGCGTACGCGGACGGCGAGACGCTGGGCGCTGGAAAATCCATCCGGGGACTGCTGCTTCGATGATTGAGATGATTCAACGGATTCTGTTGGAGAGCCGGTGGGGACGGGGCCGAGAGCGGGCGGGTGTTGTGGCACTACGCCGCAGCCGACAAGTAAAACTCCTATGACAAGGCCACTCGCTACCTTGCCTATGACGGAAGCGAAACGTATCTGCGTCGCGGGTTTTCCTGACCGGTAATTCATTGATTCAACTCTGCCATGAGTGTATCTGAGGCTTCGGTGGCTTCTTGACAATAGTCGTTGACTTCATCCTGAAAACGCTGTAGATCGGAAGCGTCGTATAAGTCGGGGTCTTCCAGATACTCAATCAGATCTTGCTGACCCACAACGCATTCATCGAGGGAAAACATGACGTCTGCAGCTAGGTCAGAAATATTCTGCTGATACTCCACGAGTTGCTGTTGTGCTGCGTGGTCGTCACCTAGTTGCGCTTTCTCGTCAGCTAGCGATGAAATTCGGTCTCGAGCGTTATCTAACTGCGTTTCGGAGTTTTCCAGCGCCTCTTCGATACTGTCACGTTCTTTTTCTACTGTCGCGATGGTGTTCGCCATGGTGCTGATTCGATCATTGAGGGCTATGGAACGGTCTTCCCACGCTTTAGACGTAGTCCATAGGTAGATGGTGAAAATGATACTGGTGATCAGTAATACTAAGAGAATTAAACTCGTTAATATCCATCCCCAGGGCCGTTTTGGGAGATGTTTGGGCGGCCTTGGCGGTGGTGGAGGAGCCGATCCGTAGGAGTTGGTGCTCCCTGGGGTCGATGTGGTAGAAGACATTCTGCTATTCTGTCTGTTGTTACTGATCGGCAAAAGCCGATGTGCAAGTGGAGGCTACTCCCACCTTAGTTCCAAATTACGTGGAGCTGGGTAAGTATCTTGGTTCGACTACACTCTGCCAGAGTCTGGTTGGAGTGGGGATCACGCCAAGTTCAGCCTTCGCGCGCACCATCGCTCGAAGGTATTTTTTATGCCTATGCGATGCGGGAGTCACAACGCAGCGTAAGGAGCAGCACATCAGCGAGCCCCGTGTTAATGAACGTATCCGTGTTCCTGAGGTCCGTCTCGTGGGACCAAATGGTGAACAAGTTGGGATCGTTCGGGTAGAAGACGCCCTCCGATTGGCGCAGGAAGCAGACCTCGATCTGGTCGAAGTCGCGCCTGATGCACGCCCACCGGTGTGTAAACTCATGGACTTCGGAAAGTACAAGTACGAGGCAGCCATGAAAGCCCGCGACGCTCGTCGCAATCAGGCTCACACACAGTTGAAGGAAATTCGTTTCCGCCTCAAGATTGATTCCCATGACTACGAGACCAAGAAGGGGCATGTCGAACGCTTCTTAAAGGGCGGCGACAAAGTCAAAGTCATGATCATGTTCCGCGGTCGTGAACAGTCTCGTCCAGAGATGGGGATGCGCCTGTTGGAACGTCTTGCGGATGACGTGTCAGACTTGGGCTCCGTTGAAAGCGCACCAAAGCAAGATGGTCGCAATATGACCATGGTGATCGGGCCGCATAAGAAGAAATCTGAAGCCCGTCAGGAGCGTAAGCAGGCTCAAGCCGCAAAGGCAGCCAAGCGTTCCCAGTAATTGAATAAGACCTAGATGGCTCTCGCCGCTTTTTGGTGCCAGAGACCATCGTCTGCCGATGCGGCAGTAATCCATGGAAGTTGTTAAATACCGCACCAGGTGCGGTCTAGTCGAGGAGATCCGGCACCATGCCGAAGAACAAGACCCATTCGGGTGCCAAGAAGCGTTTCCGCGTAACTGGTACCGGCAAGATCATGCGTGAGCAGGCCAATCGTCGTCACCTTCTCGAAGTTAAGCCTTCGAAGCGTAAGCGTCGCCTGGCGCAGGATCAGGAAGTTTCTGCTGCCGACGTTCCGGCCATCAAAAAGATGCTCGGCAAGTAGTTTTTATTTAATCTTTTCCCGACACCACAAAGGAGCATCACGTGGCACGCGTGAAGCGGGCAGTAAACGCCCAGAAGAAACGTCGTTCAGTTTTAGAAAAGGCCAGCGGCTACCGTGGACAGCGTTCACGTTTATACCGGAAAGCTAAAGAACAGGTTCTGCATTCGGGTACCTATTCTTACCGTGACCGCAAAGCCCGTAAGGGGGATTTCCGTCGCCTTTGGATTCAGCGAATCAACGCTGCCGCTCGAGCAGAGGGACTGACCTATAACCGGTTCGTTCAGGGGCTGCGCGAAGCTGGAGTGGAAGTTGATCGCCGTAATCTTGCGGAATTGGCGGTTAATGACTCAGCAGCTTTCTCCGCGCTCGTTAAGGTTGCAAAAGACGCACTGCCAGCGGATACGTCTGCTCCCGAGAGTGCAGCCTGAGCCTAGAAACTTCTGAATCCAGAACATGAAAAAACGCCCGGATGGGTCCGTGTTAGCCAATCCTCGCAACGAGCGGATTCGTGCAACGCGGGCTTTATCCGGGCGTTCTGTTCGTAAGCGCACGGGGCAATTTCTCATTGAGGGACCGCGAAGCGTGCGTGAAGCGGTTGAATTTGCTGATGTTAATCAAGTGTTCATAACGGCAGAGACCTCTGATCGATATCCGCAAATTATTGAACTGGCCCAGCGTCGTGAGATACGAGTCTCATACGCGACTGAAGAAGTCATTGCCCATGTTTCGCCAGACGCTCAGGGCGTGTGCGCCGTAGGCAATCAAGAGTTGGCAACGCATGACGAGGTTTTCGCCCTAAATCCACGGCTTGTCGTGGTGTTACATGAAGCTCGTGATCCCGGAAACGTGGGTACCGTCATCCGTGCGGCTGACGCTGCGGGCGCAGATGCCGTGGTCATGACTCAAAATAGTGTTGATTTATATAACCCGAAGGTTATTCGATCAACAGTGGGAAGCATGTTCCATCTCCCCATAGTCACCAATGTCGCAGTTGAAAGCGCATTGGGCGCAGCGCGGCAGGGAGGAATGCGAACACTAGCTGCAGATGCCGGGGGCGAGCGGAACATAGACCACCTCGTTCCGCAAGATTTTCCTGCCGTGTGGGTGTTCGGTAATGAGGCTCATGGGCTGAGCCCCCAGATCCTCAACGAAGTGGATGACGTTATCCGGGTCCCGATCTACGGCAATGCTGAATCATTGAACCTCGCGATGGCAGCCACAGTTTGTTTATACGCCTCAGCGAGGACGATAAATATTTCCCAAGTCTGACCGGCCGATGAGCTAAGGGAGCTAGGGCATAAACTTCTCGATGGCGGTTAGCGAAGAAAGGCACATATGGCTGAGCACGAGGGATCCAAAACTGCAGCAGAAGATTTGTTATCGCCGGCTGTTGTTGAAAAGGCAGTAGAGGATGCTTTAGAGGCGATCGCTCGCGCGGAATCTCTGGAAGATCTTAAGCAGGTTCGTTTAGAGCATGATGGAGATCGCAGTGCATTAGCAAGAGCGAACCAGTCGATTGGCAAGATCGATCCTTCTGAACGCGCAGCGGCCGGAAAACTCTTGGGGGGAGCTCGTGGTCAAGTTCGAAAAGCCCTGGGGCTGAAGAATAAAGAACTCAATGCCGCTCGCGATGAACAGATCCTTCGTGAAGAGACCGTTGATGTCACAGTCGAAACGGGCGAGACCGATGGGGCTCGGCATCCTTTGCAACTGCTGCAGGAACGAATCGCGGATGTCTTCATCGCCATGGGCTGGGAAGTGGCCGAGGGTCCCGAAGTTGAAGCAGAGTGGTTTAACTTCGACGCTCTTAACATCGCCCCGGATCATCCGTCGCGGCAGATGCAGGATTCGTTCTATATCGCGCCTGAAGACTCAGGAATGGTGTTAAGAACTCAGACTTCTCCGGTCCAAGCCAGAACACTCTTGGAACGCAAACCACCGGTATTCATTGTCTGTCC
>Ga0079226_10003046_pt1 | contig 12908 bp, 8 predicted proteins | sample Poulit2014_FD_76345 | JGI IMG/M metagenome (GOLD analysis project Ga0079226, IMG submission 76345) | Agricultural soil microbial communities from Georgia to study Nitrogen management - Poultry litter 2014 | ecosystem: Environmental > Terrestrial > Soil > Agricultural land | place: USA: Georgia... | reverse complement strand
TATAAGAATGAATTACAGATCGTTCTGGAACCGCATCAAGATTCACGGAAAAATTTGGTTGGCCGAATTCCTGAAAATGAAATTTTTATGCTCGATTACATCAAACCATGGAGCAAATTTAAACTCGAAAATCATAATTAAAAATCAACAATAATTTATCTGAAAAAAGCAATCAAATATCAGTAAGGATGCGGATTAGAACCGCATTCTTATTTTTTATTGACCAATTAAGACCGATTAAAAATCGTTATCCAGAATCACCAATAAATATTTCAAATATTTTGTCATATCTTTTAGAATAGGAAATGGATGCTATAGGAAAAGGAATGGATTAGTTATGGGCAAATTAAGTGTAACGGAAATTTTGCATAAGCCGTTTACAAGCCGCAACCTGTTATACGTTTTTAAAGGAATTTTGGTCGGCTTGGTAACCGGAGTGGTTGTAAGTATTTTCCGGTTGATTATTGATAAGACGATGAAGGGATTATATTTCATTTATCCCTATATGGTAGCCCATCCAAAGACAATTATCCTATACGTAATTGCGACGATTATTTTGTGTATCGTACTTGGATTTATTATCCGGCCGCAGTTGTTTTACGTTAAAGGATCAGGTGTTCCGCAAATTGAAGCGGTAATGGATGGTCAACTTGAAATGCATTGGTGGGCCGCACTGTGGCGGAAGTTTGTTGGCGGATTACTGGCAATTTGTCCAGGACTGTTTCTTGGGCGGGAAGGCCCATGTATTCAAATGGGAGCCTGCATTGGTCAGGGATTTTCAGAAGAAGTCTTCCATGGTGATAAACAAGACCGGAATATCATGTTGGCATGCGGAATTGCAGCCGGATTATCAGCTGCTTTCAGCGCCCCATTAGCGGGAGCTCTTTTCTTGGTTGAAGAAATCACCTTGGGGTTTGCTTCAGCAACGGTTTGGCTGGCTGCGTTGGCGGCTGCAGTTGCTTCAGACTTAGTGACCCTCTTATTCTTCGGGTTAACACCAAGCTTACACTTTATCTATGATTACAGTGTTCCGGTTAAGGATTACTGGCAATTGATTATTTTAGGAATTATTTTGGGGTTATTTGGAAACCTGTACCAACGGGTAATCTTAAGCCTGCCAAAGTGGTACGGCAAATTGACCATTATTCCAAAAGCATGGCACAGTATTGTTCCGTTGCTGTTGGTAATTCCGATTGGGCTGTATTACGTTAAGATCTTAGGTGGAAGTCACGACTTCATCTTAGACTTAACGAGTCCGCATTTTATTAATTATTTAAGTGACCACTTACCAGCAATTGGTTTTGTCGCTCTGTTGTTGCTTATTCGGTTTGTCTTTTCGATGATTTCATACGGGGCATCAACGCCGGGTGGAATTTTCATGCCGATTTTAGTTTTGGGAGCAACGAGCGGCGCCCTTTATGCAAGTATTATGATCCATGCCGGATTATTGGCAAAGGGTTACTTCTTGAACATCGTAATTTATGCGATGGCTGCTTACTTTGGTGCGATTGAAAAAGCACCGTTTACGGCCGTTGTCTTGATTTCAGAAATGGTCGGCAGTATTAAACACATGATGCCGTTGCTGGTTGTAACGTTAATCGCATACGTTATTAATGATTGGCTTGGCGGCCGTCCAATTTACGCTGCATTGAAGGATGAAATGATGAGCTCATTGGATAATCCGCGGAAGAGTGCGGAATTAACGGGGTTAAGAAGCTAATTATGTAATAAGTCTTTTAAAGAAGCCGAGGTAATTTGCCTCGGCTTTTTTTAGTACTTACTCACTAAATTTTAACTAGGAAGCGATCGAAATTTAATATAAACCGTTTGGAATTAGATTTAGATAAAAATTATGGTTTCAATCTAGATTAATAATAGATATTTTGGTATCGTAAAGATAGGGTTAAGTGAAAATTCGTACAGTAGGGAATCTATAATTAGTGAGTGAGAATAACAATGAAAAAACCAATCAAATTTTTCTTGATTACCGGGATCGTAATCGTCATCGGGCTATTTGGCGTATACATTTTTAAAGGTCGGAATCAAGAAACAATTCATGTTAAACACAATGTTACAAAAGTTAGTGCTCCGGTTCGAAAAATTTACACAACGGATGCGGCAACTTTCAAATTATCACCGGAATCACTGTCAGATTCTGAAAAAAATTCACGAGATAAACTCGAATCATTTTTAAAAGAAAATATGCTGGTTAACGGCGGCTTTGTAACCAACTACAAGGCACATAAGGATCAGAATAAAACTGAACTTGCAACCGGGCATGATCAATTAAGCGAATCAGCCGGATTATGGTTGCGAAATTTAGCGTTAACGGGAACGCAGAAACAATTTGACGCGTTTTATAAGGAAACAAAGAAGAAGTTTTTTGCTGATGGCCAGTTTACGTACCGCATCAATGCAGATGGCAAGCGCTCGGATGTGAACGCCTCAATTGATGATATGCGGATCATTAGTGCGTTGATCGAAGCTGAACAACGCTTCAAACATCCGAAATATCAAAAAGAAATTAAGAGTTTGGTTTCAACGTTCAAGAAACAATCAATTCAAAATGGGATGCTGGTCGACTTTTATGACGTCAAGACTAAAAAGCCAGCTCATCAAATTTCACTGTATTACTTGGATATTAAGGATATGGGGTACATTTACAAGGTCGCGGGATTATCGCCGAAAGACCTTGAGTTTGAGTACCACATTTTAAAAAACGGGTATATTTCAAATTCATTCCCGCTTTATCACACCCGGTATAACTATGACACCGGAAAATACGAGGATAGTAAGCAAATCAACATTATTGAATCGTTGTTGTCAATTTTGTACTTATCAGAAATTGGTCAGGAAAAATCACAAAGTATTCAATTTGTGAAAAATGCCGTTACGACGGGAACTCTGTATAACTCGTATAACCTTGATGGCACGCCGGCCGATAAAAGTCAATCAGCGGCAAGTTATGCAATTGCAGCAATGATTGGAAAAGAGATTGGCGACCAAAAACTTTACCAGCAAGCAATTCAAATCGTCCAAAACTTCCAGATAACGGACCCTTCAAGCCCAATTGATGGCGGAATCGGCGATCCAAATACGCTGCAAGTTTATTCGTATAACAATTTGATGGCGTTGCTTGCATATGATTATTAGAACCTTATTTCAGAAAGTGTGGGAAGATGTTAACCAAAATCAGACAAAAACTGCATGCGTGGGCTGAGCCGGTTGAACGGTGGCTTCCACCGGTGCGGTTGGGAATTTTGTTACTGGCATTGATTACGATCTTTTTATTATTTGTTCCTCCGGTGAGCGGACCGGTTGATGATGGAACGTATAATCTGATTCTGCATGCAAACGGGTTGCGGGAATTTACAGGTGACTCGAATTACTATAAGTACTTTGTGCCGCAGTTTCCGATTTTACAATACTATAATCCGGATGCGCACTTGTATCTTTCATTACAGAACGTTCTTATTCAAGCGGCAATTTTGCTGAATAGGATTTTTTACAGTACAAAGATTTTTGATGTCCGGTTTTTAGGCGCAATCTACACGGTGCTTTTTCTGCTTGCATGCCGGTTGTTATTTAAGGGCCTAACCCATCGTTTGATCGGTAAAAAGGCGTATTTGATCGTTTTGCTAGGTGTGTTTTTCCTTGGCGATACGACTTACACGGTTTATTTCAATTCGTTTTATATCGAACCGCTTGATTTCGTTATGATGATCGCGTTTGTCGGATGTGGCTTATTAGCATTTCAACAAACGACGACCCGTAAAATTTTAAAGTATTATAGCGGCCAGGTCTTAATTGCGTTTCTGTTTCTATTTGTTTCGCGGCAAGTCGCCTTTTTAGTTTCGGCGTTATGTATTTCGTTAGTTGGCGGAATTATTTTTATTCGGGGACGCCAGTGGAAATTATCGGCAATTATTTTGGTAACTGCTTTAATTCCGATGAGCATTTTTATTGGAAGTTTATATTCCAATCCCAACCATAATCAAAACGTTTATCAAAGTATGACCCTTGGAGCGATGCCATCAACGAAGAATCCTGGGAAGAGCCTTGCTGAAATCAATATTCGTCCGCAAAACGAGATTTTACGAGGTACGTCGTATGATGCGCCGTATGCGATTGCGCGGTCGGATTCGGCAACCATTCAAAAGGAATTTATTAATGAAATTAATTATGCCAAATTGGTGTGGTATTACGGAACGCACCCAAGTATGTTATCGAAGCTTTTGCAGACCGGATTGGAAAATAAAAACGTTGCACGAACGAAAGTCGGGGTTTATGAAAAAGGTGCGGTCAAGCAGGGCGATGAAGACAAGACCTTTTTCCAATGGGCAACGATTGCGAAGGGTTTTATTCTCCCGAAAAAATTTGGCTTTTATTTCATTTTTGCAATTTTAGTGATTTCGGTTTACAGCGTTTCGTGTGTCCGCGGATTGGAAATGGGCTCGAAACTTTATGCAGCAAGGCTGTGGATGAATTGCGGCTTGTTGCTGATGATGTTTCTTGCATTCATTTCACCGATCATTATTTCAGGGCAGACAAATATTATCCGGCAATTGACCATGTCATCAACTTTACTTGATTTACTGGTATTGATCATTATTTCGGATTCCCTGCAACATGATATTTGGATCACTCACGATACAGTTTTGCTGACGCGTGCGGGAGAGGATGGTGACGCAAATGAAGAATAAACTTTTAACTTTATTTGTAATCTTCATTGGGTTGATTTCATTCAATTGGCATTCACCATCAGTCCAGGCAGCAACGACGATTCAAAATCCATCCAAGGTCTTAGTTGTCTATGACAGTTTAAATGAACGGAATAACCGACAGGAAGATGTTCAAACTTTAAGCCGAATGTTGATGAGCATGGGCCAGCAAGTTACGATGAGGTCGATGAGTGATTACCATGATGGCATGCTTTCAAAGGGGCATTATCAGGCCGTGATCACGATGATCAACTGGCCGGGAATGAAGTTTGATAATCCGGCGTTTGACCGTGACCGCCAGCAATTTAACGGGAAGAAACTGCACATTGGTCCGCTAATGACGGCTGATGAGAAACAAAATTTCCCGGGAAATTGGCAAGAAATCAACCAACAGTCATTTATTTTAAAAGGGCAGAATAACCGCTATGAACAGCAAGTTGATTTTCAACGCCAAATTCAATTATTGGATCAGGTAACTGGAAATGAGCAGGCATTATCCCAGTTGGTTGCAGCGAATGGGACAAACCAAACCTATCCATTTGGAATCATTAATGGACAAAATGCATACTTGCCGTTTTTCAGCAGTCAAGGAGCAACGTTGCTGTCATCGATTCAATTGATTGCCCAGTGGCTCGGAGTTCACGGAAATTACGTGCCGTATGTTGATGTGCGGGATTTTACGCCGTTAAGTTCGTTTACGGCCACGAAAGAATTTATTAAAAATTTAGATTCGTTTGAAGGAAATATGATCATCACGACAACTTCAACGACTCAGAATACGGATACGAAAACATTTAAGAACTATTTGAAGTTTCTGCGGGAAATGACCCGGAATAATCGGGCAGTCGTTTACTTGAACGTTCCGGCACTAAATGGGGTCGATAGCAGCAATGATGATACGTTGATGAACATGTTGACTCAGGAAATCAGTACCCTGATTGAAAATAAGATTTTTCCATTAGGAATCAGTGCGCCGACATATTGGAATTTTGATAAGTATTATCAGTTGAATGCGTTGAATTTTGGGGATGCAACGCTTTTGTATAACCAGGTAAATAGTCAGGATTATCATACCCAAACTTCAACCGCTAAGGCCTATCAAACGATGTTCTTTGCGATTCCGCACAGTGCACTTAAAAACATTAAGTGGAATATCAACGGCCGGTATACCGATTTTACCTTTCCAATGCCGGTCACGGTTGATTATCATTTTCCAAATTCAAAGGCTAATGCTGAGAAAATCAACCGTGAAATTAAAGCATTGCCATTTGCGCCGGAAAACCAGTATTTGTATCAGTTTAATACCGGAATTTCAACGCAAACGCAAAATTTACGAGGAGAAAACGGCGTGATTTCATTGAACGAAACGCCGGTTTCCGAAATTGATTTCCATCAAATTAAACAGCAGACTGCTGGAATTCAAAAGAACCAGGATCAAACGGGTCACTTAACGACGAAGGGGATCGTTGACAAGATCAATAACGTTTTGATCGTGATCATCGTTGTGACCTTGATTGTTTTGTTGGGGATGCTTGCAATTGGACGCAAGTTATACCTGCGAATGTTTAAAAATCGAAATTTGAAACGAACGAAAGGAGCGAAAAAGAAATGACAAATGTTTGGAACGGAATGGTAATTTTTTCGACGACCATTATTTGGACCCTGTTATTAGTGTCGATTGCCTTGGTAACGTTTGGGTATATCTATTACTTAAAATGGGCCAAAACTCCGTTACCGCAACTTGATGATCAGCACGCACCGTTTGTGACGATCATGGTTCCGGCTCATAATGAAGGAATCGTAATTGTGAAAACCGTTCAGGCACTGTTGAATTTTAATTATCCGCATGACCGGTATGAAATCATCGTGATCAATGATAATAGCGATGATAACAGTGCGGAACTGCTCGCCAATCTGCAGAAAGAAAATCCGACTCGGAATTTTAAGGTAATCAACACGGACAGCATTACTGGAGGGAAAGGAAAGTCAAACGCCTTAAACATTGGCTTCAAATCGGCAATTGGCGACGTTATTGCGATTTATGACGCGGATAACACGCCGGAGCCGAACGCGTTACGGTACTTAGTTGCGGAATTGGAACAAAACGATGAATACGGGGCGGTAATTGGCAAATTTCGGACGCGGAATAAGGACGTTAATCTGCTTACCCGGTTTATCAACGTTGAAACCTTGTCATTCCAATGGATGGCCCAGGCTGGTCGCAGTCAGATGTTCAAGTTATGTACGATCCCGGGAACGAATTTTGTAATTCGGCGGAAAATCATTGAAGAAATTGGCGGCTGGGATGAAAAGGCTCTAGCAGAAGATACCGAAATCAGTTTCCGAATCTATAAAATGGGCTACCGGATCAAGTTTCAACCAGCAGCGGTTACCTGGGAACAGGAACCGCAGACCGTTGACGTATGGTTCCATCAACGGACACGCTGGGTCAAAGGAAATATTTACGTGATCGTCAAAAACGTTAAGTTGTTGTTTGATCCGAAAGCTAAACGGATTCGCTTCGATATTTTGTACTTCTTATCAACGTACTTTTTGCTGTTAACGGCGTTGATCATGTCCGACGTGACGTTTATCATGTCGGTTTCAGGATACGCAAAGGTGACGGTTCCGGGATTCAGTAATACGTTGTGGTTACTCGCAATCATCCTATACGTCGTCAGTGTTTTTGTTTCGATCACGACGGAGAAGGGCGAAATGAAATGGTCGAACATTTTGGTGATTTTGCTGATGTATGTGATTTATACGCAGATGTGGCTGATCGTTGCATTGCAGGGAATGTACTTATACATCAAGGAAAATGTCTTTCACCTCGAATCGGCAACGAAATGGTATAAAACCAAACGATATAAGTAAGGAGGCCAATCATAATGAAAAAAATAATTCGCGCAGCAGTCGTTGCATCAAGTTTGATCTTAATGACTCCGGCAATCGCGGCGGCTGCACCGGCATCAAATCAGCAGGGCTTAGTTAATCAGCAGATTGAACCTGCCCAGGTCAAAGATGCCCAGCCTCAAAATAAAATCAATAATCAGCCGGCTCAAAGCGCAAACGCCGCTTCGTCAAGTTCAAGTTCACAGGCAAGTGATCAGCATTCTTCCAATCAGGGAAATGGTCAGGGAAGTCAAACATATACCCAACAGTTTCAGAATACCAATACAACGTTAAGCGGGAAGAGTGTCCGGTCAACGACTTACTTTAATAAAATTGATTATTGGGATGTAAAGAAGGCAACGTTTAACTTAACGTATGCAACGACGCGGTTGCGCGATGACCAAGCATCAAACATTACGGTATCGCTTAATGGGGTTAAGTTTTATTCATTTAAACTAAGTAATAATGACGGGCAGCAAACGATCAGCATTGATTTGCCGTTAAACTTACTTCAAAGTTCAAACGTGTTAACGATTCAGGGGCAAATCATTGATCAAAACCAAAGTGGTGATCCGGAATCAACGCCGGCTAATTGGTTAACGATTTATAACGGCAGCAACGTTAACTTTTCGTATGACGTCAAGCAACCGGATGATCAAATCAGTGCATTTTATAACCATTTCACCGGGAACGATACGGTTTCAAACCATCAAAGCGTGATTTTGGTTCCAGCCAAGGCATCAAATGATGAGCTTGCAGCGGCTACTTACGCTTTAACGGGAATCAGCCGGGTTTTAACAACGGATGCCGCGAAGGTCAATATCAGCAGTTGGGCAGATTCATCAATGAACAATCAGCCATATCAAATCGTGATTGCTAAATACGACCAATTGCCGCAGGAATACCGCAAAGCAGTCAACGCAGGCGATTTACAAAACGGGAAGGCGGTGTTGAAATTCGTCAATGGCAAAGATAAGAAAGTGCTGGTTGTGACGGCTAAAAATGCTTCAAGTTTGATCCAAGCCGGAAAATACATTTCAAATGAAGAGTTGATGAAGCAAACGACTGCCGATTCGAAGATGATCGATACTGATACGGAAGTGTTCAGTTCGCAAATGCAAAATAATGGCGATTATCCGCTTGCAACGGATGGAACGAAATTAACGGGAAGCGGTCATCAGGAACAGGTCTTTTTCATTAACTTGCCGCACCACCAAAATAATTCGAAGGGCAGTTACATCAATTTGAACTTTAAGTATGCCGATAACATTGATTTTAAAACGTCATTGATAACGGTGTATGTGAACGGCAAACCAATCGGAAGCAAACGGCTGACAGCAGCGAAGGCCAATGGGGACTACCTTAAAGTCAATATTCCGAATAATACGAACTTGAGCAGCGCATGCACGGTTCGGGTCGCATTTGATTTGAATATGAAAGATGACCACGTTAATGGTCAAACGCCGTGGGCATACATTGAGAATGATTCAAATGCCTACATTAACTCAACTGATAAGACGGATTTGCTGTTTAATAATTACCCGTCATGTTTCATTAAGGATTCGACGTTCAATAACATCGCTGTTCAATTACCGCACAAAATGAACCAGGATTACTATCAAGCACTGTCAAACATTTTTAATTTGATTGGATGTTATGCAGAAACAAATGTTGGGAATATTACATTCCATTCAGGTGAAATGGCCGATAGCGAACTGGCAAACCATAACGTAATTGTTTTGGGAACCCCGAAGGATACATCGTTGATCCGAAAATGGAACTCAAAGCTCTTCTTTAAGTTTAATAAGCACTTTAACCGGTTTGTTTCAAATGAAAAGATGAGTATTGAATCAGATTACGGAAAGCAAATTGGGGTCGTTCAATTGCTGTTTAATCCTGAAAATAAGGATAAAGCAGCGTTAGTCGTTTCAGGAGCAACGCCGAAAGATGTTGAGTTGGCTTCGACCCAAATTGATACCCAGGCGCATGCGGGAACCTTAAAGGGCGATGCCGCGGTGATCGATCAAAATAGTCAGCAGTTCATGTACCGCTTCAAGAAAAAGGTCAATAACCAACATGGACCATCAATTTATAAACGGATCAAATCTAACACAGCGTTTATGACCTATATGATCATTGGAAGTCTAACCTTGATTTTGATTGCGGTCATCGTCTACCTCTTTATCCGGAAGAATTTTAGAAGAGAGGAGCAAGCAAATCATGAATAAGAAGCAAAAGAAAATTGACGTTCAACTTCCAGAAAAGAACAATGCCAGCATGGCAACCGACTTAGCGGTATTGGCAATGATCACGGAATTTGTGATCATGTTGTGCTTTGATATGTTCATTCGCAACGATCTTTTTGGAAATTTACTGTGTACGGTCATTACGATTTTTCTGGTTATCATCACGTATTTCATCGGGCTTGTTCCGGCCCTGGCAACCAGCTTGATTTTCCTGTTAGTGTTGATTCTTGAAAGTGCCCGGGAATTTGTAACGGGGCATCATTTTTTCGGAACCGCGTTCTTTTGGACGATTTGGCCGCCGCTGGTTTGCATTACGTTCTACATTTTGACGGACCAATTACGGAAACTACAGGGTGAAAATTTACGCTTGCAGAACCGGCTGAATCAAGCAAGTACGTTAGATTCAGAAACTAACCTACGGACGGTGGAAATTTTCCGGGAACATTTCCACGTTTTTACGAATTTGTCGAAAGACTATCATTTTCCGTTATATTTATATTCATATCGAATCAAATATTGGAATTCAATCAGTGGAATTTTGTCACGGAAAGAACAGCACCACTTGATTCGGATTGTCACAGAAGTAATTAACGATATTACAACGGGTCACGAATTTGTTTACAGTATTGGAAATCAACCGCCGACATGGGCTGTGTTGTCTTCCGAAGCGGTTGATAGTAATAAACGGCGTTTCCGGGATGAAGTTAAACAGGAATTGGCTCAACGCGTCAACGACGATTCGCTTTTGAACAAGGTCGATATTCAATTAGAAGCTTCGCGGGTTCAGTATGATCCGCAAGAACACCCGGATGCATCATCATTCTTGCAAGATGGAATTCATGAATTACAATATGACGTTTCAGCCGGAAGTGCGGATAATCGGTAATTGTGAAAGTTGGGCTTATTGAACTCCAAGAAAAAGTTATGGTTTCGTAGCAGAACGTTCACAGATAATTCATAGGTCGTTATTAGTATTATAGACATAGTAATTCATAAATATATTCCACTGATTTCTATCCCTCTTGAAATGGTGGAAGATGAAATTACAATCCTAAAATAATATCCTAAATATACTTCCTTTTCACAAGGCCTGGTAGTTAGCGTCATTGGAGCGCTGGCTGACAGGCCTTGTTTTTTTATAGTGGATAGGTCATACTTAATTATGCTAATTATCTGATACAAAGAAAGCGGTAATAATTGTGAGGAAAAAAAGGGCAAATTATGATTTACTTGTGTTATTCTTTTTTCTAGTTGTAAGCGTGTTAATGGTTTTTCCTTTTGTTCACACTGGAAACCTGGAAATTACTAATGATGGTGTTTTTCATCTTCAACGAATAGATGAAATATATGCGAATTTAAAGAGTGGTCATTTTACATCCATAGCAACCCATACTTTTAGTAGAATGGGATTGGCATCATTTGAATTTTATCCAAGTGTTTTTCTGTATCCTTGGGCAATTTTGAGATTCGTATTTAAGCCCGTTACAGCTTTTTATGCAGGATGGGGAATCCTAATTTTTATAACATTAGTGATAGCGTATTTTTCAATGATGAGATTTTCAAATAAAAATCTTGTTAGAAGTATCTCTTTTGCACTAATATATGGTCTTTCAGGGAAATATCTTACTGAATTTGCAAGATTCCAGATAGGAGAAATGATAGCTTACTCGTTTCTTCCGATTGTTTTTTTGGGTTTTTATGAAATTGTTTTTAATAGTAACTCAAAGGGAATCGTTACTTTGGCTACAGGCTTAGCGTTGGTAGCATATAGCCACGTATTGACAACATATTTATGTATAATGCTTATGATTATACTATTTGTTATTGCGTTATTAAGAAATTTTGTAGATCGCACTAAATTAGTGTTACTAATAAAGAGTGCCATTTTGTTCATGCTTTTAGCGGTATGGCAATATGTTCCATTTATTTCCAATGATTTTAGTAAAGTGATAGCGCCACCTGGATTTTCTTTTTGGCCAGTTCAAGCGAATGATGTTTGGAGCGCTTCTTGGTCCAATAGCATAAGTTCGGATTCATCAATTGGAATAATTTTGATTATCATTTTAGTCTTTGGATGGATTGTGGTGAATAGTAATAGAGAGAAATGGGTATATGCTTTGGGAGTATTCATATGTATTATTACTACTTCTCTTTTTCCGTGGGGATACGTTGCTAAAACTGCATTAATAAAACTTTTTATACCTTTACAATTTTCCTTCAGATTCTTACCTTTAGCAGTACTATTTTTAAGTGTGACAGGATCTTTAATGGCTGAAAAGATTGTAAAAAAATCGAAATTATATATACCGGTGCTAATGATTGTCATATTTGGAAGCTATGTTAATGCGGTTAGACCATTAATGAATAATATTCAAAAAAATAACATAGTTTTCTTAAGTAATAAAAAAAACAGTGACTTTATGTTACCTCCAGCGATAAATGTTAATAATGAAACCTATAATAATATAGACAAATATATTGCGCCATTAGGGTCGGTTGACTATATCACTAAGGCGGCGCTCACTAATAATAATTATAGATCCATCCAGAATCATGAAACGATTGTTGGGGGAGTAAGAGAAAAAACAAGCGCTCGATGTGAGGCAAACAAATTTGTATTTGATTTATACGGTAAAAAAGGACAGAACGTAGATTTACCAGTTATTAAGTATAACCGAACGATGGTAACGATAAATAATAAAAAAGTTTCGAGTAAAATAAGTTACCGAGGAAGCGTGAAGATAAAACTGTTAAGAACAGGAAAACAAATAATAAAAGTATACTATAAACCTACAGTTTTATTTTATGCTTTGCTTGCAGTAGCCATTTTATCGTGGCTCTTTATTTGTGTTTATTTATTCAGGAAAAGAGAATTATATGAAAAAGATTCATAACAAGAGCAAGGGAAGTTTCTGGGGACTTGTTCCGTTGCTTACTTTCTTGGTGCTGTACATTATTACAGGAGTTTCAACTCAAAATTTTAACAGTATGCCATTGATGATCGGGATTCTAATTGCATCGGCCGTGGCACTGATGATGCATCGAAAAG
>Ga0079226_10003045_pt1 | contig 12909 bp, 11 predicted proteins | sample Poulit2014_FD_76345 | JGI IMG/M metagenome (GOLD analysis project Ga0079226, IMG submission 76345) | Agricultural soil microbial communities from Georgia to study Nitrogen management - Poultry litter 2014 | ecosystem: Environmental > Terrestrial > Soil > Agricultural land | place: USA: Georgia... | reverse complement strand
CGAACGCACAGCGGCGCTTGCACCCTGGCTCGAGTACTACAACAATCAGCGCCGCCACACCGCACTCGGAGGCCACGCCCCCGCCCACCGGGTGTCACCAACGTGACGGCCGAGTACATCTAGACGGTGATCTCGGTGCCGTCGTAGAGCACGTCGTAGAACTGGGTGGCCACCAACTGCTCACCCTTGTGCTTGGCCACCCCGTGCTGCTTGCGGTAGCTGAGCACGTGCTGGAGCGAGAGCACCGAGTACAGCAGCGGCAGGTGGTCGTGCGACGGGCCGTAGACGTCGGCCCCGCCCTTGGCGGCGGCGAAGTCGGACTTGAACCGGCTCGGGTGGCGCAGCACGTCGCGCAGGATCGCCGACTTGATCGCCCGCTTACGCCCGGCGGGCACGGTGACCAGGCCGGACGGGTTGAACAGGGCGGTGTCGAACTCCTCCGGGGTGGCGATCGAGCAGCCGGCGGTCGGGCGGGCGTTGCACTCGACCATGTGGTGCACCCCGTCCTCGGTCTTGAGGTAGTCGAAGCTGATCTGCCCGGTCCAGTTCAGTTCCTTGGCGATCTTCTGGGCCGCGGCCAGCGACTCGGGCGAGTCGACCGACTCGAAGACGATGCCGCCGCGGTCGTCGATGGTCAGCGGGTGCTCGTAGCACGAGTGCAGCACGATCTCGCCTTCGTGCGCGACCGACCAGCTGCAGCGGTCCACGCCCTTCAGGTACTCCTGCACCAGCCACGGGTTGTCCGGGCTCGGATCCAGGGTGTCCAGGTCGGCCTCCCCGGCCAGCGGGCCGGTGTTGGTGGCCACGTCCAGTCCGCCGCGGCCGTAGGCGGCGCGGGCGAACCAGTGCTCCCACTTGCCGGTGGCGGCCTTGAGCTCCTCGCGGCTGGTCGCGGTGATCGACTCGGCGACCGGCAGATCGAGCTTGCGGCACAGGTCCGCGAAGGTGACCTTGTCGTGCACCAGCGACAGCGTGTCCAGGTCGGGGAAGAACAACTTCGCCTCCGGGTGGGCGGCGGCGATCTTGTCCCGGTAGGCGGCGAGGTAGAAGACCTCTTCGAACATCGGCAGCACCCAGTTGATCTCGTGCTCGCCGATCAGCCGGATGATCTCGTCGACGAAGGCGCCCGGCTCCTGGGTCGGCGGCGGGGTGACCACGTGCGCGCTCGCACCGCGCGAGTGGCTGCCCGGCGCCGACTTGAAGGTGTCGGTGGCCAGCACATAGCGGCCGGTCTCGCCCAGCTTGTGGATCTCGTCCACGGCGAAGGGCATGCGGGAGGTGGTCGCGATGATGCGCGGGTCACTGTTCGACATGGCTCGAACCCTAACAGCGAGGTGATCGGGCCCACCCGGATGCGCGGCCGCGGTCACCGGACCGCCGCCGAAGGCGGCACGGATGCGCGGCATCGGCGGCACACATGCGCGGGGCGTGCCCGGCGGCTCCTAATCCTGCGCGGAGTAGTCGGCGACCTGACCTTTCTTCGGCGCCTGATACATCGTCCACAGCATGCGCGGCATCGCCCGCAGCGGCAGCGGGGACGGCCAGGCGTCGGGGCGCAGCAGCGCCTCGGTGCCGCCGTCGACGGTGACCACCGAACCGACCATGAAGTCGGCCGCCGGAGACAGCATCATCAGCGTCCAGTCCGCCAACTGCTCGACCGTGCCGTAGCGGCGGGCCGGGACCGGGAAGGACCGGACCTGCTTACCGGTCTGCCCGTCGAGCTGGGACTTCAGCAGCGGGGTCAGCACCGGTCCCGGGGCGATCAGGTTCAGCCCGATGCCCGCGCCCGCCCACTCGGCGGTGACCGCGGCGCGCCGGCACCAGCGGCTGACCGCGATCTTCGACGTGGCGTAGGCGATCGCCCCGCCGAGCGGTCCGTAGAGCCGGATCAGTCGGGCGGCGCCGGCGGTGTCGCGGCGGGCCAGCAGCGTCAGGATCCGCCGCGGCACGAGCGGGGTGGAGGTGGTCGAGTTCGAGCCGAACACCACGACCTTCGCCGATCCGGCCGCGGCCAGGGCCGGGCGCAGTCCCTCGAGCAGTTCGATCGCGCCCAGCAGGTTGACCTCGACGATCATCCGTTCGCGGTCCTTGCCCGGCCCGAGCCCGGCGGCCAGGACCATCCCGTCCAGCGGACCGGTCAGCGCCGCGGTCACCTCCGCGAGCGCTTCGGCCCGGCCCTGCGGGGTCGACAGGTCTGCCTGGACCTCGGCGCCGTGCAGATCCACGCCGATCACCCGGTGTCCGTCGGCGCGCAGCCGCGTGGCGACCTGCGCGCCCATCCCTGAGGCCGAACCGGTCACCACATAGGTCTTCGTCTCACCCGTCATGGTCGCCGAGCCTATACCCGCACCCGCGGCCCGTCGGTGCGGTGGACAGGGCCCGTATCCTGGTGCCATGACCGGCGCGGACCGCAGTGCGCAGTCGGTCGCCGGCGAGCAGGGGCGCGCGGTGACCGACGATCTGCCGATCTCACGGTCGGTGACCGTTCCGGCGGCGGCGCTGTCGTGGCGTTTCTCCCGATCTTCGGGCCCGGGTGGGCAGTCGGTGAACACCGCGGACTCGCGGGTGGAGCTGATCGTCGATCTTTCCGCGGTGCCCGATCTGTCCGAGCACCGCCTGGCACTGGTCCGTGCGCGCCTATCGGGGCGGATCGTCGACGACCGACTGGTCGTCGCCGCAGCCGAGCACCGCAGTCAGCTGCGCAATCGGCGTGCGGCGCGTGAACGGGTGGCTGAGTTGGTGCGCGGCGCGTTGGCGCCGCCGCCGAAGAAGCGCCGGCCGCGGCGGCCCTCCCAGGGTGCCAAGCGGCGCCGGCTCGAGGCCAAGAAGCGGCGGTCGCAGACCAAGGCGCTGCGCCGCAGACCCGAGTACTGACCCTCCCGCCGCCCGAAACCGCCGCGCACCGCCACGACCTGCCGATATGGTCGGCCCATGGCGGGGTACGGCGTCTTCGGCAGGCTCTCTCGGGCCCCGATGCGCGCACTGGCCGCCACGGTCGGGGTGCTGATCCTGGTCGGTTTCACCGTCTGGTCGGTGCTCGCGGTCCATCCGCGCGGGCAGGCCGACTCCGATCCGCCCGCCACTGTCTTCGGCACCGATCGGGCGATGACCGACATCGACGCGATCTCCCGGGCCCCGCATCCGACCGGATCGCCGGTCAACGACGAGGTCCGCGACTATCTGCTCGGCGCCCTGGACGGCATCGGTGTCGAGCACCGGGTCCAGTCCGCATTCGGCGCCAACGCGCGCAGCCCGGAGGAGACCAACGCGGCTTATGTCGACAACATCGTGGCCACGATCCCGGGCACCGATCCGACCGGCCGGCTCTATCTGGCCGCGCACTACGACACCGCGCAGTTCGCCCCCGGCGCCGGCGACGATTCGACCGGGGTGGCGGTGATGCTCGAGGTGGCCCGCGCGCTGACCGCCTCACCACCGCTGCGCAACGACGTGGTGCTGCTGTTCACCGACGCCGAGGAGTCCGGCGGGATCGGTTCCGAGGCGTTCGTCTCGCTCGACCCGCTGGCCGCCGACGGCGGGGTGGTGCTCAACCTCGAGGCCCGCGGCTCCGGCGGCCCGGTGGTGATGTTCGAGACCTCCGACGACAACGCCGCCCTGGCCGCGCTGTACGCCGAGACCGCCCCGCAACCGGTGGCCACCTCGGCCGCGGTGGAGGTGTACCGCAGGCTGCGCAACAACACCGACTTCACGAACTTCCTGGCCGCCGGCGACTTCACCGGGCTCAACACGGCCTTCTTCTCCGGCGCCGCCGTGTATCACACCCCGCAGGACGTGCCCGCCCGGCTCGACCGGGCCTCGGTGCACACGATGGGCGTGAACACCCTGGCCCTGACCCGCGCACTCGGCGATGCGGACCTGCACGACTACGCCGCGCCCGCGGGCAGCGACGCCACCTACTTCCCCGTGCTCGGCGCGCTGGTGCACTACTCGGACGTCTGGGTCTGGCCGCTCGGGGTGCTGGGCGTGGTCGCCCTGTTCGGCTACGGCGCGGTGCTGCGACTGCGCGCCGGGGTCTCCGTGCCGCGGCTGGCGGCCGGGACTGCCGCGGGTCTGATCCCGCTGCTCCTCGGGCCGCTGGCCGTGTACGGGCTGTGGCACCTGCTGATCGCGATCAGGCCCGGCTACGGGCAGATGCTCGACCTGTGGCGACCGGTGTGGTTCCGGCTGGCCGCGGTCGCACTGGCCATCACCGTGGTGGTGGCCTGGCTCGCGCTGTGCCGGCGCCGGATCGGGATGTCCGCGCTGGTCTTCGGCGCCCTGGTGTGGCCGACCGTGTTCGGGCTGGCGATGGCCGCCTTCGCCTCGGGCATGGCCTATCTCGGTGCGGTGCCCGCCCTGATCGGCGCGCTGGCCGGACTGTTCGCCGCCGTCTCCCCGTGGCCGGTCGCGCGCTTCGGCGTGCGGCTGGTCGCCGCGGTGATCGCGGTGCTGGTGCTCGCCCCGGCGGTCACCATGTTCCTGCCGTCGCTGGGCATGGGGCTGTCCGCGGTGGCCGCACTGTTCGTGGTGCTGGCCTGTCTGGTCGCACTGCCGATCCTGGCGCTGCTGCTGCCCGGTCCCGTCCGGACCGGGGCGGGCGTCCCGGCCGATCCGGGTCCCGACGTAGACCCTGCCGCGCCGGCCGGTACCGCGGCCGCCCCGCCGACCCGTCGCCGCACGCGCGCCGCGGCGGCCGCGGTGCCGGCGATCGGTGTGCTGGTCACCGGCGCGCTGGTGGTGACGGGGCTGACGGTGGACGTGTTCGACCGCGAACACCCCGAGCCTGCGCAGCTGATGTACGGAATGGATCCGGCCGCCGGCACCGCGCAGTGGTTCAGCGAGCACACCCCGAGCCGCTACACCGAGCGGTACGTCCACGGCCCCAGTTCCTCGGTGTTCGCCGACTACCCGTATCTGGACCATGCGGTCTACCGCGGCACCGCCGAGCTCGCGGAGTTGTCGCCGCCGCGGATCGATGTGGTCGACGACCGGGTCGTGGACGGTACACGTGAGCTCACCGTTTTCGTCCAGGTCACCCAGCCGGTCCGGCTGGTCACCGTCGCCGTCTTCGCCGACGCCCCGATCTCCGCGGTGCGGGTGGAGGACCGCGACCTGGGCACCCGGGCCCTCGGCGCGGACCTCAGCGCGGTGACCGTGCACGCCCCGCCCGCCGACGGGGTGACCCTGCGGTATCGGATCGACGGCGACGGGCCGGTCCGGGTGCGCGTGGCCGACGGCAGCGACGGGGTCGCGCAGCTGCCCGGGTTCCGGCCCATGCCGGACGATGTGGATCTGGCCGGCACCCACAGTTCGGGCCTGGCGATGGTCGCCGCCGAGGTCACGGTCGACTGACCGCCGCGCGCGTCCGACCCGCCACGGCGGCGGTGCGGCGGCGCTGACAGACTGGGGGCACCGCCCCGGCGCTTCGCGGCGCCGTGCTCGACAGCGTCCAAGGAGCCCGCAGGTTGAACGCCCCGCAGGAACCCGACCGGACCGCCGTGCCCGTGTGGGCCTGGGTCACCATCGGCGTGCTGACCCTCGCGGTGGCCGCACTGATCACCGCGCTGGCGCTCGTGGTCTCCGCCGGCGGACCGGAGAACGGCCCGACCCGGCTGGAGCAGACCGGCACACCGCCGCCCCGGCTGACCACCACCACGACGACCACCAGCGAGTCGACCTCGACGACCAGCACCGCCACCAGCACGACCACCACCACGACCGCGCCCTCCACTACGACGACCACGGCGACGACCGAGTCCACCACCACCGCGCCGACGACGACCACCACCACGCAGTCCACGACCACCACCACCTCGCCCAGCACCACCACCACGACCGCGAGCACCGGTGCGACCACCCCGCAGGGCTCGCCCGGTGCCGGTTTCGAGTGGGCCAAGCTCGGCCCGTACAGCTCCGAGTCGGCGTGCCGGAGCGATCACGACGCCTGGCCGGCGGAGGCGGAGGACTGCTTCGCCGAGGACGGCTCCTACTACTTCTGGGGCGTGCGCCAGAGCTGACCGCGCCGATCGGCGGATGCGCCCCGGCACGGCTAGGATCACTGCGCAGTCGGGGAGGCATGGTTCTGCCCCGCCGCGTTCAGGCGAGCGAAGGAGATGCCGTGTCCCAGCCGTATCAAGGTCCGCAGCAGCCGCCCGGCCACGATCCCGGATGGGACCGCCCGCCGTCGCCTCAGCAGTGGCCCGCGACCGGCCCGGGGACAGGCGGTCCAGCCCCGACCGAACGGTTCGGTGCGCCGGGCCCGTATCAGCCCGGTCCGGTCCCGCCCGGACCGCCGATGGGCCCGGGTGGCCCCGGCGGACCGATGGGTCCCGGTGGGCCGGGTGGGCCGGGTGGGCCGATGGGCCCCGGCGGGCCGATGGGGCCGGGTGGGCCGATGGGGCCGGGTGGCGGTCCGCCCCGGGGATGGATCGTCGCCGCGGTGCTGGCCGGACTCGTCGCCGTCGGTGCGATCGTGGCCCTGGTGATCGTCCTGACGTCGAGTTCCGACGACGATGCGCCCGCATCGGACCCCACCACCACGACCGCGGCCGAAGAGTCGACGACGGAGCGGACCACCGAGGAGACGACGACCACCACGGATTCACCGGCACCGACCACGGACGTCACGATCCCTCCGCTGCCGAGCATCACCGAGGCGCCGCCTGCTCCCACCACGACCGCTCCGGCCGCCCCGCCGCAGGCCCAGGGCCCGCCCCCGTCGCCGGCCGAGGCCCCCGGTGCCCGGATGGAGTGGGGCATGATCGGCCCCTACGCGTCGATCTGGACCTGCGAGCAGGGCCGGGACGGTTGGCCGTCGAGTTCCGAGGCCTGCTTCGAGTATCAGGGCGAGGCCTACTTCTGGGGTGTGCGCCAGAGCGGGAACTGACCGCCCGCTCCCCTACCCTTTTAGACGCGATCGTCCCCGTGTCCGTGACCGGGCCCGGGGACGATCGGTGGCGGTGTGTGACTAACCCTTGGCGACGATGTCCTTGACCGCCAGGTGGCTGAACACCATCGAGGTGCCGATCGGGTTGCCCCCGCCCGGGTAGACGTAGCCCGAGGGTGCGGCCATCGAGTTGCCGGCCGCGTACAGTCCGCCGATCAGGTGCCCGTCGCGGTGGAAGACCTGTCCGGTCACATCGGTGCGCAGACCGCCCTTGGTGCCCAGGTCCGACAGTCCGAAGCGGGCGGCGTGGAACGGCCCCTTCTCGATCGGGTACAGCGGCGGCTCACCGCCGGAGAACGCCCGGTCGTAGGGTTCGTCGCCGCGTCCGTAGTCCTCGTCCACCCCGGATTCGACGAAGGTGTTGAACCGCGCCACGGTCGCCTCGAGTGCCTCGGCAGGCACGCCGATCTGCGCGGCCAGCTCGGCGAGGGTCTCCCCGGTCTTCCACAGCCCGGCCTCGATGTACTTCTCCGGCTCGACCATCGGCAGGTTCGTCGCCTGCACCGGCGGGGTGATCCCGTCGCGGTCGTCGTAGACCATCCAGAACGGCAGGCTCATCTCGCCGGCGTCCATCAGCGCGAGGATCTCGCGGCCGAGCCGGTCGTAGGCGGCCGACTCGTTGACGAAGCGCTCACCGTGTTCGTTGACGAAGATCCCGCCGGTGAACCACAGCGCGAACGCCGAGTTGCCCTCCGGGTGGGTCAGCCCCGGCGCCCACCAGGCCTGGTCCATCAGGTCGGTGTCGGCGCCGATGTCGATGCCGGCGGCGATCGCCTTGCCGAGCGAGCCGGGGGTGCCCATCGAGTCCTGCGCCTTGTTCGGCACCCCGTACTCGGTGCGCATCGCGTCGTTGCGCTCGAATCCGCCGGAGGCGATGACCACACCGCGGTTGACCTTGATGTTCTTGCGCGTGCCGTCCTGCTCAACCACGGCGCCGATCACATCGCCGGCGTCGTCGGTGAGCAGTTCGACCAGCGGGCTCGACAGCCGGGTGCGCGCGTTGTCGTACTTGCCGATGGCCTTGAGGAACCGGCCGATCAGTGCCTGGCCGCCGACCACGTCGTCGCCGAGGGGCTGGCCGAGCCAGTCCGTGCCCAGCGGTGGGCGCAGCACCGCGCGCAGGTCCTCACCGAGCTCGGCGCGGGTGAGCGGCTTGGGGATGATGTGCCGGCCCTTGGCGGAGGCCTTGGGCGCCTTGCCGAAGTAGTCCGGCCACGGCAGCTCCATGAACTCGAGGTCCTCGTCGGTCTCGAGGTAGTCGATCAGCGGCGCGCCGGAGCGCACATAGGTCTCCTGCAGCTCGATCGGGGTCCGGTCGCCGACGACCGCGTGGTAGTACTCGAGCGCGTCCTCGATGGTGTCGGTGTCGCCGTTGCGCTTCAAGACCGCGTTGGTCGGGAACCACACCCCGCCGCCGCCGGAGTACGAGGTGACCCCACCGAACTTGTCGGTGGCCTCGACCAGCAGGGTCTTCAGGCCCTCACGGGCCGCGGTGTAGGCAGCGGTGACCCCGCCCCCACCGGATCCGGCGACGAGGACGTCGACTTCGTCATCCCAGTTCATCTAGCGCTCCTAACCCGGCCCGGGCCGATCCCCGGACTATGCGTGTCGTATCCCGTGTGCCCGCACGATATGCCCACCCTCACCGGGTCGCGGAGGCCCCTCCCGGTGACAGGGAGATCTGGCGTAGCCGGGCCGCGCGGGTTTTCCGGCCCGGCCCGGCCGGTCAGGAGGCGTTGACGGTGTCCGGAGCGGCCGGGGCTCCGGCGTGCGACGGGGTGTCGAGCACCAGGCGCATCGCACCCACCCACACCAGCACGGCGCCGAGGATGTGCAGGTTGATCAGTCCGGCGGGCAGTTCGAGCAGCGACTGGCTCACGCCCACCGCGCCCTGGCCGATCAGCACCGCCAAGAACACCCCCACCCGGAACCGCGCGGTGGTCTCCTCCGGGCCCAGTGCACCCCACAGCACGACGGCGATCACGAGCACCGCGCCGGCGATCAGCCCGTGCACCCAGGTGACGGTCAGCCAGTCCAGCGGCATGCGCATGATCTCGCCCTCATCGCCGGTGTGCGGGCCGGTGCCGGTGTCGACGGTGCCGGCGACGACCAGTACCGCGGTCGCGCCCATCAGCAGCCGGGCGAGCTTCGAGGCCCGCGCGGACACCGGGGCGGGCGGGCCGTGGGCGATCACCCGGGTCCGGTTCCAGGCGAGCACGGCGGCGGTGAGCATGGCGGTGGCGGCCAGGAAGTGCACGGCCACGATGTAGGGGTTCAGCCCGGTCCACACGGTGATCCCGCCGAGCACCGCGTTGAGCACGACCAGCCAGAACATCGCCCAGCCCAGCCGGGTGACGGTGCGGTCGGGGCGGCGCTGCAGGTTGGCCGCGATGATCACCCAGGCGACCATCACCACCAGCAGCCAGGTGATCATCCGGTTGCCGAACTCGATCGCCCCGTGGATGCCCATCTCGGGGGTGGTCCACACCGAGTCCTCGGTGCACTTGGGCCATTCGCTGCAGCCCAGTCCCGAACCGGTGGTGCGCACCAGCGATCCGGTGACCATGATCAGCATCGAGACGATCAACGCGCCGGTGGTCGCCCAGGTCAGACCGCGCAGCCCGACGGGGAAACGCCGCCGGAGCGGGGCCCAGACCCCGCCCGGATCCGACTGGTCGGCGGATGTCGGCGAGGGTGGGACGACCGGGGTTGCGGACATGCGGGCACGACCTTCCTGCGCGGGGGCGGGACCAGTCTATCGGCTCTGTCCGGACCGGCGCCGCGACCGTGGCCACCGAGGAGACCACCGTCACGCCGGGCGCGGGCCGGACCCGATTGCTATCGGCGCCGGGGCGCGAAATGCCGCACCACGCACTCCTGGGTGGTGCTGGCCGTCAGCGTGCCGTCGGCGGCGAAGAACTGTCCGCGCGCCAGTCCCCGCCCGCCGCCGGCCACCGGGGATTCGGTGGCGTAGAGCAGCCAGTCATCGAAGACCAGCGGGCGGTGGAACCACACGGTGTGGTTGATCGTCGCAGCCAGCACCCGGTCCAGCCCCCACGACAGCCCGTGGGTGGTCAGGATCGAATCGAGCAGGGTGGTGTCCGAGACGTAGGCCAGCAGCGCCTCGTGCAGGTGCGCATCGCCCGGCAGCGGCCCGACCGGGCGCATCCACACCCGGTTGTGGGTGAGCTGCTCGCCCGTGCCCTTCTGCAGCCAGGCCGGATCGTTGGCGTAGCGCATGTGCACCGGGCGCAGCGCATCGACGAACCAGCCGAGCGTGTCGTCGAAACCGGTGAGCACATCGTCCAGGCTCGGCAGCCCGTCCGGGGCGGGCACGTCCGGCATCGTCGGTGCGTGCTCCAGGCCCGGCCTGTCGTCCTGATACGACAGCAGCATCGAGCACAGCAGTTCACCGCCCTGCATCACCTCGACCCGGCGGTTGGCCAGCGACTTGCCGTCGCGCAGCCGGGTGACGTGGTAGTCGATCTCGGTGTCGGTCTTGCCGCCGCGCAGGAAGTGCCCGGTGACCGAGTGCAGGCGCCGGTCCCCGTCGACGGTGTAGCCGGCGGCCATCACGGTCTGGGCCATCAGCAGTCCGCCGAAGGTGCGCGAGGCGGTCTGTCGGCACTGCCGGCCCCGGTAGACGTCGTCGCCCCGATCGGAAAGGGCGAACGAGTCCAGCACCTCCGCCAGGTCGGCGGCGGCGTCGCGGACCGTGGTCGTCTCCGCGCTCACCGGTCCTCCGTCCCGATCCGGTGCACGTGCACCAGGTTGGTCGAGCCGACGGTGTGCGGGGGCGAACCGGCGACGATCACCACCACGTCGCCGCGCTCGTAGCGGCCCAGATCCAGCACCGCCTGGTCGACCTGCCCCATCATCTCGTCGGTGGACTGCACCTCACCGACGAGGAAGGACTCGGTGCCCCAGGTCAAGGTGAGCTGGTTGCACACCTCCTGCAGCGGGGTGAACGCCAGGATCGGCAGTCGGGTGTGCAGTCGGGAGATGCGCCGGACGGTGTCGCCGGACTGGGTGAATGCGGCGATCGCCTTGACGTCGAGCCGCTCGCCGATCTCGGCGGCCGCATCGGTGATCACCCCGCGGCGGGTGCGCGGCCGATGCCCCAGCGGGGGCACGTCCACCGAGTCGGCCTCGACCGCGTCGATGATGTCGCCCATCGCCTCGACCGCCCCGACCGGGAACTGGCCGATCGAGGTCTCGCCCGAGAGCATCACCGCGTCCGCGCCGTCCAAGATCGCGTTGGCCACGTCCGAGGCCTCGGCGCGGGTGGGCCGGGAGTTCTCGATCATCGAGTCGAGCATCTGGGTGGCCACGATGACCGGGCGGGCGTTGGCGCGCGCGACCTGGATGGCGCGCTTCTGCACCAGCGGCACGTCCTGCATGGGCAGTTCCACGCCCAGGTCGCCGCGGGCGACCATGACCGCGTCGAAGGCCAGCACGATCGCCTCGAGGTCCTCGATCGCCTCGGGCTTCTCCAGCTTGGCGATCACCGGCACGCGCCGGCCGACCCGGTCCATCACCTCGTGCACCAGCTCGATGTCCGACGGCGAGCGCACGAACGACAGCGCGATGAAGTCCACGCCCATGCGCAGCGCGAACTCGCAGTCCTCGACGTCCTTGGCGCTCATCGCCGGCACCGAGACGTTCATCCCGGGCAGCGAGACGCCCTTGTGGTCGGACACCGGGCCGCCCTCGGTGACCTGGCAGACCACGTCGCTGCCCTCCACGCGCAGCACCTCCAGGCCGACCTTGCCGTCGTCGACCAGCAGCCGGTCCCCGGCCACCGCGTCCTGGGCGAGCCCCTCATACGTGGTCGAGACCCGCTCGCGGGTGCCCTCGACGTCCTCGACGGTGATGCGCACGATGTCGCCGTTGTCCCACTGCACCTCGCCCTCGGCGAAGGTGCCCAGGCGAATCTTCGGGCCCTGCAAGTCGGCGAGCACCCCGACCGGGCGCCCGGCCACCGCGGATGCGGCGCGCACCCGCTCGTAGGCGATCTCGTGGTCGGCGTGTTCACCGTGACTGAAATTCAGGCGGGCGACGTTCATACCCGCGGCGACGAGTTCGCCGATCTTCTCTTCGGAGGCAACGGCAGGACCCAGGGTGCAGACAATCTTCGCGCGACGTTTCACACCTTCGACCCTAGTCGGTACCGCGCGCCGACCGGGAGGTCGCCGGTCGACCGGTCACCGAACCGCCATCACCGGTTCACCCCGCGGCCAACGGCGAGCCGGGCAGGTTCCGCACGATCACGAACACGACCGCGGCCACCACCAGCGCCGCCACCAGCGGGCGCGGCAGCGGTCGGTCACGGCCGCGCAGCCAGGCCAGCAGGGACGCGGACACCGGCACCGCGAGCACCAGGGCCGCCAGCGGCAGGAACAGGTTGTGCCCGACCGCCCCGGCGAGATCTCCGTGCAGCAGGTCGTGGGCGGCTCGCAGGCCCCCGCAGGCCGGACAGTCCAGACCGGTGACCAGCCGGGTCGGGCAGGTCGGCATCGGCGCGGACCCGTCGTGCGGGTCCACCGCATACACGTAGGCGGCCGACGCCGCGGCCACGCCGCCGGCCGCCAGCGCGGCGAGCACCCGGCGCGGCCGGAAGCCGCCGCCGGTGCCGGTGTCCCCGGAAGGGGCGACCCGCACCGGCGAGGGCCCGGTCATCAGTCGCGCAGCGGGCGTCCGTGCCCGTCACGCACGTTGCCCATCAGGATCAGGATCCCGTCGATCAGCGCCCAGATCCCCAGACCGCCGCAGGTGAACAGCTGGGCGATCGCGATGCCGTTGTGGCCGAGGTAGAACCGGCCTGCACCGAGGCCGCCGACGAACAGCTGCAGCATGCCGGCCGCGAGCTTGGACTTGTCCGACATCGGTTCACCGGAGATCGGGTGCCGGCCGTAGGGCGCCATCGGATCCGCGCCGTAGCCCGGCGGCATCGGCGGCATCGG
>Ga0079226_10003044_pt1 | contig 12910 bp, 8 predicted proteins | sample Poulit2014_FD_76345 | JGI IMG/M metagenome (GOLD analysis project Ga0079226, IMG submission 76345) | Agricultural soil microbial communities from Georgia to study Nitrogen management - Poultry litter 2014 | ecosystem: Environmental > Terrestrial > Soil > Agricultural land | place: USA: Georgia... | reverse complement strand
ATTCTTTGGATTGGCTGTGCAGACAGCCGCGTTCCTGCGAATGAACTTACAGGAAGGAGACCTGGAGAAGTTTTCGTCCACCGAAATATAGCTAACATGTGTATTCACGCCGACATGAATATGTTAAGCGTCCTGGACTATGCTGTCACTGTCCTACAGGTCAAACACATAATCGTTGCTGGCCATTATGGATGTGGTGGAGTAACCGCAGCTTTAAGCCGTGAACAATTCGGTATTATCGACAATTGGTTGTGTCACATTAAAGATGTTTACCGCTTGCACGCTCAGGAGCTAAACAGCATCAAAGACGAGAAAGAAAAGATAAACCGATTGGTCGAGCTCAACGTCAAAGAACAGGTTTTAAACCTCTGTAGCACATCAATTGTCCAAAATGCATGGCAGGTCCGTAAAAACTTAGCAATACATGGGATGGTGATCGATATTACGACAGGAGAACTCATAGATTTAAACACAACTTATACCAGTAAAGACGGTTTAATTAAAGGTAAATCTGAACAGATTCTATCATTCAGATAACCTTATCATTATTGTACTATTTGCCCATGGTGATCCACAGCAACTGAAAAAGGTTTAAAATAAAGCTGGGTCACTACGGCAAATTCGTACCGATTAACTGAACCTTCTGGATTAAATTCCCCTTCAAAACCGAATTTACTGGACCAACTATCTTCAATTTCTTGATGAATCTCCTCTCCTTTAAAGCTAATAAACTTAATTAAAGACAGGAAGTTTTCCCAGGTTAATTCTGATGGAATTTCCTTATGTGTTTCAAACCAAATTCTACTCCTGGGTGAAAAACTCTTGAAAACATCCTCAACTTCCTCGACCAAAACTAATCTTTCATGATCCAATATATACCTATTGTCAACTACCTTCCCTTGAAATACACCAGCTAAGGAGAAATACTGCAATGAAGTAAAAAGCTTGTTTTCGCTGGCTATGTCCTCGAAAGGAGAAAGCCTTGTCTTATAAAGAATTAACTCCTCTTGTAATTTTCTTAATTTAATATCCTCAGACTTAGCCTTAAAAAACGCACAGTAAGCTGCGGTAGCACCAACTGTTTGACCGTATGCAAAACGAAAGGGCAATTCAGAAAAGTCAATTCTATCTTGCATATACAAACCTGGAAATCCAATAACGCGGTCATCGATTTGAGAAAGTAGATCTTTAAAAACAACAACTTGATGTTTTTGGTTGAATTCGCCATTAATAACTATTGTCCGAAGCTCCTGTAAAGACAAATCGCTGGGTGCTTTGAAAATTCTGCTAACATCTATATCTTTTGCGTCCTTATTGAAAAACCGGTTGACTGATTGATCAAAAGAAGCGTCCACTAAGGATCTAACCGTATAGGATTTGTTATTCGATATTTGTACACGTAAGCCTTTGCGAGCGACCTTTACCTCTGCAAGCTCAAGACCTGTAATTAGCTCTAAATTCTCCTCATTGCGTACCACCTCTTCCATCGCATTAATCAGCAACCGAACATTAAGCCTACTTTTTATTTGTTGCGCTGTAGAATCACTCCTTACTTCTGATCCAGCAATAGCCATCAATAAGTCCATCCACACTCCACCATCTAAAGAATAACTCGCTTCCAATTGGGCTATTGCTTTACCCTGAAGTTCCGGCATAAAATCATTCCCCGGGCTTACCCATAAAGTAGGAACATTGGACCGAGCGCTTTGAACAGCACTTGCGAATGCTTCTATAGTACTCCCCCAAACAATAACCTGAGGTTTTTTCATAGATTGCGCATGCAAAACAAATGGCAGTAATAATAGAGCTATTAGTGCACTTAGAATTGGAGCATTAATCTTCATAAACTTATATTTATCCGAATATCTTAAGAGTAATTTGAATTACAAATATAATGAACACTTTAATTTATCTTACATCGCTTTTAATCCCGCTAGATTGATTAACTTTGTTTTATGAACAAGGATAAGGCTAAAGAAGAAAAGTCATTGAACTTTATCGAAGAAATTATAGAAGAAGATCTTCGAACCAGTAAGCATGGCGGTAGAGTTTTAACGAGATTCCCGCCCGAACCAAACGGTTATTTGCACATAGGCCACGCTAAGTCTATATGCCTAAACTTTGGCATAGCCCAGAAATACGGAGGCAAAACCAACTTAAGATTTGACGATACAAACCCTTTAACAGAGGATACAGAATACGTCGATAGCATTAAAGAAGATATTAAGTGGTTGGGTTTTCAATGGGATAAAGAGCTTTATACCTCAGACTATTTTGAAACCCTGTACCAATACGCGGTGAAATTAATTAACGACGGACTAGCTTACGTAGATTCAAGTTCATCCGAAGAAATTGCAAAAGCAAAAGGCACTCCTACAGAACCAGGCTATCCCACACCTGATAGAAATAGATCGGTAGAAGAGAACCTGAAGTTATTTGAAGAGATGCGCGCTGGAAAATACGCAGATGGTGAACTGGTGCTAAGAGCAAAAATTGACTTAGCAAACCCTAACATGCATTTGCGTGATCCGATTATTTACCGTATAAAACACGCCAATCACCATAGAACGGATGATAAGTGGTGCATTTATCCCATGTATGATTTCGCACACGGTCAAAGCGATTCGATTGAAGAAATAACACATTCTTTGTGCACTCTTGAATTTGTCCCACACAGACCGCTATACGATTGGTTAATAGAGAAACTAGAAATATTCCCTTCTCATCAGTATGAATTCGCGCGCCTTAACTTAAGCTACACAGTGATGAGTAAGCGCAGGTTAGTTCAATTAGTAAATGAGCACCATGTAGATAGCTGGAACGACCCACGGATGCCAACAATATCGGGCTTACGCCGCAGAGGCTATACTCCAGAAAGTATAAGAGAGTTTTGCAGTCGCATTGGAGTCGCTAAACGAGAAAATATCATTGATGTTAGCCTTTTAGAGTTCTGTGCTAGAGAAGACTTGAATAAAACAGCTTGGAGAAGAATGGCCGTTTTAGACCCGGTTAAATTAATAATCACCAATTACCCAGAAGGGGAAAGTGAGATTTTAGCAGGAGAAAACAACCCTGAGGTTGAAGGTGGAGACGGAAGTAGAGAGATTCCTTTTTCTAGAGAGCTATGGATTGAACGAGAAGACTTTATGGTAGACCCTCCGAAAAAATATTTCAGATTGGCACCAGGAAGAAAAGTTCGATTAAAGCATGCTTATATCATCGAGTGTACAGATTACAAAACCGATGATAAAGGAAATATAACTGAAATCCATGCAGAATACTTCCCTAACACAAAATCTGGTGAAGACAACTCCGGCATAAAAGCCAAAGGAACCATGCACTGGGTATCTGTGCCTCATGCAAAAGAGGTAGAAGTACGGTTGTATGACAGGCTATTCATGGAAGAAGACCCTATGGTTCACGAGGATTTCAAGCAAGCTATTAACCCTAACAGCTTACACATCATTCCAAAAGCATATGCTGAACCAGATCTCGAGAATGCAGAAATGGGCAAAGGTTATCAATTCATGAGAATTGGCTACTTCACACTAGACAGTAAATACTCAAGCAAGGATAACATCGTATTCAACCGAACGGTTACTTTAAGAGATACATGGTCTAAAGGAAAAAACAATTAAAGATAAGCTGGATCAATAAGCATCCAACTTTATTTACACTTTATAGTTCCATTGTTAAGGCAATGGAACTTTTTATTTCAGAAGGGATCCACGAGCTAGCGAAAGATATAACAACAAAAAAGCCTGGTATATACCAAGCTTAAATACTAGTTATTTCTACAGCAGTTTAAAACAGTTGAGATGCAATCTTTCGGGTAGGTTCTGGGTTACTCATTGTATAAAAGTGTAACACAGGAACACCAAAATCCATCAATTCTTTACATTGCTGAACCAACCATTCTACACCGAGCTCTCTAACTTGATCATTATTCTTACATAATTCCACTTCTGAGCTAAGCTCCTCAGGTATATCTAAATGAAAAATTCTAGGTAGAGTAATGAGTTGACGTTTCGTCGTTAATGGTTTAAGCCCTGGTATTATGGGAACCGTTATCCCATGGTCTCTACATTTTTCTACAAACTCAAAATACTTCTTATTATTAAAAAACATCTGAGTTACAATAAACTCAGCGCCCATCTCTACTTTCATCTTTAAATATTTGAAGTCCGTATTAAAATTCGGAGCCTCAAAATGCTTCTCAGGATAACCGGCCACACCAATGCAAAAATCTGTTTTATGTGCCGCTACTTCTTCATACAAATATGCGCCCTCATTCATGCTCTTGACTTGCCCCAACAAATCAGAAGCATAGGCATGACCTCCTGGAGTAGGAATAAAATGGCTGTCCCCTTTTCGAGCATCCCCTCGTAAAACTAACACATTATCTATTCCTAAGAAATTTAAATCAATCAATGCATTTTCGGTTTCTTCTTTTGTAAACCCACCGCAAATCAAATGGGGAACCGCATCCACTTTATATTTATTCATGATTGCTGCACAAATAGCCACAGTCCCAGGCCTTCTTCTATACGCAACTTTCTCTAATAAACCATTTGCTCTCTCTTTATAGATGTAATCTTCTCTATGGTAGGTAACATCTATAAATGGAGGATTAAACTCCATAAGAGGATCAATCGCTTGAAAAATAGTTTCGATTCCTTGCCCTTTAGAAGGTGGAAGAAGCTCAAAGGAAAATAAAGTCTTCCCTTTTGCATTTTGGATATGATCAACGATTTTCATTTTCTTAAAATAATTAGAGTTTTATTGTCGAGTTCTAATATTCTTATCACTTTTACAAGATCAAAGTCGGCAAATATGCTCAAAAGAACAACAAATTCAAAATTTACACCTAACTCTCAAGCTGATTTAGGGGGTTGCTCGGTATATCTCTAGTAATCCGTCGGGAAGATTCAACACGATTTCCTCCTCTGATTCTCGTATTTCTTCAATAAAATCTTCATTTAGCGGACACATCCATGTCAGCTCGTCCGCCTTGACGGTCGCCACGTACTGCTGGGGAAGTTCTTCAACTTCGATAATTTCACCTAGCTTATCATTATTATGAAAATCTATGACTTGAAAACCTACTAGGTCTTCAAAATAAAACTCGTCATCCTCCCGAACTGGCAGTTCTTCTTTATTGATAAATACTTTTTTTCCAACAAGGCCCTCAGCATCTTTTATATGCTTTACATCTTCAAAAAAAACAAAAGCTGTACGGTTTGCCATAACTTTTATTTTCCGAACTTTAAACGGCACTGGACTTCCGGGCATTTCAACCCATATGAAATCATAGGCTATATCCTGATATTCGGGATGGTCGAAATAAATTTGAACTTCACCTTTAAGCCCGCGTGTACGGGAAATCTGTCCAACAATAATTTTCTCTTGAGTTTCCATTTCTATTCAATTAGCTCTTACTTATATGTAGCAATTCCCTCTTAAAAAAACAACATGAAAGCGTACTCCAGCTCTACATTCAGCAAAACGCGAATTCAAGACAAACATCTTCCCAAAGGAAATTCATCTAGAGGTTTGTACTACTTCTTCAATCAAGTAATTAATTAAAAAAGGCCACCAATTTCGGCAGCCTTTAATAAATAATAAGTGTTTTTTAAAACTCTTACTCAGCAGACTCTTCGTTTGTGTTCTCTGCCTGCTCTTCAGCTGGAGCTTCCTCTGCTGGCGCTTCTTCGTCAGCTTCTGGAGCTTCTTCAGCTGGAGGAGTGTTTTTAGCAGCAATTGCTTCTGCTCTCTTCTGATTCACTTTTACTTCCTCAGCTAAAGCAGCTTTTTTCTTTTCGCTTTGAGCGTCAGCTAAAGATTGTTTCTTAGCATCCACACGACCGGATTTTTCTTCTAGCCATTTTTCAAAGCGTGATTCAGCTTCCGCCTCATCAAAAGCACCTTTAGCAACACCACCTAATAGGTGTTTCTTATAAAGCACTCCTTCTTGAGAAAGGATAATCCTTACTGTATCGGTAGGTTGTGCTCCCTTTTGAACCCAGTTTAATGCTTTTTCAAAGTCAAGCTCAACTGTAGTAGGGTCCGTGTTTGGGTTATAAGAACCAATTCTTTCAATAAAGCGCCCATCACGTGGAGCTCTAGAATCAGCTATTACAATGTGGTAAAAAGGTTTTCCTTTTTTACCTTTTCTTTGCAATCTAATTTTCGTTGCCATTTCAAAATGATTTTATGTATTCAACATATCCCCCGTGCACCACGCAAGAGAGGGCAGCAAATTTAGTTATAATTTTGGAAAAACAAAAGGTATTATTAATTTAATTAGCTGATAACCAACTCTAGAACAGCTGAGGAGATTTTATACGAGAAATATCATCAATATTCATGCAAACACGGCAAGAAATTAAGACAAAGTCCGACGAAAGCGCAAATCCAGCCCGATTAACAAACTAACCCTCAAACAAATACCCTATCTAACGACATCCGATTAGCTGTTAATTTGTGTTAAACACAGCTCTGAATTGTAAAAAGCTGATTAGTTTTGTAGTACAATGAAAAAAAGAAGCATTACCTTAATAATCTGGTTGATGTCTATCGCTCTGTTAGGAGTTATGGCGATGCAATATTATTTTATCCATCAGACCTATCATCAAAAGTCCTTACTTTTTGATGAGTCTGTCAATGCTTCACTTTCTGCTGTAGCGGGGAGGTTGGAACGTCGTGAAGTATTGAAATACGCCGAATTACAACAGGAAGCTAGCCTGATCAAACATCGGATAGAACAGGAGAAACAAAAAAATCTTTCTGAGCAACTGCGTATGCAAAGGCAAATAGAGGAATACCGTATGCTTCAATACGAACATGAACAAGAGTTTAAAAAAGCAGAAAATCAGCTCAAAGAAATCTACCCCAACAGCACGAGAATTAACAACTCTTTTTATGAAACTTATATTGGCCAGCCCCGATTCAGAAATTTAGTTGGAGCAAAAATCATAGAATCCATGCGTGAAGATGGATTAATTGAAAACTACGTGGAAATCTATGCCAAAGAGGAAGTGACCAGAATGGAGTCAAAAGACGACAGTGTCCGGTACGTAATTGTACACCTAGACCCTATATTCAAACAACCTAGCACTTACTCTATAGAAACATTAAGCCCAGAGCGAGACGCCGAACTGGATCAAAAAATTGAAGAGCTAGAAGCGCAACTCAAACGCAATATGGCGAAAAACGTCATTGAGCATATCGGAAGTATAGGCGGAAAAAGAACGGATCTGATGGAGGATATGGCACTTACTTTTGAACTCTCAAAACGTCCACTTCGCGACCGCGTTGATGTTGATTACCTAGAAAAGGAAATTATCGATGAGCTTTCAAGAAGAAATATACAAGCTCCCTTTAACCTAGAGGTTCGTAGCCCCAACAAAGTCATTTATACCATCAGTACAAAGCCACAAGCTAACAAAAACAGTAAGATACACACCTATACAACAGAGCTTTTCCAAGGTGATTTAGGTAGCGCACCAGGCATGCTTACCATACATTTCCCGAATAAACGTATGATAATTGCAGATAACATGAGCTATCTATTCCTCCCTATGGCAGCTCTCCTAATATTATTAATTGGATCGTACGCATACACACTTTCTATCATTTTTAAGCAAAAGAAAATCTCAGAAATGAAGACCGATTTCATCAATAACATGACGCACGAATTCAAAACTCCAGTTGCAACAATTATGATTGCCAGCGAGTCGTTAAAAGATGAAGAGATAGCACAAGATAAAAATAGGGTGGAACGATTAGCAAATATCATTTACGATGAGAACGTCCGTTTAGGAAACCATATTGAGAGGGTATTGAATATTGCCAAATTGGAAAAGCAAAATTTAAAAATCAACAAAGAACCCATTGAAATCAATGCTCTTGTAAAAGGAGTACTAGAAAGCATGCAACTCCAGTTACAAAAAGCCGATGGCCAGTTTCACTTAGCATTAAACGCTACCAAGGATACGATTATTGGAGATGAATTACATCTTTCAAATGTGTTATTTAATTTAGTAGACAACGCCATTAAATACAGTAGCAAAACTCCAGACATCACAGTAAGCACGAATAACCAGAAAAATGGGATTCATATTATGGTAAGAGATAAAGGCATAGGAATGTCTAAAGATCAAAGCGAGAGGATTTTCGATCAATTTTACCGAATTCCTACTGGAAACATTCACAATGTAAAAGGATTTGGTTTGGGTTTAAGCTATGTTCAAGACATTATAAAACAGCTAAATGGAACCATCCACGTGAAGAGCGAAAAAAATAAGGGTACGCAGTTTGATATATGGCTCCCTCAAAAGAATTGATTACTTGAACTAAAACAGCCACCGAGCAGTCACCTGCAAAACCCTCTTGCTTTTTTAATGAAGAATTCTGAATACAAAGGATAAGTTGCTTATATTTAGAACTAACATCGGAAAGTGGAAACTCGGAAAGTGGAATTTAGTTCCCAGAATGTGTAGTGTTACCGCTTTTTATAAAGTCAAATCGAGGGTGTTTAATGAACGGAGTGAAAACTCGTAAGAATTAAGATCTCAGAAATATGAAAAAAAATCAAAAAATATTACTAGCAGAAGACGATCCAAATCTTGGCGAACTACTCAAAGACTATCTAGAACTTAAAGGAAAGTTCGAGGTAACGCTATGCCCAGATGGACTTGAAGCGCTAGACGCATTTCGTAAGTCAACTTACGACTTATGCATACTGGATGTCATGATGCCTAAAAAAGATGGCTTCTCACTAGGTAAAGATATCCGGAAAATAGACAACACTATTCCCATAATTTATGCTACAGCAAAAGGGATGATGGAAGATAAAACCCAAGCCTTTGAGCTAGGCGGTGATGATTATATTACCAAGCCATTTCGAGTTGAAGAGCTACTACTACGAATAAATGCCTTATTAAAACGAACTTCAAAAGATAGAGAAGAAGAAAGTATCGATAAATTTGAAATAGGAGAATACTTTTTTGATTACACGGGGCAAACGCTGACTTTAAAAGGTCAAACACAAAAGCTATCTACCAAGGAAGCAGAGTTACTGAGGCTGCTATGTTTGAAGAAAAATGATGTATTGACCCGTGAAGAAGCCTTGGTAAAAATATGGCACGACGACAATTATTTTACGGGTAGAAGTATGGATGTTTTCCTGAGTAAACTAAGAAAGTATTTGAAAGGGGATTCCAATGTAGAAATTGTTAACGTCCATGGAAAAGGATATAAACTTTTAGTACCATAAAGAATGAAAAAACACTTTGAGCTCAACAATTCCACAAAAATCCCATCCATAGGATTTGGAACCTGGTTAATAGAAGATGGGGCGCCCTGTTATAACGCAGTAAAAACAGCCTTAAATGCAGGTTATACCCATATAGATACAGCAGCAACCTATAAGAACGAAGCTTCAGTTGGAAAAGCGATTAAGGAGGTTGCAAAGAGAGAAGATATCTTCCTAACGACGAAAGTTTGGAATACCGATAGAGGATACAATCAAACTCTAGAAGCTTTTAACCATTCTCTTAAGCTGCTTCAAACTGACTATGTAGACCTTTATCTGATTCATTGGCCAGCGAACCAAAGCCAGTTCGATAATTGGGCAGAAATCAATAGCGATACTTGGAGAGCTCTTGAGACTCTTTATGAGCAAGGTAAAGCTAAAGCAATTGGTGTAAGCAATTTTTTAACGCCACATTTAGAAGCCCTATGGAAAGACGCTAAAGTCAAGCCCATGGTCAATCAAATCGAATTCCACCCGGGCTATACACAAGAGGAAACCGTTAAATGGTGTAAAGATCATAACGTTTTAGTCCAAGCTTGGTCGCCGCTAGGTTCAGGGCGAATATTAGAGGATCCGCAGGTTATAGAAATCGCAAACAAATACAACATCAGTGTAGGCCAAGTGTGTATACTGTTCGCCTTGCAGCAAGATGTTCTACCTCTTCCTAAATCTACGAACCCAGAGCGCATTGCTTTAAACTTGGAGGTGGGTGATGTTCAATTAACAAAACAAGAGATCGAGCTATTAAAAAACATTCAAACTACTGGATTTTCTGGATTAAATCCTAGCGAAGTAGAATTCTAACTGCATTAAATATAGAAGACTTAAACTTTAGGTTTAGCCTTAGCCATTGGTGGCTCGCAAGAAAAAAAGAAGCTAAGTCATTTAAAAGAGATGTATCCAACTAATATAAAAGAAGGAGCATCTCTTTTTGGGTTTCAAAATCAATCCACGGATTTAGAAGGGAGAATATTCTCATAAAGAATAGAAGACCGTATTAACAGAAAGTTCAACTTACCTACAATACCTCCATTTTTGCAACTTTCATTTAAGAGTTTTATCCAAAAGATAGCACCATAAAAAGTCGGGGTAAAAGAAAAAGGAGGAGCCTTGGACGAGGATCAATTAATCACTATCTTACGGTTTTAAAGGAAGTTACCCTAAGGATTAACTTAGGAAGTTTTGGAGATTCGGGAAATTTTATTCATATTTGCGGTTGCTTATAGAGAAAGGTGGAGGGAATAGACCCTGTGATGCCTTAGCAACCTAACTCACGTCAAGGTGCTACATTCTACTCAATCGATGAGACAGATAAGCTGGTGATCTAAACCGCACCACCTTTCAAAAATAAGCTTCAGGGAGTCAACCACTTTTTGGTTGAATAATTAACAGATTTGTATATAATTTATTTTACAAAATCAATATGCTTTTAACAAACAATTTAGGGTATCCTCGAGTAGGTGCCAATCGTGAACTTAAAAAAGCTTCGGAAGCTTACTGGGGAAAGAAAATATCTAAAGAAGAACTACTGAAAGCTGGTAAAGATATTCGTGAAGAAAACTGGAAAACACAAGTTGAAAAAGGAATTAAATTGATTCCTTCAAATGATTTTTCATTTTACGATCAGGTATTAGATACGACTTTAACTGTAGGCGCTATACCAGAGAGATACGAAGATCTTGTTAATGACCAAGATAGCGGATATCAGTTGGATTTATATTTTGCCATGGCCCGTGGACACCAAACCGATAAGGTAGATGTTACTGCCATGGAAATGACAAAATGGTTCGATACCAATTACCACTATTTAGTTCCAGAATTTGTTAAAAGTCAAAAATTCAAACTGAATTCAGAAAAAGCTGTAAACGAATACAAAGAAGCGAAATCATTAGGTATTGAAACCAAGCCTGTTCTTTTAGGCCCAATTACATACCTACTTCTTGGAAAAGAAAAAGAGGAAAACTTCCACAGAATCGATCTTCTAGATGAGCTTCTACCTGTTTACGAAGAGCTTATCGGGAAATTAGCAAGTGCCGGAGCTCAATGGATTCAAATAGATGAACCCTTCTTATCACTAGACTTAGAGCCAGAAGTTGCTACGAAATACCAATCTACATTTGCACGCTTGAAAAAAGCAGCAGGTGACACTAAGATTCTTGTTACTACGTACTTTGAAGCGCTATTAGAAAACACAAAAATCGCAGTAGAATTAGATATAGATGCATTGCATATAGATTTAGTTCGCGCTCCTAAGCAACTTGAAGAAGTGCTTGATGCTCTTCCAGAAAACATCGCTTTATCTTTAGGAGTAGTCGACGGAAGAAACATTTGGAAAAATGATTACGAGGCATCTTTAAAGTTAATTAAAAAAGCGATCGAAAAGCTTGGAGAAGATAGAGTGTGGATAGCACCATCGTGCTCCCTACTACATGTTCCATACGACTTAGACCTAGAAACCAATGAAAAAACGCTTCCTGCAGAAGTGAAAAACTGGTTAGCCTTTGCTAAACAAAAGCTAGTTGAAGTCAATGACCTAGCAGCATTAGCAATCAACTTAGAAGATGAAAAAGCTAAGGATAACTATCAAGCGAACTTAAATGCGCTAGAAAGCAGAAGAACATCTAGCTTAATTCATAGACCAGAAGTTAAGAGTCGTGTTCATGCAATTACAGATGAAGATGCTAAACGTAGCACACCATTCAAAGAGCGTAAAAAAATCCAACAAGATAAATTCAATCTCCCTGCTTTACCAACCACTACCATTGGTTCTTTCCCACAAACGAAAGAAGTTAGAAAGTGGAGATCGGATTTGAAGAAAGGTTTAATCAGCCAAGAGCAATACGACGAGGCTATTGAACTTGAAACAAAGAAACTCATCAAGCTTCAAGAAGAGCTAGATATAGATGTGTTGGTACACGGAGAGTTTGAAAGAAACGACATGGTCGAGTATTTCGGAGAGCAGTTAGAAGGCTACGCCTTTACACAAAAAGGATGGGTTCAATCATACGGTTCAAGATGTGTGAAGCCACCTGTTTTATACGGAGATATATACCGTCCAGAGGACATGACTGTAAGGTGGTCTAAATTCGCTCAGTCGTTAACTGATAGGCCTGTAAAAGGTATGTTAACCGGTCCAGTAACAATTCTTCAGTGGTCATTTGTAAGAAACGATCAACCTGATGAGTTGACTACTTACCAACTTGCTCTTGCAATTTTGGATGAAGTACAAGCGCTAGAAAAAGCGGGTATTAAAATCATTCAAATTGACGAGCCTGCAATACGTGAAGGACTACCTCTTCGCAAAGCGGATCAAAAAGAATACTTACAGTGGGCTGTAAGAGCATTTAGAGTTTCTTCTTCAAATGTTGAAGACGATACACAGATCCATACACACATGTGCTACTCTGAGTTTAACGAGGTGATTAAAGACATAGCAGACATGGATGCTGACGTAATTACCATTGAAACTTCACGTTCTCAAATGGAGCTGTTGAATGCTTTCGGAGAATTCAAATATCCAAATGATATTGGACCTGGAGTTTATGACATTCACTCACCAAGGGTTCCTAACATTGAGGAGATGGTAGAGTTACT
>Ga0079226_10003043_pt1 | contig 12915 bp, 17 predicted proteins | sample Poulit2014_FD_76345 | JGI IMG/M metagenome (GOLD analysis project Ga0079226, IMG submission 76345) | Agricultural soil microbial communities from Georgia to study Nitrogen management - Poultry litter 2014 | ecosystem: Environmental > Terrestrial > Soil > Agricultural land | place: USA: Georgia... | reverse complement strand
GGATCATCCCCGCGCACGCGGGGAGCACTCTGAACGTTCCATCGGTAGTCCTTTCTGATCCTGGATCATCCCCGCGCACGCGGGGAGCACGAGTGGAACTCATACTCAGACACGTTTCTCAACGGATCATCCCCGCGCACGCGGGGAGCACACTTGATGACCTGCATGAATACACGGCAGACGGCCAAAACACATTCACTTTTCAAACAGCGTCCCGTTAGCAGGTTCACCCACGACAGGGGTGCCAGTGGCTCTGGTGGAGACAGTACGCGAGGCGTATGACAATCCGGCAGTGTCGGCACATACAACGCCCTCGCAGTGATCGCCTACCTCCTCCACGTTCCTCACCACTCTTCGTCAACCCCACGTCGTCGATGGCACGATCTAGCCCATGCCGGGACACCGCTCGCCACGCCGCCGACCCCGCGTCACGCCCCAGCGTGCCCCTGCTACTCCGCTACCCGAGCCCGGCACGATCGCCGTCGACTCCGCCCTCACTCGGCATTGGGCCGGGCGCCTCGCCCGGCTCTGGACCGCCCGACCGGCCTACTTACCCGCCGAGACCGCCACGGACGCGGCCGTGTACGTCGACCACGCCCCCATCGGCACCCACGTACGCATCCAACAGATGTATCGCACCGGGCCCTACAACGCCGACATCCGCGCCCTGGCCACCCCCGAACGCGCCCCCGAACTCTGGCTCGTCGCCCCCTGGTACGCCCTCAACCCCCAGCCATAACCTCGGACTCGGCATCACCGGAACACAGTCTCAACGACCCTGAAACAAGTGGCTGATCAGGATGATCGCGGTGGCACCACACAACAGGATCAGCACGAGCGCGACGATGCTGCCCCACGGCACCCGCCGCCGCGACGGCGCCGTAGATGGCCTGGCACGGCTCGGGCCGGCCACCGGCGGGCGAGTCCGCCCAGGCCCGGCGGCCGGGCCCGCCACAGGCGCCAGCCCCTGGGAGCCCGGCCTCGTGCCCGAAGACGGTTCAGCCACAGTCGGAGTTACCTCCGACGCGGCCACGGGCCCGGACGCCGCAACAGCCGAGCCCGTAGTGCGCACAGGTGACTGCACCTGGGATTCCGACCGTGGCTCCGGCGGACGTGCTGCCGGGACCGGGGGCGGGTCCGGCAGGGTCTCGGGGAACCCCTCGGCCACGAGTTCGTCCCGGCCCGGGGCCAGTCCGGTCAGCGACAGTTCCCGGCAGGCGGCCCGCACCCCGTCGGCGGTCCAACACGGGCGGCGGTTCCGATGCTGATGCATAAACCGGCGTAACTTCGTGTTGCTGCCCACCACCACCCGGATCCCGGTCCCCGCGTGGCGAGTGTCGCCCACCGTGAGCTCGCGGGTCCGCGGCATCACCACCACCAGCCCGGTCACGAACGTGTCCCCACCCCCCTCGATCCCAGCGACCGCGGCCTTGGCGGCATACACCCCACCCTTGACCTGCTCACCCGGGTTACTCCCAGCCAGAGTATGCACCGCCGCCGGCTGCCCATCCACCAGCCACGGCCCGTTCACCGGCACGCTCAACGTCCCCGACTGCGGGCGGGTGAACCCTTTCACCTCCACCACCACCAGCCCCTCCGGGACGAACAACAACGCATCCACCTGCCGCGCACCGGATTTCTCCGGCACGTTCACGTTCACCACCGCCAACCCCGGCACGTGGTACTGCCCCGGCCCCCACGACTCCAACCGACGAACGAACTGCTCCTCCGCCCCGGACAAGCCATGCGCCCCGCCCTCATGACCGGGCTGCACCCGCACCAACACGCCCCCGAACCCCCTTCACGACCCGCACTACTGGTGATCACTCGCCGGTCAGCATACGAACCACACATCACCCCGTGCCACCAGGCAACCACGCCCCGTAGGACCCCCACCCCTAAGCGTATACCTCGTTATACGAACCGGGTGTGCGTCTCCGCCCGCGCACGCTCTCGCCCCTCACGACCGGTCATGCACAGCGCCGGAGTTCCAGGCGGCCACCGCTTCCACCGCCACCCCAGTACGCTGCAGCACCGTCGCGGCGTGCTCGACCACTTCGCCCATCGGCGCGGCCTGCGTGGCACCGAGCCGCTCCGTGATCTGCCGCGCGTTCACCACCATGCTCGCCACCCGCCGCTCGATCGCGAACAACTGCGCCAGCCACTGCCGCCGCTCCTCAAGCGTCACCCCCACATCCTCAGCCAGCCCCTGCTCGAGCAGCAGCCGCGGCACACTCACCCCCTCCGCGGCCGCACGAGCAGCCAGAGCCTCATCCTCAGCCACAGTCAACCGCACCTTGCGCCGCCGCGTACGCCCCGCAACGGTGTTCTCCTGCCGACGGCGCCGCCCCGCCCGCGCCGCGTGACTACCCTGCCGCGACCGATCCGCCATACCAGCATGATGCCACCGCCAGCGCAGCGAGCCCGCCCCTGCGGCGGGTCCGCGCGCGCCAGCGCGCGCCACTTAGGTCACCTAAGTCCCAGCTTGCTCCGCGCGCGAAGCCACCCCCGACCGGTGCGGCGACAGCACGAACCTCCGCGCCAGCACGACACACCCGCTGTCGCATCAACACACGACGACCGCGCACAGCAACACACACGCGTGTGCGTGCATGAGCCCGCAACAATGCCCCCCGTTACTGCTGTCGCAGCCCGCCACGACCCCCACTCTCATGCCACACACCGTGCCCCGCCACGCCACCCAACTGGACGCTACGCACACGTCCCCACTCTCGGGCACACTCGCACCCATGGCCCAGCCACTGCCGCTGCCCACACACACCGACCCAGCACGGTTCGCCGACGCCCAAGCGCGACTGTTCACCGGACAACGGCTGCACGTCGGAGCCTCCCCCATCGTGCACGAACTGGACTGGATCCCCTGGCTCGACGAGCTCGTCCTACCCGGCCCCGCCTGCCGCCAAGGATTCGCCGGCACCGGCGCCCGCGGCGAACTCCGCCCCACCCACCACCCAGTCACCTGCCGCCGATGCCTCCGACTCCACGACGACCCCGACACCACACAGCACGACCAACCCGCCCTATTCGCCCTACCCGACCCCCACCACCCGTGACACACGTCAGGCCCGGCACCCACACGCTCGTGAGCACCGGGCCCGACCCCGCACAAACCACCACAAGCGGCTAGGTCACCGGACGGGTGTCGACCGTGCGACACCCCGGATCCCGCCCCCGCTCGGCACCATGACCAGTACGACAGCCCGAACCATGCCAATCAATGTCAATCGCGTACCCCGACAACGGGGTGTCGGTCAGCTGCGCCTCACGCCGGACCAGGGACACCATCCGGGCCACCGCCTGCTCCATGTCCTCCCGCGTCGCCAGCTGCACCTCACCCGTCAGATCCACACCCTGCACCGTGGTGGCGTACACGCAATAACTCATTCCTTCACTCCATCCATTTTCGCTTTCAACTTGCGGGCGGTCTCGAGGTCGTACACCCGCAGACGTGACCCACTGGCGGGGATGCGGCGAACGCACGTGTCGCAGGCGAAGGCGACACCGGTCAGGTGCACGGTGCTGCCGGGGTACAAGATGCCGAGGCCGTACCAGGCAGGGGCGCCGCACGGCGGGCCATCGAACGTCATGTCGCAGGTCAGCATGTTGTGTCCTTCCTGCTCACGCGGCCACAGCAGCCGGGGCTGGGGTCAGGGTGATCACGGGCGCCGGAGGTGCCGTAGCGGCCTCACAGGCCTGCGCGAGCCATGCCTCCGTCTGGTCGACGTTGGCCAGCTGGTGTTCTTCCGCGACCGCGTCGACGTCCTGCAACATCCGCGACAACATCCGGGCGGCGTCGCGGGACGCCTCCAGCTCGGCGACTGCGCTGACGTACTGCCCGTTGGCGATGGCAGCAACGGCTGCCCGTAGCGCCGTGTCGCGGACCTGCTCGGTCGTGATAGCGGGTGCGCTGTCCCAGAGCACGCCAAGGGGATGAGACACTGGGGGCTCCAATCGAGTTGTTGGACCGCCCGGGGCGCTATCACTGGCGGTGCGCGCCCCGGGCATTTCTGTGCGGGCCGGTTGGCCCCCGATACCCACCCGGCGGGCGGGTGGGCACCGGGCACTGCCGGTCTCACGCCTAGCGGCGAATGTCGGCCTCCCGGTCGGTGCTCACTGGATGCCTCCCGATGCCCGCTTGGATTCCCACTTGGCGAGGTCGTCCGCGAGGTCGTCGCCGTAGTCATCGGTGAATTCACCGTCGTCACCGACGGTGGACGACCAGCTCACACAGCACGGGTAGCAGCGGAAGGCGTCGCCGTCGTGCTCCACAGTCCGCCAGCAACGTGGGCACGCAGGCAATTCCACAATCAGTTCCCCCGGCGGGTCAGTGAACCCCGCCGCCTCGCGGGCACGTTTCGAGCAGTGACAGAGGTAAAACCCCTCGGGGCGCCACTCGCACTGCGCGTCGTGCTCGCCGCGTTCAACCTGCGCTGCGTGGTCTTTGACGGCTCGCTTCAGTGTGTTCATTGGTCAGCTCCTTTGCTGCGGTGCCAGACGTTGTAAATGTGGCCGCTGCTGGCGCCGATGGCGGCGGCGATCTGTGCGGAGTTCATGCCTTGGGCGAAGCCGTGGGCTACGGCTGCCTCGTCGGCGGCTTTGATCCGCTGGTCGAGGTCCTTTCGTTCGGCCCGTAACTGTCGGGCGGTTTCTAACGGGTCCGTGTTTGTCATACCTGTATTATAGTAATTATAATACTCGGTGGCAATAGGGAGCATAAAACCATATGAACAGGAGAAATGCGCTTTCTACGCGCGCGGGCGCCCGAGCGACCGGGCAAACGGACGTCCTCCACCCGGTCGCCCCGACAATCGGGCACCCGGACGCTTGGGCAGTCGGGTTCCGGTCGCGCGGGCGACCGATCCCCCGGGCGTCATGGATCGGGCCGCGACCGCCCGGGCGCCTGGACCCGTCGACGCCGGATGCGGCAGGCTCACCCGCATGGACACCACACACACCACCGACCAGATAGGGGCGCTGCGCGACAGCGCTCCCGATGAGCTGGCCGGGCGGATCATCACGGTCATGTCGGGCAAGGGCGGCGTCGGCAAAACGCTGCTCAGCATGGAGTTGGCGTATTGCCTGGACGCGGTGCTGCTCGATCTCGATTGGGACGGCGGCGGAGCCACCAGGGCACTCGGGTATCTACACGAGCGGTACCAGCGCGCGCCGCTGTTGGACGCGCTCGACACCGGCAAACCACCCCGCCCGAAACGCATGTCGCGGCGCCCGGACCTGGTGCCGAGCCACCCGGATCTGGAGGCGAACCAGCCGGAGGCGACCGACACGGCGGGGCTGGTCACGTCGTGGGCGCAGCATTGGGGCCGCCCGGTCGTGTGCGACACCCACCCGGGTGGGAGCCCGGCGACGTTGGGGGCGTGCGCGGCGGCCGACCTGGTGGTCATGCCGGTCATCCTCGGCACAAGGGAACTCAACGCCCTCGAACAGACCCTGGACGAGCTGGCGCAGTACCCGCTGCTGCTGGTGCCGAACTGGGTCACCGCGACACCGCCTGCCGCCGAGCGGCGCCGGTTGCGGGCGATCGCGGAAACCTACGGGGCGGCGGTGTCCTCAGCGGTGGTGCGGGAATACCGGTGGCTCCGCACCCGGAAGTTGCGAACCGTCGTGTCGGCCTCGCCGACGGTGTCGGCCCGATCCGGGCCGGTCATGAACGACATGGCGACGCTGGCAGGGGAGGTGACCCGATATGCCGGGTGACGGACTGGACCGGCTGGACAGCATGGCGCAACAACAGCGGCGGAAACGGGACGTGCCGAACCCGAAGCGGGGGCCGGTCGAGCAACAGCCGGCAGCGTCAGAGCCGGTCGAGCCACAGCAGGAGCAGCCCGACAGCGCACCCGCCGAACCCGAACCAGTGTCAGCACCGGAACCAGTGTCGGCGCCACCGTCGACGCGCGGCCTGCGCCGCACCCCTCGATCACGGCGGAACACCGCTCGGCGGATCGAGTGGACCGACAACGCCAAGACCGCCCGCTCGGCGCTGACGACATACGTGGCCCAACTGCGGAAGCTGGCAGACCGCGAGCGGGACGCCACCCGGGCGGCACGCAAGCTCGACGCGGAGACGCTGCGGGTGGTGGTGGAGCGGGTCGCGGCCGACAACGACGTACCCTACGAAACCGTCGCCCGAGCCGCCGGGGTCGACCGGCAAACAGGCGGGTAACCACCCCCTTTATCCACCCCTCCCGAACAGGGGTGGAGAAAAGGGGGTGGATCGCAGGTCACACGGGATACGCCCCGTCTTTTCCACCCCCACCCGGCACGGGGGTGGACACGACGATCCGCCGGGGTGGGCAGGGGGGCGTGGATCGGGTACGGACTCGACGTGTTCCGCCCCCCTTCGGCGGGGGTGGTCGTATTGCCGTTCCACCCCCCCGCCGAGGGGGCGGAACGGAGCGCTGCGACGGGGTGGATCGCAGGGGTGGGAGGGCGACATCCCCCGGCCTCGTCCACCCCGGTCTGGCAGGTCGACCTCGCGCGCATGTCGCGCCGCCAGGTCCGCGCGCCCGGGGCGCCTGCCGGTCAACAAGCGTTGTCTAACGACTTGTCCAATGCTGCCGTGACGGCGAGGTGTCCCGGGGGTTGCCTACGCGCACGCGCGCGAGAGCGTACGCGTAGGCGCCGAACCTGATTGTCCAACCGGATGCCCACTGGACAAGTGGACAAGTGGACAAGCCGACTGTGGCTACTGTGCGTTGAGGTTTCGCGGGTTTCCCCGGGTGGGTTTCCCGGCCGAAACCGGGTTTCGGCCGTAAGCCTGTGCGCTGGGGTTTCGCGATTCTCCTCGCGCGCGTGTGTCGCGCGTCGCGCCGCTTAGGCCCGCGCGCTGCCGACGAAACCCCGCTGCCAGGGTTTCGAGGTTTCCCGCCGACGAACCGGCCGCACACCGTGATCGGTGGCTGAGTGCCGCTGTGCCGCGCCGTGTGCCCGCCCGGGAATGGTCGTCGCACCAACCCGCCCGGACTCACACACGGGCAAACCAGACGGCATTAACCTCTGGTTGCGTTGCTAAAGCGGGAGTAATGCAACTGGTGTACCACGCTGATGGTGCTCATGGGCCCGTCGCGGTGTTTGGCCAGGATCAGGTCGGCCTCACCGGCGCGAGCCTCGTCGTCGCCGGTGGCACGAGCATCGGGCCGGTCCATCAGCAACACCACGTCGGAGTCCTGCTCGATCGCACCGGACTCGCGCAGGTCGGCCAGCATGGGTCGTTTATCGGACCGGGCTTCTGAGCCCCGGTTGAGTTGCGACAGCGCAACCACTGGCACGTCGAGTTCCTTGGCCAGGAGTTTCAACTGCCGGGAGAATTCCGCGACTTCCTGTTGCCGGTTTTCGACCCGGCTGCCGCTGGTCATCAACTGGAGGTAGTCGACCACGACCAGGTGCAGCCCGCGCTGCTGCTGTAGCTTGCGGGCTTTCGACCGGATGTCGGTGATGGTCATCCCCGGCGAGTCGTCGACCAACAGGGGTGCTTCGTTCATCTCGCCGAGTTTCGAGGCGATCTGGGTCCAGTCGTCGTCGGACATGCCGCCCTTGCGGCGCATGTCCTGGAGCCGCACCCGCGTCTCGGCCGAGAGTATCCGGGTCATGATCTCGTTCTTGCCCATCTCCAGCGAGAACACCACCGACGTTTTTTGTTGCCGGATCGCAGCGTGGCGGGCGAACTGCACCGCCAGCGCGGACTTGCCGATGCCGGGCCGGGCGGCGATAGTGATCATCTGGCCGGGCCGGAGCCCACCGATCACCTGATCCAGATCGTCCAGTCCGGTGGGGATGATGTTGGCCTCGTCGGCACCCGTCTGCATCCCGTCGATAAAGTCCAACGCGGGCTGGGCCATGCTGGACAGGTCGGCCACGTCGCTGCGAGACCGGGAGTTATCGACCTGATCCAGGGCGTGCTGGGCCCGCGACAACAGATCGTGCGGATCGGGTGCGCCCTCACGGGTGCCGAACTCCGCCGTCTGCTGGATGTGCCGGCCTGCCTCACCCAACCGGCGCAGGGATGCCTGTGTCGCGACGAGGTCGGCGTAGTAGCTGGCGTTGGTGGCGGTCGGGACGATGCTGGTCAACGTGTGCAGGTACGGCCCGCCGCCGACTCGGTCGAGTTCGCCGCGTCGTGTCAGCTCGGCGGCGACGGTGATCGGATCGACCGGCGCCCCCTCGGTGAACAGGTCGAGGCAGGCTTGGTAGATCGCCTGGTGCCGCGGGGTGAACAGATCCTTGACCAGCAGGGTTTCGGCCAGGGTGGCCAGCGCGTCCGCCGAGAGCATCGCGCTACCGAGTACGGCCTGCTCGGATGCGTAGTCTTGTGGCGGGCTGCCCACAAGGTCCACGGCGGAATCGGTGTCAGGCATCATGGGGGTAGACATCGGTTGTCCCTTTCTGGTGTCGAGCCCGACCGGGTGCTGTGGAATGTGACCGGTCGGGCTTTTTCCGTTTCTGCTGGTCATTTCCGGGCGGTAAGGCAGTCGCAGCGTTTGCCGTTGCCGTTGTCGTCGACCACGGTGCGAACCGAGGCTGGTTCGCCCTCTCGCGCGTCACACTGGCCGCAGGCAGGTAAAACCCCACTCGTGGCCTGTGTGGCTGCCTGTGGCGAACTCAGCGCCTCTGTGGGGGTGTTGTGCTCACCATCGTCGCCTGTTGCGGATGGAAGGGGGAGCGGGTCCTCATCCAGTTCAACGGCCTGGGTGGACCGGACCCACCTCACAAGCCGGGCACCCTTGAACGCTCCGACCACGTAGTTCACCGGGTTCTTCGATGCCTCGGCCAGAGCGGCAGGGGCGATCGACTCGGCGTCCTGGAAAGTGGCCCGGCCTGCGTGGATCGCATCGGCCACGGCGGTCGCTACCCGGTCGAGGTCGTCGGCGGTGATCGTGAGTGGTTTTCCAGTGCGGGTGGACCACTCGGTCCAGGGGAGGCGCCGCGCCAGCCGGTAAGCAGCGGCAGATGCGTCGTCCTCGTCGCTGCCCGTGCCGGGCGCCTCCCAGCGCCCGGCTTCGGGCTCGCTCGCTCCCTCCTCCCTCCGGTCTCTCTCCGACCGGAGGGAGGAGGAATCAGATCGACGCGCGCGGGAGAAGGTTCCGCTACCGTGACCTTGAGGCTGTCCTGGGGTTTTGTCGACCAAGGTTCCGCTACCGTGACCTAGGTCCTCGACCAAGGTTCCGCTACCGTGACCTTGAGGCTGTCCTGGGGTTTCACCGACAAGTAGTGTTCCCGTTGTCCACCACGCCGGGTTGTCCAAAGCGTGTTCCAGCGCGGCGTGTGTACGGGGTCCGACATAGTTAAACGGGGGCTGGTCGTACACCGTGAACGTGTCGTGTGACCGTCCACGGTGCGGGCCACGGTAGTGATGTGTGATCTTGAGGAACTTGATTTTCTGGAGATAGTCGAACAGCCACTTGGCTTTCTTCGCGGAGCCAAGACCGCAGCGACGAGCGATGCGATCGCGGTTAAGAGGGACTTCAGCGTTCCCTTCAGTGCGCACTCGATCGGCTAGTAGTGCCTGTACCGCAAGAATGACTGCGTTGGCGTACAGCGGGCTGACCTGTTTGCCTTCACGTTGAGGCGGGTCGAGTCGTACGAAGGCAGTGACCCAGAACGGGACATCCGCGCTTGAGGGAGAGTTCCCAGCGACGGCGTGGGTCGGAATGGAGTTGTGATCGTTGTTATCGCTGCTCACTCGGGTTGCCCTTTCGGCTAGCTCCGCGTGAGCCACGCCCCAGCCACCTAGTGGAAGCCGTACAGGGCTGCTACCCTGGATATAGACTTCGGGACTGGTGAGCACAGCTCACAGGGAGTCGATTTGAGGGCCGGGAGCGCTGTCAGGTGCTAACTGATAATTCAGCGCCCCGGTCCTGCTACTGTCTAATATCTTGTTCTGCCGTTGCGACGGATGTTGGGTGTCTCCCCGTATCGAGCCGCCCGGAGGGTGCCGTTAGCGGTGGAGTACCGGCCCTGTTAAGCCAGATATCACAGCTCTCCGCACCCAGTGTCAGTTCATACCGTCTCAGCTCTCTGTTTCTGCTGCTCACGGGCTGTTTCGCGTTCGAGTGCGGCCTGCGCGCGCTCCCACAATTTGGTCGGTACGAGTGTGGTGTGTGGTTTCCGGTACAGCTCAATAGGTAGTGGTTCACCGGACTCTGCGACAGCTCGCATGTTGCCTGATGGGTTAGCGACGAACTCGCCTACAAGCATGGTTGCTGCCTCCAAACGTGTGGTCGCTTGCACATTATAGTAACAGACTTACCCAACAAATACGAGGAGTGTTCATGTGAAGTGAAACAGTGACTACCAATCGACCACGTCGACAGGTGACACGCTCCGCTAAGGCGTGTCGATGAAATCTTGTAGTTCCTCGACAGCCCGTGTTGCCGTCACCGACCCAGCGAACCGCCCCGACTGCATGTGCTGCGCCAACTCCCCCACACGCTTGGTGATCCAGGAAATGCGCTGCTCAGCAGGCAACCCGAGTACCGGCCGTACCATGTGCATCGCCGCATCCAGATCACCAAGACGCGTGTGCGCCGTAGCCGCGTACACGTGTGCAAGCATCTCGTCGTCCACTGGCCGCGACTCCGCTGGCTCGTCATGCCACAAATCGATCGCGTCTGTCGCATCGGTAACGGCCCTTCCCAGGACATTCTTGTCGGGTATCCACATCAGCGAGCTCCCCCCGTAATAACGCCCCTTCGCCTCGGAGAACGTGAACAACCCGCGCACCTCGTCGCTAGGCCGGTGCGTCGCTCGTGCCTGCTCTGCCTGGTCCAGATAATCAACCGCTGCTTGTGGGTGGCCAAGGTTCGCCATGCACTGTGCCGCGCCGGATAACAACCGCACCCCGGATGTTCCTGCAGTGTGGTCTGCATATTTCATCCCGTCTGTGACCAGAGAAAACGCACGGTGATAGTCCTTGCCGAATCGTGCGATCAGCGACTGAGTGCCGCGCGCCCACGCTTGCAGTTCGTGGTTGCCGGACAGAGCGCCCATACGAAACACCGCTTGTGCATGCCGATCGGCGTGCTGCGGATTTCCCAAATCGAGCGCAGCGTACGACATCACCCCAGCCGCACGCCCAAGCGCGACCTGGAGTTCACGTGCATGTTTCTGCTGGTGAGCACCGTTACGCAGGCGATGAACGAGTTCGCGGTACACGCTGCTGGTTGCATTGAGCATCGGCCCTGGCGGGGTGTGCAAATACTGCACCGCCAGGTCAGCTGCTCCGGCATGTAACTCGTCAACGTCGGCGGTGTCAGGCAGCGCCAGCAATTCGTCAGACAGTGACGCTGTCTCATCCAGCAGCGTGCGTTTTTGCTGCTCAGCAGCCCTGCGCTCCTGGTCGTGCCGCCACGCGTCGAGAAGTGCACCGCCCGCGTGAAGTGTGTCGTCCAGATCGGCTACTAGGGCGTAATCGTCGATAGTGCGCCGGTTGTGTTCGACGTTCGAGAGCCACCCTGGCGAGACGTGTACGTCTCCGGCTAGGTCACGTACCGATAATCCGGCCGCCGTGCGGTAGTGCCTTACTGATGCGGGAAGGTCATTTTCGCTGCTCATAGGTTCGATCCTGGGTGTTTGGGGCATGATTGGTCGATGGCTGCGCTGTATCCAAATCGGTGGGTTGTATCTGGATACAGCTATGTCCTTCTCACGCGTCCGTTGTCAACGCAGTCTTGGGACCAGCGCCTGATGGCGCGATGCTGTTTAATATCTCCATACACGACCTAGTGCTTATGTAGGCACTATGTACTGCAAGATCAGTGACTCCCGTGGGATCACTGACACGGTGACCCGCACTGCTTGACCAGCAGCGGTAAATGCTGTGCGTACATGTTCAGCAGCGGGTGATCCGGGCGAGCGGTTCAGGCGAGTTGCTTCGACGTCATCGAGAGCGCGCACAGTGATCTCGTCGACGGTGTACGCCTGTGGATGCCCTGGCGGCGTCAGAACGTCTGTGTCGGACATGTCCTCACAGGACGCTAGTGCAGTACCTCGCACGAGCCGTTCGTCGTAGAGGTCATCATTGATGATCGCTGGCTGCCCATCTAGCTGCCGAACGCGGCTGCGAACGACACACATGTCGGTCTGATCGTTGAGACCGAGTTTCGCAATAGCTGTCGCAGGCGGAGGGATGGTTGCCACATGCAGAGACCCCCCGCTGGGGTCGCGGCCTTGTTCGGCTGCATCCTTTTGCCATGCATCGGTAGTGGCTACCGTAGCGCGGTCGCGGTGGTCGAAATCCGAGAGGCGCCACACCATCCGCTGGTAACTGCGCACAACGGTGCCGCGTTTTCGCACCCGAAGTACGAGCCCCTCACGTTCCAGTTGCGCTAATGCGCGACGAATGGTGTCGCGGCTGAGCCCGTAGCGGGCTGTCAGATCGGTCTCGCGTGGCAACACGGCGCCCGCAGGGTAGGTATCGGTTTGGATAGCAGTACGCAGGTCGTGTACCACTTGCAGCCATTTTGGGGTTGCCATCACGTTCCTTTCGGTATTTTTTCTAGTTTATGTCCGTACTTAATTTGACACCAATGGGTGGGTATGACAGATTAGGTACGTACCTAATCAGGTACGTGGAGCAGCCGTTGGTTGTTTCTGGTGCTGCGTCGTGGCAGCGCACCAGCGAGGTTCGCCTCGTGGCCGGTGCCTCTCCGTCAAGGGGAGCGGCCCCCCAGGGTCACGCGTCATAACTCAACATTCGCTCTATGTGGCGGCCGCGGTTGGCGCGTGTCGTGCTCACACCACCCGTTGGTGTGGGGGCAATGCCTGCCAACCGTTTGGAGTTCATCGTGTCGTCGCGTTACCACATCACGCGGGATCTCTTTCCCGGATATGCCATTTCGACCGAGTCGAATCTGCTGCCGCCGGATGCGGACTCCACTG
>Ga0079226_10003042_pt1 | contig 12919 bp, 13 predicted proteins | sample Poulit2014_FD_76345 | JGI IMG/M metagenome (GOLD analysis project Ga0079226, IMG submission 76345) | Agricultural soil microbial communities from Georgia to study Nitrogen management - Poultry litter 2014 | ecosystem: Environmental > Terrestrial > Soil > Agricultural land | place: USA: Georgia... | reverse complement strand
GAATTGGAAGATTTCGGTGTCGAGGTACAAATCACGGATGCTTATGCAGACAGTGAAGAAACATATGCTGAATATGGAGTACATTTAAGTCCCTATGAGGAACTACGCCCAGCTGATGCCGTTATCTATGCAGTTCCACACGAGGCATATGTTAATAAAGGATGGAGCCACTTTGAAGATTTACTTAAACATGATAAGGGTATTGTAGTAGATGTAAAGAGTAAATTGGATAAAGCTAAGTTGCCTAAGGATATTACACTTTGGAGATTATAATTATTTACTTGAAAGGAAATGAAAGAAATGAAAATTCCATTTTCACCACCAGATATTACTGAAAAGGAAATTGAAGAAGTAGTGGAAACACTTAAAACAGGTTGGATCACGACAGGTCCTAAAACCAAAGCTTTAGAAAAGAAAATAGCAGAATATATAGGAGCAAAAAAAGCTGTATGTTTAAACTCCGCAACAAGTGCAATGGAAATGACACTACGAATATTAGGAATTGGGCCTGGAGATGAGGTTATTACAACAGCTTATACTTATACCGCGTCAGCATCTGTTATAAATCATGTAGGAGCAAAGATTGTTTTAGTTGACACAGCTCCTAATTCTTATGAAATGGATTATAGGGAGATGGCAAAAGCTATAAACAGTCGAACAAAAGCTATTATTCCCGTAGATATAGCAGGCAAAATGTGTGATTACGATGAAATCTTTAGTGTTGTAGATGAAAAGAAACATTTATTCAAATCGGATAATGATATTCAAAAAAGGTTTAATAGAGTTATAGTTATGGCAGATAGTGCACACGCCTTTGGGGCAGAGAGAAATGGAGTTAAAAGTGGTCTAGCAGCTGACTTTTCATGTTTTTCCTTTCATGCTGTAAAGAATTTAACAACAGCTGAAGGGGGTGCGGTGGTTTGGGGGGGAAATCAATCTTTAGATCATGAATGGCTTTATAATCAATTTATGCTTTATAGTTTACACGGTCAGTCAAAAGATGCTTTATCGAAATCAAAAGCTGGTTCCTGGGAATATGATGTCGTATATCCTGCCTTTAAGTGTAATATGACAGATATAATGGCTAGCATAGGGCTTGTTCAATTAGAAAGATACGAACAGCTAGTCACTCGTCGTAAAGAGATTATTGAAATTTACGATAAAGGGTTAGCCCCTTTGAGAATTGAAATGTTAAAACATAAAGATGAAAATTACACCTCTTCAGGTCATCTTTATTTTATAAGAATCCCCGGTTTTGGGGAAGATGATAGAAATGAATTAATTAAAAAAATGGCCCAAGATGGTGTTGTTTGTAATGTACATTATAAACCTTTACCTATGCTTACAGCTTATGAAAAACTAGGTTTTAATATAGCAAACTTTCCAAATGCTTTCAGGCAATATGTTAATCAGGTTTCCCTTCCACTCCACACTAAATTAAGTAATTCAGATGTAAAATATGTGATTGAGTGTCTTGAGAAAAATTTGTATTTAATGGAATATAGAACCCGGAAAATCATTAATTCTAAGTAAAAGGGGCGAGCATTCAAATGAAGTTGTCCTTCAGTCGTGTTGATAAATTTAATCATGGTAAAATCGACGGAATATACAAAATTTTGAAAAAAAGTGGACAAAATATGTACAATGAAAAGGGTTTATACCACTGGTTGAGACCGTATCCAATAAATTTAATTAAAGAGGATTGTGAAAAAAAAGAGGTTTTTATAGCCCAAGAGTTAGAGACAATGATGTACTTACATACATTTCAATTGAGATTTTATTTATTAAAAGGTACAAAAAAAATTGCTGAAATTAGTAAGTTTGCTACACTACCGGAGGCTGAAGGTAAAGGAATTGGGAAAAGAAGTATGAATTTTATTGAAGATTATTGTCGTGATAGAAATACAACAAAAATAACTTTAGAAGTTTATGATAAGAGTATTAATGCAATCAATTTTTATTTAAATAGAGGGTTTATTATAATTGGCTCTAAACCAACAAATCATTTTACAGTTAATATTATGGAAAAAGAATTATAAACGTTCTATTTTAAATGTAATATTTTATTATTTGAAAAGGTAGATGTAAATGAAGAAGATTCTTGTTATAGGTGCGGGGTTTTTACAATCATTTCTTATAAAAAGAGCAAAGGAAATAGGTTACTATACCATTGCAATAGATAAAAAACCAAATTCTATTGGGTTTAAATATTCTGATGAAAGCGAAGTTATAGACATTATAGATCAAAAAGCTTGTTTAGAGTATGCGTTACATCATGAGGTGGACGGAGTAATTACTGCCGCAACTGATTATGGAGTACTAACAGCAGCATATATAGCAAAAAAAATGAAATTACCCGGTCTGGATTATGAATCTGCAAAAATTATTAAAAATAAGTATATGGTTCGTAGTCTATTATATGAAAAAAGAGTTGATGATGTTTCTCAATATTATGAAGTCAAAAACTTATCTACAATAAATGAGATTATTAATAAAATTAAATTTCCAGTAATGGTTAAACCTTCCGACGGCTCAGGTAGTAAAGCTGTAAAAAAGGTTGAATCTATGACGACATTATATGAAACAAGTAAAAGAGCGATTAAACATTCTTTAATTGGAAAAGCATTGATAGAAGATTTTATTTGTGGGAAAGAATATGGGGTTGAATCATTTGTATATAATGGGAAAGTTTACGTACTAGGTGTAATTGATAAAAATATGACACCTCCCCCAATTCATGCTGAATTAGGTCACAGTATGCCTAGTCAATTATCACCTGAAAATCAAGACAAAGTAGAAGAGGTAATAAAAAAGGCTATAAAAGCATTAGGTATTAACTTCGGTGCAGTAAACATGGATGTACTTATTACTAAAGATAATCGAGTAAACATAATAGATGTAGGTGCAAGAATGGGTGGTAATTTAATAGGTTCCCATGTTATTCCAATAGGTTTAAACTTTGATTATTTAGGTGTATTAGCGAAAACAGCGGTAGGAGATCCAATTGAATTAAAAATCCAAGCATCAAATAAAGTTATAGTTACAAAATTACTGAGCTTAACCCCAGGCACGGTTGAAGAATTACCTAACTTTGCTAAAATTAAGGAAAAGTGTAAAGTTGAAATACATTCACATTTAAAAATAGGAGATACAATAAAAGAGTATAAAAATAACTTAGATGGTTGGGGATATGTTATAGCTGTAACTGATAATCATAAAGATGCTCATAAAAAAACCGACAAGGCATTAAAAATGATTGATGAAAAAATCATCAGAAAACAAGAAGTATAACCTTCCAACAGGAGGTAGTAATAATGTATAGAAAGTTTCTAAAACGAATTATTGATATCATATTCGGTGTAATGTTAATCCCTCTGTTTTTAATAATATTTATAGTTTTTGGTTTATTAATTAAAATTGAGGACGGGGGTCCAGTATTTTATAAAGCAAGCCGTATCGGAAAAGATATGGAACTGTTTAAAATGTATAAATCTCGCTCAATGAAAGTTAATTCACCAATATTATTAAACTCAGATGGAAGCACCTATAATTCCAAAAAAGACCCAAGAGTAACGAGAGTTGGTAAGTTTATGAGGGAAACTAGTATAGATGAAATACCACAAATTATTAATGTATTAAAGGGTGAAATGAGTTTCATTGGACCAAGAGCAAGTTTAGCAAGTGTTTTAGAAACATTTAAGACAGATGAAGTTGATAAAATGCAAGTCAGGCCCGGAATAACTGGATATACACAGGCTTATTTTAGAAATGAATTAACAAATAGGGAAAAAAGACTTCTGGACGCTAAGTATGCAAAAAAAGTTAGTTTGGTATTAGATGTCAGGATTATATTCAAAACAGTAGTGACAGTCCTAAAAAAGGATGGTATTTATACAAACGAAAACAACTCCAAAAAAAATACTAACATATAATAAATGAGGATATAATAATGAATGTAGCAATTTCAGCAATGCGTACAAAAAACATCAGAATTAATAGACATGAGTTAGTAACGAGTATACTGAAATCTGGCCACAGCGTTACTTATATTGGTCAAGAATCTGAAGATAGGATACATCCAGATTATGAAAAGTACAATGTGAAATTTCTTGGAATACCGCTAGGAAGAAGTAACATTAATCCATTAAAAGAGTTACACACAATAATTGAGACTAGAAAGCTCTTAAAAGAAAATAATATTGAAGCTATAATTATATACGGAATCAGGACTTTCCCGTCTATTGTTTTAGCTGCAAAATTGGCAGGTATTAAAAAAGTCATATGTATTGTAAATGGAACAGGAAGATTATTTCAGATGGATGGTTTAAAAGGCCTTATTGTTAAGGGTTTTTCTTATCCAATGCTGGTAGTTTCATTTTTGCTTAGTAATAGTATTTTGTTTCAAAATAAAGATGATTTAAAAATGATTCAAAATAAAAAATTATTATGGAATAAAAATTACAATATTGTAAACGGTTCTGGTGTAAATTTAGATGAATTTGAGTCTTTAGAGCTGAATAGAAAACCTACCTTTTTAATGATCAGTCGTATAACCGGTAGCAAAGGAGTGAATGAGTTTATTCAAGCTGCAGTTAAAGTGAAAAAGTTATATAAAAATGCGACATTTTATTTGGTAGGTCCAATGGATGATGGTGATTCAAGTTTAGATAATGAATTATTTAGCTTTGCAATAAAAATGAAGATTATTATATATAAAGGAGAAGTAAATGACGTAAAGCCAATAATTGAAATGTCAAGAGTTGTTGTTCTACCATCATATTCAGAGGGTATGCCAAGAACAGTATTAGAGGGAATGGCTATGGGACGGCCAATTATTACAACGGATACGCCCGGTTGTAGAGAAACCGTATTAGATGGTGTAAATGGATTTTTAATTCCGCCGAGAAACTCTTTACAGCTTGCGGAAAAAATGATTGAAATGATTAATGATCCAGAGAGGGTCGTGGTAATGGGAAAAAATAGTCGGAGGCTTTGTGAAGATAAGTTTGATGTCCATAAAGTTAATCGGGAAATAATTAACAAGTTACATGAGTAACATAATTTAATGACATAAATGTTAAATATGATATTTGTTGAGATAATTAAATAATAAATCATTATTCATTTCGAACTCTCCCAAAAGCAATTCACTAAAGAAGAAATACCTCAAATAATCTTATCAATGCGATTGTAGATTCCAACGATACTCGTAAGAAACATGTGGCAGACATGATTTTAAAACAGAAACCTAAAGTTGTTGGGATTTATAGACTAACTATGAAGTCTGGATCAGATAACTTCAGACAATCCGCTATTCAGGATATTATAGATTACATGTATAAGGCTGGAGTAGAAGTAATAATCCATGAACCCGTTGTGCAAGAGAACGAGTTTAATGGGATGCAAGTCATCAATGATCTAAATGAGTTTAAACAAACTTGCGACGTTATTGTTGCCAGCCGTCTAGATGACAAGATTAAGGATATAAGAGAGAAAGTATATACTAGAGATTTGTTTAGTAGGGATTAAGGGTTGGGGCTCATAAGTGCCCAACTATCTCGGAGGAAATGAAAGCAAAGCACTGTATAGGATTATGAAAAGCAATCCCTTGATATAACCTAGTAAAACATTATAATATAACCAAACTCTCAAAGTAGGTGTATCAATGAATATATGCATGTGGACGGGTATGCTGGATATAATGGCGTTGCCGGTGTAACTCTTGTTAGGATGTTGGGCACGTGCCGAACGTTCACAAACGCCTTTAAGACTCTTCCTAAATCTACTAAAACTTCGGAATAGCAATCAAATATTGTCGTAACCAATGAGAACAACTCGTGACATTTATAGATGACGGTCGTTTGGAGATAGATAATAACCGTGCCAAGCACCCTATTAAACCCTTTGCGATCCCGGATGTTCAGCAATACTGCAAAAGGAGCAAAGACCAGTGCCTTTAATTATTGTATTGTGGAGACTACCAGGAAGAATGAATTAAATCTATTTAATTATCTCAAGTACTTGTTTGGAAAGCTTCCCAATCTGGATACATCGAATAAAGATAACCTAGCACAATTAATGCCATGGTCATCGGCCTTTCCAGAAGAATGCCACCTTATAAATAAATGTAAATAAAGTATACACAATAGTCTCCATCTGAAACAGGTGGGGACTATTTGATGCTTACGAAGAAAATAAGGGGCAACCTCTGCTATATTAATATAACAGTAGTGATTATCAATTAGTTATATAAAGCCCATCACAATTATAATGTAAACGCTTAATCCAATTTGTGATTAACTTATAATTTTGAAAGGATTTTGTTTGTTATACTCTAGTTGTTAGGGGGAGATGAAAATTTGAAATTAGATAAAAAAGAGTTACTTAAATTTCTGATAGCAAATAGTAATGTCACCTTAGATAATCTTAAAAAGCAATTTGATAAACCTATATCATTGCTTAGAAATGAAGTTGAAGAAATCAATAATCAATTTAGCAATGACGTTATTTTAATGGATGAAACGGAAATTTATATTTCAGAAAAAGCAAAAACTGAAATATACAAGAGATTCTTTGATGTAGAAGACAGAATATTTACTTTTATTGATGTTGATCAGCGTTGTAGCCTTATCTACATTCTTTTCACAACAAGTAAATATTTTCTATCTCTCCAAGAAATAGCTGATTTATGTTTAGTAAGCAAAAATACAATCCTTAATGATTTAAAGGTATTAAAAAAGAAATTTGAGGAAAGTGGACTCAGTGTTAAATATGAACGAAAGATTGGTTATTCAATTGAAGGGTCAGAATTTATTATTCGTAATAAACTTGCAGAATGTATCAAACGTATTTTGAAAGTTTCAGGTGGGGGAATTTTATTAGATGAAACTAACCTTATAAATGAAAATGAAATTTTCATGTACAGAAAACGATTGGAGGCAGTGGAGAAAAGGATAGGCATTACATTAACGGATGAACAACATTATGAATTACCTTATATTCTTTACCTTATTATTAAAAGAGCATATAAACTTGATCATAATTGGACATTTAAAGTTGAAAGATATGACATTAAAAACACAGCAGAATACCCAGAGATCACTCAAATGTTTTGGGATTGTCCCGAGTTAGATGAAACAGATTTAGTGTATCTTTCACTGCAGATTATCTCATCAAATATGGTTGAATCTGCTTTACAAATATCTGATAGTGATGAAATATCCTTAGCTACAGAAGAATTTATTGAAAACATTTCTAACTATTTAGCAATAAGTGTTGGTAAAAAATATGAGCTAAAAGAAAAAATAATATTGCATGTTAGACCAGCTATATATAGAAATTTATTAGGATTTCAAATTAAAAACCCACTGACAGAAAGGTTTATTAAAGAATACGAAGAAATTTTTAATGTAGTATTAAAATCAGTTTCCCCTTTTGAGAAGATTATACATCATAAATTATCGAAAGAAGAAATTGTTTATTTATCAATGATTGTTTTAAGCTGGATTTATCAAAGTGAAGTCTCTAACCCAGTCTTTAAAGCCGCTATATTATGTCAAAATGGAACATCTGTATCTAAGTTGCTATTGACTACTTTAAAATCAATGTTTTCTGACATCGAATTTGTTGGGGCATTCTCTATACGGCAATTTGAACAGTTAAAGAAAGAAGTGGAAATTGACTTTATTTTTACTACTATACCAATAGAAAGTGATATTAAAACTTTTTTAATTTCCCCTATCATCAATAAGCAAGAAAGAATAAATTTAAAAGAGGAAGTAAGTAGACAAATTAAAAACGATAGCAATCAAATAACAAAGGGTGTATTATCTGCAATCAAAGATTATATTCCTTCTAATCAGCTAAAAGCTGCTTCAGAGAGTATTGAAAGTTTTTTTAGAGAAACTTCACCGGTGGCTACAAAAGAAACAAATAAGATGAATAACTCAACTGAGTTTGCTTTTTCAATAGATAATATAAAGTTAGTTAATGCACGAGTAAAGTGGAATGAGATTGTTGAATATTCGATGAATCCTTTATTTCAAAGAGGTAGTATAACTCAAGAATATATAAATGAAACAGATAAAAGCTTTAAAAAGTATTTTGATAAAATGGTTATTGGACCAAACGTTTATTTGCCTCATGCAAGTGCAAAATTTGGTGCAAAGAGAATGGATTTTCAAATACTTGTCTTTAAAAATCCAACTAAAACACCAACAAATGAAGATATTCATATTGTTGTTGCACTATCCCCTGATATTGATAATAAACATGTACCAACACTAATCAAACTTAACAATCTATTTCTAGATGAAAAAACATTGTCACGAATTAAAGGAAGTAATAGTATATTTGAAATTAAAAAAATATTAACAAGTTAAGGATGACTTTTATGGACTATGCAACACTTTTTAGGATGGAACTTATGGATATCGGAACAGAATATGAATCCAAAAATGAAATGTTCAAAAGGGCTAGTAATAAATTATTAGAAAAGGGTTATGTCAAAGAAAGCTTTCAAAAAGCTATTAATGATAGAGAAAATCTGTATCCAACTGGATTAGCAACTGAGGTAATCAACATTGCTATTCCACATACGGATACGGAACATATTAATAAACCATTTATATATGTTATAAAACCAAAAAAACCAATTAGCTTTCTTCAAATGGGTACCGTGAATGAAAAAATTAATGTGCAAAACATTTTTATATTAGGCATTACTGACCCCTCTAAGCAGGTAGGGTTGCTATCACTTATTATAGAAAAGATTCAGGATGTAAAATTTGTTAATGATTTTATTGAGATCAATGATTTAGGTAAAATGGAAACTTTTTTAAAAAATACATTTAGGAGTGATGGAGAATGAAAAAAGTAATTGTAGCGTGTGGTAGTGGAGTGGCAACTAGTCAAACGGTAGCATCAAAGGTTCAACGTCTATTGAATGAAAGAAATATTAGGGCAGAGGTAGAGGCAGTGGATATAAAATCCATAGATCAATATATCAAGTCTAGTGATGTGTATATTTCAATAACAAAACCAACCAAAGAATACGATATTCCGACACTAAGTGGGATTGCTTTTCTAACAGGTATGGGGATGGAAGAAGAAACGGAAAAGTTAATTAAGGCTCTACAATAAGGTATTAATTAAGTTTAATTCAACTTGGAAGAAATGAGGGATTACCTAATGAGTATTATTCAATCGGTATTTGATTACATTTTAGATTTAGGACCAGAGGTCTTCGTCCCCGCTATTATGATTATTATTGGGTTAATTGCTCGAATGAAAACGAAAGATGCAGTAAGTGCTGGTATAACTTTAGGTGTTGCTTTCTTAGGGATGAATCTGGTAATTGGTTTTATGCTTGATGCATTGACTCCTGCAGCTCAAGCTTTAGCAGATCGAACAGGAATTGAATTAAGAGCGGTAGACGGTGGTTGGACAACAGCCGCCTCTCTATCTTGGGCTTGGCCTTATGCTTTCTTAATGTTTCCAATGCAAATTGTCATTAATGGTGTTTTACTTGTAGTTAATAAAACAAAAACATTAAACGTTGACCTATGGAACGTTTGGGGAAAGATTTTTACAGCAGTATTAATTGTAGGAGTTACCGGTAATATCTATATTGCATTTATAGGAGCATCGGTCATAATTGTGTTAGAACTATTATTCGGTGACTATAATCAAGCACAAATCGAAGAGTTAACTTCTATTCCAGGTGTTACAGTACCACATAACTTTATGTTGGTTGGGGCTTTGTTAATGCCTATTGACTGGTTACTAAAAAGAATTAAATTCTTTAATCGAGATATGGATGCAAATGCTTTAAGAGATAAAATCGGTATATTTGCAGAAAATCATGTGATGGGCTTTATTATAGGTTTGGTATTAGGAATAGTTGCAGGTTATTCTATAGGGGATTCTTTAATTCTAGCGATGCAAGCAGCTGCGGCGTTGACATTATTCCCAATGGTGGCTAAGTTATTTATGCAAGCGTTGTCACCTTTGTCTGAGGCAATTAACGATTTTATGAAGAGTCGATTTAAAGATAGGGAAATATTTATTGGATTGGACTGGCCTATTCTTGCGGGATCAAGTGAAGCATGGGTAACAATGACTATTTTAGTTCCAATTACACTAATCTTTGCTTTTATTCTTCCAGCCAATGCAGTGTTGCCATTTGCAGGAATTCTTAATATCGGTCTTGCAGTACCTGCGTTAATTGTAACCGGTGGTAATCTACTGAGAATGATAGCAATTAGTACGTTAGCTACACCAATATTTTTATACGGTGCCACATACTTCACAGATATTATTACAGATTTAGCACACAAAACAGGAGCTATAGAAATTGAATCAGGGCAATTATTGACATGGAGTACAATTGAATATCCGGGATTACGCTTTTTGTTGACTGAATTGGGGCAGTTTTCAATTATTGGTATTGTCATGTCAGTAATCTGGGTGTTCTTATTCTTGTTTTATCGACAGCAAATGTTGAAGAGAACGAGTGAAATTAAAAGTACTAAGTAAATGACAGGGTTATTGACTGTAACCATTTCTAAGGGGTGTAACTTATGTTATATGAAAATGAACGTAGAAAATTGGCTGACATAGTAAGAAAGATGTTTCATCGTTACGAGACCAATACAGCCGGAGGTAATGTAAGTGTCCGAATGAATGATAAACATATCATTATGACACCTACACATATGTCCCAGAAATACCATTGTGACTTATCTCCATTTCAAATACTTGTTGTAGACATGGATGAGAATATAGTTGAAGGTGATGGCGCCATAACGCGTGAGATAAATATGCACATGGCTTGCTACAACCAAAATAGCGAAATAGGTTGTGTGCTACATGGTCACGCTTTAAATTCAATGGTTTTTGCGACAATGGGTTTAAATATGCCCAACTTGACCGAATCCACGCAGAAATTTGGAGAAATACCTTGTCTAGAATTTGCACCTGCCACGAGTCAAGAACTAGCCGAAAAGGTTAGAGACTATTTGGAAGAAAAGAATAAAGTAACCAATGCGATTTTATTAAATAGTCATGGGGTACTTATCACAGATGCAGACTTAATCAAGGCGTATGATAATCTAGGGCGTCTTGAATACAATGCCTATATTGCTGAGAAAGCCCTCATTTTTGATAAACTAGGAATTAAAAAAATGGGTGGTAATAATTATGACTATAATCTCGAAGAATAAACAAAAGGTATTTTTGAATATAGCTGTATTTGTCTCAGCAAGTTTACTTTTGGCTTCGGTTCTTACTAGAAATATAGTTGTTACGGTTCTAGCAGTAGTTTGTGCTTTAGTTGCTCAAAATGTATATCGTAAAATATACCCGAGAAAATTTAAATCATATAAAGAATTATTACAAGAAAAGTATAAGAATAATAAATAACTAAGATTGTACGGAGGTTATATCATGAGTTTACAAACGAAGGAAAGAGAGACCCTAGTAGAATACGGAAAAAAATTAATCGATACTGGGTTAACTGTAGGAACAGGTGGAAATATCAGTATTTATGATAGAGAATCTGGTTATATGGCAATCACACCAAGTGGTCTTGAATACCATAAGTTATCACCAAAAGATATTATTATTATGGATTTAGATGGAAATGTTGTTGAAGGAAACTGGAAACCATCTAGTGAATATCAAATGCATTCGCTTGTTTATAAAAATAGAGAAGATGTGAATGCAATGGTTCATACACACGCTATTTACTCGACCACTATTTCCGCTTTAAATGTAGAATTACCCGCTGTTGATTACTTGGTCGCCCACTCGGGTGGAAAAAACATCCGTTGTGCAAAATATGCTACTTATGGTACAGCGGAATTAGCTGAAAATGCATTGGAAGCAATGAAAGGAAGAAAAGCAGTATTACTTGCCAATCATGGAATCAATGTTGTTGGAACTGATATGAACGAAGCTTTTGCTATTACAGAACAACTGGAATTCTGTGCACGTGTATATTGGCAAGCTAAAGCAATAGGTGATCCAGTTATTTTAGAAGATGATGAGATGGAAATGATGGTAGACCGCTTTAAAAATTACGGGCAACCTAAATAGGAGATGTAATGGTCTGGTACCAAACACCCAAAGCAATAAAATAGCATGAGCTAGACTAACATGATAAAAAAGTCTCCCGATAATGTATCCTGAATGAGGAGGTCAGACCCCTTATTATCAAAACATGTTGCTGGATGAGTTGCTTATAAGTACCGAAGTCTTTAATGGGTTGGCCTCTAGGCTGTAGCAGTTCTGATGCGTAAGCGTGTTGAGTTGGTCTAGAAATACGTGGTGGTCTGGTTCGAATGGAATGTGGCAGACGTTGCAGTGGATGTGCTGGGATTTCCTCTTTTTTGGTCTCTTTTTATTTTAACAGAAAATGATTGTGAGTGCATCTCTATAGATAGAGTGTGTCTATCTATAGAGATGCACTTTTTGTTATGGATTGATTTAATTACCCATAAATACCTTTAACTCCCATCATGCAGGTGAAGGTTCGTTCGTATTGTTTTTTGAATATGTATTGTGAGATGGGCAGGATGATGTGTTGGTTGTTTTTGAATGTGATGCGTGTTTGGTTGAGTTGTTTGGTGCCTCTGATGTTGCTGATGTGGTTGAAAAAGAGCCAATAACATTCGAAGTCTGTGGGTGCATGGGTTGGGAATGTGAAAATGTTTTGTTCGATGTTGATTGGAATGGGTACTTTTCGTCTGAAGTTTGTGTGATGGATGACGGCTTGGCGTTTGCCTTCGTATGTAGCCCAGTTGGCGATGCAGGCGTCTTTGATGAGTTGCAGGGGTGTTTTGTTTACTTTGTATGTCCTATTGTGTTCGATGACGATGGTGTCATGATCCATTGCTTTGGCGGGGCAGAGGGCAATGGT
>Ga0079226_10003041_pt1 | contig 12921 bp, 12 predicted proteins | sample Poulit2014_FD_76345 | JGI IMG/M metagenome (GOLD analysis project Ga0079226, IMG submission 76345) | Agricultural soil microbial communities from Georgia to study Nitrogen management - Poultry litter 2014 | ecosystem: Environmental > Terrestrial > Soil > Agricultural land | place: USA: Georgia... | reverse complement strand
GAGACTTATCATCTCGATTTCATATTGGGGAGAGACAGTATTTTTGAGCATAGGCATTTCCTTTTTCGATATGCCTATTAGATCAAACCTCTAGAGGTATGTCTAGAGGTTTGTCAACAGTCTTAAAGGCTGCTGAAGCAGCCTTTGTACATATTAGTATGCAGAACCAAAAATTTTTCCTGTCGCTTCAGATACTTTTTGATTTGTTTCCATTTTTGCTCTAGTAACAGCCGAATCTTTTGCAGATTGCCCGATATCTTGTAAGTTTGATTTCAATTCTGCACATCCCACTAATGCCGTCGATGCGATAACCATTGTTGCGATAAATAGTTTATTTAGTTTCATATAAAAATCCTCTTAAAATTAATACAGTTAAGTTTAAGACAAATTAATGAATTAAACCGTTATAGTTTATATTTAAACTGATATGGTTTACAAGAGTTTTTTTTAATAGGTGATAATTCTTTATATGAAAATACCTAGTGAAAAAGAGAAATTCAGTGAACGATTAAAATTAGCTATTTCGGTAAAATATTCTAACTCATTGAAAAATAGCGAAATAGCAACAAAATTTAATCTTCGTCACCCTAATGAACCTATTACTCAGCAAGCTGTTTATAAATGGTTAAACGGTTTGGCTATCCCTGCATTTGATAAAATTCAGACATTAGCTGAATGGTTAAATGTTAAACCGGAATGGTTAAGATATGGTGTTTTGGAGAATGAAAAGGTCGATGTTATAGATGAAACCTTGATAGGGTTGATTGCAACACTTTCAGATAGTCAAAAACGAGCAATTCTGCAACTAATCTTGTCTTTTCAAGAGCAATAATTTAAAAAAATCAACGCTCACTAAAGCTACGAAGTTCACCAAAAGCAGCAAGGAAAAGCCCTAATGGCGGACGGGTGGAGTTTTGTTGCTGATATTTCGCATTAAATTTTTTGTAATTTCCGTATTTATCAATCTGATATTGCACGCCGTCGCTGTCGATAATAACTACCCAGCGATTATTGGCACTGAGTGTCCAATTATCCGGTGAGTGGTTGATAGCAAACAGATTATTGCCAAGGGCGAAATCTGCGACCGGATTAGATACAAGGAAAATATGTTTAAGCAGCGTTGGTACAATATCCAAAGTGCTGCTCAAATCAAAACGCTGTGCAGTACTGGATGTTGGCATATGAACCAAAAGCGGCACTTGGATATTATCTGCTGAAAAATCTGACAAATCATTCTGATGCGCTTCACTAAAGCCACTATCGGCAGTCACGATAATGATAGTGTCGTCAAATTGTTGCTGTTGTTTTAACAGATTAATCAAATCAGAAAATTGCTGATCAATTTCAATTAATCTTTCGGCATATTGATAAGGAGATACTGTATCGGAAACCGCCGCTTTGGTAGCGTTTATAGGATTGTTTGTTGCGGTTAAGCTGACATCAATAAAACTGAACCAAGCTTGTTGAGCCTGTTTTTGATACCATTGTTGCCATTGTTGGAAGGCAGTTTTGTTGTTTTCCGCTACAGATTGCTCTTTTTTATTAAATAACACGGAAAAGAGCGGTTGATTATTCTCTTTCGTGGTATTAGCGTGAATTCGGTATTCTAAGTTTCGTAGGTGATGTAACAACACCGGTTCAGTTTTACTGAATAAAATACTGTCAAGGTAATTCCCCGGCAGCCCATAAAATAAGCCTACCAACCCTTCTTGAGATAAATTACTACTGCTGTAATTGTTTTGAAAATCTATCGATTGTTGGGCAAATTGATAAATTGCCGGTGTTGTTGTCGCTGAAATGGCGCTACGCTTCAGCCCGGAAATATTGATAAGCAGAATATTCGGTTGTTGCTGTGATTGAGGATAATTCAATTCGTGTTTTGGATAGTCGAGATAACGAGCATCCGCACGTCCACTGTTTGTAAGTTGTTGCTGATAACTTTCAGCATCTAAAATGCCGTTTTTTTCTAAGAATTTTCGCGCTGTCATCGGATAAGAGAGCGGTAGATTGGAACGTTGTGCTGTAATTGGGCGATAGAAGGTGGCATCTGCCCATACATAAATTAAATGCGTGGCGATAAAAGCCAACAGAAATGTATAGGAAACCGGTTTAATCCATTTTTGCCGTTCCAGACTGCGTAATTTTTGCCACGACCAACGAGAAAACAGCATTTGCAACAGGAGAATAATCGGCATCGGCGCAAAGAAGAGCTGCCAATCGCGAGCCAATTCGCCATTTTCCGGATTAATCATTAAATCCCATACCATCGAAGTGAGGTGAATATAAAAGCGTTTATAAATCTCACTGTCTAACAATAGCACTGTCGTGCAAAGTGTTGCCAAAATAACGGTTATCCCACGAAACGTGCGATGGTTTTTGATAACAAAACTGAGTGGAAAAATGATTAATAAATAGATCGCAAAAACAATAAAACTGAAATGCCCGATAATACTGATAAAAAAGTAAATTTTACCAAGCAATGTATCCGGCCAGTCGGAATTAAAGGCGTAACGAGCACCGATAATGAAAGAAATAATAATGTTAAAAAAGGCAAACCAATGACCCCACGAGATTTTTCGTGATAACTCTTCGCGATCTTGCCGTGTGTAATTTAGTTTTAACATTATGCCGGACGAATTAATTAATGCTTTTTATTGGGTGTTTTTAATGAATTTAATAGTGCTTGAGAAAAGGCTTCCGCTAGTTCAATACGCTTATTTTCCTGTACGCTGCTTAATAAAAGATTACTGACCATATCCCCCAATACGATTAAAGAGAGATCAACCGGTGCTTGGTGTTTTTCTAGCGTGCCGATCATTTCGTTCATCAGCGCTTCAATCTGTTTATTAGAATATTTTGAATGTGTAGCCATAGTATTGAAATAGACAAAAAACGTGGCGGTTATGATAACAGATTTTTTCAGAAAATCGGCTAAAAATGATGAGTAAAATCACCTATAATGGCGATTATTTATATTGTATGAGTGAAGAATAACATTATGAGTATAAATGTTGAACAAATTATTTTGCACCAATTATTTCGTAAACCAACAGCAGAAAGCGAAGCAATAGAGATAGACACCAGATTGCGTCAGCAGCCGTTGCCGGATAATGAGTTAGTGCGGCAGTTGATGCTGGAGCTTCATCAACATTATCAATCAAAAAATAAAACGTATGCCGTGTTTACCGATGCATCCGTTTTTGCACAATTATTAAATCGCTATTTAGAAAGTGAGATTGATTTTTTAACATTCAGTCAGCAAGCGGCGCAGCAGTTGGCGCAAGAAATCAGTAAATATACGTTTGCTACCGGTGGAAATTTTGTTATCAGTCAATATAACTTTTTAGCAACGGAATATCTCTTTTTAGGATTGGTGGACAGTCGCAGCAGTTTGTTGGTGGATGATGAGTTAAATGTGCACGATACACAATATTTGGATCTCAGCAAATGCGATATTATTGCTCGAATCAATTTAACGGAATTAAAAATGGATGCTCAATCCAACCGTTATTTGACCTTTCTAAAAGGGCGTGTCGGGCGCAAAGTCAGTGATTTCTTTATGGATTTCTTGGGTGCGGAAGAGGGATTAAATCCAAAAGTGCAAAATCAGCTATTGGTACAGGCGGTACAGGATTATTGCCATCAAGAGCAGATTGAACCAAAGTTAGCGCAAGAGGTCAAACAGCAAGCATTAGCATATTGTAAAACCCAAGCACAGCTGAGGGAAGATATTGATGTCACTGAACTGTCTAGCGAAATGGGGATGTTAAACGGTCAATCATTTGCCGAGTTTGCTCAAAATGAGGAGTATGCCCTTGAGGAGAATATTCCGCCACTAACGGCAACATTAAAAAAATTGGAGAAGTTTTCCGGCGCAGGACGTGGGGTCACGTTAACCTTTAATGCCGAATTATTGGGGCAACGTGTGATTTGGGATGAAGCGAATGATACCTTGACAATCAAAGGTGTGCCTGCCAATTTGAAAGATCAGTTACAGCGAAATAAATATTAAATTGGCATTTAGGCTAAGTTTCGGTATTATCAGAACGAGTTAACGATTATTAAGAAGGCTAACTACTATGAAATTAAAAATTGTTTTACTGTCATCACTTTTCGCATTGGGAATTACCGCCTGTTCCACACCGTTAGAAAAATTGGTTTATCGTATTGATGTGCCTCAAGGTAATTATATTGATGCGGCGTTGGTACAGAAATTGCAGAAAGGGATGACCGAAGAACAAGTGCAATATTTGTTGGGAACCCCATTGTTGGTGGATCCGTTTAATAATGCAAGTTGGGTTTATGTGCAACGTATTCAAAAAGGGTATGAAACGCCGATTGAAAAGAAATTGATTGTTCACTTTAATCCACAGCGGACAGTAGAAAGTTTTAATTATTCACCGGATTTACCACCGGTAGACGTGGAAAAAATAGAAGTGGAACAAGCTCAGACAGAAGCGGAAACATCGGAAAAATCTTGGTGGCAATTCTGGAAATAAATTTTGTGTAACAATAAAAAAACCTGCTTATGAAGCAGGTTTTTATCTTTTTATTATTTTTTTGTACTAGGAATGCTGAAACGTTTGTTAAAGCGTTCAACACGACCACCGGTGTCAACAACACGTTGTTTACCAGTGAAGAATGGGTGGCATTTGTTGCACACATCTAAGCTAATATCGTGTCCGATAGTAGAACGAGTTTTAATCACATTACCGCAAGAGCAAGTTGCTGTGATTTCTTTATATTCAGGATGAATACCTTGTTTCATAATAACCTCATTTGATGATGTACCGCTATTGGTCGCTTAAGCACCAACACCGTACATATTTTTACAAAAAAACATCGCACGATAGCGACAGTAAAAAGGAATGCGCATCATATAAGAAATGGTGGCGAAATTCAATACAATCAGATTAATTATTCTGAATATTAGGGGATTTATGGGAATTTGCCTATAATAAGCCGTTTATTTTGTTGAGGTAGTGATGAGAATTGTCCGTGTTGCGTTAGATATCGCATTAAGAAATCAGTTTGATTATTTATTGCCTGATTCATTGGAAGTTACAATTGGCGCAAGAGTGCTGGTTCCATTTGGCACACAAAAGCGCATTGGCATTGTCAGTGAATTTTTGCCCGCAAGTGAAGTGGAAAATTTAAAAACAGTGCTGAAAGTATTGGATCAACAGCCACTGTTTGATGAAAAAATGTGGCAATTAGTGTTGTGGGCAAAAGATTATTATCACTATCCTATCGGTGAAGCCTTATTTACGGCTTTACCGCTAAAATTCCGCAAAGAAGAATATCCCTCATTAACGCAGCAACAGTTTTATCAATTAACTGCATTGGGTAAAGCAGCGCTGGCAGAAAATAGCCTAAAACGTGCATTAAAACAGCAAGAAATGTTGCAATTTTTGCAGCAACATCAACGCTTGGAAAAAGAGAGCGATATTTTTTCCGCCACGATAAAACGCCAATTATTGCAGAAAAATTATGTTGAATTAATCACAGATGAACAGCCTAAGCTATGGTTTGAGCGTGCGACAATTGATGCTATTCCATTAGTGAATGAAAAAAATAAATTGATGTTAAATAAAGAACAGGCGTTAGCGGTGAGTCAAATCTCTTTACGACAAGGATTTCACAGCTGGTTGTTGCAAGGCGTAACCGGTTCAGGAAAAACAGAAGTTTATTTGCAAGTGATTGAAGAGGTATTAAAACAGAAACGGCAGGTGCTGGTTTTAGTGCCGGAGATCGGTTTAACACCACAAATCATTCGCCGTTTTAATTTGCGCTTTAATGTACCGATTGGTGTTTTACATTCCAATATGAGCGATAATGCACGTCTTCAAGTGTGGCAAGAAGCGAGAAGAGGTGAATTAGCGATAGTGATCGGCACCAGATCGGCGATTTTTACCCAGTTTCCCGACTTAGGATTAATCGTGTTGGATGAAGAACACGATCAATCTTTTAAGCAACAGGAGGGTTGGCGCTATCACGCTAGAGATTTGGCAGTTTATCGCGCAAAACAGCACGATATTCCGATTATTTTAGGCAGCGCAACGCCAAGTTTAGAGAGTTTGCATAATGTAGAAAATCAGAAATATCATTTTATTCCATTGCGCTATCGGGCGACAAATCAGGTGGCGAACCATCAAATGGTAGTAGATTTAAAAACACAACCAATGGAAAATGGCTTGTCCTATGCTTTATTGCAGCAGATGAAACAAGTATTGGAACGCGGCGAGCAGGTGCTACTGTTTTTAAACCGTCGTGGTTTTGCGCCGGTTTATTTATGCCACGAATGCGGAACGGTTGAAACCTGTCCGCGTTGCAATCGACCTTATACTTATCACCAATCTAGGCATATTTTGCAATGCCATCATTGTGATGCTCAAAAGCCGATTCCGTTTCAGTGTGCAAATTGCGGTTCAACTCATTTGTTGACGACCGGAATAGGAACGGAACAGCTGGAGCAGGTTTTACAGCAAAAATTTCCGCAATATCAAATTGCGCGTTTGGATCGAGATAATGTCACGAAAAAAGGGGAGTTGGATCGCTATTTAGATGAAATTGCGCAAGGGAAACGGCAGATTTTGATTGGAACGCAGATGTTGGCAAAAGGACATCATTTCCCTAATGTCGGTTTAGTTGGATTGATCAATATTGATTCGGCACTCTTTTCTTCTGATTTTCGAGCGGAAGAACGTTTGGCGCAGCTTTATGTGCAGGTCGCCGGCAGAACGGGACGCGGCAATAAAGCAGGGGTGGTTTTATTGCAAACACACTATCCGGAACATCCATTGTTTAATACCTTGGTTTCAAAAGGTTATTCGGCATTCAGCCAACAGGCGTTGTTGCAGCGGCAACAGTTTCAATTACCGCCGTATAGTTATCAGGCATTGTTAAAAGCCAGCGGAAATAATGAAACTCAGCTGGCACAGAGCCTAACTTTTTTTGTTGAACAGGTTAAAAATTTGCCGCAGGCGTGCTTGGAGCAGTTACAAATTGTCGGTCCATTGCCGGCATTAATGGAAAAAAGAGCCGGTAAATATCGTTGGTATGTTCTGTTTCAGCATCAACAACGCAGCAAATTGCATCAGGTGCTGTTTCATATTGAAACGTTGCTGAATACGAATAAATCGGCATCGGGCGTAAGGTTATCATTGGATATTGATCCTTATGATTTTAGCTAATCCTCTAGTCAATATTTCAAAATTTCAGTAGAATTATCGGCTGTTTAAACGTTTTATATTATTTATTCAGTTAGGAAATTGTTGTGGCACAACGAGATTATGTTTCTAGAAGTTCAGCACCGCGAAAAAGACAACAAAATGGCGGAAAGAAAAAACTGTTAATTATCCTTATTTTAGCTATTGTCATTGTGTTTGCGGTTGCCCTTTTCTTTTTAAAAGAGAAATCACCGGTTAATCAACAGCAAACAGCCGCTCCGGCAGCTAATACCTCAACCACGACCAAGAAAAGCACCTTGCCCAGCCGCCCTGAAGAAGTTTGGAGTTATATCAAACAGCTTGAAACAAGAGAAGTGCCGATTGATGATAATGTATCTTCCATTTCAAAAAATGTGCAGTTAACTGATGAACAAAAGAAAATTTTGTTGCAGTTGGAACAGGAAAAGTTGGCTGAACAGAAAGCACAAGCACAAAAAGCACAGGAACAGGCGAAGTTACAACAGGAGTTAGCCAAAGCCCAACAAGAGCAAGCAAAACAGCAGGCCGCGCAACAGCGTCAAGCTGAAAAAGAGAGAAACGCGAATAGACAGCAGACTCAGTCGACAGCACCGGCAAAAACGGCGGTTGCCGAAGCAAAAACAGCGGATAACAGCCAAAGCAATAAAAATGCGGATAAAGGCGGTAGAAAATATGGCTTGCAGTGCGGCGCATTTAAAAACAAACCTCAAGCGGAAAATTTACAGGCACGTTTGGCAATGAGTGGCTTTAACGCTTTTACTAAAAGTTCAGCAGACTGGACGCGTGTTTTTGTTGGACCGGTTGATAGCTACAACGCAGCGGCAAGCACTAAATCAACGCTTGCCGGAAAAGGGGTAGATTGTGTGGTTGTCGGAATGTAAGCGGCAAAGATGAATTAAAAATAGAAAAGTGTTGGTGTTAAAACCAGCACTTTTTTATTATGCGTTATATTCGATTTTGCGATGAAAACAGGAATATGAAAAAGCGCACATTAAATACGCTCACTGGGTAAAACAATGGTATTTAGGTGATTAAGGGTGGCGTGATGAAAATAAACAAAGAGATAGCACAAAAAATTGTGTGGCGTACGATGAAGATTATTCCCTATTCGGTCAATGTGATGGATGAGAATGGGGTGATTATTGCTTCAGGCAATGCCTCTCGTTTGAACCAACGCCACACTGGCGCGGTTTTGGCGATTAGAGAAAATCGGGTGGTGGAAATTACGGCAGAGTTGGCAAAATTATGGAATTTTGAGGCACAGGAAGGGATCAATCTACCAATCAATTATCAGGGCAAAATTCTTGGTGTTGTCGGTATTTCCGGTAAACCGGATGAGGTGAAGCCATTTGCAGAATTAGTGAAAATGAGTGCGGAATTGATTGCCGAACAGGCATTTGTGCTTGAACAGGAGCGTTGGCATCACCGCTATAAAGAAGAGTTTATATTGCAATTATTAAATGGTGTTTTGGATGCGGAGTGTTCTGCACAGCAAGCCTCTTTTTTTGCGATCGATTTAACGAAGCCTTATGTTGCTGTGATTATTAAATTAATTGATTCGACAAAAGCAGATTTACAGGAATTGATTAATTATTTAGCGCAAATACAAAATGAACAGGATCTTCATTTTGCCCTGCTTTCTTTTGAAGCTGTTGTGGTGTTGAGTGCCAATCCGCAGCTGAAAAATCGCCAATATTTATCTAAATTATTGCCACCGAATAGCAGTGTTCATCGCTATAAATTTGCGGTAGGCGCAATGCGATCGGATGATGTTGATCTCTCTTTCTCTTATAAAACAGCGGTAAGAACATTAGCTTATGGACAGCGTTTTTTCCCGAAACGGAATGTCTATTTTTTTGAGGAGTATAAATTGCCGGTCTTGCTGGATGAGCTATTACAATCGTGGCAAGTGTCCGAATTGCTTAAACCGCTACAAAAGTTATATCAAAAAGATCATTCTCATCAATTACAAAAAACGTTGCAGCAATATTTTTTTTCAAATTGTGATCCGGCACGCACTGCAACAGAACTCTTTATTCATATCAATACATTGCGTTATCGGCTGAATAGAATTGAGCAAATAACAGGCTTGTCTTTCAATAAGATAGAAGATCTTTTTATTTTATATATCAGTACATTATTGCAACGTTAATTGTATTTTTGTACAAATTAATAAGTCTAAAAACTTATTTTATTGTTAATTTAGACAATGTATTTTTTAAAATAAGGTTAAATAATGCCTAATAGATGCAATATGACAAAGGAGGCTTCTATGACAGGTGTTTCTCTTATTATCACTTTTATCATCGCGATTATGGTTATGATCTGGATGATTGCAAAATTGAAAGTTCATCCGTTTTTAGCCTTGATGAGTGTTTCTTTAGCGTTGGCATTATTGGCAGGTATACCGCTCAATAAAATTCCGTCTATGATAGGAGAGGGCTTTAGCGGCACATTCAAAAGTATCGGTATTGTGATTATCTTTGGTGCAATTATTGGTACTGTCCTCGAAAAAACCGGCGCGGCACTTAAATTAGCCGATATGGTGGTTAAAGTTGTCGGTCAAAAAAGACCGGAATTAGCAATGTTGATTATGGGATGGGTTGTCGGTATTCCTGTTTTCTGTGATAGCGGTTTCGTGGTGTTAAATCCGATCAGAGAGGCAATACAGAAGAAAATTGCTGCCAATCCGGTCGGAACAGCGGTGGCATTGAGCGGTGGTCTTTATGCGGCACACGTTTTCATTCCGCCAACACCGGGTCCAATTGCGGTAGCCGGAGGCGTTGGGCTTGAACACAATTTATTACTAGTCATTGTGATGGGGATTGTCGTTTCCATACCGGTTTTAGCAGCAAGTTATCTCTTTGCAAAATATATCGGTAAACGTGTTACTGTTAGCAGTGATGGCAAAGATGATGAATTAATCGCGCAAAGCTATGACGAATTGCTTAAACGTTACGGTAAATTACCAAGTGGTGGCTTAAGCTTAGCACCGATTTTTATTCCGATTATTTTAATGGCATTGGGTTCAATTACTAAAATTCTAGGTTTAAGCGGTGATGCCAGCAATTTAATTCTCTTTTTAGGTAATCCGATTCTTGCACTTGCAGTCGGCGTAGTGTTTGCTGTTATTTTGATTTTCCATTCAGGAAAAGCGAGTGAATTTGAACAATTAACCAACGACACATTAAAAATTGTCGGACCGATTTTGTTTATCACAGCAGCTGGCGGTGTATTAGGTAAAGTTATCGTTGAAGCCGGTTTTGTTGAATATATTAAACAGAATGCGGTTACGATCAGTACTGCAGGCATTTTCTTCCCATTTTTAATTTCTGCCATTTTGAAAACTGCACAAGGCAGTTCCACCGTGGCAATGATTACAACCGCAGCGATTATGGGAATGTTTAATGCACAAGACTCTTTAATGAGCACATTGGGGTTAACTTCTGAAATTGCTGCTGCCTTGACCGTAATGGCAATCGCTGCCGGTGCGATGTGTGTTTCCCACGCAAATGACAGTTATTTCTGGGTAGTGACCAACTTTAGTAAAATGATACCGCAACAGGGGTATCGTACACAAACAGCATTGACTTTCATTATGGGAATTGTGGGTATATTAACGGTTTATCTATTATCTCTCATCTTGTTGTAACTAAGGAGCTGATATGAAAATTGTGATTGCCCCCGATTCATTTAAAGAAAGTCTGACCGCATTGCAAGTTGCGCAAGCAATAGAAATCGGGTTTAAAAAAATTTTTCCTGATGCGGAATATATCAAAGTACCGATGGCGGATGGTGGCGAAGGCACCGTGCAATCGTTGATTGATGCTTGGCAAGGGCAATCGATGGTAACGGAAGTGACTGCGCCTTTGGGGAATAAAGTATTGGCGGAGTGGGGATTGTCCGCCGATCGTAAGACTGCCATTATTGAAATGGCAGCCGCTTCCGGATTACATCTTGTGGCAGAAAATGAACGCAATCCGCTAATTACCGGTAGTTATGGCACGGGCGAACTGATCAAAGCCGCATTAAATTTCGGTGTAGAAAAAATTATCCTCGGCATTGGTGGCAGCGCAACGAATGATGCCGGCGTTGGAATGTTGCAGGCATTGGGGACCGCATTTTTAGATGATGAAGGGAAACCGTTAGTAGCAGGCGGAGCCGCATTAAAACGATTATCTAAAATTGATCTGTCTGCTTTGGATCCAAGATTGGCAACAACACAAATTGAAGTGGCTTGTGATGTGGATAATCCGTTATGCGGTGAACGAGGAGCTTCGGCAGTATTCGGGCCACAAAAAGGGGCTACAGCGGCGATGATCAAAGAATTGGATGTCGCCTTATCTTTGTTCTCACAAAAAGTAAAACAGCAATTAAATAAGGATATTGCCAACATTGCCGGCGCAGGAGCTGCCGGTGGAATGGGCGCCGGATTGCAACTGCTACCGAATTGCCGTCTTAAATCAGGCGTTGACATCATTCTTGAAGCAACGCATTTGTCGAAAGAGGTGGCGGATGCAGATTTGGTAATTACCGGTGAAGGCAGGATGGATAGCCAAACTGTGTATGGTAAAACGCCGGTTGGTGTAGCAAAAACGGCAAAACGTTTCCATAAACCGGTGATTGCCATAGTGGGCTGTTTGCGAGCAGATTATGAAGTGGTTTATGATGCCGGTATTGATGCAGTCTTCCCAATTATTCGTAATTTGGCTTCATTGTCGGATACTTTGGCACAAGGACGAGAAAATCTGATTTCCACCGCTCAAAATGTGGCAAGAACATTGAAATTGAAGATTTAAGATTAATATCAAAATATCCCTAATTTGTTCAATTAGGGATATTTTTATTTTTAAGCGTTTAATAAGCGAAAGTTGCGCCGTCAGGATTTCTCGGATCGGATGCACCGAAGAAACCATCTTCTGTAGACTGTATAATCTGTACACGTCCCATTGAGGCTTTGGTGACTACCTTATATCCCTCTTTTTGTAAAAGGTGAATAGTATCAGGACTAATGCCTTCTTCAATTCTTAACTCATCAGGTAGCCATTGATGATGAACACGAGGCACTGAAATTGCTTCAGCAACATTCATTTTATAATCAATGGTATTCACAATACTTTGTAGAACTGTTGTAATAATTCGTGCGCCGCCCGGACTGCCGGTAACGAGAAATGGTTTATTATCTTTCATTACCAATGTTGGTGTCATTGATGATAGCGGTCGTTTTTTCGCTGCAATAGCATTAGCTTCTCCACCGATTAAGCCAAAAGCATTTGGTACACCGGGTTTGGAAGAGAAATCATCCATTTCATTATTTAATAAAATTCCGGTACCTTCTGCAACGATACCACTACCGAAATTAAGGTTGAGTGTGTAAGTTACAGCGACAGCATTTCCTGCTTTATCCATAATAGAGTAGTGTGTGGTTTGATCACTTTCATAGGGTTGTGGTTTACCCGGCTTAATCTCTTTTGATGGTACGATCTGATCAGAAGGAATTTTTTTAACTAACTCATCTGCATATTTTTTAGAAATTAAACCATTTAGAGGAATTTTAACGAAATCCGGATCGCCTAAATATTCGGAACGATCGGCATAAGCCAGTTTCATTGCTTCGGCGTATTTAGTGATAGCTTCGGCACTGTTGGCACCGTATTGTGCTAAAGGATAATGCTCAAGAATATTTAATATCTGGATCAGATGGGCACCGCCG
>Ga0079226_10003040_pt1 | contig 12926 bp, 14 predicted proteins | sample Poulit2014_FD_76345 | JGI IMG/M metagenome (GOLD analysis project Ga0079226, IMG submission 76345) | Agricultural soil microbial communities from Georgia to study Nitrogen management - Poultry litter 2014 | ecosystem: Environmental > Terrestrial > Soil > Agricultural land | place: USA: Georgia... | reverse complement strand
TGTGATATTACAAATGTGTCGAGATCAGCTTTGTACAGGAGACTTCATAAAGAAGGTTAGCCACATTATAAAATAGGTTCTTTCTAATGTGGCCCCTCAATCTGCGAATCGTTTCCGTACCCCCTGCAGGAACATAAAGTATTTCGGATAGGAGGTTCGCATGGAAGAGAGATTAATGTGCGCTTCATCGCCGCAACAAATCAAAACCTTGAATCACTGGTGCACCAAAAAGAATTCAGATCAGACCTATACTACCGTCTTAATGTGCTTCAAGTTAGGATGCCTTCCTTAAAAGAGCGCACTGAGGACATCCCGGAACTAGCAAACTATTTTCTTCATCAATTTGCTGCGCAATACCAAATGCCCGTCCCAGAGCTAAAAGAGGAAGCAATAGATAAACTTTTAATTCATGATTGGCCAGGTAATATCAGGGAGCTGCGAAACCTAATGGAACGAATCATAATACTTTCCGAAAATGGCTATATAAATTGGGAAGAACTATCCAGCCATTTCGAACCACCTTCAACAGCTGTAAGAGAAACAGAAGAAATAGATATGTCATTATCACATGAAAAAAATACTGGAAAAAGAAAAAATCAAACGGTTATTAAGAGAAAATAAAGGTAACAAGTCCTCCTCTGCAAGAGAACTCGGGATATCCCGTGTAACCTTGTATAAAAAAATAAAAGAATATGATATTGAAACATGATAATACTCCCGCTTCAAGAGATCCAGCGCGATACTTTTAAATCTCTATAAAAACGTTGGTTTTAATACAATGCAATGTGTGTGTTAAATATTTTTTGCAAAGAGTGGTAAATTATAATGGCCTGTTGCTGTTTATGTTTAACTCAAATAATCGTATATAACGTGAATATAAAAGTAACATATTGCTGGCTAGTTATTTTCTCACCATAAAATAACCGCTTAACCCTTGATACGCCCTGATCTAAAGCAAACGAACTATGCTGCTTGTGCATGAAATTACCCATCACCGAGAAACGTTTTCTGTAGAAGTTGAGGAAGATTATCAAACAGCTCATCGTTGTTTGCCTTGTTCAGCAGCGTACCCAGTTTATTTTCTTTGAAAAAGCGAGAAATATAAGAATTAGCCTCGTGTTTTGGTTCAGATTTTAATAGAACCATAAATACATCTCTTTCTAGTTTTAGTTGTGGTGACTAAATTTTATCAATTGGGATGTATTTTTATGCGATTTTTTAATAATTAATTCCGAAAGACCGCAGTCATATCAAGGGTAGTTAATGTTTTTCAGCTACGAAAGTTGAGTTTATTATTTTTTACTGATTACATGGTAGACATAATATGCTAAAGCACTTATGATTAAGCCATTTACAGCAGGGATTGATAATGGGATAAATAATGCTGCTAACCCTCCAATAAGCCATGATCCAACTCCTGGCCAATATATTCCTTCTTTTTGATTGAGCTTTCTTTTTGATACGAAATAATACTCACTCAATATAACTCCGGCAGCTGGTGATACAAAGGCAGCTAATGTATCTAAAAATTCAATGAAGTAATTCATAATCCCTACTAAGGAAAGAATAGTTCCAATTACAGCTGCAATCAGTGTCCACCAAAACCTGCTCCAACCAAATACATTCTTTAAAGCGAGTCCTGCACTGTATGAAGAAGTTATATTTGTTGACCACTGCATAATAATCACTAACGCTAATGAAATCAGAGGTAACCCTAATACTTCCATCACTTCTGCAATATTCCAAGGTTCATCAATATTCCCTAAAGAAGATGCAGATATCCCCATCATTGCGGCAATTATCGTCAAGATTAGCAATGGTGGAAAAATCCCTCCCATACCTGCATAAGCGACGTGAGAAACTTTATTTTTCGTCCACCGTGTATAGTCAGATACAAAACTTGCACCAACAACCATACTACCTATCATAATATTCGCACCCCAGAGAATTGATTCAGTTATTGCAGGCTCAAAACTCCAGAGACCATCAAAGCCAGTAATACTGATAGCTTTATTAAAACCATAGACAGTTATAATTAAAATGGCTGGTACTGCTAAGTAATCTAACCAAGCCATACCAACTATTCCAAACATGGCTGGTAAGCAGAAAGTAATCCCTAATCCAATCATTAACCAAGGTCGAAGAGCATCACTTCCACCAAGCACTTGGGTTAGAGCGTCTGACGCAATCGACACTTGCACCCCATACCATCCAACGTTTGGAATAATGGATATAACAAAAGCAGTAGCAATGTTTGATCCTTGAGAACCAAAAGCAGACTCACCAATCGTATACGTATTTAATCCTTCTCTTGCACCTATATACCCAACAGGTACAAAAAACAGAAATACGAGTAACGTCGTTGCCACTAAAATTGCTATAATTGAATGCGACAAAGATAAACCTGATATCAAAGCACCACCATTAGCAAATGATGACAAAGCTGCGGTCATACCAAAGTATATAGCTGCAACAGCAATCCAATGTTTTTTCCTGGACTCTGGAATAGGTTTCCTTGCATATTTTTCTTCTTCTGAACTTTTCTCATTTGATTCCATGTACATACACCCAACTTTCGAATAATTTGAATTTTTGAGTTATTCAAGAATCATATGATATAAAGTCTCTACATCATATGATTCAACTTGAACATTCTTCAGAATTGAGTGAATTTCATAATTCTCATCCCTTGTCTCCCAAGGGATCTAAAACATAAAAAAGGAAGTACCTCCCCAAATCTTGTATAATGGTGGTTAACGAGACCTAACCAAAAGATTGGAGGAATACTTCCTATGACCATTATACGACAACCGAGCCTTTTTAGCATCAAGGAACTTTATGAAATGGAACCTACCCAAAAGTATGAGGCGATTATTTCGGCGATAAATCTGGACGCCATTCACTATGAAATTTGTAAAAAATCCCGTCTTGGTGCGCCTACAGCGTTGAACTATGCGGCGATGATCATCTCCATTTTTGTTCGCTATGTCGAGCGCATTCCAACGATTAAAGATCTTATTAACCGTCTGCAGGACGACATTGCATTCAAATTGAACTGTGGATTTCTTGTTTCGGATGACATTCCTTCGGAAGCATCCTATTCCCGCCTTCTTGGGAAACTAAGTGGTTCCAGTGTTTTAGAAGAATGCCAGGAACAAGTTGTGCTTCAAGCAATCGCGGAAGGCTTTATCATCGATGACACCATAGCCATTGATGCGACGCATTTTGAGGCCCGGGATCAAGCACCACCAAAAGAAGATAAACCCAAAGCCGAACCTAAAAAGCGCGGTCGTAAATCCAAAGAAGAACGCGAACAATGGCTACAGGAACAAGCTGAAAAGGAAGCAAACCTTCCTCTTTTCGAAAAGAAAATCACAGCACAGTTAGACACTTCCCTAGAGGAACTGCGCACTGAAGTTCCTCAAGGCCCAAAATGGGGCGTGAAAAAGAACTCAGAAGGGAAAAATGTCTTTTGGTTTGGCTACAAAGGACACTTAGCTGTTGGCACGTCCAGCCAATACATTTTACAGTCCCTGTTCTCGTCAGGTAATCTGAACGATGGAAAGGTCGCCATTTCATTATTAAAAGGGATTAGCGAACGTTTACCCTTACCGAATGTGCGCTACGAAACCTTGGATGCCGGTTATGATTACGAACCGATCTATACACAAATATATCGAATGGGGCATCAATCGGTTATTGCCTATAATAAGCGCAATGAACCGGAGCCCATTGGTTTTGATAAACACTTTGCCCCGACTTGTTTCCGGGAGCATTCTTATCGCTATGATGCTAAACATGAAACGCTGAAATATACGCGCCCAAAGGAATGCAAAGATTGTCCGTTAGCCAATGAAGGAATCTGCCAAAAAGTCTTTAAGATGAAAATCACCAAAGATCTTAGACGATACACAGCACCAGCACGAGGCTCCAAGGCTTGGGAAACCATTTATAAACGTCGCTCAGCTGTAGAACGCGTCAATGCCTACTTAAAAGGATTCTTTCAGCTCAACAATGTTCGTTATCGTACTGGAAAGCGCGCCAAAATTCATTTTGATATGGTAGCTCTTATCTACAATGCATCCAAACTGGCTGCAGACCGTATGAATGCACAACTCATTCAACAACAAGCTGCATGATTTCTGTTTTTAAAAATACAATTTTAAAATTCTGCAGGTCTTTGTATTTTTAAAAAGAGCAATTATGAAATTGACTCAATTACCTAATTATTTATTTAATTTCTCGCAAGGTTGAAAATCTTTATCGATGCCGAAAGCTCTCGGCCCACAAACATCTATTCCTTTATTTGTTCGTAGCTTCTCATCAGCCGGAACCAATAAAACATATCCTCGATACCCGTATTTAATGATATCGGTTCGAATAGCTTCACCCGTTTCAGGATCAACAATCATAATTAAGTCTGGTGGCAAAGAGAGTGTCTTCCCATCAACAGATAACTCTAACCATTCGTTTTGAAAGAGGATTTTTGCAGTTGATCCTTTATAATCGTCTATACCTTCCATAGTAACCAGCCCTGAAGAAAATCCTTGTGTCATTTCAGAGCCAAAGTCTCTCTCTAAGTCAATCACTTTGCCTTTAAAAGCGAGGATGCCTTCTATATATTCTTTAATTTCATGAATAGGTTCCAAATTTTGAACGCGGTTTTCTCTAACTATTTCACCAATGGTTAAGGCCCTTGTAACTGTGTTGTGAATCGCTGTTCTTTTCATTTCTTCCCCTGTCATCGGATATCCTGCTGTCCAAGATATTCCGCCGTAAGCCATCGCAGAGTTTCTAATGATTCTTTCTGTCACTTCTCCATCTTCTGAGTCAACAAGAGTAACATGATCTTTTTCACTAGCTGCAGCAACAGGGGATGGTTGTACTCCTCCAACGTAAAAGGAAGTCATATGAAGTTCTGGAAAAGCTCTGCCCATACCGTCTGCATCAATGACAGGAATGCCTAAAGCACCTGCAACAGCTAAAGGAATAATTGTGTTAACCCCTCCTGCTTCAGCCGGAATAATAGCTCTTACTTCTTGATCCAAATACTGAGAAATGGTATCTAAACTTTTAAACACTTCTTTTCCGCCTGGGGGCTTCTCTGTCAGAACAATAGGAGCACCTAAACAACCAACAAATGCTACCAATTCGTTATCCGGTACATCTTCAGGATCAATTAACACAATATCGTTATTTTCACTTAAAATATTCTCTGCCCATAAGAATCCAATATCCGGATCCCCTCCACCACCAGTAGCTAAAAGAGTGGAACCTTTTGTGATATCAATTAAATTTTCTGAATCTATAACTTTATAGTTTGAAATGTTCCATTCTTTTAAAATATGATAGACAGACATTTCTTTCCACCCCTTCATGTTAAAATTAAATCCCTTGGTGATGAGGTTAAATACTCATACCCATCTTTAGTCACCAGGATCATATCTTCTACTCTTGCGGCACCGATGTTGTCCACATAAATCCCTGGTTCCATCGTAATCACCATATTCTCTTCTAGCACACTTTCTTCACCTTGATCTAAAATTGGATACTCATGAATATCTACGCCCAGTCCATGACCTGTTAAATGAGGGAAATGTTCTCCATATCCATTTGCTGTAATATGATCCCTAGCGATTGCATCAATATCCTTCGCTACTTGACCTGGTTTAATTGCTTCAATTGCCTTCTGTTGAGCTTTTAAAGCAATATTAAACAAAGATTCTTGTTCTTGATTGACACGTTGTAAAGCAAATGTACGAGTGATATCCGAACAATATCCCTCATAAATGGCTCCCATATCAAACAAAATTAATTCATTTTCTACAAGCTTTTTAGTCGTTGAAACTCGGCGTGGAAGAGATCCATCTGTTCCTGACATAATAAATGGTTCGAATGAATAGTTTTCTGCACCTTGTTTTTCCATTACATATTTTGCATATCCTGATGCCTCTTGCTCTGTCACATTGTTATTATTGAATATATAATCTTTTACTTCGTTCATCGTTATACTAGCAATCTCTGCCGACTTTCGAATAATAGCTATTTCAGCCGGTGTTTTAACTTTTAATTGTTGTTCAACGAGTCCATCCAAAGACTTTTTTTCACCTGTGAAAATAGATTGTACATAGTTAAGATGATTCACAGTGATACCTTTTCTTTCTATTCCAATACTGTTCCAATCTTTGTTTATAAATCCGCGCAAAGGAGCTAAATAATCTGGCGTATCTTCTAAGAAAGATTGTATTTCACTAATCCAGCAATCTCTTTCTGCTCTTTTGACGTCCAATCTTGGGACGAGAAATTTAGTCGTCCCATCACTTTCAATAACCAAAACAGACTCTGTCTCTCCATTTACACGAAAGCCAGTAAAATACCTAATTGTACTCTGGTTAAACAATATAGCTGCATCCATTTCGTTCTTTTCAATTCGATTCGTAAGCTGCGCAACCCTTTCTTGATAATCGATTTCCACTTTATTACACTCCCTCTAGATACTACTAAAGTACATTTTCTATTTCTTCTTCAATATCTGGATTTATGATAAATATTCTTTGTGGAACTCTTGATTCGATACTGGATCCAGATTGACTAGTAAGCCCTATTAGAATAAACTGCTTCACTAAATTCTCTAAATTATTTTTGTATATTTCCTGTTCCTCTTTTGGAAACTTCTCTAAGAGATCTTTGTTCGTTATATAAGGTTCATTAAAGACTTCTTTTAATAATTCTTGATATTTACTGTCTGATTCGATTAATTTTTTGACTGTATCAATCATATTACTCGCCCTTTCTTTTCATAATTTCTTCGACTCGTTCATAATCCTCTTCATAACCAAAGTACTTCGGACCAAAGTTATTTAAACCAGCGTCTGTTCTCATTCGTTCTTGTGCTGGAATTAATAGAATGGATCCACGATATCCATACTTCATAATATCTGTTCGAATCGGTTCGCCTGTTTCATTATCTAAAATGGTAATTAAGTCAGGTGGTAAGCACAGTGTTTCTCCATTGACCTTTAACCGTAACCATTCATTTTGGAAGTCTATTTCTGCTACTTGATCTTTATATTCACCGATTCCTTCCAATTGTACTTTCCCAGATGAAAACCCAGTTGATGCTTCTCCTCCAAAGTCTCGATTAATATCAACAATTTTCCCATTGAAAACTTTATAACTATCTACATCACGGGTTTCTTTTAATTTTTTAATGATTTCTTCAATAGGATTGGCATGATTCTCTCGTGCATCCATAACAGCCTTCCCTATTTCCCAAGCGATACTTTGGGAATTTAGAATCGACTTTTCTTTGATCTCTTTTCCTGTTAACGGATAGGAGGCTTTCCAGGAAATCCCTCCATAAGCCATTGCTGTATTTCTAGCGATGGTCTCTGCCCGAATATCATCTTCTTTTGTATCGATAATTGTCATATTTCCACGGTCATCGACAGAAACAGCTGGGGATGCATGACTACCGTTAGCTACCCATGATGTTTGATGAAGTTCAGGAAATGCCCGATTCATCCCATCTGCATCAATGACAGGTATATCTAATTCAGCAGCGATTGCATAAGCCACAGTTGAATTCACTCCACCCGCTTCAAAAGGAATAACTACTTCTAAATTTTTATCTAAATATCTTGAAAGCTCATTAAACGCTTTTTCAAGCACATTTTCACTCGGTGGTTTTTCTGTCAACACAATTGGTGCTCCTAACGTACCTACAGTAGCTCCCATCACGTCATCCGGGATGTCACTGGGATCAACAAGGACAACATCTTTTCCTTTTTCTAATGTATCTAATGTCCATAGCAGACCAATTTCAGGATCTCCTCCCCCACCGGTAGCTAATATCGATGCTCCTAAAGTGATTTCTTCAATTGCTTGTTTATCAATTACGGTATAATTTTTAATACCCCAATTTTCTAACGTTTTATAAACGCTCATAGATTAACCTCCTCATATTGTTCATCTCATGCTTATTTAAAAATTTCGCCTTTTACACGTACTCTAATTTTTTGTCTTTTCCCTGGCATATACGCAAAAGGAATTTCCTCAATGTCCATAATCGTTGCTGTTTCTAAAAGGCCTCCAGCAGTTACTAAATTGTTTTTCGCACTATCAACGACCTTATCAATCGCTTCTCTACGGTCTTCTACTTCTAAATCGACAACACCCTCTGCGTGAGCACTAATTTCAGCAATAGTCGCTCCGACAGCACCACATACTTCAAAATGGTCAGGGTTGATTACTTTAGAAGTACCAGCTATATCTTTTTCAGGCATGGTTGTTGCTCCACCACCTACAATTATAGCTGGTATTTCTTCAGGAGTTGTTTTCATTTGGTCAATCGTAACTTCTAATAGTTCTTTAATTTTTTCTGTTGATTCAGTAACTAATTTCTCTGAAATTTGTTCAATCTTATCTGGATGCGTCACAAAGTTTGTTTCAAAGATATCTAAGTTTTCACCAATGTCATCTCTGGCAACCGCGATGTCATGCACTGTTAACATAGGGCCTCCAAAAGAACGGCCTAAATTCACTAAGTTATAACCTGTACTTTCTGGTCCAATACCGAGAACTTCAGTGCCTCTATTTTAAATAATGGTACCTCCACCAAGTGCAATAGATAATAAATCAGGACAACGAATATTGGTTTTTACACCACCAATTGAAACGGTAATAGCGGATTCTCTTGGGAAACCTTCTACAATATATCCTACGTCTGTCGATGTTCCACCAACGTCAGCTACTACACCATCTTCAACTCCTGACAAGTGAACCGCACCTCGAACACTTGCTGCTGGTCCTGAAGCCACTGTAAATATTGGATAATCAATTGCATAATCAGCGGACATGACACTACCATCGTTCTGAACAACAAATAACGGTGCGTCAACACCTCTGTTTTTAGCTGCTTGTTGTAATGCATTAATAGAACGTTGCATAACTGAAATAACAGAAGCATTTAATATCGTGGAATTTTCTCGCTCTAACAATGATATAGTCGATATGTTTTGAGAGAGTGTGATTAAAATATCGTCTCCTAATACTTCTTTAATAATTTCAGCTGCTCGGTTCTCGTGCTCTGGGATCATTGGAGAAAATACACCTGTAACTGCAACGGAATCTACTTTTCCTTTTACTTTTTCACATGCTTCTCTGATAGAGGATTCATCTTCTAAAGGAACAATATCTCTTCCGTCATATTCTGAACCACCTTCGAAGATAAATGTGTTTTCTTCTCCACCAATTGCTTCTTTCAAATCTTCAGGCCAACCTGTTAACGGTGGTATAGCAGTTGTTGCTGGAGCACCAATTCGAAACACACCCACTTTGTTCAAGTTTTGTCTTTCAATAATTGCGTTTGTTGTATGTGTTGTTCCGAAAGAAACCATCCCTATTTTTCCAGCTTCAACTTCACTCTTTTCTAACAAATCATCCATTGCATTAATTATTCCAGTTGTTACATCTTCCGTTGTAAGCGTCTTAGCCTTTGACAATATATCATTGCCTCTGACGATTACTCCGTCCGTAAATGTACCTCCTACGTCAAAGCCGATTCTTACGTCTTTATTCATGTAAAATCTCCCTTTCTCCGTGTTATCGTTTAGTCATCACTCTTCATGGAGCATTGTTTATAGTATAAAATAACCTGTAAGCGCTTTATATATCACCCACTAACAAATTAATCTGATATGTTTGTAAATGCATAACAAATAGAATTATTAAATTATTCATGCTATGCTTGAAATCACTGTTACCAATTACCTTCAGAGAACAAAAAAATCCTTAGATATTTCGATCATTAAAATCAAAACATCTAAGGATTTTTAATTTTTCATGAATTTTCTATATAAGTTTCATTAATTTTAGTGCCATTTGAATAGAAAATCTATGTTCAGAATTTTCTAATATATTTTCTTTATTGTAAATTTCCTCTATTTGTTTCATTCGATATCGTATGGTATTTGGATGAACAAATAAATCACTCGCTGTGTCTTTATAATTCAAATTATGATCGATAAATGAATTCAGAGTGATTAACAGCTCATTTTTTCTATCCTGTTCTAGATTCAATAAAGGTTGCAACACTTCTTTATAATACCTTTCCAGGTAATACGTGCGATTTAAATCAGTGAATAATTGTAATAAACCTAGTTCATTGAATGTAGTGACTCGCTTGTTATTTTCCTTCCCAATATTTATCGCATACATAGCTTCCTTATATAAGGAATGAAGATCAATCGAAGCAAAACTACTCACTCCAATATGGACGTCCACAAAAGAAAAAAACTGCTCCATGATTTTTTCGATTTGTTTTGTTATATCAACTATATGTTTTTGGCTTTTCTCATCTATTAGGAAAACTAATGTATTCTCAAACCATACAGAAGAATTACCAACAACTAAATACCTATCCACGTTCCTTTTGATTCGTGATTTAAGGTTTTTTATATAATAGACATCTTCCTGGTTCTCTCTCTTCCTATCCATCGATACATCCATGACAAATAAGTCTACTTTATCCTCGATGCTTATTCCTAGCTTCTGAAACTGATCATTGGCTCGATTAGGATTATAATCAACTAATAAATCTCGACTTGCGCTATTCATCAAATCAAAGTCTAGCTCTTGTGTGCTTCTTTTTTCCATCTGAAGTGCAACAACGATGTCTTTCAGAACTTTATCAATTAACAAGCTATCCGGTCTTCCTAAAACAAACATGAATGATTGCAAATAGTAGTCTTTGTTAACTGGAACTAACATCATATGTAGTGATTCATCTTCACTTGTTGTCACAGTAATATGTAAGACATATCCGTTAATAAGTAACGTATTAATATCTGGTTTATTAATAAACTTTTGGAATGATGCATGTGTTAGTAATTCAGCCAAGTGACTTTTTTCTAATCCATCTGAGTAAGCTAGTGGTGCTAAAGTGATATCAGTTAGCATCATCTCTCTTTCCGTTTCTTGCCCTATAGCTTGGATCAAGTGACTCAAATCTGAATTGTCAGAAATATAATGGAATAGTTCTTGATTAATACGGCTATAGGCCCCTATATGCTGACTTTGTGTTTCCAGCTCTATTTTAAAAACTTCATCAATGACTTCAGAATATGTCGTCGTATGATTTAATAATAAAATCGGAAAATTTATTTCTTGAGCATATGCAATCGTTTCACTAAAAATCTTTTGATCCGTTTCTGTATCTTGACCGGGATGAAATGCTACACATGCTGCTCCACCTTGGGCAAGTTTATATACAAGAGACTTTTGGAGTTGTAATGTTGGGAAATTTTGTATCGTAGTTAGTGCCAATTCATTTCCTAATAACCACGCACTAAAATCTCTAAGTTCTATGACGGAAACTCTTTTAATCGGTACCTCATATTGATCGGGCATATGTCCAATGGAAAACAACCAATCTTTTTGCAGTAGATCTTTTACTCTGATTCCTCGTTCTAAAATATTTTTATCTGTATCTTTTTTTGAGTCCTCACTAACAACTTCATAGTTTATTCTCACAGATTTACCTCCCACACATAAGAATAGCTTTTTGTCGTCACTCCTGTCTTTATATTTCCTTTCTTAATTCATTATACCAGTGTTTGTGTTTTTTGATATTGAAGAAAGTGAATTAACTTGCGTAATTTTTGGGGCATTTATGCCACTTTACTTACTAATTGTAATAATACTTGAATCAGTCTATTTAATGGCATTGTTTGATGCTACCGTAAAAATATGGTAAATTTTTACTACTAAGAAGCGTTCAATCAAGCATGAAGTTTTTGAAAAATTTGATAGCTTACAAATAAGGAGATGAGTCTATTGAACGGAAAGGTTATTAAACACTCTGCATTAAAGTCATCATACTGGCGCGTTGGAGTGAAAACAACTGTTTGGGCAGCAGACACAAATGGTGCAAAGGATTTGATGACGTGGGAACAAACTTGCGACAAGGGGTATGGTGCTCCTATACATTGGCATCCAGTTGAAGAACATCTGACCTTTTATAGTGGTCAGGCAGAAGTTTATTTAGATTGTGATACCTACAGAATTGATGAGCCTACTACAGTTGTTATCCCACCACGCATCAAGCATGGATTTAAAAACATAAGTTCAAATCCACTGCATGTAATTATTACTATGGCCGATAGTGTCTTTGAAAGCTTTTATGATCATGAACCTGAGGTTGTGTGGAGAGCTTTCGAGGGAGACGATGGAAGTAGTAAAAGAGCGGTGAAATTAGGAAAGTACTAATTACTGATTACAGCCATCGGAATTTACCACCCTTTCCATCTTTTTTACCACTGTTTGCCAAGGTGTTTACCACACATTGCCAGTGTACTTACCAATGATTGAAAAAGCTCTACTGACCAATGTTAAAAAGCAGAGTTTTTCAGCTTATGAGTTGAATATCACGGCGGATAGGGCGGAACCTTTATTTTATAGGGGCTTGGGGGACGTAGCTTCGTAATGAGCGTTTGCTTTCGGAGCAAGCTAACGCGAATTAGAAGGAAGCAAGCATACGCGCGGTAGTTATCTCGACAGTATATAATAATTAACAGCCATTGGGGCAAATTTTAGTCCAATGGCTGCTTTGATTTATTTAAACTTTTATCACCTAATTGCTCATCAATAATCTCGATTGCCCAACGCACAAGTTCATCATGATCTAAATCCTCTTCCTCAGCCCATATGCAAGGGGGTAATAGTCTGTTTTCAACGTCAATCCGCACCTCATTAGGTAAATATCTATGAAAAAAATATTTAGCTATACGGTTCTCAACTTCTATAGGGGTACGGAAACGATTCGCAGATTGAGGGGCCACATTAGAAAGAACCTATTTTATAATGTGGCTAACCTTCTTTATGAAGTCTCCTGTACAAAGCTGATCTCGACACATTTGTAATATCAC
>Ga0079226_10003039_pt1 | contig 12935 bp, 12 predicted proteins | sample Poulit2014_FD_76345 | JGI IMG/M metagenome (GOLD analysis project Ga0079226, IMG submission 76345) | Agricultural soil microbial communities from Georgia to study Nitrogen management - Poultry litter 2014 | ecosystem: Environmental > Terrestrial > Soil > Agricultural land | place: USA: Georgia... | reverse complement strand
CTCGTTATTTTCATCTTCGTTGGAATCTTCTTCTTCTTTATCGCCTTGTTCGTCATCTTCGTTGGAATCTTGGTCGGAGTCCTCGTTTTCACCCTCGGAATCTTCGTCAGAGCCTTCTTCTTTATCATCGTCATCTTCTACATCTTCGCCTGTTTCGTCGTCTTTACCGTCTTGGTTGTCGTCTGAATCATCTTCGTCTTCTAAACCGTCATCTTCTTCGTTTTCGTCTCCGTCTGTACCTTCATTGGAGTCGTCGTCTTGGTTTTCATCCTTATCTTCTTCTGTATTTTCGTCCTCGTCTTTATTATCGTCCTCTTTATCGGAATCTTGGTTTTTGTCTTCTTCTGTGTCTTTTTCATCTTCTTTACCGGAATCCTTATTGTCTTCTTTATCTGAGTCTTCATTTCCGGTATCCGTTTTTCCTTCGTCTTCTTCTTTGTCCTTATCAGAACTTCCGTCATTTCCTAAATCCCCGTCAGGATTTTCCGGCGTTGGCGTTGGTGCTGGCGTAGGACTTGGTGTTGGTTGTGACGGCTCTTCTACCTGCCCATTGTCTCCGCCTGTACTTGGCGTTGAACCTTCATTCTTGTCCCCGGAAGGAACTTCCGGCGTTGGTGAAGGATCTTCTGCCTCTCCGTCACTTCCCACCGGACTTGGTATAGTATCTTGATCATTTTCATCCGCAGATGACTCTGGTATTGATTGCGATGTCGAGGCAGAACTTTCACTGTTTCCTCTGTGCTCAATATCTTTATCTGTGAAGCTCTCATCTAGTTGTTCAGGTGTTTTTTCTGCTGTATTCTTACCAGATTTTGGTTCCTTTTCATCTATTTCGGTTTTTAAAATATTCCATAATTGAATATTTTGTTCGGCAGTTCCACTAAAGTTTGAAATACCATATTTTTTCGCAAGGGATTTACGATTGGCATAAGAAGAATCTAAATTATGCGATTTCATCCAATCAACAAGACTTGTATCCGTATTTAGCTCTTGACTTTTTGATTCTATTTCCCCTAAATTGCCATTCTTTAATATACTCCATAATTGGACGTTTTGTTTTGCTGTCCCCTTATAGTTTGTAATACCATGCTTTTCAGCAAGGGTTTTACGGTTAACATAGGAAGAATCTAAATTATTTGATTTCATCCAGTCAACAAGACTTGTTTTCATATTAAGTTTTTGTTGGACGGATGACTTCTGTGCTGTTTCACCATCTTTTAAATTATCTAATAGCTGAATATTTTGTTCAGCAGACCCTGTATAATTTAAAATTCCATACTTTTCAGCAAGCTTTTTACGATTATTTAAAGAAGAGTCTAAGTTATTTTCTTTCATCCAATCGACTATACTCGAAACTGTGTTTAACGTTTGTTCTGTCTTTGCCGATACAATATTGCTATTACCCGGAGCAATTGGCGTTGTTGTTAATGCAATAGAAGTACCCAGTGCCAAAACTATTTTTGAACCTTTTCTCAACTTCTTATCCCTTTCCCTTCTGTCCTAACTTAAATAATAGAATGTTAATAGTTCTTATGGACTGACCTACTATTATTCTCACTCATAATTGAGTCCTTTGACTTAATATATAATTATATATTAAGTCAAATTACTTATTATGTAAAGACAGTTTCCAAAAAATGTAATTTACTATATTTAAGGATTTCAACTTTATGAATGATATTTAAAACTACCAATTTTAATTTATATAAAAAATAATGACCTCCAACATCACAGATATGGAAGCCATTTTTTTATTAAAGAAAACTATATTGAATTTACTTGATCCTCTATTATAGCCAGTTAAATTACTCCAACTTTTTCCTCTAGTATAACCGAATCCGTATTTACCTATCAAAAAACCGATCTTCCATAACTCGGAAGACCGGTAACCAGTTACATTTTCTTCTTTTATTGGATCGAATTAAACCGATGTGGCGCCTTGTCCACCGTCGATTCTGTAGTATGAACCACTGATAAAGGAAGCTTGGTCGGAAGATAGGAATACCATTAAGTTTGCAATTTCTTCCGCGGTTGCATAGCGGTTCATTGGAACAGTTGCTTCGAATTGAGCTCTAGCTTCTTCAGCCTGATCTCCCATTGCATTTTTCTCGATTTGTCGCATCATTTCCGTGTTTACCCCGGATGGTGCGACGGCATTGACACGTACACCGTAGTCTGCCATTTCGAGAGCAGCAGATTTATTTAGACCAATCACGGCATGTTTGGATGCGACATAAGCGCTCATGCCTGGAGCCCCAAGTAACCCACCATTCGAAGCTGTGTTCACGACGGCACCGCTTTTTTGTTCTTTCATGATAGCCAGTACATGTTTCAGGCCATAGAAAACACCCATGACGTTTACATCGAATACATTTTTAAAGTTTTCTTCTGTTTGCTCGGTGATATTAGCAAACTCACCGTTAATCCCGGCATTATTAAGAAAAACATCAATTTGACCAAAATGATCTTTTGTTTTTTGGACAAAATCTTTGACTTCATCTTCGGATCCAACGTTTGCGGTGAGCAATAACTTTTCTTTCGCCTCTACAGATTCGGCAGCTTTTTCAAGAGACTCTCGATTTAGGTCAATGAGTGCTAATTTGGCTCCTTCTTTTGCAAATGCTTTCGCAGCCGCAATTCCAATTCCACCTGCTGCACCTGTAATCAAAACAACTTTATTTTCAAATGACATAGGATTCCCTTCCTTTCAATTTATCACATTAAACTCTTAATATTTATAAGATTGTCCGCCATCAATTGGGATCACCGTTGCATTAATGAAATTGGCCTCGTTGGATAGTAAGAATGCAACAAGATAGCCTACTTCTGCCGGCTTACCAAAACGTTTCATTGGATTCGGTTCGACGAATTGCTTACCAACTTCTTCCCAATTGTCCGGATCCATTTGTTTTAAGGACCCTTCGACCATCGGCGTTAAAATCGCACCGGGAGCAATGGCTTTTACGCTTACGCCATACTGACCGTATTCGATGCCCGAGTTTTTCGTTAAGCCGACGACACCGTGTTTACTCGCTGCATAACCGGATTGATTTCCAACCCCACGGATTCCACCGACAGATGCTGTATTGACGATCGAACCAAACCCTTGGTCTTTCATTACTTTTAAAACGTATTTCATTCCATAAAATACCCCGTTCAGGTTAATATTGACAACTTTTTGGAATTCCTCGCTTCCGAAGTCTTCGGTTAAATTTTGCTTTCCTTCAATTCCAGCATTGTTAAAGAAACCATCAATTTTACCAAGTTTTTCAACGGTTTCATTCACATACTGTTCAACAGCTTTTTCATCAGAAACATCAGCCGTCATCAACAAGACTTCTGCATTTGGTGCGACTTCAAGAACCTTACTTTTCGTTTCTTCTAAAGCCTCTTCATTTAAGTCGATGAGCGATAAGTTAGCTCCTTCTTTGGCTACTTGTAACGCGGATGCCCGTCCTAAACCGGAACCTGCTCCTGTAATTAATACAACTTTGTCATCAAAACGATTGCTCATACTAAAAACCTCCTTGGTATTTTAAAATTTCCTATGGGTAGGTTGCCACAACAATAATCCTTTAACCAATTCCCTTTGCTATAATGGGAGAAACGGATTCCGTAGGGGGAACCTTTCCTTTTTCTGTTCAATCTGTTTTTATCGCGATCAAGATGGAGTGACTTTCTGTACACTGACTTCCTTGTTTCTTAAATAACTTCACATTTTCTCAATAACTCTAACCAAACTTGTGAAAAAGTGGCATTCTTAAAATTTAATTCAGTTCATCACAATATTGTGAATTACTGGATCAAATGGTTTCATATTCAAATTTCTTTGCTATAATTATATTATAATAATTATTTCTTTAAATAACAATCACTAAAAAGTAGCTTATCGTCTATCAGATAGACAGATTCGGATCATTTGTCTATTTAAAGGAGGTTTTTCTTTCGTTATGAAACAATCTACACCGTCACAACAACAAAATCGGACGAAAAGACATCTGCAATTTGCCTTGATTGAACGAATTAAGGAGAAGGGGTATCATGCTGTTACCGTAAAAGATATCGTAGAACGAGCGGATTACAATCGAAGTACATTTTACATTCATTATCAGGATAAAATTGAAATAGCGAAAGAGTTGCTCGACTCCATGCTAAAAGGACTTGAGCTCTCTGTCGCCATCCCTTATGTACCAGGTAGAAAAATTTTAACAAAACGGATGAACGCTTCGTATTTTCACATCGTGTCGTACATCTATGAAAACCGAAATTTCTTTGAATTGCTTAAAGTAGAGGATTCATTGCCCGGGTTGCACACCGGCTTTGGGGAAACCATCTTGACCATTTATCAAAAACATTTTAATTTCGAGACCCTTAACCAAACCCCGGTCAATATGGACTATTTCAAGCGTTACACAGCCTATGGGTTTAGTGGGCTCCTGAAAAATTGGATTGTTCATGGTTTTCAGGTAAGCCAAGAAGAGTTTATCCAGGAAGTGATCGACCTCGCAAATACACATATTCAATCGGTGAAGTATGTAGGGGACCGGGTTGATGCGGGTAGCGGAGATTAACATCCGGCGTGTTCTGTTAGATGATACAGAAAAAAACATGGGCGTACTCACGCATCGTTTGTATGTTTTATTCAAACGAGTGCGTGTACGCCTCCATCTTCATTATTTCACGTACTTATCTTCAATGACGATATAATTTTTATGATGAATTTTATTCCATTCTGTTTTTTGGTAATGTACATGTTTCAATATCAAGTTGATATGACTTGGATCATATGGGCGATACGCGAAGCCTTCTGTCCATTCTCTCATCTGTTTATGATCCGGATGAGTTTCATCTTCATAAGCTTTCAAAAAATGTTCGTACCCCGGAATGCCGCCTACATTTTCCGGAGGGGCCTGTCCCTCACCATCCAGTAAAGTGGGGTAGCCAAAATAATAGTCATCAACAATTTCATCGAGCGTGACTGTTAATAGCCAATGGTCTCCATAGTCATAGAGATAGGGCAATTCGTTATGTTTTTCAAGATACGCATCGATTTTGAGCGTTTGAGGTTTTCGGACGGGAATCTGTATTCGTTTCATCCGGCGCTGTTCAAATTCTTTAAATTCGTCCGGTATGTTTTCCAAATTCTTTTCGAATATTTTTTTATTTTTAAGATAATTTTTATGTTCCCTATAAGCATGGTCGTCATTGGTTACAACGATATTTTCACTTTGGCTTAAATCAAATTCGTACAAATGCTCTTCTTGAAAATTCGTCGTATGCTGTATAACTTCGTGAAGCCGTTTAAATGTCGCACCGGCCGGCATGATCACTTTTCTCCAAACTGATGGACTTAAGTCTGCGAATTCAATTGTTATAATATAGGATTTCATATCATGTTCACTTCCTTTGCTTCGTGAAAACTGAAGAATTTTACGTTTTATTGTACCATACCATCGTTCGTAAATTAATCTTGGAAGAGAAATTCAATTCGCTTTTGTTGCAACCCGGACCGTAGCACGAGTGCGCACAATTCTCGTATTGCTAACTCGTATACCGGGGTTCTCCCGTTTCTCTACCCCTAACATGTAAAATAACAGGGAATGAATGTTTCACCCCCTGTTTTCTTATTTAGTTAGGAACGGTCTGTCCATCCTGAATTGTATTTTTATTTTGCATCAGCGAACTTCTGCACCGAGCGTATTTTTAAAATGCCCCAGTGCCCATTCATGTCCCTGCTCATTAAAGCTTGCTACTCCGTCTTTATGAATGACAATGTTAAACCCTTTATTGTAGGCATCAACAGCGGTGTGCAACACACAAATATCGGTGCACACGCCGACGATATGTACTTCTTCAATCCCCCGTTCCCGCAACCTGACTTCCAGATCGGTTCCTGCAAATGCACTGTATCGCGTTTTATCGAAGAAATAAACATTCTCACGACTTTTAAACTTTTCATATAAATCGGCCAGTTTACCATAAAAATTTCTTCCTGTTGTTCCGATTATATTGTGAGGTGGAAATAGTTTTGATTCCGGATGATAAGGATTCTCTTCTTCATGAGCGTCAACTGGAAAGGCGACATAATCGCCGGCTTCGATAAACTCTTTTGTCAGCGCAACAATTCTTTCCTCAATATCTTGTCCTGGCTTTCCGCAAGTTAATGCACCGTCTTCTGCTACAAAATCATACGTATAGTCAACATTTAATAATGCACGTTTGCTCATTATAAGCCCTCCATTTTTTATTATTTTATCGGCTCTACACCCAAAGTCAAAACCGCTCGAACGATGGGAACGTTATACAGTTTTAATCCATTCACGAACATAGCGCTTAGTCGGTATACTCAGCCCAAGGTTTTCACGTAATGTGTCCGCTTCATAAGTTTTTCGGAAAAGACCCCGCTCTTGTAAAATAGGCACAACATCTTCGACAAAATCATCTAAAAAACGGGGGATGTTTGCAATGATGATAAAGCCATCGGCCGCTTGTGCCTTAAACCATTCTTCTATTTGGTCAGCTACTTTCTCAGGCGTTCCCATAAAAGTCGGGCGCGGTGTCGCCTCAAGTAAAGCGACTTCTCGAAGGGTGAGGTTTTTTTCTTTTGCGATTCGCTTAATCCGATCTGTATCACTTTGAAAACTATTTTTTCCTAAATCGGCAACATCAGGAAATGGCTCATCCAATGGATATTGTGTAAAATCATGAAATTCAAACAATCTACTCAAAAATGCAAGAGCCTGGCCGATTTCTACTAAATGAACGAATTCCTGATACTTTGCTTCTGCATCTTCTTCTGTTTTGCCTACAATAGGGGAAATGCCTTGGAAGACCTGGATATCGTTAAAATTTCTGCCATAGGTAAAAGCACGATGTTTCAAGTCTCGACAATACGCCTTGGCTTCCTCGATGGACGGCATCATCGCAAATACAGCATGCGCTTGTTTAGCCGCGAGTTCTTTGCCGTCTTCTGAAGAGCCTGCCTGAAAAATCACTGGCTCTCCCTGTCGTGAGCGTGCAATATTTAACGGGCCCTTAACTTGAAAAAACTCTCCAACATGATTCAGCTCATGCATTTTTTCTTTATCAAAAAATATTCCGGAAGCCTTATCACGAATAAAGGCATCTTCCTCCCAGCTATTCCAAAGCCCCTGCACCACATCAATAAACTCAGCCGCTATTCGATAACGGAACGCATGATCAGGATGGTCTTCCACTTTCTGACTAAAATTCAAAGCTGTCTGCTCAAGACCTGAAGTAACAACATTCCAACCAGCTCTCCCTCCACTCAACATATCAAGCGATGCAAACTGACGTGCAGCTGAAAATGGTTCACTATACGTTGTTGACAATGTACCGACAAGCCCAATATGTGATGTGACTGTTGCCAGCGCGGATAAAATCGTTAAAGGCTCAAAACGATTCAAATAATGTGGAGTGGAGTATTCATTAATGTACAAAGCGTCTGCTATAAAAATGAAATCGAATTTCCCTTCTTCCGATTTCTGGGCTTGTTTTATATAAAAATCAAGATTGACACTTGCATCCACTGGCATCTCCGGATGACGCCAGTCTGACATTTTTTCACCGATTCCATGAATCATCGTTCCTAACTTCAATTGTTTGGACATCTCATTTCACCTCTTTTTTGATTAATTTCTTGTGAAAACAATCACATATTTAGCGATAACATACGTCTTCCTCAAGATATACTATCTACATGTATATACAGATAGGTATATAATTGATTATACAAGAAAAAAGATTCACTGCAAGATGTATTTGAAAGCTTTTGCTCACTTCTAAGTAAAAAATCCTTCTCCCCCTCTAAACAGAACATACATTTTGTTGTAAAATAGGATAGGTTGGTTGCATGACTTTGAAGAGGTGAATGGAAATTGAACGGAACAGGACATGCTGCGATTGGTGCAGCAACAGGTTTTATCGCAGCAAATGTATTTCAGGCTACACCCTCTATGACACTTTTTTTCATCGGACTTGGAACAGTTTCCGCATTACTTCCTGATCTTGATATCGATGGGAAATTACGCGGGAGAATCACACTATCGAGTCAAATGATAAAAGCAGTGGCACAGTTGATTGGTGTTCTTATCATCGTCTACAGCCTTTATGAAGGTGCAGATACAAATCAATATATTGGCATTGGAATTGGTTTGGCTATGATTGTTTTAACGTCGTTTATTAAACAGAAGCATATGCTCATGATTACAGGAATTGGAGTGCTTGCTGGAGGCTCTTCCTTGCAAGAATTGTGGCTGATTTTATTTGGAATTTATATTATCCTCGCTTCTTTCGTTGCTCATCGGAGCTATACGCATTCTATTGTGGGGATTGTATTTTTTGGCTTTATTGCTTTCGAACTCGAAAAGTCATTTGGCATGGATGGCGTCTTTTATACATGCCTTTTCGCTTATATCAGTCATCTCGCCGCAGACAGCCGGTTTCTTCCTTTTAACAAACGTGGAGTGAAGCTGTTTTTGCCGATCTCTTCTAGAGAATTTTAAACGATAAAGAAAACGGTTTTTTCAAATTTATATCCGCCGAGTGAAATGGTAGGTTTCTAGGAAAGCCGCAGCAAGGATGAGTAAGCCAGGCATTCCCTATTTTAATGGATCGCATCGTTACGACTTATTCTTCGCTTGCTGTGCATTCCGAATATTTTTCTGAACGGTCCCCCCCGTATAAAGTCTGAAATTGACAACAGCAAAACAAGACCTTTTTCATTCAACGCCATCATTGTTTGAAACACCTCTTACTAAATAACCCCCAATGACTGATCCTTCCTAGGCTAAAGTCACGATACTTATTTATTTGAATATAAAAAGTCTTTCTTATTTTCATGTATTGTGCTAAAATTTGTTTAATCGACAACACCTATTTATAAAAAGGGGGGTAATAATGACTATACTCGATCATTTAGTAAAGATTGCTCCATTGTTTCCTCAACTCGTTTTAGACGACTGTCATTTTACCATTTCAGACACTGAAAAATTTATCATATCTATACCTGGAAACACGCTCGTCATGGCAATAAAAGAGGGGGATCTCCTCCAGGAAGGAGCGATAACCAAAATAGCTCTAGAGAAAAAAGAAAGATTGATTGTCGAAGGAAATAAAGAATTATACGGTGTCGCTCATATCGCTGTATGTACTCCAATCATTGAAAATGGCGAGGCAATTGGCTGTGTATCGATTGGGTATTCCATGGAAAAATCAGACAAGGTGAATGAAATGGCCGAAAAATTAAGTGATATGGTGAATAAAATTTCTGAAAGTTCAAAATCCATTGCAGACTCATCACAAAATCTGGCTAGCAGAAATGAAAATCTGACTACCATTTCAGACTCTGTAAAAGAAAAGATGAATGTGATTTCAGACGTCGTCGAATTTGTATTACATATTACTTCAAGAACAAATCTATTAGGATTAAATGCAGAAATCGAGTCTGTTCATGCTGGAGAATACGGAAGAGGATTTGCTGTCGTTGCAAAAGAGATTAGAAGACTTTCACAGGAATCTCAACAATCATCCAATAAGATAAAAACAGAAATTGATATAATTGAAAACCTAATCTACGATATTATCAAAGAAATAGAAAACTCTGCCGGCTTTACTGAAGAACAAGCTGCAGCAACAGAAGATCTTTCCACGTCAATGGAAGAATTAAATGTTTCAGCCAAAGAACTTTCTGATCTATCTGTAATTGACAAGTCCAATTAAGGATAGCCTATGTGCTTCCGGATAGCGTTAAACCTTTTAAAACCTTCTCCCCCTTGTGTGGGGGAGGATAACCTGTATCCCCTCCCCCAACTCGTTGTTCAATTCCCTCCCTTGCATAAAAATTTACAATAACTTTTTTCAAAAAAACGGGAGGTTTATAAAAATAGTAAACTTACGAAAGAATAAATCCTTCTATAAAACCGAGTCATAGTCTCTCTCAGCTTACTAACTACTACATCGAATAGAATACCCCTGTTCCCTAGAAACAAATTTTCCTATATAATTAAAAGTATTCGATGGATTCACAAATAAGTGATTTCTATTATTCTTTAAAAGGAGTGTTCGGACATGAGCGAGACAAAAATAAACATCCCCCCTCTATCGATGCATGCAATTACTGCAAGACTATTCACTCACGTCGAAAAGTCAGTCGTTGAGCAGTTCGGGACAGAAGGTAAAACGTTGATTCAGCAAGGCGTGAAAAATTTCGGTTATCAAGATGCAGAAGATATTGCAACAGATGCAACAACGAAAAATGAGAATCATATTTTATTTGATTACATTCCGGTCGACCATCAAGCCGAAAACAAATATAACAATCTGACAATCTATGCCTTGATGGCTAAACTGTTTGCTGCAATTGCCAAGGCCGTTGTTGACTCCTATGGAAGCGAAGGAGAAGATGCCATTCGTGAAGGCGTTCGGACGTTTGGAGAAGAACGAGGGCGTGGGATTGCACAACGGGCTCGGGCAAATGGAAAAAAGAATACTATCGATAATTATTTAACAAATTATGATATGGAACGAAGCGACCTTTTTACGTACACAACCGAATATAAACCGGAAGAAATTGAACAAAATTTTACAGTATGTCCTTTTGGTCAACAATGGGCGGACGATCAGATGCATGAATACGGTATTTTATACTGTCAGATGATTGATCCTGCTGTTGCAAATGGATTCAATCCAAACTTTGAAGTCGAGCATGATCAATATATTTTACGAGAAGGCAATTGTCATTTTCGTTTCAAGTTAAAGGAAGATCAACATGATTAATGGAACCCGTTTAAATGAACGAATTGAAAAGCTCGCGACTATTGGAAAAGATGAAAATGGTGGAGTGAGCCGCTTCTCTTACACAGGTACAGAAAAGGAAGCAAACGAACTCGTTCAACAATGGATGGAAGAAGCCGGTTTAACGGTTCAGGAAGATGCCGTTGGGAATATCATCGGAAGCCTTGAAGGTACAGAAGATTTACCTGTCATTGTGCTTGGTTCGCATATTGATACAGTGCCAAACGGCGGAAAATATGACGGAGCTCTCGGCGTTTTAACCGCGATTGAGGTTGCTCATTCTTTAAAAGATCATGGAAAGCGCTTAAAACACCCGATAAAAATTATCTCATTTAAAGATGAGGAAGGAACGCGTTTCGGTTTTGGAATGATTGGAAGCCGGGCGATTGCCGGTACCTTAACGGAAAACGATTTGGAACACGAAGATGATAACGGTGTAACAATCAAGCAAGCGATTCAAAATTTCGGGTTAGAAGAACGGCCTCTGTCCACGGCTGTGTTAGAAAATATAAAGCTTTACCTCGAAGTTCATATTGAACAAGGGAAAATTCTCGAAAGCAATGAGGTTTCTGTCGGAAATGTAACGGGCATTGCCGGACCGCTCTGGCTGCAGTTCACTTTAAAAGGGCTCGCTGAACACGCTGGAACCACACCAATGAACCAACGCCAGGATGCACTTGCTGGGGCAAGTGTGATCATCTCTGAAATTGAAAACATCGCAAAACAAACCGATAGCACGGTTGCTACTGTCGGCAAACTAAGCGTCAAACCGAACGGTGTCAATGTCATTCCCGAAGAAGTGCAATGGACCGTCGATCTTCGTGATATCAATGAAGCAAAAAGGGATGCTGTCGAAAAAAACATCCGGCAATTCGCAAATCGTGAAGCACAAAAACGGAATCTCGACTTAACCATTACAGAACTGCAACGCATCGCTCCCGTACCTTGTGATGAGACGATTCAACAAGTGATTAAAGAAAGTATAGATGAGATAAGTCAAAGAAAGATTATATCTTTACCGAGTGGAGCTGGACATGATGCCATGCAATTTAGAAACGTTGCACCAGTCGGCATGATTTTCGTCAGATCAAAGGATGGAATCAGCCATAATCCAAAAGAATTCTCAAGTGAAAGCGATATTGAAGAAAGCGGCCGTGTCTTATACAGCACCTTGCTGAAAGTCGATCAGCAATGAAAAAAATCAATTTATTTTGCGAATGAACTTTGATTTAAGGATTTCGAAACATTCGTTCCTTTCCAACCAAGTCCCCCCCTTCAAATCCGAAGGGGGCTTATTTTTTTTAATCAGCCGGTCCAGCATGAGTGGGATATCTTTTTCATTCTTCCCAATCATTTTCCTTAAATGGAGGCCTTCCTCTTTCTCTTCAACACAGGTTTTACCTCACTTTTCGCACATTACCATTCATGGTCCAACCAAATTCACATAAAATAAATATACTACGGTAAGGGCATCCTTCTTGATCAATCTGCAGTCAACTTACATACAATACGATGGGAGGTGCCAGGGATGGCCGGACAAAAAAGGCGCAAAAAAAATGTGAATTCATGTACAACGGCCGATTTATTAATTGGACGCAATTTAGAATTCATTGCCGCAGCATTGCTCATTACAGGAAAGCTTCGTATAAATTATATTTCGATTTACCGGGATGAGCCAAGGATCGACACCCTCCTAACCGGGGAATTAATGCAATCAAATTCGAAAAATTCTAATATGAGCCGAATAAGAGAACTACTGAAAGATAATGGCGATATGACAGTGAATGATATGATTGATGCGATTCATCAGCATTTAAGTGAATAAAGGAGGATGGAAAATGATTGAAGGGTTTGATGGGTTAACTTTTAATCGAGGAACCATTTTCGTTGCCTTAATTGTTTTATTTTTATTCGGAACTTTTGTAAAAGGTGATTTTTCTGCCGAAAGTGAACCACAACAAACATTATCTACGTAAGGTAACATAAAGATAGATGCACATGAGAACCCTTATTCGACAGGATGGACAGAAGGATAGAAGAATCAAAATTCATTTATTTTCAACACTTACACTCCAAAGAGACAAAACAAAAAAAGTTTTTTCCGCAATCACAGGCTATTT
>Ga0079226_10003038_pt1 | contig 12936 bp, 15 predicted proteins | sample Poulit2014_FD_76345 | JGI IMG/M metagenome (GOLD analysis project Ga0079226, IMG submission 76345) | Agricultural soil microbial communities from Georgia to study Nitrogen management - Poultry litter 2014 | ecosystem: Environmental > Terrestrial > Soil > Agricultural land | place: USA: Georgia... | reverse complement strand
CCAAAACGATTGATGCCATACTCAAGCATCCATTGATAATCTTGCATTGCAGTTGCCTACCTATGGCTGTTTGCTTTGATTGCAGCTATGGGTTATTTAATCCCAGCGGGGCGACTGAGCCATTAAACGCTGGGCCATCTCATCAAGCAGCTTTTGCTCTTGTTTATCAGCGGCCTTTTGCGCCTCATCGCGGTAACGCTGAACCAGTTTGCGTAAGCCTTCAAGGCGCGCATAGGCTTGTTGCCATTTTTTTTGGCTAACGCTGACATTATTTTCATGCCACGCCAAACTGTTTTCTTGCTGCGCAATGGCCACTTCTAACTGTGATAAAAAACGTTGGTAGTTTAGCAACCACTGGCCACTCACCCCCGTTTGCCCCTGGTCAATCCACTGCTGTTGATAGTCGTTACGGTATTGCTGCAAGTTGTGTAACTGCTGCTGCGCTTGCTGTAAAGCCGTTTGACACTGACCCAGCTTGCCTGCTGCTTCCCGCTCCGCGTCTTGCGCCATATCAATCACCGGCTGCAAACGTTGTGCACGTTTCATCATATCCGGATTAACCTACCGACTCGGGATTAAGGACAGCGATGAGCTGCTGGGTGCTGTTGGCTAGGGTTTCTGTTTCATTGAGCCCTTGGCGCAAATACGCAGACATATAAGGGTAGCGTTCAATGGCGAAGTCGGTATCTTTATCGCCACCGGCCACATAAGCACCCACACTGATCAAATCACGGCTTTGCTGATAACGGGTCCACAGCTGTTTAAAGCGCTGCGCAGCACTTTGATGCTCGGCAGTCACCACTTGCGGCATCACTCGGCTGACTGAGGCACTGATATCGATAGCGGGGTAATGGCCTTCCTGCGCCAGCTCACGGGACAATACAAAGTGTCCATCCAACACCCCCCGTGCGGCGTCAGCAATGGGGTCTTGCTGATCATCCCCTTCGGACAGCACCGTATAGAAAGCGGTGATCGAACCGCCGCCTTCTTCGGCATTTCCGGCACGCTCCACCAATTTAGGCAGTTTGGCGAATACCGAGGGTGGATAACCTTTGGTGGCCGGTGGTTCGCCAATGGCCAAGGCAATTTCCCGCTGCGCTTGGGCATAACGGGTTAAAGAATCCATCAATAATAAAACGTTGTAATTTTTATCACGGAAAAATTCAGCAATGCGCGTGCAATACATGGCCGCTCGTAAGCGCATTAAAGGGGCATCATCAGCAGGTGAAGCCACCACAATGGCCCGCTTAAGGTCCTCTTCGCCTAAAATATCTTCAATAAACTCTTTAACTTCACGGCCCCGTTCACCAATCAAGCCGACGATCACAATATCGGCTTGGGTAAAACGGGTCATCATGCCCAACAGAACACTTTTACCAACCCCGGTACCAGCAAATAAACCAATTCGCTGACCGCACCCTACGGTTAATAGACCATTAATGCTACGGATCCCCACATCTAAAGGCTCGCTGATAGGATGGCGCTGTAAGGGATTGATGACCGGGCCTTCCATTTGCACCCACTCTTGTGCCTCCACCCGCCCTTTACCGTCCAACGGGCGTCCTGCACCATCTAATACGCGGCCCAGCATGGATAAGCCCATGGGCATTCGATCAGTGCCTGACACAGGCACCACTCGCGCCCCTGGCGCAATCCCAGTTAAATTGCCAATGGGCATTAAAAATACTTTTTCACCGGAGAAACCCATCACCTCGGCTTCAACTTGAGCAGCTTGATGGCCATCATTATTGATCACTAAACAGCGACTGCCCACTGATACCTGCAAGCCTTGTGCTTCTAAGGTCAGGCCCACCATGCGAATTAAGCGGCCTTCCACCACGGGACGTTTGGACAATTGTGCGACTTTTTTATAGCTGTTGAGGCGAGTCGAGAAACGCGTGCGTTGCAACTGCATATCAGACTCCCGATTTACTGTGCTGGTGGTGGGTCAGTAACCGACGGCGGCTCAGCTGTATCATCCGCAGTGGTATTACTTTCAGCTGTAAACGCTGGCTCTGCCTCTGCCTCTGCCTCTGCCTCTGCCTCTGCAGGATTAACGCTCGGTTCTGCGCTGTTGTCAGCTGAGTCTACCGTTGAACTCTTTGAGTGCACCGGTGGTTCGCTGGCAGGCGGCTCATTGGCACTGTCATCAGCAGCTGCAACAGGCTCGCTAACCTCTAAAGACACGTCCGAATCTGCTGGCAAGGGTTCATTTTTCAGCTCGCGCTGCTGCTCTAAAATTTGCGCCGCAATTTTTTCAATGCGTGATTCAATAGTGGCATTGATCTGCGTATCTAAGGATTCAAAACGGCAACCACCAGGTAACAGCTCATCGTCCTCAACAATTCTCCAATTGCCTTCATGGCGTTCGCGCAGTGCTTTAATGTGTTCAAAATCCTGTGGATTGACATGCACGCGCACCGCTTCACTGCCCATTGGCAAAAGTTTTAAGCACTCACGTACCACTTGCTTGATTTGGCTGGAGTCAATTTTAAGTTCACGTTGAATCACCTGCTGACTGATCTGTAACACCAAATCCAGCATAGCCTCTTCTAGTGCCTGATCTTGCTGGGCGATGGGCTCAAAAAACTCATGCATGATCTTTTCTAAAACTTGCACTTTACCCTGCAAAACCACTTCGGCTTCTTTGGCAGCTTTAAGTTGGCCGGCATGAAAGCCATCTTTTTCACCGGTACTGAAGCCTTCATTCCACGCATCCTGGCGAATGGCCTCTACTTCATCGAGCGTCAAAGGTTTGACTTCTTCCGCCACCACCTCTTCAACTCGCACCGCCTCTTCGGGCTCTGGAGCTTGTTCAGGCTCAGCCTGCTCAACCTGGAAGCTGCCTTCTTTAATTGGCGTATCAAAGTTGGGCAAGTCCCATAAGCTAAAGGCCTCCCCTTCTTGCGCGCTAATCAACTCGCTTTCGGTTTTCTTATCACGCATGTTTACACCATTTCTTCGCCGCCTTTACCACCGAGCACTATTTCGCCTTCTTCCGCCATACGGCGAGCAATGGTAAGAATTTCTTTCTGCGCTGCTTCAACTTCACTGATTCGCACAGGTCCTTTTGCTTCTAAGTCATCCTGCAAGAGTTCCGAGGCACGCTTGGACATATTCCTAAAAATTTTATCTTTAATAGCGTCATCCGCACCTTTTAACGCCAACACCAACACATCGGAAGACACCTCACGCAGCAGCGACTGAATACCACGGTCATCCACATCAGCTAAGTTATCAAAGACAAACATCAGGTCTTCGATTTTCGCGGACAAATCTTCATCCAGCTCACGGATGGACTCCAATAACGGGCCTTCAATGGAGCTGTCTAAGAAGTTCATGATATCAGCAACCCGCTTAACTCCGCCCATACTGGTGCGCGAAGTGCTTGAGCTGCCTGAAAACTGTTTCTCTAAAATGGTATTGAGCTCATTGAGCGCGGCCGGCTGAATGGTATTGAGGGCTGATACTCTGAGCATCACATCAAGGCGCACTTTTTCATCAAAATGACTGAGCACCTCCCCGGCTTGGTCAGGGTCTAAATAAGCCACCACAATGGCTTGAATTTGCGGGTGCTCGTAGCGAATCACATCGGCTACCGCTCGGGGTTCCATCCACTTTAAGCTGTCTAAACCACTGGTGTTGCCGCCCAGTAAAATACGGTCAATTAAGTTGCCGGCTTTATCTTCACCCAAAGCCTGGGTCAGCATGGTACGAATGTAACTGTCTGCGCCGACGCCCAGCCCAGTTTGATCGCTGACCAGTTCAACAAACTCACCCATCACCTGCTCAACTTGATCACGGTGCACATTGCGCATTTGTGCCATAGCCGAACCCACTTTCTGGACTTCTTTAGGGCCCATATGCTGCAACACTTGAGCTGCATCGGTTTCGCCCAGTGACAATAACAGCACTGCAGCTTTATCAACTTTACTGAGTTTACTGGTCATTTATTCATCACTCATCGGCGTTAATCCATTCTTTAACAACTTGTGCCACCCGACCGGGGTCTTCAGCCACTAAACCTTTAATGGCATTGAGCTGTGCATCATAGCCCTCACTGGGACTGGGTAACAGCAAGTTTTGCGGACCGCCTAGGGTGACCTGATCATCGGCCAAGCCCGGCTCATCCAGCCCATCTATACCTGCACCCGCTAAGCCCTCAGCTGCCAACTCTTTTGACTTAGTGGTGCCCACCACATTACGCAGCAATGGACGCAACACACCAAACACCAAGACTAAAATAAACAGCACACCCAGTACTTGCTTAACAATGTCCCAGAACCACGGCTCGGTGTAAAAAGGTATTTTAACGATTTCTGGGGCTTCGATAGGTGCAAAGGGCGCGTTAATCACACTCACACTGTCGCCACGGCTCATATTGAAACCCACCGCGTCCTGTACTAAACGGGTAAAGCGCGCAATGTCTTGCTCACTCCATGGAATACGCGTCACTTCACCGGTTTCCTGATTGACAATCATTTGATCATCCACCACCACTGCCACCGATAGGCGTTGTAAGCGCCCCTGATCTTGCCGTGTATAGCTGATTGAACGATCCAACTCAAAATTACGGGTGGATTGTTCGCGCTTATCACTTGGATAGGGAGCCAGCATGATTTCCCCAGTATTGGGGTCAACAATTTGTTGGCCATTGGCATCCAATAATGGCTGCCCGGCAGGCACTGGACCATCAGCAACAGCTCCGCCTGCCACTTCGGGTGCGGCTGCCGCACCTGGTGGCTGATTACTTAAGGCACCTGGCACACCTTGCGGCCCGCTGCTGGCCTGCCGTTGCTCTGAAACCGATTGCTCACTGCGCAAGGCCGGCTGATCGGGATTAAAGGTTTCTGAAGTGGACTCAACCGCACTGAAATCAACATCCGCTGAAACTTCTGCTTTATAGCGGCCAACGCCTAAAACTGGTTGTAGAATATTGTGCACCCGCTGGGTGAATAATCCCTCTAAACGGCGTGAGTAATCAAATTGCTTGCCGGCGCGGCTCATTTCCGACAACTCTTGCTGATCAGACAGCAAATTGCCCTTCTGATCCACCACTGTCACTTGGGCTTTATTAAGCTCTGGCACACTGGTGGCCACCAAGTTAATAATCGCCATCACTTGACTGGGTTCCAAAGCACGACCTGGATACAGCTCGACTAATACCGACGCACTGGGCTTACGCTCATCTCTAACAAATACTGAGCTTTTCGGAATGGCTAAATGCACCCGCGCCGCTTTAACATTATTTAAACTGGATACAGTACGACCCAGCTCGCCCTCTAAGCCACGGCGGTAGCGAGTGGTCTCCATAAACTGGCTGGTGCCTAAGCCTTGATCTTTGTCGAGAATTTCAAAACCAATGGTGCTGTCAGTTGGCGCTACCCCTGCAGTGGCTAACTTTAAACGTGCACTGGCCAAGTCGGAGGCTTTCACTAATAAGGCGCCAGAATTGGGTTCAACTCGGTAATGAATACCTGAAGTGCTAAGGGTGTCGATCACTTGACTGGCATCTAAACCCGCTAAACTGCCATACAGTGGACGGTAATCTGGCTCTTGCGACCACAGCACCACTGCAAAGCCAATGGCCACACTGGCTGCCAAGCCGACCAATAAAGCGACCTGGCGTAAAGCTGGCATCTGCGCCAAGTTATCCAAGAAAGCTAATCCAGCAAAGCTCGAACTGGATTTTTCTGGCTGCTCGGTGGTTTGTGGTGTGTTTGCCGTTGCGTCAACCATGATCTATCGCCCCTACACTGGCATCTGCATAATATCTTGATAAGCCTGAACCAGCTTATTACGAACTTGCGTGGCCGCTTGAAATGACACACTGGCTTTTTGTGAAGCAATCATCACGTCGGTTAAATCAACGCCACTTTGCCCCACTTCAAAGGCTTTAGCCAGTTGGTTAGAAGCCTGCTGTGTTTCGTTCACCTTACCCACCGCCTGCCCCAGCATTTCTGCAAAGTTTGGCCCACCGGCGGCCTGTGTTTCCGGCACTGCTGGCTTGGCACGCGCCATGGCATCTGCCTGCATGGCACGCATTTCTAACATTAAACGATTAAACTCGACACCTTGGCTCATCTTTATCTCCTATCGCTTTTTTGACGCTTTGCGATGCTTACTGAGATAAATGCAAGTTCCAAGCCAACTTTAACCGAGCGGATTAAGTACGCATACCCCGACCGGAGATTAACAGGCGGACACAGATGATATAAAGCGCCACTGTGGTCAGCAACATTAAGCCAATGGCCACACTGATATCAATGTCTGAGACACCCAAAATGCCGTACCTAAAGGCGTTCACCATATGCAAAATCGGGTTGGCCATGGACAGGGTTTTCCAAAATGAACCCAGCATGTCGATCGAGTAAAACACCCCACCCAAATAGGTTAAGGGCGTCAACACAAAGGATGGAATAATCGAGATGTCATCGAAGTTGCGGGCAAACACACCGTTTAAAAAACCACCCAACGAAAAGACCGCAGCAGTCAATACAATCACCATGATGGTGACGGCCAAGTTATGAATCTGTAAATCAGTAAAAAATAAAGACAATACAGACACAATGGCTGCCACACCCAGCCCGCGCAAAATCCCGCCCATCACAAAACCAATTAATATGGTGTGTGGCGACACTGGAGAAACCATCAGCTCTTCAATGGAGTGTTGAAACTTGGAACTGAAGAAACTGGACACCACGTTACTGTAAGCATTGGTAATCACCGACATCATGATCAAGCCCGGTACGATGTACTGCATATAGGTGAAACCTTGCATATCGCCGATTTGCTTACCAATCAAATTACCGAAAATCACGAAGTACAACACCATGGTGATCGCTGGTGGCAATAAGGTTTGCGGCCAAATGCGTAAAAAACGACGGGCTTCACGGTAAATAATGGTTTGTAAAGCGACCAAATTTGACTTCAATTCCGCACTCATGGCTGATCGTCTCCCAAATTTTTCTCCACCAAAGACACAAACAACTCCTCAAGCCGGTTACTTTTATTGCGCAAACTTAATACTTCCACCCCTTGCGCTGACAGTTGAGTAAACAGATCAGTGAGTCCACGACGTTTTTCCACCTGCACCTGCAAGGTGCACTCATCAAGCAAATCTGCGGGATAGCCGTCCAGCTCTGGTGCCTCTGTTTGTGTTTGTTTGAGATCAAGAAGAAAGGTTTCTTTTGACAACTGACCGAGCAGCTCGCGCATGCTGGTATCTTCAACAATGGTACCGTGATCAATGATGGCAATATTGCGACACAGCTGCTCTGCCTCTTCCAAGTAGTGAGTGGTCAGAATAATGGTGGTGCCCTGCTCATTCAGATCAGTCAAGTATTGCCACATTGAGCGGCGCAGCTCGATGTCTACACCGGCGGTGGGTTCATCTAAAATCAACAAGCGCGGTTGGTGCATTAATGCCCGAGCAATCATTAAACGACGCTTCATACCACCGGATAACATCCGCGAAGACTCATTGCGCTTATCCCATAAACCCAATTGTTTAAGCAGCTTCTCTGCGCGGGCACGGGCTTGTTTATACTTGATGCCGTAATACCCCGCTTGGGTGGTTAAGATGTTTTGCGCTGTTTCAAACTGGTTAAAGTTAAATTCTTGCGGCACTAAACCAATGCAACGCTTTAATGCCAAGGGGTCAGTATCTAAATCGTGACCAAAAACTTGCACACTGCCACTGGTTTTATTAACCAAAGTAGCCAAAATGCCGATGGTGGTGGACTTACCGGCACCGTTGGGCCCTAGTAAAGCAAAAAAGTCACCTTCGGCGACTTCTAAATTAACGCCCTTGAGCGCTTCAAAGCCATTTGCATAGCTTTTTCTTAAATCTTTTATGGATAACGCCAACGTCATAATATTCGCACACAGATATTCTATTTAAGTATAAAGGTTGGGGCTTATAATCTTTTTACAAGCCTAATGAATTCACTACACGACTAAAGCGCACCCAAGACAAAAAACTGCTGTTGACTCCACACGCCCAGCACTGTTTGGTGATCAACCACAGCTTGCTCAGCATGCTCCACCAGCTGGTAAAAGTCACTGCGCTGCAGCAGCACCGTCAAGTTATTGCCAATGGATAAATACGGTGCAGGCTCTTGTGTTTGCGGGTCAATGTTAACCCATAAAGGGTGCTCAGAACCAAGCAGTACGGTATCGCCGAGGTTAGTGGTCACATAAATATTTTGCTGATCGCCGTGCCCCTGTACTCTGATAGCTGTGGAGACAAAAGGCGCATCATCTACCGCAATACTCAGTTTTTCCACAGGTGTGACCAAGTAATACTGCTCACCTTCACGGCGTAATAAGCGCGAGAACAACTGCACCAAGGCAGGACGGGCAATCAAGCTGCCCTGATAATACCAACCACCATCACGGCTGATGCGCATCTCACTGTCGCCACTGTAGGCTGGATTCCAGCTGGCGTTATACGATAAACGCTCCGCTGTGTGGGCTAAGCGTTGCAGCAGCTCAGCTGTTTCAGGTGCTTGAGTTGTTTGCATGAAAAGCCTTAATTATGGCGTCAATCCTAATAAACGTCGTGCATACTGGCGTAACGGTGGGCGGATTAAATCTTCTGGTTTGTTGTTATAAAAGGTCAAAAAACCACCGCGGTTACGGATGTTTGCCGTATCCACTAAATAACCACTGCCCACTTCCACCAACATTAAATGTATAGCACCGCGATCCACCCCTAAGCGCGCACCAGTATCCCGTGAGTTTTTAAGCTCTTGCCAGTTACCAATGCGATCATTGCCTTGGGCAAAGCGAGTGTACAGCAAGTAATGCGCTCCTGCATGACGTGCTGCCTGCAGAGAATCTTCCAAACCCATGGGTTTGCCAGCATAGTGTAAGCGCGGAAAGTACTCCACAAAGGCATTAAAAGCCTCCTGGGCCACTATATTGGGGTCTGCGGTGGGATGACCTAAAGGCACAAACAAACCTTGGCTAATATAAATACTGGAGTCGGCCTGCAGTCGAAAATTATTAACTCGCTTAATGTCACTGTGATTAAGCAGGCCCACATCGCTGAGGTGATAGCCTGCTTCAGCCGTTAAATCACTGACTTTCATGCAGGAGCTCAGCAGCAAAGTCAGCACAAGAAAGAGTAATTGGCGCATTTCACGTCCACCTTTAACGTCAAAAAATAACCTGTGAGTCGTTCCCTGCAGGATTTGCGCCAAGGATTGCTTGACTACTCAAAGCCCGCGCTGCCATTCCTGCCGTAAAGGCATCGTCTCGGGTTGTTCAATGGCCTGCTGTAGCTGTGCCAGAAAGCGTTGTTTATCCGCGCCCAAGGTTCCTTTGAGAGGCAAGTAATTGGAAGCATGATCACTACGAAACACCGTTTTCTCTAACTGCAACTGACTGATAAAGCGCTGCAACTCGACAAACAGCCCATGCTGCTCCAGCGCAATAAAATCTTTAAAGCGCGACTTAAAACGTGCATCGCCCATTGGGAAGCTGACCACTAGGGTGGAAAGAAACTCCGGCTGAGTGGCATTCATCAATGCCGCTGATTGGTCAGCATGCTGCTCACTTAAAGTGCGTCCACCCAGACCATTTAAAATCATCACCGAACGTTTAATGCCGGCTTCGCCCAGTTTGCTTAAGGCGCTCAGGGTACTGGCATAGGTCTCACCTTTATTGACCCGCTCCAGCACTTGATCATCACCGGACTCGGCGCCCACATAAACCATTTTCAGGCCGGCATCAGCCAACTCTTGCAGCTCACTGACAGATTTATTTTTCAGGTTGCTGGGCAAGCAGTAACTGGTCACCCGGCGCACTGTGGGTAAGTGGTCTGCAATGGCCTGCAAGATATTAAGCAAGCGCCGCGTGGAGAGCGCCATGGCATCACCATCGGCTAAAAACACGCGCTGCACAGGCATGCGTTGCGCGACTTGTTTAATTTCGTCCAACACTTGCTGCTCATCGCGCACGGCAAACTTTTTCTGTGGTGCTGTGTACATCTCGCAAAACGTACACTTATTCCCAGAGCAACCATTAGTGACCGGCAAAATCAGTGATTGTGCTTCACTGGGCGGTCGAAAAACCGGCTCAATATATTCAATCGGCATGGTTAACCTCTACTCTGCAACTTCTGCTTCAAGGGCCGCCACATCATCGCGCTTAACGCGCTTATTGCCCATGCGCACGCCAATATCCATAAGAAACTGAAAAAAACCGTCTTGGTCTTCCAAGACATTGCTCCAGAATGGTGAGTGATACAACGCTACGGCGCCGTGCACCAGCGCCCACGCCGCACAATAGTGGAAATACGGCGGTACATCTTCCAGCTTGCCTTCAGCGATACGGTCTTCAATTAGGCGGGTCAATCGTTCAAAGTTAGAGGCACGGATGGTGTGCAACTGCTCAACCATTTCAGGCTCTTGCTGCCCTCTAAGGATTTTCGCTTCGAGGCGGTCAAAGAGTAAGTAGCGCTGTGGATCGCGCATCCGGAAAGCAAAATAAGCGCGGGATAACGCTTCTTTATCACTGGCCACAGAATCAGAATGAAACAACTCATTGAGCTCACGCTCATAGTCAAGCATTAAACGCAAATAGATTTCTGCTTTGGATTTAAAGTGCTTATAGATGGTGCCTTTGCCAATACCTACCGTATCGGCAATCATCTCTACGGTAACGGAATCCTCACCGTGCTCGAGAAACAACTTTAAGGCCACATCTAAGATTTCTTGTTCGCGACGGCGAAACTCACGAACTTTACGTGATTCTTTCTGCATAATAGAACTGTCCAGTCAATAAACGAGACCCTATTATGTACTTATTCACAAAAAATGCACGTGGACAATTTATTTTCCAATATGACGAGAGCGCTCAAAACAGTCACGCTTAATATTGCACTTAACTCTGCTTCGCCAATCTGGCCAACAGTTTTCCTTCTGTCGCCAATAGCTGCTGCATGGAGTCCCGCGCGAGAATGCGCTCTTTATGGGCGGCCAGATTAGGCCACTTATCGGCATTTAACTGCTCTTGGGCATAGGATAAATTAACCCAGTGGGTGACCACAGCAATATCCGCTAAGCTGAAGCGATTACCGACAAAATAGTCTTGCTCTGCCAGCTGCGCCTCTAAATAGTCATAGTGTTTTTCCAGTCCTGCAAGTGCTTTCTCAATGGCTGCGTCATCACAAGAGCCACCCATGCTTTTAGCTAAAACACGATTAAAAAATACTGTAAAGGTTGCTAATGGCGCTACTTCATAATCGGCATATTTTTCAAGCCAACGGATACGGGCAGTGTCTTCAACTGAATGACCCGCTAGGGAATCGCTTTGTGGGTATTTATCTGCCAAATAAGCACAAATCACTGCTGAGTCACACAGGGTAAACTCACCATCTTTTAAAGCTGGAATGCGGCCTAACGGACTGAGCTCATAAAACCATTGCGGCTGCTGGCCAGGAATAATCATCTCTGTACTATATTCCAGCTGTTTTTCTAATAAACATGCGCTCACTTTGCGAACAAAGGGCGATAAAGCGGCACCGTACAATACTAAAGCCATAGCAGCCTCTCATTAGTCGTAAATTTGTTTTTTCTTCCAATCTTCTTCAGCTTGTGACTCCAATCCTGAAGTCAACTCAGTAATGGCCTCAGCCTTCTTTTCAGCCTGCTCTGCCTCTAAAACACGGGCGTTTTCAAGCTGTGCTGTAAATTGTTCCAAGGCTGTTTTATACAAAGTGCGATCCGCTTGCTTTTTCAAATACTGCACCGCACGCTCATAGGCCAAGCGTGCTTGGGCTGGGCGATTTTGAGTTAAAAATTGTTGGCCCACGGTGGTGAAGTATTCGATGTAGAGTGTCACCAACAGGTGCTTCAAGTGATCGAGCCATTGCTTGCCCACTGCCACAGTGAGTATTTTATCTTCGGTGGCACGCACGATTTGCGCCTGTAAGCCTTCGAGCTGGAAACGCACTTCTTTGGCTTGCTGGTCAGTACTGATTTTTACCGGCAGGTTATCAAGCGGAATCTCAGCACCTTGCTCCAACATCTGCCGCAACTCAGCGGCGCGCTGTTTGAGTTGGCTGTCATTGCGATCAAAAGCTTGCAGCTGCTCTGTATAGTGTAATTCGAGGCGGCTTAACAACTGTTTTAGATCCGCGGTCATAAGTTGGCTGGGCAAGCCCGTGGATAGATTGGCGCAGCGGCGGCAACGATCAGCCAAATCAGCTTTACGGCGCGCCCTTTCCAGTTTGCTGCGCTCTAAACTGTGGTTGATATAACCAATGATCAATAAAGCTAGAATTCCGGCAATAATTAAAATAAATATGGTGGTAGATGACATAAATCACTCCCTTACTGGAGTTAGCTGCGTGATAAGCATTGTTATTAATCTATTGGCAGTTATCACCTTATGTTTTAAACACAGACTCATCACCCAACCCAGCGCAATATTTTACTGCCTCAATGAGTAGCCTAAGCCTTATAGTTAGCTGCGTAATAATTTTAAAACGTCTTCAAGCTCAGCAATCGTTTGACGGATAATTTGCTTCGACTGACTGCTTTCATCACGCACTTCGCCACTGGATAAACGCTGCCGCGCACCGCCAATGGTAAAGCCTTGGTCGTACAGCAAGCTGCGTATTTGACGAATCATCAGTACATCATGGCGCTGATAATAACGCCGATTACCGCGGCGTTTGATATCGGCCAGCTCTGCAAACTCTTGTTCCCAATAGCGCAGCACATGGGGTTTAACTGCGCACAGTTCGCTGGCTTCACCAATGGTGAAATAGCGTTTATTGGGAATGGCGGGCAGCTCATTATTATGACTAGCCTCCAGCATAGCTTTCTACCCGATCACGAAGTTTCTGGCCGGGACGAAAAGTCACTACCCGCCGTGCACTAATGGGAATTTCCTCACCGGTTTTCGGGTTACGTCCCGGCCGCT
>Ga0079226_10003037_pt1 | contig 12942 bp, 10 predicted proteins | sample Poulit2014_FD_76345 | JGI IMG/M metagenome (GOLD analysis project Ga0079226, IMG submission 76345) | Agricultural soil microbial communities from Georgia to study Nitrogen management - Poultry litter 2014 | ecosystem: Environmental > Terrestrial > Soil > Agricultural land | place: USA: Georgia... | reverse complement strand
TAATATAAAATCACCACAGAAAGATAGTTTAGGAAAATAGAATATAACATTGATAAATTTATTTCTCATGGGGGCGGATCGTATTTGAAGGCTCGCCATTCAACTGCGAGCGATACCTGCGTGATCTCGAGGTATTCCCGCGCGACCTAAGGCCTGCGCGACCCATATCTATCACCGTATCTACTAATACGCCCACAAATCAATTCCATCAAAGATCATCGTTCTTTTCAGTTGATTTAAAAAATATGGGACTGAGTGCCTGCCCCCACGTCCCATGGCGGGAAATTTGATCCAAAAGAGTATTTAAATTTAATAGAGAAATATAAAGTGAATGTATTCTGTTGTATACCAATCGAATATCGTTACATGGCTAAATGATCATTTAGAGGATTATAATTTACGTTCATTTCACAGCGCAGTTTCAGCAGGGGAACCATTAAATCGTGAAGTAATTGACCAGTTTAAAAAATACTTTGATATCACTGTTAGAGAAGGCTATGGTCAAACGAAAAACTAATTGCTTCTTGGATTTTTAAAAGGAATGAAGTTGAAACCGGGATCAATGGGCATGCCAACCCCGGAAATAATGTTCAGTTAATTGGTGATGATTGTCAACCAGTTGAAGTAGGTAAAGTTGGTGACATTGCTGTTCCCCGAGATACTCCAGAGTTATTTATGGGTTATTTTAAAGACGAAGAACGGACGAAACAGACGTAGATGAAGTAAGAGGAAATGTCGTCAAAGCCTATATTGTGCTAAAAAATGAAAATGATCGGGCGAATCCAAATCTTGTTAAAGAACTTCAAACTCATACCAAACAATTCACTGCGCCCTATAAATATCGGTTTAGCATTGTATGTCAGTAATAATTGTAATAAAAAACATGTGGGTAGAATGTATACCCACATGTTTTCCTGCTAATTTATTGAACTTCTTTATCATATTCAAGGTAGACGACATGGGTCTGCAAATATTCCTCAAGTCCATGTTTACCATCGGCTCCACCGATTCCGGATTTTTTCGTACCAGCATGGAAACCTTGCATAGCTTCAAAGTTTTCTCTATTAATATACGTTTCACCAAATTTAAGTTTTGAAACGATTTTCATAGCTTTATTAATATTTTGTGTGTAAACTGAAGAGGTTAAACCATATTCACTATCGTTTGCTAGTTCAATTGCTTCATCAATTGTCTTAAAAGTTGCGATTGGAGCTACAGGACCAAAGACTTCCTCTTGCATAACTTCCATATCATTTGTTGTATTACCTAAAACAGTAGGTTCAAAGAAATAACCTTTACCTTCGACCATATTTCCTCCGTACAGTAACTCTGCACCTTCCTCAACAGCTCGATCTACTTTCGCTTTTACTTCTTCTTGAGCAGCTTTTGTAATCAATGGTCCCATATCTATACCTTCTGATTCTAGAGGGTTTCCGTATGTTACCTCTTTCATTGCTTTTACAAATTGACTTGTAAATTTATCTTTGATATCTTCCTGTACGTAAACTCGTTCTGCACAGTTACAGATTTGTCCTGTATTGAGCACTCTTGATTCAACAATGGATTTGACCGCTAAATCAATGTCAGCATCATTTAAAACAATGGCAGGGGCTTTTCCACCTAGTTCTAAATTAACTTTTGTGATGTTTCTACTTGCGGCTTCCATCACCTTATGTCCAGCTGTGACACTTCCTGTCAAGGAAACCATACCAACTTTTGGATTGGATGAAAGCTCATCTCCAATTTCGCCACCACGCCCTGTGACCAAATTGAAAACTCCCTTAGGTAAACCAACTTCATCAACTAACTTTGCAAATTCCGCTGCATTATTCGGTGACTCTCCACTTGGTTTCACAACAATAGTATTTCCCGTTATTAAAGCGGGCGCCATTTTTCTCGCAATAAGAAAGAATGGGAAGTTCCATGGTAATATGCCTGTTGTCACACCAATTGCTTTTTTGAAAACAAATATATTTTCATTGGGGCGATCGCTCTGAACAATTTCGCCTTCATATCTTCTTGCCCACTCTGCCATATAATCAATATAATCAGCGGTAAAATTGACTTCTACATTTGAAAGCTCTTTTGTTTTTCCAATTTCTTCACTGATAATATAAGTTAATTCATCTGCATTTTCTCTTATTTTATCTGCAATTTTATTCAAATATTGCCCGCGCTCTATTGCTGGCAATGCCTCCCAAGCTTCTTGCGCCTCATCAGCAGCATCGATAGCTCGCTTCACATCATCAACGGTTCCTAGTGGTACTTGAGACACGACTTCATCTGTTGATGGATTGATTACATTAAAATAATTTTCACTATCTACAAATTCGCCATTAATATACATCTGATATTTTTTTGTCATTTTTTATCCCCCATTAATTTTAATTCTTAGTACTTAAACTTAACACCCTCCTCTGCATATGCTTACATAACGACCACCACCTTAAGATTTAATAATTAGTTAAACAAGCTTTTCAATATAATAGAAGAAATTGAATTAGTAACAAAGAGTTGTGTCCGTATGACTATCATTAACAACAATCCCCGGCTTGTGTCGTTTCATAACTCAGGGGTTTGGCATGTAGCCAAGCCCACCCGTTTCTTAATGGCTAGGTAAATGCACGCTTGGGAAATTTTAGATACAAAGAAACAAATTATCCTGAATGTAAATATCCTATACTTTTTTACTGGCTTTCTTCTAAATCAAGATAATATGAGTTTGTTTGCTGTACTTCTTTCAACAATTTTCTGTCTTCAGCCAGCGACGTGCCAAAATAAGGCACCATTTCTTTTATTTTTGGTTTCCATTGATTGAAATACTCCGGAAAGTTCCTGCGTAAAACATCTAACATAATCGATACAGACGTTGACGCACCTGGAGATTCACCTAACAAGGCTGCCAGGGTATTATCTTCTGATTGAACGATTTCTGTACCAAACTGAATATACCCTCTACCCGAATGATCAGTATCTTTAATAATTTGTATACGTTTCCCCGCGATCAGTAAATCCCAATCCTCATCCTTAGCATCAGGGACAAACCGTCGCAACTCTTTCATCCGGTCCTTTTTATTCATTAATACTTGCTCAATAGAATATTTAATTAATGGCATATTTTTAGCTCCTGCAGCCAACAGGGTCAACATGTTATTTGGTTTAATAGATTTTGCAAAGTCTAAATTAGAACCACTTTTTAAAAACTTGGGTCCAATCGCCGCAAACGGACCAAATAATAAACTACTATCATTGCCAAAGTACCTTCTATCCAAGTGTGGAACAGTCATAGGTGGCTTTCCAGGAGGTTCTTTCCCATATACTTTCGCATCATGTTGCTCAACCACTTCCGGATTATTACTAACCAAAAATGCACCACTGATTGGGAAACCGCCAATATGTTTACTCTCAGGGATGTTCGTTTTTTGTAATAATGGGATAGCATGGCCACCAGCACCAATGAAAACAAAGTCTGCTACATGATGTTCTAGCGTATTATCTTTGAAATTACGAACTTGTACCTCCCACCTGCCATCTGCTTGGCGATTAATGTCTGTGACAGTATGTTGATAATGAACTTCTGCGTTGTCATGTTGTGCTAGATTTTTTGTTAGCTTACGTGTCAGCTCACCGAAATTGACATCGGTACCTGAGTTCACTTTTGTTCCGGCAATCGGGGTGTTTGACGTGCGTCCCTCCATCATTAGAGGAATCCATTGCCTTAACGTTTCGGGATCCTCGGTAAATTCCATATCTGTAAACATGGGCAAGCCGGATAGTGCTTCGAATCGTTTACGTAAAAAATTCACATTGTCTTGCCCTTGCACAAAACTTATATGGGGTAAGGGACGAATGAATTCTTGTGGTGATTTGATTTCTTGTTCTTTAACAAGATAAGACCAGAATTGTTTGGACACTTCAAACTGTTCGTTGATTCGGGCTGCTTGGCTTGTATCTACTGAACCATCTTCATTTTCAACCGTATAATTTAATTCACATAAGGCTGCATGTCCCGTCCCAGCATTATTCCACTCGTTTGAGCTTTCTTCACCTGCTCTGTCTAACTTTTCAAAGAGTTTAATATGCCAATTGGGTTCTAGTTTTTTTAAGAATGTTCCTAGAGTAGCACTCATAATCCCAGCGCCTATTAGAATAATTTCTTTCTTTTGATGATTGCTCATTGACTTGCTCCCCCCTATATATTTATATCGACTTTAACATATGAAATAATTTCGTCTACGCTTCATCTCTAATTATCCCTGAAGGAAGCCCTCCTAGTTCTTCCACTTTCACGTATAAATTACATCTAACAGCGCATCAACAACACAAATTAATATTCAAAATAAATATACATATTTTGTAAGAAACCGAACACTGTTTAACATTTCTGACTTCGAATTTAAATTATACAATTTCTGCTTTTTGAACCTGAATAACATCTAATCCTTTATCTTTTAATCTTTGCAAAGTTAATTTATCTGTCTTGTCGTCTGTCACAATTCTATTGACAACGTCTAAGTCACCAATTTTAGAGAATGCTAAAGACCCAAATTTACTGTGATCAACCATAACGTAAATGGTATTCGCACTTCCCAACATTCTTTTCTTCACCCGTGCTTGCTGCTCATCAGATTCACTTAATCCTCGCTCAAGATGCAACCCTTTGCAGGATATAAAAGCTTTATCAAAATGGTAGCTCTCAAATGATTCTTCGGCCAATGGACCAACATGTGAAAGAGATTTCGATATTAATGTTCCCCCTGTAGAAATAACATTAATTTGTTTCTTTCCGCTCAATTCCATCGCAACTTTGATAGAATTTGTCATAACAATTAAAGGTATATCAGGTATTGTTTTTGCCATATACCATGCAGTCGTACTGGCATCCAGTATAATTTTGTCACCTTCTTGGACATATTTAATCGACTCAAAGGCAATTTGCTGTTTTTCTTCTACATTCATTATTTCTCTTTCTGAATAAGGGACCTCTAATGATTGATTAGGATGAAGGCTCACTGCACCGCCATGACTTCGTGCCAATTTTTTTTCCCTCTCTAGTTTTTCTAAATCCCTGCGTATTGTTTCTTCGGTTACCGAGAACATCCTACTCAACTCTGAAACCCGAATACTTTTTCTTTGATTGACAATCTCCTCAATCTTTTGCTGTCTTTCGGCTACGAGCATATGCTTCCTCTCTTTCCTTAATTTATAATTTGCTTCTTTTGTAATTAAGCATATCACTTTTCTGTTTACTTTTGAATATATGTGTATATAAGGAGTCTCACAGATATTTACAGAATTCATCTCAGCTTTGATTTTTCTAATAATAAGACCTAAAAAGTTCATCTCATATATTAAGTCTGTATTTTCAAATACATCTCATGAGATGAAATTCAAAGCGACTTGAGTTTCTACATAGGTTCTACGTCTCTTTTCATCGTTAGCTTAATTAACACGTTTAAACTCGTAGCTTTGATAAATAACCTTCTAAATACCAAGAAACCAAGACCACTATGATAAAAGACTTTTCTTCACAAATAGTTACTACGCGATTTAATCTGTAATCATAATCTTTTATAAAAATAGAGAGTAAAATTTATAAATAAGTACTTTCTTCCACTTCTTATGTGACCCATTTATATTTTGTTGCACATATTAAGATTATTAATTTTGTTTGTACCTTTTAAAACATTAAGCAAAGGCTTTTACCCCTTTGCTCTATTGCCTAAACAAAGTATTTCTTTGGTGGGTTTACATCAAAAGCCTTTGCTAAATCAATTAATTCTTCATCAGTGATAACCTGTTTAGCGCCGCCTTGATGTGAATTCACTAAATTATATACTTTTGCGGCTTTTTCAACCGTTTCTATTAAACCAAATGCTTCATCAATTGACTTACCAGCCCCAAATATCCCATGATGTGGCCAAACAACTAAACGAAACTCATTCATTTTCTTAGCTGTTGCTTGACCTATTTCAGAAGTACCAGGTACCATCCACGGTAAGATTCCAACCCCCTCAGAGAAAACAACAATGCATTCCGTACACATTTGCCATAATGTTTTTGTAAAACTTATCTCATTCAAATCATGCGTAAAAGTCATAGCGATTAAATTTGTAGCATGAGTATGCATAATCACGCGATGCTCAGGATCTTGTTTCAAACGCTCTATATGGCTCATAAAGTGAGATGGTAATTCACTTGTGGGATCCCCACCTTCGCTTAACCCCCATAAAAGTTCAACGTTTTTTCCATCTTCTGACACGCGTAGAAGTGTAAGACATTCTTCAGGCTTTTCAATTACTTTTCTGAAATACTTTCCAGATCCTGTAACAAGAAAGTACTTTCTCGCTAAATCAGTTACAGGAAAATCCAATTCAATTGTACGTTGCACCGTTTTAATATCGATATACGGTACTACTTCTTCTTCCTTTAAAAGGTAACTGATATTTCCACCATTTAATTCATCCCAGCCTAGCCTCCACATATCGTAAGTTGTATTCATCATATTTTTTACAAATGATGAGTTTAAAATGGCTTGTTGTTTTGTTTCATCAGCTTTGTTCATCGTTCTTCGTCCCTTCTCTATTCCAGTCAATTTCATTGTACGTTTTTGATAAACGCCCCAAACACAATGCCTTTATATACTATCCGCATTTAAGAAATGTACTATATCGTATTACGTAGCCTGTCTAACCTCAATATGGCTTATTTTCTTTTTGAAAGTACTTTTTCTTCATATTTCTTCACTTCATGGAGCCATGCCTCACCAACAGGAACTTCCATTTGTTCACAATAGTAATCCCAAATGGCACCAAATGGATAAGTCTTTAACTCTTCCATTAATGCCAATCTTTCAGTAAAGTTTCCATCTTCTTGTAATTGTTTTAAATATTCATTCGGTGTAAGAAGAGCATATAATAGCGCTTTTATCATGTTACGAGTTCCAAGTGCCCACGCGGCGACACGATTTATACTAGCATCAAAGAAATCAAGTCCAATCCGAACTTTATCAAGTGCACCATTACGCACAATTTCCAAACCAATCTCACGTAACTCATCATCTAAAATAATGACATGATCACTATCCCACCGAACAGGTCTAGAGACATGTAGCGCTATTTCATCACTAAATAAAAGCATTGGGGAAATTTTATTGGAAATAACTTCGGTCGGATGATAATGTCCTGCATCTAATAATAGAAGCTTATCATTTTTCAGCGAATACGCCATATAAAACTCATGTGAACCGACAACATAAGCTTCCGAACCAATTCCAAATAATTTACTTTCCACTGAATCTACATTATATTTTTTATCTATTTCTAAAGAAAAAATTTCATCAAGTGAATCTTTCAAACGTTGCCTTGGTGTTAATCGATCGCTCGGAATATCCTTATAACCATCAGGTATCCATATGTTTGTTAAGGTTGATGAACCCAATTCTTTGCCAAAGTATTCAGCAATCTTTCGGCTTGCGTTAACATGACGAATCCAAAAGTCTCTAATTTCTTTGTCTGGATGTGCCAAAGTCAATCCATCTTCTGATTTGGGGTGAGAAAATAATGTCGGATTAAAGTCTAAACCAAGGCCATGCTCCTTTGCCCAGTTTACCCAGTTTTCAAAATGCTTAGGTTTAATTTCATCACGCTCTACTATCTCTCCATCCGTTTCTGCATAGATAGCATGTAAGTTAATTCGATGCTTTCCTGGAATAAGGGATAATGCTTCTTCTAGGTCACTTCTAAGTTCCTCTGGTGTTGTTGCTTTTCCGGGATAATTTCCTGTCACGTCAATTCCACCGGATAATTCTTGCTTATTTACTTCAAAACCACCAATATCATCACCCTGCCAGCAATGTATAGAGATAGGAACCTGCTTTAATTGCTCAAACACTTCATCTACATTGATTCCCCACTTTTCATAATGTCTTTTTGCAATTTCATAGTTTTCTTTTACTGACATATTTATCCCTCCATTTTTAATTAGCTGTGTACGTCATTAAATCAAATGATTCACTGATGATACTTCTTGCCTCTCCAGTATTTTTGATTTTTTTAAGCGCTATTAATTGCGCTGCTATATTACCTATCGCTGTTGCTTCAGATGGACCAGCTACAACTAGTTTCCCTGTTGTATCAGCAATCAACTGATTGAGCATTTCATTTTTGGAACCGCCACCAATAATGTTTATTTTTGAATATTTTTTTCCTTTTATTTCTTCTATTTCAAAAACAGCGGCTTGATAACTATCTGCTAAACTATCAAATACACATTTAGCTATTTCTCCAGGAGATTGAGGTACAGGTTGATTGGTTTCTTTGCAATATAATTGAATTTCTTTAATCATATTTTTTGGTTTCAAGAAACGGTTATCGTTCACATTGACTTTCGAATGGAAATCTTTTATCTCTTCAGCCATTTCTGCGAACATCGCAAATGAATATTTATCATTAAAATGACGTTTGACTTCTTGAATCATCCATAGCCCCATAATGTTTTTTAAAAAGCGGAAACGATAGTCCACTCCACCTTCATTAGTAAAGTTATAATCGAGTGCTTTACTTCCACAAATAGGAGTTTTATTTTCCACGCCTATTAATGACCATGTTCCAGAACTAATATAGATTGTATCCTCAAGCTCCGGTACAGCTAAAACAGCAGATCCAGTATCGTGTGTTGCAGGAAGAATCACTTCCATATCGAAACTTAATTCATTCTTTAATTCAGTTTTTAAATGTCCTAATGATGTTTTTGGGGGTGTAATTTTTTGAAACATTTGTGTGTTTATACCAAGTTCCCGTAATAATTCCATATCCCACTTTTTTGTAAAAGCATTTACTAATTGTGTAGAGGTGGCATTTGTATATTCATTTACTTTTTTACCTGTTAATAGGAAATTTAAATAATCTGGAATCATAAGAAAAGTTTTAGCTTTTTCTAATATTTCAGGTTTGTTTTTCTTCAAATAAAATAATTGGTAAATCGTATTAAATTTTTGAAACTGTATACCTGTTTTCGAATATAAATATTCTTTATTAATGAGCGAAAAAACTTCTTCCATCATTCCGTTTGTTCTCGGATCACGATATGCAACAGCATCTGTTATTAATTCATCATTTTCATCCAACAGAACAAAATCTACCGCCCATGTATCAATACCAATACTATCTGGCTTGTATCCTAATTCTTTTGTACGTTGAATTCCTTTTTTTATTTCCGTAAAAAGCTTATCAATATCCCAGCAAAAGGAGTTGTTTTTTTCTATTAGTTTGTTTTCAAAGCGGTGTATTTCGTTTAGCTTCAATTTACCATCTTCTATAAATCCTGCAGTCACTATGCCGCTTGATGCACCAATGTCAACTGCGAGGCTACATGTTTGCATATAATCACCTTCCTTTAAGTAAACAATTTAATGTTGTTGATTGTTCATTTTCTATTATTTTTTATTTGAAATCGCTGGCAAAAAATAACTATAATCCAATAATAATTTGTTCCTTATAAAAAAGTAAACATAAACAAAAGTAAAACCAATTACAATTATGTTTTTACCTTTTTTATTCCGTTTAATACTTTAAGTAAACAAAATAGACAACATTCAGCTCGCTGCCTATTTTGTTTTACGTTCTCTATTATTTATAGAGCGTCTGAGCTTCCACTTTTAAGATAATCGCCATAGCGTTCTTCTTCAATCTCCTGCAACGTTTTTCCTATTGTTTTAGGTGCCATGGCAATCCCTATAACCATATGGATCACAAGGAAGATAATCATAACAACTCCTGCTACTTTGAATCCCAATGTACCCATAACTGTTGGTAATACAAATGACCATAAAGCAATCCCAGTCCTCACTATAAAGTACATCAACCCCTGAGCCGTTGCCCGATAACGCGTAGAGAATATTTCACTGGTCCAAAGTGCGTAAAATGCTTGAGCACCAATACCAGCAGCTGACCCCCAAAGAACAACGAATGTTATAAGTGTTGGCCATGTCATTGGCATAAATGTTAGAATAATCCAGGCAACCACTCCCATGATCGCACCAATACCAAATAGAGTTCTCCTGCTGATTCTGTCACCAAGTTTCATAAATAGGAAATATGTTGTCAATACAGTGAACATCCATAGAAGTGATTGAAGTAAGTTGGCTTGCATATTATTTAAGCCACCAACATTTTCATAAATATAGGGCATAAAATACCCCATTGCCCCAGCTGTTAAATTCCAAAATAAATAAATCCCAATTAATAAGAATAGCGCTTGCCGATTTGGTTTAAGCGAAAATAATTCTTTTAGCGGGGCCTTTTTTTCAATTCCTTTTAATTTATCTGTTTTATCTTGAGCTTGCTGTTCCTCCCAAATCTTGGATTCTGGTAAACCACGACGGATATAAAGTGCAACCGCTGCTATAATAAGTAAATGTAAAAAAATGAGTCTTGACCCTAGTAACCCAAGTGGAGCAACCAAAACAGCTAAAGCAAATGTCACCATTGGGCCAATTGACCATGCTAATTGAGCCGTACCTACGTGGGCTGCCCGCTTTTCACTTGGCGACTCTTCCGCAATGTATGTCCAGGATACAGGGACACCAGCCCCCACTGCGATTCCGGTAATAATTGTACCGATTAACAACATTGGGAAGTTAACAGATGCTACAATTAAAGCAACACCGATCATATAAACTATTAAATCGTAGCTAAATACAATTCTTCTCCCATACTTGTCTGTAAGAGGACCTCCAATGAGTGCCCCAAGAGCCGCCCCTAAGGCGTTAGCACTTAATGCACTAAGTAACCCTACTCCAATACTGTCAATTCCTAAATACATTTGCCATAAAGTTAAACTACTAGCTGCTGCAATGATAGAACCTGCTTCAATATAATTAGCCATTGAAATAGCAATAGTTGCTTTCCAACCTGTTACATTTTTCGCCGCAAATCTTCTTTTGCTCATTTGTTTATTTCCTCCCTTGATATAAATAGATTATTCCAAATGAAAAACTTCTTTCAGATCAACAGTAACTGGACTTTTATCTGGATTTGTTTCCATAACAGGCTCCATAAATTCCCACCATTTTTGATTAATTTCCGTTTTTGCCATTTCGCTCCACTTCTCTTCATTTTCAATTTCTACATAGCCAAATAATTTATTCGTTTCTTTATCTAAGAAAATTGAATAATTGCTTGCGCCATGCCGATGAAGTTCTTCTATCATTTCCGGCCAAATTTCATTATGCCTTTTTTCATACTCTTCATGCATTTCTGGGTATACTGTCATGACAAAAGCTTTTCTAATCATTTTTTCACCTCTTTTTTTATTTTATAAACTAGGAAATCTCCCTTTTGACAGCGTTTACATTTTTGGTTCACTTTTATAATAATACGTTTTCAACTTATAGTCAAACTAAAACAACATTTTATTTTTATTTACTTTGTTTTATGTTTTATTTATTCTTTTGTTTCTCTTTAATAGATTTGAATATGTTGATTTAAATGCTTTTATACAAAAACACGAAATAGTCTTATTTAAACGTGTGTTAGAACATTTAACTATGTATTAATCTATTCCTATTAAACATTAAAACTTTCAGGGCTGTTTATACTCGATATTAGTAAGAAATTATAAAAGAGCCGTGCTAAGTGTAGCATCGGCTCTTTTATATGTTATATTATGGGATTGGAAACCTTTTAAATTTTGAGTCTATTTTATAATGACTCTTTTTTAAAATACATACAAACTCATCCCCACACTTCCACCAAAGTATCTCTAAAAAGCTGATCAAGCTGAGGTGTAAGGTCTGGCAGGTCAGTGTTAAGGGTTTTTATATATTGTGTAAGCCGTGAAATTTCCTCATTAAGAAAATGATTGATGACGTCGACTTTTGGTTCAAAATCAAGTTCTTCCCCACTTATTTTTCTCTTTAACAAGATTTGAATCTGTTTCTTTAATTCCCCGCCAGGTATTATATCGTCTAATAATTTTGGAAATTCCAGAGGTGGAAACTCATTGTATTTTTCTATCCATCTAGCAGCTAATACGGGTCTAAGGACGTAAAAGTACTTTTTTATTCTTACTTCATTCCCTTGCAAATATTCTCTGAAGTTATTTCTAGCCATATTTAAATAGTGATGTAAGCATGAACTTGGAGCAAAGATATTTTTACTAAGTTCCTTCATCTGGTCAATGGTTGAAAAAGCTTGATAATAAACAATTCTAGAATGTAACCACTCCATCAACGGGGGATTTGATTTTCTAAATAGCCGTAATGCTTTAGTAAGTTCCCATCCTGATATATCTAACAAATCGTTAATAGGTAATTCAATAACATCTCTTTTCTCACCAATGCCCATTTGATCAATAGTTAGGTAATCTTCCTTTCGATGAACATAGATAAAGCGAACATCGTAATCACTATCTTTTGAGGGAAATTCCCATGCCCTACTACCGGATTCAACTGCATAAAGAATCTTTACATTAAAGTCTTCTTCTATTTTTAATAAGGATTTTAAAATAGTTTCTTTCAAAACGACTACCCCAATTCTGTTAATCTATAATAATTAAGCAACTATTACATTCACTCTACAAAACTTTTCGCTGACCCACTTAATTAACCTTTAGAGAGATTCACAACTAATATAAGTTAACTAAAAGCATGAACATAGCGTTGATGTTTTTAAAGTCTCCTAACCTTTTACCATGACGTTCTAAACCGTCTTAAATATCATCATTCTAACAGACTTCCTTCCTTTTTCAACCATATTATTTCAATAATTAATCATTTGCTTTGTGCTCAGTTAGTATATTGTCGTTATTTAATACTTGTAGCATGGTAATTGTATCAAATAGTATACCGGCATAACCAAGAATACTTTCAAATGTCTCTTGATCATAGATATCAAATGGATGTTCATACCCTCTTCTCACAATCAGAACGGCTTCGTCATC
>Ga0079226_10003036_pt1 | contig 12944 bp, 18 predicted proteins | sample Poulit2014_FD_76345 | JGI IMG/M metagenome (GOLD analysis project Ga0079226, IMG submission 76345) | Agricultural soil microbial communities from Georgia to study Nitrogen management - Poultry litter 2014 | ecosystem: Environmental > Terrestrial > Soil > Agricultural land | place: USA: Georgia... | reverse complement strand
GGAATACCTGGAGTTTTATAAATGGCGTAACCGGCAAAAATAAAGGCGATTGGGACCGTAAAGCGCGTGCTTGCGGTTTTTTTGTTTGGTTAATTTTGTAACGTCAGAAACTATTAATATGGTCGAATGGAACGAGTGCAGGGATCAACCCATTCCTCACCCAATCCACAACGTTAAAATTGTATCGGGATGTTGGCGAGTGGGATGTTGTGATCGGAGAGGTGGAGGCCAAAAAGCGGCTGTTTGGCGAAGTGAACGTCTCGTTATTGCGGCCGGAAACAAACTATGATGAGAATAATCGGCTTTCGTCAGGCGTTTTTTGCACTTTCTGATGTGACACTTGAAGAATCAATTGATCAATTTTATCAGGATATGGAATGGCTGATTAATAACGGCCATTATAACGCCAGAGATATTGACCAAAAAAGATTGGACTATATACGTGAAAATGGCATGCAGGTATATGGGGCAGTTGTGACGGGGCCGATCCGTGAAGTCGAAAAGCTGATGGAAGAAGAACAGTTTCACCAATTTGGCTTAGGTGGCATTGAAGTGTGGAGCTGGTATAATCGTTAAGGGGATTTTCGATGAAAAAATATATTTACTGGCTGCTGCCGATCGTCTGGATGGGTGTCATCTTTTATTCGTCGGCACAGCCATATGAAAAACAAGATATGAAGCCGCTTTTGGACCGGACGTTTGATTTGTCATTTTTGACACCATTGGTTGATTGGGTTTCATTTACATATCACCATTCGGAAGTGAGTACGGCAGCGTTGGGAGTTGAAGGCTTTGTTGAGTTTTTTCTTCGCAAAGGTGCGCATGTCGCTGTATTCTTCGTTCTGATGTGCTTATTCTTTGTGGCGTTCCGCAAGACAAGTCGGATGCGTTTTTGGGCAGTGTTGGTTATGTCGTTTTTGTTCACGGTTGCATATGGTGCTATAGATGAATTTCATCAAGGTTTCACGGTAAACCGAACACCTTATGTTGGTGATGTCCTTATCGACGGTACCGGAGCCCTGGCGGCAGCAATTTTATTAGGCTTTTTGCAGTATTACCGGACAAAAAATCGCAGCTGATGACGAACCTATTTAAAAAAATTAGTAAAAACGACGTATTACGACAACATTTCGCCGCAAATTGTGGTATGATTATGGATAGTTTTAAAGAATATGTCAAAAATTTGCCAAATCAAGCTGGCTGGTTGAAGCGTATGAGATCATGTGGAGACGTTCGTGATGCGCCGCAATCGTTTGGCGTTTTTTGACGAATAACTAAAGGCGGTTTTTAAATGGCAGAGCAAGAACGATATAAACGCTTAATGAAAAAATTGATTAGAGAAACAGAGAGTTCAAAGATCCAATCTGCAGAAGAGATGATTCAAAAGTTAGTCAACGAACTATCCAGTGAAAAATCGTATACACCAAATCATTAGTAAAAGGCAGCTGCATTTCGTTGTGGAGATGCAGTTTTTTGTCTTAAAATAGACAGTTTTAGTAAAGATATGCTACGTTAACAATAGAAAATTTAAAGGGATGTTCACAGGACGTGCTAGTGCCGGCACCTGTGATTGCCGTCGCGAACTTAGCCGGCCGGTCCTTGTTATCCTCCCTTTTGAACATGTACTTAAAGGGATGAGTCGATTGAAAAACACAGTTTATATTAAAAATGCTGCCATTTTCACGGAAGAATCTGGCGTCATGAATGGGTCTTTATTAATCGAAGGCACCAAAATCAAAGCGATACATAACGAAGAACAGCCGCCGGAAGATGCCATAGTGATTGATGGACAGGGGTTGAATTTGATTCCGGGATTTATTGACGGCCATATCCATGGGGCAGCCGGTGCTGATGTCATGGATGCCACGGAAAAAGCACTTGATACAATGGCTGATGCGCTTCCTGCTGAAGGGACAACAAGTTTTTTGGCAACGACCATTACACAAGCACCGGAAAACATCAGCAGGGCACTTGAGAATGTGGCAAATTACCAGTCCAAGCAAGGAATGGCCGAAGTAATTGGGGTACATTTGGAAGGACCGTTTATCGAAGCGGGCAAAAAAGGCGCTCAGCCGCTGGAACATATTATGGAACCGAATATTGAACAGTTTAAAAAGTGGCAGCAGCTGTCAGGCCATTCGATCAGGACGATTACCATGGCCCCGGAACACGATGATACCGGGGAATTTATCAAGTATCTGTATGAATCTGGTGTCAATGTGTCGGCAGGGCATACGGATGCAGGTTTTGAGACTATTAAAAAAGCAATCCCGCACGGTTTGCGGCAGTTGACACATCTCTGCAACGCGATGAACGGCATCCACCATCGTGACATTGGTGCGGTTGGTGCGGCATTCCAGCTTGAGGAGCTGCGAGCAGAATTGATTGCAGACGGGATTCATGTAGCGCCGGAAATGATGCAGCTGATTTTTTCCAATGTCGGAAGTGAGCGACTGATTCTAATAACCGATGCGATGCGGGCAAAATGTTTGCAAGCGGGTGATTATGAACTTGGCGGACAGCCTGTAACGGTGACGGTAGATCGTGCTGTCCTGGAAGACGGCACGTTAGCCGGGAGTATTTTAAAAATGCATGAAGGTGCCCGGAATATGCTCCGGTTAAAAGATGCAACCATTCAAAATATTGTACAGATGGCATCAGAAAACCCGGCAAAACAGCTTAGCATTTTTGATCGAAAAGGCAGTATTAAACCGGGCAAGGATGCAGATTTACTGTTAGTTGATGATGGTTTAAACATCAAATATACGATATGCCGCGGTACACTTGCATATAAAGGAGAGATGAATTAAATGAATATCATTCGTGTGAAAGATTATGATGAACTGAGTGAAAAAGCTTGTGAACTGCTGGTTAATGAGATGGAAAAATCAGATAGCTCAGTGCTGGGCCTTGCAACTGGATCTACTCCAGAAGGCCTTTATCAAAAGCTGATTGACGAATATAAGAAAGGCAATCTATCGTTCAGCAATGTCACCACATTCAATCTTGACGAATATGTCGGGCTGGCGGCCAGTGACCCGAACAGTTACCGGTACTACATGAATGAAAAATTATTCAGCCACGTTGATCTGCCCGACGAACAGGCTTTTCTGCCCAATGGTGCTGCGGAAGATTTGGAAAAGGAATGCCGTGACTATGAAGCGCTTATCAAGGATGCCGGCTATGTTGATCTGCAGGTGCTGGGCCTGGGACTGAACGGGCATATCGGCTTTAATGAACCTGGTACGCCGGTTGACAGCCGTACCCACGTCGTCGAATTGGACGAATCCACAAGGAAAGCAAATGCACGTTTTTTCAAGTCGATGGATGACGTTCCGAAAAAAGCGCTGACAATGGGAATTGGGACGATTATGGAAAGCAGACAAATTATACTGCTCGTTTCCGGTGAGAAAAAAGCCGATGCTGTGAAACGCCTCGTGAACGGCATGGTGTCCGAGGAATTCCCGGCGTCAATCCTGCAAAAGCACGAAAATGCCATATTGATCGCAGACGAAGCGGCACTGTCGAAAGTTTAAGACAGTGCCGCTTTAAATTTATTTCAACTACGAATATCAACCGGGTAGAGGGATATCAACCAAATAAGCGGGATATCAACCAGAAAACGAAAAAATCAACCGAATAAACGGGATATCAACCGCTCACACATCAATCTCCACATAAGCGGTCCCTTTATCCGCAAATGCGGCCTTATCACTGGTGAGATCAATCATCCATGTGCGAAAGTTATCTTCTTCCCCGTCAGGAACGTACACAATGAATTCCACTTTGTCGAGGTAATTGGTTGAATCAAGGATATAATCCGAATGGCGCAGTTCATTTTCCAGTTTTCCGAGCAGCGAATAGTCTACCGTGACCGAAATGCCTTGCATCAGTCTGCGCTGTACTACGCCGGCCGTTTCAATCGCTTTTGATGTTGTGCTGCTGTAAGCACGAATAAGACCACCGGCCCCAAGCTTAATACCACCGAAGTACCGTGTGACCACAACAGCTGTATCCTTTAAGTCCCGTTTTTTCAGTACTTCCAAAATCGGTACACCGGCTGTTCCACTTGGCTCTCCGTCGTCATTGGCCTTCTGGATTTGGTTATGCTCGCCGACCATATACGCGGAGCAGTTATGCGTGGCGTCATGGTGCTTTTTTTTAATCTCCTGCACAAAAGCCTGTGCTTCTGCTTCGGTTTCTACACGTTTGACGTATCCGATAAACCGTGACTTTTGTATGATGATTTCGTCAAAGTCTTCTTTTTTTACGGTATAATAGTTAGATAGCATGTTTCATTGCCTCCCAGAAGGTATTATACTGGAAATGAGAATATGATGATACTTGGCAATTCAGGAAAATTTTCCTGAAAGTATGAAAAAAGCCCCTATAAACGGCAAATCACTTTCGAATTAATTATAACATAGGCTGGTGGGAATATATGGCTCAGAAACTGGAAAAGCGAGCACTGGATTATATAATCGAAGACATGATTGATATGGTGCAAAACAGCAAAGATGAAATTTTCAACATCAGCGAAGAAGCACGTACAGAGTATTGGCAGTTAGAGAAGGAACTGCAGGAAACACGGGAAAAAGTTGCCAAACATATCAGCGATGGCGATGAACTGGAACAGAAAGTGCAATTTTCCAGGCAGCGTTTGGCCGAGGTCAGCAGAGATTTTGACCAGCATTCCGAAAATGAAATCCGTGAAGTCTATGAGAAAACACATGCCATGCAGACAAAACTAGCCATTTCGCGTCAGGAAGAAAAAGTGTTGCGGGATAAGCGCGATGAACTCGAGCGTCGTCTGTTGTCGCTCAATGAAACGATTAAACGCGCAGAAGGGCTAGCGAGCAAAATATCTGTCATTCTCAATTACCTTAGTGATGATTTCCGACAGGTTAATGAGATGATTGAAGAGGCTAAAGAGAAACAGGAATTCGGGCTGAAAATTATTGAGGCACAAGAAGAAGAGCGCCGGAAAATATCCCGGGAAATCCATGATGGACCTGCCCAGATGCTTGCAAATATCCTCCTTCGTTCGGAACTGGTCGACCGGACCTTTCGGGATGGAACAGTAAATGAAGCACTCAGTGAAATCAAAAGTGTCCGGAAAATGATTCGTTCGTCCTTATACGAAGTGCGGCGCATTATCTATGATCTGCGGCCGATGGCGTTGGATGATTTAGGATTGATTCCAACCATTAAAAAATATACATCGACCGTTGCTGATTACAATGATATTGAAATTGAATTCACAACGATCGGTCAGGAAAAACGGCTGCATCAAGAATATGAAATTGCGTTTTTCCGTTTGATGCAGGAGGCCCTGCAAAATGCGGTTAAACATGCGGAAGCATCACTGATTAAGGTGAAGCTGGAAATAAATTCGACGATGCTCGTAATGGTGGTCAAGGATAATGGAAAAGGGTTTGATCCAGAGCAGAAACAGGAGAAGTCGTTTGGATTGATTGGCATGAGGGAACGTGTTGAAATGCTGGATGGCACCCTGTCAATAAATTCAACCATCGGCGAGGGCACAACAATCGTGATAAAAGTCCCATATACGGGTTTTTAGACATATTGTGTTTTGTAAAATATAAAGTATACTTAAATTAAACCGAAATAAAATCTAATTTTTCTATTAAAAAATGTAATAGGGTAAACGTTCATTTGAATTAACCTCTAAAAATAGAGTAATCACTCGGGAGGAACATTTGATGAGTAATAAACGAACAAAAATTGTATTGATTGACGACCATAAGTTATTTCGTGAAGGTGTAAAACGCATTCTTGAATTCGAACCTTCTTTTGAAGTCATTGCTGAAGGTGACGATGGCAATGTTGCATCCAAACTGGTCCGGCAGCATAAACCGGATGTTGTTTTGATGGATATCAACATGCCAAAAGTAAACGGGGTACAGGCTACATCAGATCTCGTAAGAAAATATCCGAATACTTATGTCATCATCCTCTCGATCCATGATGATGAAAGCTATGTAACACATGCATTGAAAACAGGTGCACAGGGTTATCTATTAAAGGAAATGGATTCAGACGCATTGATAGAGGCGATCAAAGTCGTTCGTGAAGGCGGTTCGTATCTTCATCCGAAAGTGACACATAATCTAGTTCAGGAGTATCGTCGTCTGGCACATGAAAACATGACTACATTGGCAGGAGGCAGAGTTGAATATCATAAACCACTCCATTTGCTGACCCGGCGTGAGTGTGAAGTCCTTCAGCTTTTGGCGGACGGGAAAAGCAATCGGGATGTCGCAGAACGATTGTACATTAGTGAAAAAACGGTCAAAAATCATGTCAGCAATATTTTACAAAAAATGAATGTCAATGATCGGACTCAAGCGGTTGTCTCGGCTATCCGCAAAGGCTGGGTCGAGGTGCAGGGGTAGGTCTGCCTTCACAAAACCCCATTTATATGCCGCAGTCGTTTGGCTGCGGTGTATTGTGGGAAAAGTTGGTTAGAGAATCAAAAAGCTAAGAAAAATAGATAAGTGTTTTACTTTCAATCTAAACACTCCAGTTAATAATCACAGGTTTCCTTTTTGCATTCTTCCTTTCTTTCCGGAAAACCTTTTTTTAACCCCATGCTTCCTATTCGAAATGATTTTGGATCGATGTCTGCAGAAAAACCGGCTTTCCCGTTTACCGTCCCATCTATCATCATTCCTCCCATAGGGCTTGAGTAATCATCGTTATCGAATTCGATTGTATCTATGTTTTCATAGTTATTACGTATATAGCTTTCGACTTTTTCTTTTGCTATCTGGATTGTTTTATCATCATAATGTTGTTGTTTGTTCATCGAGCACCCTGCCAGCAGGATTGAAAAGGTGAAAATGATACTGATAGGTATTAATAATAACAATACAGTCCTTTCCTTAATAATCACAAATCTCACCTTTGCATTCTTCCTTCATGTTGGGAAATCCGGTTTTTAATCCAATACTTCCGACTTGAAATGTTTCCGGATCAATTTTAGCGGAGAAACCTGCTTCTTCATTAACTGTTCCTCGTATCATTAAGCCTCCCATGCCACTTACATAGTCGTCGTTGTTGAATTCTATAGTTTCAATGTTTTCATAATTATTACGTATATAGCTTTCAACTTTTTCTTTGGCTTTTTCAATTGTTTTTTTATCAAATTTATTTTCATCCGTATTCACAAAGCATCCTCCTAATAGTATAATAATAATTAATATAATGAATAGACGTATTATTTTCAATTGAATCACCTCTTATATATAGTTTACAATATAATGGAGTGAATGACTATGGGGCATTTGACTGAAAAAGAAGCAGTTCAAATTGCAGATCAAAGTTATGAAGTAGATGTAAAAATGGTTCCCGTAAAAATAAATGGAGAGCATATCGTCTGGGAAACCCAACACAACTTCAAAGACGAAGACACCGGCCTCCACGGGTATGTCCTGAAAAATGAAAATACCGGGGAAGTCGTCATCAGCTTTGAGGGAACACAGCTTAACCGCGGGATGGGGGAGGCTGTAAATGATCTGGAGACGGATGTTTTTGGTATTGTTCTCGGCGATCAATCCTACACCGGAAATACGGAGCATAAATACACGGGATCACCGGTGCAAGATCAATTGATAGCCGGTGGACATGCGGAATTAGATGAAGATGGAAATGTTAGAATCTTGAATGAAAATCAGTTTACGAAAGCCGCCCCGATTGTCGATCAATACATAGAGAAATACGGGAAAGATAATGTTACATTTGTCGGTCACTCGCTTGGCGGCGGTCTGGCTGAATATTTTGCTGTGCAGCATGATACAGAAGCCATTGCATTTGCATCTGCTCCCACTTATCATCTTTTGACAGATGAACAGCAAAAGCAAGTAAAAAATGGGGATTTCAAAAATCAAATCATTTCTTATACTTATCCGGATGATGTCGTCGGTACCTGGTTTGATCAAGCAATTGGATCGGTTTACTACATGAGTGATCCTTCTGATGTTAATGGGAGATGGTTTGATACACATGCTGTCAATGAAAACTATGCTGTCGATAAATTGTTTGATGAGAACGGCTATTTTCGATCCGAGATATTATATGATGGCACGTTACATACTCAGTTGAAAAATTCTCCATTGAAAATGAAAAATAATGGTGTTCACAATTTCAGTATCCTCATTAAATCGGAAATCATGAAAATGTACGCACGTGAGGTTGAAGACAATGCTCATTTGATCGAGAAAACTGAGAAATCCTTTAAAAACTTTTATGATTATTATATTGATACATTAACGACTATCAAAAGTAAGTATTTGCGTGTTGCAGGTTCGGGGAATTATGATAAACTGTCTGCAGAAGATGTTGAAGACGTTTTCAGGCAGTATGGGACATATGATCATAGCGTCCCCGTCATGTTTGATGAGGATCATTATGAGGAAATTTTATACCTTTTGCAGAAAGTAAGATCTGATACCGGAGAAATTGCTTTTCATATGGAGAAAATAGGAAATGACTTTGATGAAACACACCAGTTACTTGCCCAGTGGCTGGGATTTAAACAAAGTTAAAGAAGGTGATTCCTGTTGGGATATAACGGGTACAGCATTGTTGGTGACAGGGAATTAAATGATTTTTGGAAGGAACAAATGGAAAAAGGTGTACAAAAGGAAGAACTTAAGTCCCGTGTTCATGCCAATCTGCAGGAAGCAAACGCGATCTTTAAAGCGTATTTAAAGCACGGCCGCACGACAGCCTCTATACCAGACCATCACGATCAAATCCTCAATAAAATCAACCATCATTTTGACGGTAAAGCCAAAAAAGCACTGGACTCCCGTTTTGCCGATAACACGTTGAAAATGGGACGCGTCAATATGGAGATGCAACTTTTCATTGAGTCCTTTAAAATTTAAGGGCCAAAACCACACCTCCTGTAATTACCTTCCAGAAAGTGATTGTTTAGCAATGCATGTCACCTAAAATTCATGTAGAATAATAGAAAATAGTACAAGTATGAGGAGAATGTACGCGATGAAAATTGCTGTAATGTCGGATAGTACAGCCTATATCCCCGAAAAGCTGATTGACCAGCATAATATTCATATGGTTCCGCTGAGTGTGGTGTTCAGTGATGACGCCTACCGTGAAGGAATTGATATCACGACTGAAGAATTTTATCAAAAAGTGAAAGAAGTGGAGGAACTGCCGAAAACATCACAGCCGTCGATCGGTATGATAACCGAAAAACTTGAGGAACTTGCGGAGAGTTACGATGCGGTTATATCGATTCATTTATCAAGTGGTATAAGCGGCACCTATCAGGCGGTTGTCAGTACGGCAGGAATGATCGAGGGAATTGACGTCTATCCGTATGATTCGGAATTGAGCTGCATGGGGCAGGGTTTTTACGTGCTTGAAGCGGCAGAATTGGCTCAAGCTGGAAAATCCCCGGAAGCTATCATTGAACGGCTTGATGATATAAAGCAAAGTATCCGGGCCTACTTTATGGCCGACGACCTAAGCCATTTGCAGCGCGGCGGACGTCTGACCGGTGCCCAGGCACTTGTTGGGAGTCTGCTTCAGGTTAAACCGGTACTTCATTTCGTCGACAAAAAAATCGTTCCATTTGAAAAAATCCGTACCCGGAAAAAAGCATTGAATCGGATTATGGGCATGTTGGAAGCAGATGCGAAAGAAGGAAAAGAGCTTAAAGTTGCCTTTATTCATGCCAATAATGAAGCAGCTGCAGCCGAGCTGAAAGATAAATTTGATGCCGATTTTCCAAACATGGATACGATGATCAGCTATTTCGGGCCTGTCATCGGCACCCACCTTGGCGAAGGTGCACTCGGCGCTGTTTGGTATAAAAAGTAATATAACCACTGGTTCTCTCTCGGAATCGGCTGTCATGCCGGTTCCGTTCCCACTTGTCAACCATCCATTCTATCAGGAGCGTGAAATCATGGACGATATTGAACTCAGCAGACGTTATGCTGGTAAACTTCTGTTGCGAAAAGAGATCCTCATTGATGACCCCTTATTCGAACACCTTCTAAACGCTAATTATTTTACGCCAAAGCTTTCTATCAGGAGAAAATGGTCCCATTACCAATGTCAGCGTTGCGGCAATCAAAAGCAATCATTATTTGGGCAAATCCCTTGCCACCGATGCCATAAAACGCATGCTTACTGCCGGAAATGCATTGAGATGGGACGGGTGACGGCATGTGAAGCGTTATATGAATGGACTGGTCCTGATGCAACCTGGCCAAGTTATCCAAATGCCTGTACATGGAACGGTGAATTGACCGATGCACAGCAAACAGCGGCAAACCGTATTGTTCAGGTCATTCAGGACCGTGAAAGGGAGCTGCTGACCTGGGCGGTTTGTGGTGCCGGAAAAACGGAGATGCTTTTCCCGGGGATATCAGAAGCCTTGAAATTGGGCATGCGCGTCTGTATTGCCACACCCAGGACGGATGTTGTAAGGGAATTACTGCCGCGCCTGCGTGAGGCATTCTCGGGCGTCTACATCCAGGGTCTTTACGGCGGCAGTTTGGAAAAGGATGGGAGCGCTCAGCTGATCATTGCCACCACACACCAACTGCTCCGCTTCCGCCGTGCTTTTGACGTCATTGTTATTGATGAGGTTGATGCCTTTCCCTATACTCATGATACCTCACTTCCATTTGCGGCTGACCGTGCCAAAAAAGAAAGCAGCACCACCATATATTTAACCGCTACACCAAGGCGGGAACAACAGCTGCAAATGGCCCGAAAGAAACTCCCGCATGTATTTGTCCCCCGCCGTTACCACGGTCATCCGCTGCCAGTACCGAACTTTCTTATTTGCCACACCTTACACAAAGATTTGCAAAAGCCCCGGCCTCCTAAAGCATTTTTCAAATGGTTTGCCAATCGAAAAAATCAAAACCGGCAGCTGCTCATTTTTGTCCCGACCATCAAACTCGCCGAAACGTTGACCCCAAAACTGTCTTCTGTTCTGTCTGACGATACGGTGATGGCTGTCCATGCATCCGATCATGATCGGGAACAAAAAGTTCAGCAGTTCAGGGATAAACAATTTCAAATATTGGTGACCACAACCATTTTGGAGCGGGGTGTGACATTCCCGTCCGTTGATGTGGCGATTTTGGATGCAGGCCACACGGTTTTCGATGAAGCAGCGCTTGTGCAGATTGCCGGCAGAGCAGGCAGAAGCCCGGATGATCCGACAGGTGAGGTCATCTTTTTCCATGACGGCAAGACCGAAGCCATGGTTCAGGCAGTCAGTTTGATAAACCAAATGAACAAACGGGGAGGTTTCCGGTAACATGAATTGTTTATGGTGTGATACCACTATAATTCCGGAAGTCAGTTGGAAAACGATCATCAGACTATCCAAGCCGAAACATCTTTGTTCATCCTGTGCGGGTCAATTAACCATTTTAAAGGGCAAACGATGCAGAAAATGCAGCCGGTTAAGTGATGAAGATGTCTGCCCGGATTGCAAATGGTGGGCGTATCATACATCGCAGGAAGATCCGCTGATATGCAATTACGCCGTTTTTTCGTATAATGATACAATGCAGGAGATCGTTTCAAGGTGGAAGTACCGGGGTGATTACTGTCTTGGAAAAGCCTTTCAAGATGATTACAGAAGAGCGTTTGAACAAAAATTTTCGTTTCTCCCCAAGGAAACGGTTGTGGTCCCGATTCCATTAAGCGATGAACGCATGGATGAACGGGGATTCAACCAGTCCAGGATGCTTGCGGATTTTTTGCCTCTGAAAACAGCAGAAATACTATCACGCAGACACAGTGAGAAGCAGTCTAAGCGAACGCGCCGGCAGCGTGTGTCAGCCGCTAACCCTTTTCACATGACCGAAAACATTAACAATCCGGTCATTCTTGCCGATGATATCTATACAACCGGAACGACATTAAGACATGCCGCTGCGGTTTTGAAGAAGTATGGATGTCCGGCTGTCTACGCGCTCACATTGATCCGTGGGTAAACGGCAAATATGATAAAATCACGTGTTCAAAAAGGTGGATAAAAAGGACCGGCAGGCTAAGTTCGCGACATCCTGTCGCAACGCCTGCACTAGCACGTCCTGTGCGTCGAAAGTTCGAGGGGGCGCAGTTTCGAGCAGCGGGCTTCCACAAGACGTGGTGAGTTCTGCGTTGTCCACAGGACGTGGACGGTTTTAGCAGAACTTCCCCTATGCATTTAAATACATGAGCAGCGGAGAAACAAGCCAACGAAGAAATTCGACGCGTCATTTTACCGGACTTTTTGAACAACCTCTAAAATCGAGTTAAAGGGGGAGAAAATCAGTGGCTGAGTTAGCAAATTGTTCTCGCTGTGGAAAAGTATTTGTGAAATCAATCCGGGATGTTTGTCAATCGTGCCATCAGGAAGAAGAAGAAGCGTTTCGGGTTGTTTACCGGTTTTTAACCAAACGGGAAAATCGGGAAGCGACCGTAATGGAGGTTGTCAAGGCGACGGGTGTCGAGGAAGAACTGATCATTAAATTCATTAAACAACGGCGTTTGCGGACATCGGAATTCCCCAAGCTTGCCTATCCGTGTAAGCGATGTGGCGTTGATATTGTCAGTGGCAGATTATGTGCCAATTGCGCAGAAGAACTGCGAAATGATCTGGAACAGCATGAAAAGAAGAACAAATTCGAAGCATCCAGGAAAGACAGGCATGAAAAGATTTATTATTCCATTGATAAGCATAAGAAATAATGATAAATACTTTAATCTTTGCACAGACGTGCCGATATAATATTAAAATGGTGTGTGCGATAATGTCACATAGACTAGAGGTGATTTTCATGAAGATATATGGTCCTGATCAATCAGGCTTTAATCCATATAAATACCAGATGCAAAAGCAGATGGACCATTCGAAAGCCGCCGGAAAGAAGGATCAG
>Ga0079226_10003035_pt1 | contig 12946 bp, 11 predicted proteins | sample Poulit2014_FD_76345 | JGI IMG/M metagenome (GOLD analysis project Ga0079226, IMG submission 76345) | Agricultural soil microbial communities from Georgia to study Nitrogen management - Poultry litter 2014 | ecosystem: Environmental > Terrestrial > Soil > Agricultural land | place: USA: Georgia... | reverse complement strand
TTTAGTTCTTTATCCGAAAGCCCCTCCGGCGGGTTTGCTTTAACATCCCGTTTAACGAGGTCACGGTCAATCCGCATCGTTGCTTCTTTCGCCGCCTGGGCTTTTCCTTCATAATCATCGTTAAAGCTGTAGGGCTCCGGAATATTTATATCTTCATACATATGAGCGTGCTTTTCATCCGGATCCCACGGACGGTGCGGGGCCTTATGATGATACATGAGCATAAACGGTTTCTTTTTATCTCTGTTTTTCAACCATTCTAAGGAAAGGTCAGTAATAATATCAGTGACATACCCTTTTGTCTGCTTCTCTTCTCCCATTTCGATCATCTTTGGATTATGATAATCACCCTGATCCGGCAATATATTCCAGTAATCGAAATCTGCTGGATCATGAGTCCCGCCGTGACCCAAGTGCCATTTTCCTATGAGAGCTGTCTGATATCCGTTTTCCCGCAGCAGACGCTGAACGGTTTCCTGTCTGCTGTCAAATTTATCGCCCAGTGTTTTAACACCATTTATATGGTTGTATTTACCCGTTAAAATAGCGGCTCGGCTTGGGGCACAAATCGAATTCGTACAAAAGCAATTGTCTAAACGCATTCCTTCATTTGCAATTCTGTCCAGATTAGGTGTCTCATTAATCAAGCTTCCATAACAGCTCATGGCATGAGAAGCATGATCATCACTCATCATAAAAATAATGTTGGGTTGTTCATAAGTATTCATTCTACCCCTCACTTCCTGATTAAAGTATAGCCTATAATTTTTAAGCATTCCTCACACAACGAAACCCTAGATTTCCTGTTGAACTATCCATTGTGTTTGAGCTTCTTGCTGCCACGCGATAACGATTGCAATAGGAATAATGGCACAAATAGGAACCACCACGCATCGTTTTTGGCGTTTGCGGATCTACTTTTCGAGACAGATTTACAGACTTGTCAAACCAGTCAGAACACCATTCCCACACATTTCCCGCCATATTGTAAAGCCCGTATCCATTCTGCGGGAACGAATCGACAGGTGCTGTGCCCAGATAGCCATCATCCTGCGTATTCGTTCGGGGAAAATCACCCTGCCAGATATTACAGTAATGCTCTCCGTCCGGGTGCAATTCATCTCCCCAAGGATATCTTTTCTGTTCGAGCCTGCCTCTTGCAGCAAATTCCCATTCTTTCTCCATAGGAAGGCGTTTACCGGACCACCTGCAAAACGCTTGCGCATCATTCCACGAGACATGAATGACAGGATGATCCATGCGTGTTTCAATGTCAGAACCCTCCCCTTCAGGCTGATACCAATAAGCTCCCTCAACAGCAAACCACCATGGAGTCCCTTGGAGTTGCAGAGCATTTTTTAACTGTTTCTTTGATAAAAATTTGTAAAATACAAAAGACCAGCCATATTTTTCAGCATCTGTCTTATAATTCGTTTTCTCTATAAATTGTTTGAATTCACGGTTGCTGACAGCAGTCCGATCAATGTAAAATGGTTTAATATTAACCTTTCTGACAGGTCCTTCCCTATCTGCCAGGAATCCTTCTTCGTCTTCGGATCCCATCAAAAAATCACCGCCCGGCAAATAAACCATTTTTTTGCCAAAATTCCCCCCTTCACCTTCATCTATACTTTCAATAGGGTCCTGCATTGTTTCCGAAATATCGTTTTCCACACTGCTCCTGCTAGCCGTACAGCAGGAAGGTTTGATTATACCTTTCTCATGCATATGACAACACCTTCTGTGATTTAATTTTTTCAGAAATATTATTCAACAATTATTAAAGATGATTATCTATTTTTTTGACTTGTCATACATAACGCACCATTCATTTACTCCTTCACTGCCCCAGACATAAAACCTTTAACAAACAAATTTTGCACAAAACTGAACAGAATTGCGACAGGTAACGTACTAATAACACTAGCAGCCATCATTTCATGCCAGTACACCACATTCTGTCCGGCAAAATCAGTAAGCGCCAGACTAATTGGCCTCAGACTATCTTCAGATATTAGTATCAATGGAATAATTAAATCATTCCAGGACATAATAAAAGCATAGATTCCCGCCATTGCTACGCCTGGTGCAGCTAAGGGAAAGGTGATTCTGATAATGCTTTTAAACCTTGACGCACCATCCACAAAGGCAGCCTGTTCCAATGTGACTGGTATGCTCTGAAGATACCCATACATTAACCAAACAGCCATTGGCGTCGTAAACACAGAATTCGTAATAATCACGCCTATTAACGTATTTAGAAGGTTATAAGTTTGTATCAACTGAAACAAACCAACAATTAAAATAATAGGTGAGAACATTTGTGTGACTAATACAATGAGCAACAGTAAATTCTTTGCTTTGAATTTGAACCTTGTCAAAGCATATGCAGCAGGAAAGGCTATCACAATACTAATCAGCGCTGTCGAAACTGAAATGATAATACTATTGAAAAAAGGTTCATGGAAACTGTAGTCTCCTAACCAGACATTCACAAAATTTATCCACTCAGGTTTGTTTGGAAGCCAGTCCGGCGGCCAATTAAACACATCTTCATATTTCTGAAGTGAAGTGGATATCATAATCCAAACGGGAAACAATAATATAATCAATGTAATCCATAGTCCTATGTGAACAGGTGCATTCCGCCATTTATTCTTCATATGAATCTATTCCTCCCCTAATAAGCATCAAAGTTCACCTTGTCTGTCCAAGAGGCGTTTGTAAATGATTGTGAATCCTAGAAGGATCAGGAATATAATAATAGCTATTGTTGCTCCCATTCCCATATCAAATGCACCAAATGACCGTTTGTACGCGTCAACCACAAGTGTTGTTGTGGCCTGTACAGGGCCGCCGTTCGTCATCGGCCAGATAACACCAAAGGAATTAAATGTCCAGATGCCTGTCAACACCGTTGCAACAAGAATAATAGGCTTCATTGTCGGCAACGTAATGAAAAAAAAGCGCTGAATTGCATTAGCTCCATCAATGCTGGCGGACTCACTCAATTCCACAGGAACGGACTGCAAACCGGAAAGAAGCATCAATGCCAGAAACGGAATACCAATCCACATATCCACGATGGCCGTTGCTATAAATGCCGATAATTCATTCCCAAGCCATATAATCGGTTCTTGAATAATATTCAGTTGAAGCAAAATATAATTTATGGTTCCAAATTGTCCGTCATACAGCCACTTCCAGACAACGGCTGCTACGACCATGGGTGTTACCCATGGGATTAATAATAAACCCATATATAACCGCTTAAACGCAATGTTTTTTGCAAGAAGAAGGGCTATGTACATGGCAATCAGGCATTTGCCGATCACGGATAATCCTGTCCATAAAACGGTTCGTAAAACTGTCGCCCAAAACTCAATGGATCCCAAAAGAGCAGTATAGTTTCCCAATCCGTTAAAACTCACACCCAGATCAGGACGCGTCAATATATTTTGCGTAAATGACAGATAAATGATCCTTCCAATCGGATAAGCAACCATTAACACAAGAAATAAAAACAATGGCAATAAAAAGAAAAAAGGTGAACGTTCAGGTGATACCATTTTTCTTAACTTATAGGAAATCCTTTCTTTTTTTATTTGTGAACTCATTTACACATACACCCTTATGTTTTATTCAAGAAGAGTCAGATTGACATCTGACCCTTCTTGTCATCATTGTTTCGGTTCAAGGTTCTGTTTTTTTATTTCTTTTGCTGCATTGTCCAGTAACTTTTGTGGATCTTCCCCTTGGAGTGACTTTTGAACTGCTTCAATGACAATGTCCTGGAATGGCTCCCAAGCTGTGACCTTTGGTTGTTCATGCCCGTATTCGACCATCTCAACAAACTTGGAGAAAAACGGGTCTTCCTTGAAATATGGGTCTTCTGATTCTTCCGATAAAATTGGTACAAGACCTTCGTTTTTATCATATTTCTTTTGCTCTTCCAAAGAAGTCAAATGCTCTATAAATTTCCAGGCTGCCTCTGGATGCTCAGTGTCAGCAGACATCATTAAGGAATCAGAAACAAGTATATTCCCCATCTGTTCTCCCTTTGGAAGTTTTGCTACTTTGAAAGGTGTATCTTCGTCATCCTGTTCAATTTCCATAATTCCTCTCGCCCACGGTCCGTTTACAAACATCGCCAGTTTTCCTTCTTTAAACAAGATTGGAAGTTGTTCACGTGTATATTCAAGCGGGTTCGGTGTGATCTTATGTTTGGTATACAAATCTCTGTAAAACTCCAATGCTTCTACTGCTTCCGGGGAATTAATCTGTACGTTCCCCTCTTTGTCAAAAACTTCACCCCCATTTTGCACGACATAATTAAAGTATTGGGTCGTGGTAGATACAGCACCGGATGCACCTGAAATACCAAAACCAAACATCCCTTCATTTTCTTTTTGAACCTGTTTTGCTTTCTTAACTAACTCATCCCATGTCTTTGGCGGCTCTTCAATCAGGTCAGAACGATAATACAACGTTCTTGAGGAAAAACTTCTAGGAATGGCATAGATCTCATCACCAATTTTTCCTGAAGACCTTAAGGATTCGGGATATTCTTTTATTTTTTCTTCTGCAAATTCGTTTAAAGGCTTAATTGCTTCCATTGCTTGGAATGCAGGCATCCACCGGGTACCCCCATAAATGACATCCGGGGATTCACCGCTTTGAAAACCGGTTACCAGTTTCTGATACGCCTGTTTCCATCCTACTCCCTGCACATCCACTTTGATATCGGGATTCTCTTCTTCAAAACGTTTCACAGTTTTTTCGATTGCTTTCTTGGTTTGTGGCTTTTCCAGTCCAGGCTGAATAAAAGAAATCGTTACAGGCCCTTCACTCTTACTACTGTCCTTTTCTCCTGTTGCCTCTTCTTCGTTTGAAGAGCAGGACGCCAACACGAAAACCAGTGTTAACAAAATAATCAGATATTTATTCATGAAATTTTCCCCTCCTAATTTATTAAGCCTGTTCGCAACAGATTGATTTTTTCAATGGATGAATAGATTGTTGATATAAGTCGGATAGACCTCTTTATATTTCATTCCAAATACGGAAAACATTATCAATGCTTATCCTTGAACCCTTTTTGCAATCTTCCATTCCTTCAAACTCTACGGATATATAACCATCATATCCGGATTCTTTAATGACCTTTAATATTTCGCTGATACTTATATCACCATGCCCGGCAATTGCACCTCTCAGATAATTTCCTGCTTCTGTTTGGATCCAGCCTTCACCCGGGTATGCATCCCGGTAATAAAAATCTTTAATGTGAGCCATTGAAGCGAACGGTATATTTTTTTTGACTGCAGACACCGGATCTTCATCAACACACAGGAAGTTTGCGACATCAAGAGTTGTCTTAAAATTATCGCGGCCAACGTGATGAATCAGTGATTGAATTCTGTCACTGGCCTGGATATAAAATCCGTGGTTTTCCACACTTGTCGTCATGTCATACCGGGAAGCATAATCAGCTATTTCTCTGCAGGCAGCCGCCAGTTCGGGCACATCTTCCTCAAACTGTCTGATACTTGTATCAGATCTAGTTGCCACGTCATGACGCATTAATTTCACACCAAGACGGTCTGCCATATCAACTTCTTTTTTCACCCGCTCTATTTCGTTACTGTAAGCTTCTTTGCTCCCCTGTATAAAGTTGGCCCCGATCGCATAATTGGAAATTTCAATGCCTGCATCATGGGCCTTTGTACGAATCTCATCTGCAAACTCCGGGTTGTTTTTCAATGAGAAGCCCAGTTCCGGCACCATTTCAATATGCTGTCCGCCATTATTTGCTGTCCAGTCAATGACGTCCATTATCGTCATTTCTCTTTCTTTCATTGCGGCGTAAAGACTATAAGAACTCAATCCAAGTTTCATGTTAGTTCCAGCTTATCCAAAATTATTTTTTCATTTGCTTCAGCTGACTGGTAAGCTCCTTTGACAACTTCCAGTGTACGGAGGCCATCTTCCCCTGTTGTAAAAGGCTGATTTCCTTCTGTCACACATTTTATAAAATCATCAACGAGCAACTGGTCAGTGTCTGCTGCCCATGGGACATGCTGTACTGCATTTTTTGCATCATTATAGAAAAGGGTATGCTGTTTCAGGGCATCAATGCTTATGCTTCCTTTCGTACCAGTCACTTCCATTGTCACATCACCCCAAGTCGGAAATGTCTTCGGACGGGACCAGCTTGGATCAATGGTTACAATGACTCCGGATTCCATTTCCAATGTAACGATACCGCAGTCCTCCACATCGATATCGTAGAATCTTGTATCCAATTCTGCATAGACATCCTTCACCTCATCTGATAATATCCATCTGATAATATCCATTACGTGTACAACATGGTCTGTAGCAGCACCCCCGCCGGATAATTCTTTTTCCACAAACCATCCGCCGGGCAACTGGCCATGGTTCGTTCCATTGATTGCCACGACATCACCAATCTTACCTGATGCGACAATTTTCTTCAGTTGTTTGATTACTGGGGAATACCGGACAGGATAGGCAACCTGCAGCAGGACATTTTCCTCATTGCAAACGTCTATCATTTCTTTTGCGTCGCCGATTTCTGTTGCTATCGGCTTTTCACACAAAATATGTTTCTTTGCTTTGGCAGCTTTCATAACATGTTCCTTATGATTGGCGTTTTCCGAACAAATAATTACTGCCTCTATATCTGATTGCAGGAATGTGTCCAAATCGGAATAATAATTACAATTAAACTGCTTCGACATTTTAGATCCTCTGTCCGGATCATTATCCCAAATAGCCGTTAATTCCCCATGAGCGTGGTTCACGATATTTTCAGCGTATGACAAGGCATGCATGTGCGCAAAACTGATAATCCCGATCTTCATCCATTCGTCCCTCCTATTTCAACAGGCTGATTCTTTTTGATAGATTGATTGACCGCTGCAGCTGTTTTGACAGCTTTAAATGCATCATCACCTGTAATAATCGGTTCCTCTCCATGTAAAATACAGTTTTTAAAATGCTTTAATTGTGCATATAAAGGGGGATCACCCACCAGACTTTCCGGCAAATAGGATTCCTCACCGTCGTCTTCTTCAGCCTGAACGATGAGCGGCTGGCTATCCTGGCTTGTGTTGACGAGCATTCCTTTTTCACCGGCAATTTCAAATGATGTTTCCAATTCGGTTTTTGCCCATGAAAGCTCCACATGTGCAACGGTTCCATTCCCCATCCTTAACGTGACCAATGTATAATCGACTCTTTCTCCGGCATCATTTTTGACTTGTTTAGCCATAACCCTTTTCACATCACCAAACGTCCAAATCAACCAGTCAAAATCATGAATTCCCAGGTCATAGACTACGCCGCCGCTCTTATCCGAGTCCGCATACCACGATCCGTCTTTTCCCGGAAAAGGCGTCCCCCGCGATAGTCTGACAACACCAGTTTTCCCGATCGCACCCGAATTGATTTGCTCATGTGCATTCACATATTCAGGAAAGAATCGCAATGTATGTCCGACATATAGTTGAACATTTTGCCGTTTGCACAGATCAACAATTTCTTTTGATTCCTTCACATTCAGTCCCAGCGGTTTTTCACATATCACATGTTTCCCCGATTCTGCAGCTTCTTTGGCAGATTGATAGTGGAGGAATGTTGGAAGACATATATCCACCGCATCCACCTCAACACTGTTTAACAGATTCTGAAGGTCAGGAAAAAAAGTTGTATTAAATTCCTCCGCCATTCTTTTTGCTTTCTCCTGATTTCTGCCTGTAATGCCGACGACCTCACATCCATCCATTTTACCCCATTGCTCCAGATGCATTCTCCCTATATTACCCAACCCAGTCAGGGCAATCTTCAACATGCCATTTCACTCCTTGTTAAAGGTATATTCATAGACTTACCATTTCTGCAGTCTGACAGCCATTTCATTCTCGCTGGATTTATTGGCCGCAAGTGTGACCTCCAATGTCTTAGCGCCATTCTCATAATCTGATAAAATTAAATCTCTGTTATTCGTCTGCACCGCTTTAATAAAGACTTTATCCTGCTCTTCATAAAAATCGACCTTTGAATCATAGGTGATTGTACGGTCTACTTCATGGATAATTAACGTTGTGCCATCAATTGTCACACGGAAATTATGACCAAGTATTTCCGCCCCCATCCTGTGATCATTCTGGATAAATGAAGAGTCAATGTGTCCGACAGCACCGGAATGGAATGACATGTTAACTGACGTAACATCAGGCACATTAATATTTGGTATGTCCTGTGAAACCAATAAATTCATATCCGCAGATACTTTCTCAACGTCACCTGCAAAATAACGAAGCATGTCAACAATATGTGTGGACTGCTCAACTAGCTGCCCGCCGGACTTGGCCATATCTCTGTACCATGGCGTCTCGACAAACTTTGTCAGGTAATAACCCCGCATCATTGCGATTTTTTTATCTTTCAAATACTCTTTTGCTTTAGCTACTGTATCAAGGTAGCGCAGACAATAGCCTGTTGCACAGATCACGCTGGAGTTTTTAATGACTTCCATTTTAGCACGGACGCTTTCCATTTCCAGGCCGAGCGGTTTTTCCACCATCATGTGGATACCTTTTGACACCGCTTTTTCCTCAATATCGCCATGGGCAAATGGAGGGACACAAAGAAATAGTGCATCCAATTGCTCATTTTCAAGCATCTCCTCCGCATCGGTATATGCTGTGGCACCGTATTCCTTTCCCATTCTGTCAGCGTTCTCCTGTACGATATCACATACAGCTGTTATTTCCGCATTCTCATCCTTATTTAAATTTTTTAAATGAAATGAGGCAATAATCCCTGCACCAATACAACCTACTTTGACTTTTTCCATTCTTTGCACCTTCCTTAATAGATTATTAATTTCTTTATTTTATGCATGTGAAATACGGGGCATTGGCATAGGCTCTTTTTCAAGTTCTGCCCAAATATATTTCAGCAGCATTTCAGACTTTAATTTTTCATAATCCGGATTGTCCCACAAATTGTTCCTTTCATCCGGATCGGTCTGCAAGTCGAACAACTCGCCATAGCTCTGTTTATAATAGACCGTAATTTTATAGCGGCTGTCCACGTAAGTTTTTTGATGAATGGTGGTCGGCTCATGATGAAATTCGCAAATGGCATGGTCTCTTGCATTTTCCTTTTTACCAAGCCAGACCGCTTTCTGACTAACTCCTGTCATATGGTCCGGTACCGGTATTTCACAAAAGTCCAAAAATGTCGGGGACAAATCGACAAGAGATTGTATGGCATCGGAAACTTTCCCTGCCGGTACTTGACCTGGATACCTTACGATAAACGGCACTTTCACCAGATCTTCATAATGAAAGCCGCCTTTATAGTGAAGTCCATGCTGACCAAATAAATGACCGTGATCACTTGTAAATACAACGATTGTATTATCGCTAATCTTGAGTTCATCAAGTTTATCCAGAATCTTTCCCACATATTTATCAACCATGCTGACCATCGCATAATATGTTGCCATGTTTTTTTTTTGTTCCCCTGCACTTATACCAGCGTGTTTATGATATCCATGGATAGCGAAACCGCTTTCTTTATAGGATGAAAAATCCGGATCCTCTTCCTGTGTCAGTTGAAAATGCGGTGGATTTTGACTATGTTCATCCACTTTTACATCTGGAAGTGTCAATTGTTCCGGATCATACATTTCATCCCACGGTTCCGGTACAAGATATGGTGGATGCGGGTCAAAAAAGCTCGACCATAAAAAGAAGTTTTGATCATCTTCCACATAGTTCTCAACCAGTGCATTGGTGCGTTCAGCAATCCATGTGTTGTAATGATACGCTTCCGGGATACCCCACTTGTGCTTAGTCGCCGGGTCCATGCTGCCTGTTGGCGCAAGGAAATAATCCCGCCAGTTTTTGCAGCCCTTTTCTTCCATCCACAGAGCATAATGCTGTCCAACGAGATGTTCATTCGTATGGTTTCGGGCAAGTTCCACATGATCGAATCCGTAATAGTTTTCCTCAAAGTTTTCCCAAAAAGCTAAATCCGACAATAAAGGATATGATTCCAGCGAACGATATTCCTCTGTTTCAGCTGTCGGCTGGAAATGTGCTTTGCCTACCAAAGCAGTCTGGTAACCATTTTTCAAAAAGTCTTCTCCTGCTGTATGCCGGTCTTCCAGCAATTTGGTTCCCAGTGTCCATGCACCATGCTGGCTCGGATACTGCCCGGTAATAATCGATGCACGTGATGGTGTACATGTAGGATTCGGACAATATGCCCGCTGAAATGTTGTTCCTTCCTGAACGAGACGATCCAGGTTAGGTGTGGAAATTTCCGGATTGAATGCACCAATTGTATTAAAATGCTGCTGATCGGTTGTAACCAATAAAATGTTAGGCTTTTCCATATCACAACCCCCCGTTGCCTACTGGACAGAACGAAAAAGAATGTCCATATGATTTGATGTATCTTTTGCAAGTGCACTCGGGTCAATAACATAAGGGGAAAGTTCAGCAGTAATCGCATCATCATACCCTATTTCTTTAAGTGCGGTAAACACTCCCCGCCAATTTACATCTCCGGATAGCAAAGGTCTGAATCCATTCATATTTCCTATTGAGGTACTGAAATCTTTAACATGTATTTTCTTTATTCGATCACCGAGAATACGAATCCATTGTTCCGGATATCCGAACTGCAGTACATTACCGACATCAAAATAAGCTCCCACATAAGCTGAATCGAGTTCATCAATGTAACGGGCCATTTCAAGTGGCGAGAGCAGAAATTTATTCCACACATTTTCAATGCCGATATGTATATGGTAGTTCTCCGCAATTGGGATAAGTTTTTTCAATTCCTCCTGGCTTCTTTCATAGCAATCTGTATAAGTGACGGCTTCATTTACGAGACCAGGAACAACCAGAATCGTATCCAATTCCATCGTTTCAGAAAGCGCAATCATCTTTTTAACAATGCTTCTTCCTTCTTCCCTGACTTCCTCTTTTGGACTTGAAAGCGGGTATTTCCACAATAATGCAGTAGACATACCTTTTAACTGTAGATGATATTCACTTGCGAGCTCCACTATTTCTTTTGCTTCTTTCTCTGTTGTATCAGGTGTTAAACCAGCGTCCCCTTTCGGATTGAGGTTCAGCTCCACAGCATCAAAACCTGCATCCCAGCTGTACTCGAACACTTTTTCAAGTGACATTCCCGCAGGATAACACCATTGATTAATCGCTTTTAACATAAGGTCACACTCCCTTTATAGCGGGTTTACATTCTATTCTTTAGCTTCCTTTGTTTTCAAGTACTTTCATTTCAAGATAGGTAAAGTTTCTATAAGCAACAAACATTACTATATAGCCTGAAAAGCTGCCTAAGAAAAAGACAGCCAGTCCCGGGAAAAAGTACATGATAATCCAAACCGCCAATAACGCAATTACCATTACGACCGATACCCAAAAACGCAAAACTCCAATAAACAGGGCCTGTTTCAAATAAGCGAACAGTTTCAGATCATAGTGTACATATACCGGAAAAAAATTGATAAGAACAATCATGTAAATAAACATAAGCACGATTAATGCATACAGGAACAAATTCGCTATCAGTCCGGACTGATGGTATAAAAATACAATATCTGCTCCAATGATAAATCCTGTAATCAGAAGGAGGAAGCCAATGATATTCCCCTTTATGAATTCTGTTTTATACGTTTCCCAAAACAGACGAGTCATTTTGATATCGGCTTTTTGAATGATTTTCCTGACAACCGTAAACATAGCAATTGTTGATGGAACAAACCCAAAAATCAACAAACCGATAACAGTGAATATTATCCATAGTACATTGAGATATGCGATTTTAATAATATATATACAAATCTCATTTACCGTTGCTGCCCAGCCTTGCATCATTGAAAAACCCGCCTTCTTTTACGCTGTAATTCATTGTTGTTATAAGGAACTATTCCCGTTTAAACAGTTTTACCCCTTTCATTCGTTCTTCATAGTGTGGTGATTTTATGAACGGCTTTCCTTTCTGACATACCAGCTGCCCTTCCTTTGTTAAACCTAAGTTTCTTTGCTCAAGAATCGTTACAAGTCTTTCTCTCCACAAACTTAATACATCCTGATACCTTTCAGTTTCTATTAAATCTTCATATTCATAAGGGTCATTCACAAGATCAAAAAGCTGTTCCGCTCCTATTCGCGGGAACCAGATATATTTCGTCTTTCCATCTGTTACATATTGCATTTCCTGTTCTTCCGAATAGCATGTACTATGTTCACCATGAATGAATTCTCGCCACTCATATGTTTCATCTTTCATAAGAGGAACCAGGCTTTTACCATCAACACTCTCCGGTATCGGTAAATTTAAAGCATCCAATATGGTTGGCATAATATCCTGGATAAGGGCCGGTTCTTCAATCCTTTTTCTTACAGAACCTTGTGACTCAGGAAGCTTCACAAGTAATGGAATATGGGAAGAGCCCTCGTACGCATATGTTTTTCGCCAAAGATTATGATCACCGAGCATGTCACCATGATCAGATACAAAGACAATCATTGTTTCCTTTAATAGATTCTTCTTCTGAAGATAAGTAAGCAGTCTTCCAAGTTGATGATCGATATGAGTAATTGACCCATAATAACCTGCCCTTGCCCTTTTTATTTCCTCCTTACTTTTTACACCGCGCCATGCATCAGGACGTTTTGCTTCCTCTTTATCATCATGGATATGTGACCAATCCCCCACCTTGGCTTCGGGAATGTTCTCTTTATTTACATATTTATTAAAATAGTATTCCGGTGCATCATATGGTGAATGCGGCCTTGCAAAAGATGTTTTTAAAAAAAAGGGTTTACTGGGATCGCATTCCTGTTCCAAAAAATAAATCGATTCATTA
>Ga0079226_10003034_pt1 | contig 12947 bp, 13 predicted proteins | sample Poulit2014_FD_76345 | JGI IMG/M metagenome (GOLD analysis project Ga0079226, IMG submission 76345) | Agricultural soil microbial communities from Georgia to study Nitrogen management - Poultry litter 2014 | ecosystem: Environmental > Terrestrial > Soil > Agricultural land | place: USA: Georgia... | reverse complement strand
TGTTCGGGTATCTGCGGCACAGGAGCGGAACGTTCGTGCCCGTTGCAATTGTGCACGTGATCGTCAACCTCAGCGCAGGTCTCTTCGCGCTCTGAGCACCGCTACTTGATCGCGTACAGACCGGCGGTCCTTGCTTGACGAACACCAAGCCCAGATAGCCCGTAAGCCTGCCGATGTTGGATTGCGGCGCCCGTACAAGTGCCAATTACTTCTGTTGATCGCACCACCGGAAAGAGCATCGGCAGCCTCACCGAGTCGTACCGCGATTGCGTCTAGGCGACGCATTGTTTTGCCGCAGTATCGCGACTGTTACAGGCCGCATAGCAGTTTCGCTCGCGCTATCTGATTAGCACCAGCATCAGCCCTGTGAATATCCCATTCTACTAAGAATCTAGAAACGCTGACCGAGGCGGCGGTCGTCGTCCCTAGATCTTGGGCTGCGCTGTTTCCAAGCGGCAAGTTCCTGGCTTACTGTCGAGACGACCGCTGTTCCAAAAATGACCGACGCGAAGGTCTTCCCCCTGCCAAAAGGATCAACCTAACCCAAGGCGGAAGGGCTCATGCAATAGGGCTGAGCGACAAAAGCGTGCCGCCGGTATTAACTCCATTGATGAGCATCAGTGCAGTTGCGACAATGCATATCAATGCCGTCATGGTAGCGCGCCCGGTGAGTCGTTTTTGGCCCGTCGCCCGTTACTGCTGCACCCAGGGCAGTTCTGAATCGGTTAGATACGCATTGACTGCCTGCGCAGCCATTGTTGCCGCTCGCTCGGCAGTCTGGCGGGTGGCCCCAGCTAGGTGAGGAGTTAAAACAGTCCGGGGAGCAGACAAAATCTTGCTTCCAGACGGAATAGGTTCCTCTTCAAAGACATCGAACGCAGCCGCGCCCAAATGCCCGTTAATGAGGCCGGAGGCGACGGCGTCGTAATCCAGTAACGCCCCTCGCGCAGTATTAACGAGAACCGCGCCCTGGCGCATGGCGCTGATCTGCTCACTCCCAATTATCCCATTGGTCTCTGGTGTGGCTCGCGCGTGCAGACTGATGATGTCACTTTGAGTAATCAAGTCTTGCAACGAGACGAGCTCGACCGACGGGTCCGTCGAGTATGGATCATAAGCACGCACTCGCGATCCAAATGCCGTCAGGATATGCGCAACTCGCTTGCCGATTTCTCCAAGACCGACAAGACCGACTGTACTACCATCGAGTTCCATACCCACTTCATGGAGCGAGTACAAGTCACTTCGCCACTCTCCGCCAATCACTGAGTTGTGTAATGCAGGGATCTGTCGCATCGCTGCGAGCATAAGGGCAACTGTGTGTTCGGCAGCTGCAGTTGCATTACGGCCGGGTGTTGTACAGACGCTAATTCCATGTTCGGCGGCCACGGGGAGGTTCACATTCACTGGTCCCCCGCGGCACACGACGATAAGACGAAGGTCAGGGGAGGCCCGGATCACTTCTTCGGTCACCGCACCCATTTGCGTAATCAACACTTCCACGCCTTCAAGCGCCGCGATCAACTCGGAAGGGTTGCCCGACGCTTCGTCCACGTCGTCGACGCGTCCGAAAGGTACCACGGGCCAATCCAACTCAATTTCTCGCAGGTCTAGCGACTCAATATCTCCGGCAGTGTTAAGTGCCTTTCGTAGCAAATCTGATGTGACAAAGTGATCGCCAGCAAGCAGGACGCGTGTCATAAATGGCTCTTCCAATTCTCGCGCGCAGATGCTACGCGACCTAGATATCTTTGATACAAATCTTCGTAGCGAGCGCTCACATCCGGATTCGGTTCAGTGACGAACACATCGATTGGCGGAAGATCGGACAAACCCGCTGCCCGGCGCGCAGCGATTGCGGCTCCTCTCGCTCCGATTTGTGCTTCGCCCGCAGTTGCAATCGGTCGTCCGAGGACATCCGCAAAAATCTGCCGCCATGCGGGCGAACTGATGCCGCCACCAGTAGCAAAGACGCTTCCCGTTAATCCCGCTGCTTCAAAGCAATGGCGTGCGCTGAAGGCTATTGCCTCGCAAAATGCTCTAAGAATTTCGGAGTCGGTAGTTCCGAGACGAATCCCATCGATCTGCCCGCAGGCGAGACGATCCTTGAATGGAGCGCGCTCGCCCGACTCCGCCAAGAACGGTAGGACGCGAACTCCACTTGCTCCCGGCACGGTGTCGGCCAGATGTTTTTCGAGAGTCTCTACTCTTTGCCCGGTCAACTTCATTGCCCAGTCGAGAGCTGCCGCTCCTACCATTGCTGGCATCGCACGCATCCACCGTCCTGGTGTGGCCGTTGAAAGGGATAAGCCTCCAGGTTCCCCTGCCACATCAACATCGTTCGTCAATACCTGGCAAGCCAGGGTAGTACCGACGATCAGTAGACCGTCGCCGACTTCATCAACGTCGGCTCCTAGTGCCGAGGCCACAAGATCATAAGGAGCACCTACGACTGGAGTCTCAGCACGAAAGCCTGTCAGCAGCGCTGCATCACGCGTTAAAGCCCCACTCGGCTCGGGCAGAACTGGTGCAAGCAAATGCGAGTATTCGCCCAATCCCGCAGCTTCAAGAAGCTCTGTGCAGTATTCGCTACGGCGAAGGAACTTCCACGGGACAGATGCATCAGAAAGATCGGTTGCGCGTGTTCCTGTGAGTCGTTGAAGCACGACGTCTTTGCAATACGCAGCAGTATGAGCATCTGCAAGATTTTCTGGTTCGTTTCGCGCTAGCCACGCAAGGATCGGCCCGGATGCACCAGGAAAAACCAAGGAGCCAGTTATACGAAATATCTGTTCAAGGAGGCCGCTCTTTTCCCACCCATCAACGATATCGTGCGCGCGCCCATCCAGCCATGAAATTGCAGGCCGAACGCTGTAACCGCCTTCATCAACGAGCCAGAGACCATCACCCTGAGCAGTGATACCGATCGCTGAGACATCCCCCCTCGGAACTTTACTGGCTAATTCCGCCAGTACCTCGTGCACAGACTTGACCACTTGCTCGGTGTCTTGTTCATATCGGTTTCCTGGAAGTCTCACGACTTCTGTCGGTCGGGCTACTTCGAAGATGGGACGACCGTTACCGTCAAATGCGACCGCTTTCGTCACGGTAGTACCGACGTCAACCCCGATCGTTGTCTCACCCATTCATGGTCTCCTCAGAACGGCCTCTCTTCGGGAGCCACCCGCGTAGATGCAGCTCCGCTATAAATTCCTGATAACTTTCCTCAAGTCGGTTACTTATCCGGGTTCTCGGTTCGACAATTTGCCCCCTCTGGGGTCGCGCGGCGACCGCCTTGGTCAGGGAGCCGTCGCCAGCGAAGGCGAGTAATGCCGCACCTATTGACGGCTCTGCATCGGGGAGAACTCGTACGGCCCGTTTCAATACATCGGCTCTGAGTTGACTCAGGTGCATGGATCTCGTCGCGCCCCCCGTAAAGGTTAGTGTGCCATACACCGGTGCCCCCAGATATTCGAGCTGTTCAAACGCTAGTCGTTCAATGAACGCAAGGCCTTGCAACCAGGCGGAATAACGGTCTTCCTCATTTGCAAAGGTTCCGCGTTGAAATTTTCGGGCTTGAGGACAATAGAATGGGAAACGTTCACCAGTCCCGCGTAGGGGCCAAGCGATTCCAGATGACGGCTGCCACTTACTTGCAGCGGCGTCTCTATCGTAGTGTCTGCTTCCAAACTCATCGATCAGCGCCCCTGTTCCCGTACTCGAGGCGCCGCCGGGAAGCCACCCCTCGTCAGGGTGCCGATGAGAGTAGACAGCACCGGTTGGGTCATCCAAACGTGTCTGAGTCACACCCTTCAAAACAAGCGTTGTTCCTAGAACGCTGTTCCATGAGCCGGCCTCAAGCGCTCCTGCTGCTATCTGAGCAGCACATCCATCGGTCATCCCACCACGGACCTCGACACCGGGTTTCAACCCAGTTGCATCCGCCGCAGACCTACTAACGTAACCAAGTAACGAGCCGGGGCGTTTTACCTGTGGGAGCAGTTCTGGGGAGATCCCCAGACTTTCAAGAACTTGCGCGGGCCATGACAAGGTGTCGAGATCAAAGCCGGTCTTGAGCGCATGGCTCCAGTCTGATGGAACGTGCGTTCCGGTGAGTCTTGTAGCAAGAAAGTCAGCACTATGCTGCATGCGAGTCCCAGGCAAAATTGCACCGCTGCGCTTTAGCCAGAGTAACTTCGGAAGGGCCCAAGAGGATTGCATTTGATATCCGAGTCGATTCCACACCGATTCGCCTGCAACCTGTACTTCCTGAGCCAACATTGAAGCACGCTGATCGTCGTACATCAGAGCATGGCTTTGTGGTCGCCCACTTTCGTCAGCGAGCAAAATGGTCCCGGAGGTAGTGTCGAATGCCACCCTCACTACATCAGCAAGGCGCCTATCGTTGGGAAGGTTTTGCGCCACTTTTTGCAGAGCAGTACATAATCCGTCCCACCAGTCCTGAGGGTCCTGTTCATGTCGATTCTCTGAACGAAAAGATCTAAGCGGGACCGCTGCCGACGCTAGCGTGTCATTTTCATCAATAACGCTTACACGTATTGATTGAGTTCCAACGTCTACACCCGCCCACAAGGATGAATACATCATTTATCCTGCTTTGCCGCTGAGTTGCGCACCTCAAGATTTGGAGAAATGAGCTCAGAGACCGGTTCTGATCCCCGTGCGGACTGCCGTTTGAGGAACATCTCAACTGCTCGGCGTCCCACCGCGAAGCCAGGAAGACTCACGGAGCTTAGTGGCGGCGTAATGTAAGCCGAATACGGATGATCCCCGTATCCTACGACCAAAGTTTCCTCAGGAATGCTTACTCCCGCCTCTGTCAAAGCTTTCATGAGTCCCAATGCAAAGTAATCGTTTCCTGCAATAACAGCATCTGGCGCGGGTTGATTTTGGAGAGCCTCAACGCTCACACGGTAAGCTTCTTCCGCCTGCCAGGGCAGTGCGAACGACTCTAGTCGTCGGGTCGGCACGTGAAGGATTTCTTTCGGAGAAACTGCCAAGCCTGCCTCCCACATAGCCCTACGGAACCCCTCTATACGTGCGGCAATCGTGGTAATTGGAAGATCTTCCTCAAGAGCCCACACGCTCCGTGCGCCTTGGTCGATCACATGTTTGGTCGCAAGGTAGGCCCCATATTCGTTATCGACCCCCACATGATCGGTGTCTAACTCAGGAAGATTGCGGTTCACTAGGACGATTGGAATGCCAGCATCTTGCAGTCGTCGCCAATGGCGGTGCTTGGTTTGAACTGGAACGACGATTGCACCATCCACCGCTGCTTGAAGGAGCGACTCAACTGCTGACCGCTCCCCCTCTTCGCTTTCTTCACTAACGAGGAGGAGGAGCGAGTAGCCAGCAGCCTTAGCTTGCTGCTCGACAGATGAGATGAGTTGGGCATACAGGGGGTTGGACGGGTTCGTAATTACGAGGCCCAATGTGTTGTTAGATCCCAGCACCAGAGAACGAGCGAGTGCATTTGGCACGTAGCCGATTCTCTCGGCCTCATTCCGTACCCGCTCGCGGGTCTCTTCACTCACATTATCCTTGCCGGCAAGCGCGCGCGATACTGTGTTGACTGAGATCCCCAAGCTATTCGCAATGTCGCGTAGTCTCGGGCGGCTAGAACTTCCCACTTTCATCCACCTTCCTTCGAGCAGGCGCCGGTACCTACTCCTTACAGGCTAAGTAAACCCTTAGGCGAACGGGACTTCCCGAAACTTCACCCCGCAGCCGGAGCCACATCCCAAAATCACTAACGGGCCAACTCACCAACGCTCCAGTCATCGTAATCGTCTCAATGTTCTCCGCATCGCACCAGGTCAAACCATCTGGCGAGATCTGGGTGACGAGCTCTACTGGGCCGTCTCCGCTACCTTCAAGACGTTGGACAAAAAAACGTGCTTCACTCGCCCAAGGAGCCTCGTAGGGCTCTGTGAAGAATTTACTATCAAATTTTTCGCCGCGCTCAAGTACGGCGGTTTGTGAGTGCTTCATACCTTATCTACCAATCAACCGAAACGAGAACGGAATCCAAGAAGAGGAAGTTGCGAGCATCTGTATGAGTCCGAACGCTGAAGTAGAAATTCAGTAACGTTTCTAGGGAGTCATATCGTTCTTCATAAATAGGTACAGGCACGTCCCGCATATCGACCACCTCATCGTTAATTTGCAGCTCAACGTTCTTGCGTGCATCTGTGTCGATCAACCAACGGAGATAGTGCCAGTTTACTTTGGTAGGAACCTCGTTGTAGCAAAGCTCCATTGGTTCCGAGAACGGCACCCAATCTTCAGGGTTCGGCGCAGTAAAGTCCGCTCCGTAGGATAGGTTCTCTTTCCCTTCAACATGCTCACGCGGAGTCGGCTCAGGAACCGTTGGCGCCACCCACCGCCGATCCAGCTCATTTTCAAGATCCGTATTACGATAACGTGCTACGGTGTGGTAGCGAATTCCGCCATCTCCACAAATGTCAGTCGCAACCGTTAATGCTCCGAATTGAGCTTCCGTCGGATGGAGGTTGCCGTCCCACTCAATACCGCCAAACTGATTAGCGTTTGGATCCGGCGTGATGTTTGCTTCCGTCTTGTAGGTAAAGTACGTTTCCAGCTGCACTAAACCCTTTTTCGCCATCGTCAGACGTCGAATTGCCACTGCTGTATGACCTGTGATTGGCCGCGTTGCAAGTTTGAGCGAATAGTTTCCACTCATCGCACCGTGCGTACCGGTATCAAAAAAATTGGCAGCACTGAGTTGGGGCGGCCGGAAGTCACGCATATGGTCGTCCACAGTGCGTAGATCTCCGTTGCCATCATAGTTTCCGATTAGCTCCGTCCATCCGTGTGTGCCGGTCTGAAACTCATCGAAAGCAAGGATTCTCGGTAACGGGTTGAACTTAGAAAGTTTCGGATCTGAGGCAATGAGAGCCCGCCGGAAGCTTTCAGCGCTGGCATCGCTCGAGGTTCTCGAAGACAATTGATCTCCCACAATTGTTGTTGATGGCCACCCTGGCCATGCACGTACAGTTTCGAACAGTCTCAACGTTAAGGTGAACGGTAATGTAGGTCAATATGGTTGCGCCCCTTGCAACAAGGTCGTACCGGCTAAGGCTCGTTGCTACGATGCCGTCCGTGACGACAATTACATTAGCCAGGCACGGACAAACGATCTGGCACAAAGAAAATCGTTATACCGGTTCAAGTGACATCGAGCTCGATGATGTCGGATATCGTCAAGCAGATGCACTCGGGGCCTGGGCGTCTTCGCAAGGCTTTACGGCGCTATATTGCACTGACCTACGACGAACCAAAGACACGATTGCGCCTATTGAACAAGCTACAGGGATGATCGCAAGTGTTGAACCGCGATTAAGGGAGCTCGACTTTGGCATCGCTGAAGGGGTGACTATGAGCGAAATGCGCGAGCGGAGCCACGACGTCGTCCTTGCCTTTGAAAAAGATCCTTGCGACGACCACTGGCCAGAAGGAGAAAATCCGCGCGATGCAGCGATGCGCGCCCGTGCGGCTATTCAAGATGTTGCCTCCAAGAACCCCCGAGGTCGGGTTCTCGTAGTAGCGCATAACACCCTGATTCGCCTACTTGTTTGCGACATAATGCGCACTCCTCTTAAGGACTATCGCAGGCGCTTACCCATCATGAACCCAACCGCTGCGACGCGTCTAAAGGTAGACGCTAACGGTGAGATCGGAATCATTTTCTACAACCTGGACGTTACTGGCGTTCAATAGTTTCTAAGCGCGGAATCGGGTCGGCACGTTGCAGCCGCCCCGATATCTTGTGCCCGCAAAGGCCCCTTCCCATCCCTAGTTTCGGCGAATATCCTCCTTGGCTGCTTGACATCAGGCGCGAGCCGGGCATACTTGGTGTTGGAACATTAACGATAACGTCATCGTTAACTACGGCTCCGCAAGCCTTTTCGAAGGGTTGCGGCAAGCACTGCAGCGTCAGACCAAGTCAATCCGCAATGGAGCACGATCATGCAATCCCTCTCCAGAGCTCTCACAGTTCTTGAGGAACTAGCCAGGCAGGAAAGCCCCCAAACCTTGACCGAACTCACAGTCGCAGTTGGTCTCCACAAGAGCACTGTTTATCGGATGCTTTCAACGTTCGTGCGCCACGGCGTGGTACAGCGCGACGAGTCTAACCGCTATGAAGTGAGTAGCGATGTGTTTGGGATCCACCTAACAGGCATAGATTCTGCTTACGGAAATGAAACCGTCCATCGGATCCTCAGTGATCTCGCAAAGCGCGCTGGAGCCGTAGTCAGTCTGGCGGTACCGCGTGGCGAGAACCTTGAGCGGCGCGTCAACTTCTTTCCGAATGGTGCTCGAGAGGATACTTCAACCCGTCTAAGCTGGCACGCGAGCGCAGCGGCGAAAGCCTACTTGGCTGCCCGCCCCCGAACCGAAATACAAAAACGCGTAGGCCGACTACCGTTACCGGTCCTCACTTCTCACACAATCACTGATCCCTTTACCTTTGTGCAAGTGCTCACACGCGTTCGTGAACGCGGTTTCGCGATCGAGGATCGCGAACAGGCTCCTTCGTTCCGAGCGCTCGGAGCAGCCATCGTAGACGAGAATGAGAACGCGACCGCAGCGATCGAATTGCATATTCCAACGGTGATTTACGAACCTGCTGACTTGCAAACGCTCGCCTCTTACCTTCAGAGCACCGCTGTGGCCGTGAGCGAGAACTTGTACACGTGCCCTTGCTCTGGATCACGTTCTCCTCATCTGCTTGAAAAGTCTGGAGCATAATGATCGCGTATATCGGGCGCAGGCTAGCTTTCTCTGTCTTTGTCCTATGGGGCGCGGTCACAATCGTCTTCGCCGTACTGCGGATTGTTCCGGGAAACCCCGCGTTGGTCATCCTAGGTCCCGACGCGAATCAAGCTGAGATTGATGCTCTTCGTGAGAGCCTCGGACTGAATGATCCCCTAATCATCCAGTACTTCAACTACCTCTGGGACGTCTTACATCTAGATTTCGGTCCCTCATTGCGGATGGGTGGCGACGCGATGCAACACGTCGTTGACCGGATGCCGATGACCGCGCTGCTAGCAACAGTAGCTGTGATCGTCGCTGTTGTGGTGGGAGTGGGACTGGGCATACTTGCAGCGCTCAACGCGAACTCGTTCTTAGACCGAACAATCACGGTTTTGTCGCTAGCCGGCCAATCTATTCCGAATTTTTGGATCGGCCTTGTATTCATCCTCATCTTCGCACGAGCATTAAATTGGCTCCCGAGCGCCGGTGCTGGCTCCGTTAGTTCCGTCATTCTACCTGCAGTTACTCTTGGTTTGTCTTTTACAGCGCTCGTTACCCGTTTGACTCGGTCCGGCTTATTGGAAGTTATGAATGAAGGATATATTCAAACGGCTCGCGCCAAGGGCTTGAAGGAGCGCTTGGTTGTATTCCCTCACGCAATTCGAAACGCACTTATTCCGATTGTGACCGTGATTGGCCTCTACTTTGGAACCATTCTGGGAGGTTCTGTCATTGTCGAAACCGTCTTCGCATGGCCGGGGGTCGGCCGGTTGATCATCGACTCTATTGGATTCCGCGACTACGGCGTTGTTCAAGCGGGAATCCTTATGATCGCTGGCATATATGTCTTCATCAACTTATTGGTCGATGTCCTCTACGGTTACGTCGACCCTCGTGTCCGCTTGGCGAGGTGACTCGATGTCCTACGATGTAACACTTGCAACTGAACAACCAGCGACAACGGCGCCGGCTAGATCAAAAGATGGTCGTCGTCGTAAGGTCGGAACACTCCGAATTACTGTGGGGCTATCGGTCGTAGCAATTTACGCTATTGCGGCGATCTTCGGGCCTATATTTGTGAAATTCAATCCAGTCCACACCGACACAGCCAACCGGCTCCTTCCCCCACTGTCGCGGCGGGCAGACGGATCGCTTGCGCTATTTGGAACCGACCAGGTCGGCCAAGATTCGCTTGCCCAGACAATGCAAGGGGCTCGCGTTTCTATGGCGGTGGGCGTTGCAACGCTCATTCTGGCAGGCTTCATTGGTATCACCATCGGAGTACTATCAGGATACTTTGGTGGGTGGCTTGACGCAGCGCTCATGCGCTTAGCCGATATACAGCTCACGTTTCCCGGCATCTTACTTGCGATCCTTATCGCTGCGGTCCTCGGGCAAAGTGTAACGAATGTAATTCTCGTATTGGCAATCTCTGGTTGGGTCACCTTTGCGCGTGTGACTCGAGGCCAGGTGCTCGCCACAAGAAATCGCGAATTCGTTGATGCCACCCGTACACTCGGTGCAAAAACGTGGCACATTATCCGCCATTGTATTTTACCCGCATGCACCGCTCCTATTCTAGTGATCGTCGCAATGGATATCGGCGGAGTCATCCTCGCCGAAGCTTCCCTTTCTTTCCTTGGCCTAGGGACTCCCGCTTCCACCCCTAGTTGGGGCGTGACCATTGCAAACGGGAGGAATCTCCTCACCAGCGCGTGGTGGGTCTCCACTATCCCTGGTATTTGCCTTGCCATACTTGTGGTCTCACTGGGAGTCGTGGGAGACGCACTTAGAGACCGTTTCGACCCCAACCTCAAGGGAGTGTGACACATGGTTGCGTTGCCCGATGTTCCCCCTCATAACACGGACCAGGGTTCCGTGGCTGCGCCGCTACTACGTGTAGAGGACCTGCGCGTTTCCTTCTCTACTCCTCGCGGCAGAGTCACCGCCGTGAACGGGCTCTCTTTTGAGATCGCAGAAGGTGAAACGGTGGCAATCTTAGGTGAATCAGGCAGTGGAAAGAGCGTAACCGCTCAAGCCCTCATGGGTCTTTTACCTAAACATTCGTCACGAGTGGATTCCGGAAAGATCTTCTATCGGGGCATCGATCTACTTCAACAAGATTTGGAATACACTCGCGCTCTGTGCGGGCCTGAGATGGCGATGGTGTTCCAAGATCCTCTTAGTTCACTCAATCCCGTATTTAAAGTCGGGCACCAGATTTCAGAAATGTTGCGGCGCCAGACCGGGGCATCCCGAAAAGAATGTCGAGAACACGCTATTGACCTTATGCGACGTGTGGGTATCCCAGCGGCAGAAAAACGCGTAGATGACTACCCGCATCAATTCTCGGGCGGGATGCGCCAACGCGTAATGATTGCGATGGCACTCTCACGCTCTCCACGGTTCCTCATTGCTGACGAACCGACAACCGCTCTCGATGTGACAGTGCAGGCACAAATCATGGCGCTTTTGCAAGACCTCCAAGAGGAAAACGGAATGGCACTGATGCTTATTACTCACGACCTCGGGGTCGTTGCAGACGTAGCCGATAGAGCGGTGCTCATGTATGCGGGTAACGCAGTGGAGAAGGGCACGATTCGAGAAGTCTATGATCACGGCGCGCATCCCTACAGTATCGGTCTCATGGAGTCGTTGCCAAATCTCGAGAGCCCAAAAGAACGCCTAGCTTCAATCAAGGGATCCCCTCCGGATCTGCTCAACTTACCCGCAGGTTGCCCCTTCCATCCTCGCTGTCCACTCGCCACCGACCACTGTATCGAAGTCCCTCCACCGCTGGTACCCGCTCCCGGTCGGCCAGCGTCACATCTGTCCGCGTGCCACTATGCAGAAGAGGTATTGCGCCGTGAAGACTGAATCGAAGACCCCCTTACTTTCCGTTCGTGACCTGCATACGACTTTTCCCATTCGTTCTGCCTTCCTCCGTCGTACTGTCGGAGCTATTCAGGCTGTAGCAGGTGTCGACTTCGACCTTTTCCCCGGAGAAACTTTGGGACTTGTCGGTGAATCCGGATCAGGGAAGTCAACGGTAGCGCGCACCATAATTGGTTTAGAAAATCCTGCTCAAGGGACGGTGAAGTTCCAGGGGCACGACCTCGCGTCTACGAGCCCGGCAAGACTTAGAGGATTGCGACGGAATGTGCAGATGATCTTCCAAGATCCTTACTCAAGCCTAAACCCTCGTCGAACCGTATTTGAATTGGTTACCGAAGCCTGGGAAGTGCACCAAGGGCTTGTACCTCGGAAGAAGTGGCGATCAGAAGCGCAGGAGCTGTTGGGCCGCGTTGGTCTCAACCCCGACCACATGGACCGATATCCACACCAATTTTCCGGTGGGCAACGGCAACGAATCGGCATTGCTCGTGCTCTTTCGCTGCGACCAAAACTCATAATCTGCGATGAAGCGGTATCAGCCCTTGACGTCTCGGTTCAAGCGCAAGTGTTAAACCTAATGCAAGACCTGCAGCAGGAGTACGGTCTAACGTACCTGTTCATCGCACATGATCTATCTGTCGTCCGACACATTTCTGACCGAATCGCCGTCATGTACCTCGGAGGAATTGTCGAACTAGCAGGCCGGGAAGAACTTTTCGAGCGCCCGACCCATCCGTATACCGAAGCCCTTTTGTCGGCGATCCCCGTCGCTCGGCCCTGGGACAGTGAGAAGCGTCGTGAACGCATTATTCTCTCAGGAGATATCCCCTCTCCGGCTAATCCTCCATCTGGCTGTAGGTTCCGTACTCGCTGCTGGAAGGCCCAAGAAGTGTGCGCTGTCGAAACCCCGCCGCTAGAGGAGAAACTCCCTCAGCACCAAAGTGCGTGTCACTTCCCTGAACTGTCCGCGGAGGGTCCGATTCGAGCCGATTCTTAACCCGCGTTCAAATGTCTTTCGTGCCGCAATTTCTGTTGACCAACGTAGGGCTTCTCCTAAACCCTATTCATTCGCCACCGTTTCTGCTGCGTAGCCGCGGAATCAAGGGTGCACGCCGGAACCTCGTGACCAGATGAACCAACCGGCTATTTACTCGCCTCAAACGCTTCGTATCAGTTTGAGAGCGGCCGCTTTAATAAACAAATAAGGAATTCTCTGCTCGTCCGCGGCTCGGATTGAAATTCCCGCA
>Ga0079226_10003033_pt1 | contig 12949 bp, 19 predicted proteins | sample Poulit2014_FD_76345 | JGI IMG/M metagenome (GOLD analysis project Ga0079226, IMG submission 76345) | Agricultural soil microbial communities from Georgia to study Nitrogen management - Poultry litter 2014 | ecosystem: Environmental > Terrestrial > Soil > Agricultural land | place: USA: Georgia... | reverse complement strand
GTTCATCTCCTATATGTTCATATATGTAATCAATATGGATAAGCTATTATTGTAGGAGGTGATTGTCGATGACCGTAGGGACACAAATGCAGCAAGCAATAGCGAGCTGCGAGAGTACGTTATCCAGTTTGAGGACGTTTTCCTTGGAAACACAAGATCAAAATGCCAAACAAATGTTTCAAAATATGGCAACACAACAGCAAACCATACTGGATAATTTGAATGCACGTTTGCAATATATTCAAAGTGAGGAACCACAATATAAGCAAAATTAAACGAATACGTACAACAGAAGACCATTAATATAGGAAAAGATATACCCCTGAAGCCGGACTATAATCCTTACTTTGGGGGTGTTTTTATGGGTATGATTGAGCGAAAAGGCGATAAAGTGATAAGTATGCTTGATCGAATAAACACTTTTTTATTTTACTAGTTTACATAATATATATTATCAGAAGTTAAAGTAAACAGGAAAAAATTTGTCTCAATATATAAGTAAACTAATGATATTGAGACAAATGAAAAATAAATGTTGTTGTCGAAAAGTATATTATTTATTTTTTATTTTATCTTCATTCAGCATATTTTCGTAAAGCTTAAATATTTTCTCCATATTTTCGCCAAAAATAAGCGATAATTTATATGCCAGTAAAATGGATGGTTTATACGATCCTTTTTCCAACGATATGATTGTCCGTGATGATACTCCTGCTTTTTCGGCAAGTTCTTTCTGTGTCAAACCTAATTCGTTTCTGTACTTACGCACTCTGTTATCCATGGTAACGCCTCCTTGGCATGAAACTAACTTCACGGTAATATATATGTGTGAAGTTAGTTTCACATAAAATTTCATTGTTTTCTCTACATGAAGTTTATTTCATGTTGATGATATAGTCAATTAAATCTGCTGTCATATGGTCTTCCTCCCTATTTTTGTGTTTTGCTTATTTTTAAAAAGGAAATAGTAATAGTATACTGGACTATAAAAGGACGGTGAATTATGAATAAACATGTCATTTTCAGTGGTCGCGTGCAAGGCGTTGGATTTCGTTTCTCTGCTAGAAATGAAGCAATAAATATGGGAGTACATGGCTGGGTGAGAAATTTACCGGATGGGACAGTGGAATTGGAAGCAGAAGGAAAAAAAGAGATAGTCGATGCGTATATAAAAAAATTGAAATCTGGTCTTCATTCAGGAATTCTAGTAGATCACGTGGAGGAAAAAGAACAGCCGGATTCGAATGCGTACAAAGATTTTTCTATTCGCTGAAAACTCAATAGTTTATCCAAGTAAATAATGATGATATGGAAATAAGCTGAACTCAATTTTGAATTCAGCTTATTTCTTAAATGATATTATTTATTTTTCCTTTTCTGCTTTTTTTGAGGTAAAAAAACACATCAATACAATTGCTGTTGTATGTGATGTGTTTGAGGATATATTTTATTTCCATACTGGATTATAAGTCATAGTGTTGTTACATTTAGTCCTCTTCAAAAAACGCTGCATTTAGTTCAATGTATTTTTCCTCTTCTTCAGGAACTTCATCTTCCATGAAGATTGCTTCCACGGGACATACAGCTTCACATGCCCCACAATCGATACAAATATCTGGATCGATATAAAACATGTCTTTTCCTTCTTCTATACAATCAACAGGACAAACCTCTACACATTCGCCTGATTTTTCACCTATGCATGGTGATGTAATAACAAACGCCATCGAATTCCTCCTTCTTAAACCACGATTAATAAATGCGCCATACTAATAGTATAGCGCATTTATTCAAAACATGAAATGATTTTTTCTTAACGACTATCTGATGTTCATGCTTCTGCGTGAATTGTATCATTCAATTCCTTGAAATAGGTTTTATAGAAGCCACCTATTCGTCCGCTGTTATCAATGATAAAATAAAATTCTTCTGTTTCATTTTTGACATCATATCGTTTGCCGACCGATAGTTTGTTGTTGACCATAAATTTTTCAGCATGTGTGTGTACACATTCAATTTGTTTAAGTGTTTTTCTTTTTTTCCATTCAAGATGATTCATTTATTTCTTCTCCTTTTGCCTTTAAGTTTACATAATAAAATTATAGTTAACTATCGCTTGTTCCATGCCCTTTGAAAATATGCAAATAGTCACCGTATCCTTCTTTTTCCATGTCCTTTTTTGGTATAAATCGCATGGCTGCAGAATTCATGCAATATCGGAGTCCACCCTTATCGACCGGTCCATCGTTGAAGACATGTCCCAAATGGGAATCCGCCCCTTTACTCCTGACCTCTGTCCGAATCATACCATGGCTGGTATCCGAGTGTTCTGTCACCTCGTGTGGATCGTATGGCTTTGAGAAGCTTGGCCAACCACAGTCAGATTGGAATTTGTCTTTAGATGAAAATAACAGCTTTCCGGAGATGATATCAACGTAGATCCCTTCATCATCCTTATCCCAATATTCATTTTGAAATGGACGTTCCGTTCCGTTTTCTTGTGTGACATGATACTGTTCAGGTGTCAGTTTTTCTTTTAATGCTTTTTTATCCCACTTAGGTTGCCAATTTTTTTGTATGAAATCCGCCCTTCCCGATCCTTTTTTATATAGACCATAATGAAATGATTGTTTTTTATAATAATCTTGATGTTCTTCTTCTGCAGGGTAAAATGGTTTGCTAGGAATGATTTTTGTCACGATTGGTGCATTGAATTTACCACTCGCCTCAAGTTCCCTTTTTGATTGTTGTGCAATGTGTTTTTGCGTCTCATCGTGATAAAAGATGGCTGTTTGATATGATTCCCCTCTGTCTGCAAATTGTCCTCCGCTATCTGTTGGGTCAATTTGTTGCCAAAACGTTTCCACAAGTGTTTTATAGGATATTATTTCGGGGTCGAATTTAATTTGTACCGCTTCCACATGACCGGTTGTACCTGAGGTGACTTCTTCATAGGTGGGATTCTCAACATGTCCACCTGTATATCCAGAGATGACACTGATAATGCCTGGACGTTCATCGAATGGTTCGACCATACACCAAAAACATCCACCGGCAAACGTTGCTAATGCATGATTTTTTGTCATTATTATTCCTCCTGTGAGTCTATTTTTTCACGAATTTAAAAAAATGCAAGTAATAAACCTGTTGGCCTTAGATTGTTCATTATGCAATACGGGGAATATTGAATGAATTTATTTCCCGGGCAACCGCATAATATTCTATTATTCGAAAACTTATGCATAAATGGTGTCGAATGAAGGGGAAAACCGTTTGTATTTGTAGTATAGCTATCAAGTGAAGGTAACATACATTTGTATCATCTTGTATATGATGAAAACTTTACCATAGACTAGAAACGTATGTTCGTGTATCCTTTTAGAAGGAGGTGTTTTGAATGTTGCGGGATCGCGGAACCATCAAATGGACATCTTTAATGCTACCAGAACATGTGGCGTTATTAAAAGAAATGTGGGAAGAAGACAATAAGGTCCCAAAGCCGGACATTGATGAACAGGAAATGGAGATCATGAATGAAAAGATCCGCATGGCCTATCATCACAATGAAGATGTCCGGTTATCCGTTCATGAAAATGGTAAAATCACGACGGTTGTCGGACTGATTAAACGGATTGATGTGCAGACCAACACCATTTATTTGCTGAAGGATCGTGGGAATGGAACGACCCCGATTCCCTTCTATCATATAATTGCGATTGACGTTCCACATGATTGACTGTATCCAACATCTTTTTAATACTTGTGTTCTGTTCCGATATCACCATTTTCAACAAAAAGTCGATGGCGATATATCCACCGACTTTTTGTTGAAGGTTATGTCATTCAGTATATATTTCCCATAACTCATCAAAGACATTAAGGGCATTTGTAAATGGACTGTTCCATTCAAGGTAATTGCTGATTTCATGATAATTATTCGAATGCTTTGGGAAGGTGTGGTCCTGAAAAGCCCAGTCGGCAAGTCTTCCTTTCTCATCCGGTTTCAGCTTTCCCCGATAGGTTAGAAGGAATTGATAGAAGGTACGCATTTGTTCTCCCCCATTCATCTTTATCTTTTTTCCATAAATTCCTGATGTTTTCTTTGTTTTTTACGATAGACGATACCTGATAGAAAAATACCTATTTCATAAATGATAAACAGTGGAACAGCAACGATTAATTGCAAAAACACATCCGGTGGGGTCAACAATGCGCCGGCAATGAGCAGAATAAAGTATGCATATTTCCGTGTCTTACGCATGAAAGCAGGTGTTATTATACCTAAGCTGGTCAAGAACATGGAAATAATGGGTATTTCGAAAAAAATAGCAAATGGAATCGTTATCCGAAATAGGAATTTAAAGTATTTGCCCACTGTAAACATTTCCTGAAACATCCCATCATTCAAGGAAAGTAAAAATGGTAAAATTAATTTAATGAATAAAAAGTATCCAAAAACAAGCCCGAAAATACATAGAAAGAATGTGGATGGTATGTACGCTAGGGTTGCTTTTCTTTCATTTGATTTCAATCCGGGACTGATGAAGAGCCATAGCTGTAACATGATGATTGGAAGTGTGCAAATCACGGCGACAATACCGGCAATCGTAAAGTAAATCCAAATGATTTCGCCGGGGCTGAGGATCGTTAATTTAAAATCAAAATCAAAGTCATGTTCAAAAAAGGCATAAATGTCCTTCACGAAGTAAAACCCGATAAAGAAAAACAAAGCGAAAAAGATAGCGGTCACGATAAGACGGTTTCTGAGCTCTGATATATGGGAAACGACATTCATCTCTTTTTCTTCATTGAATTTATGTTTTCGTGACATTCCTTTACACTCCCTACCTCATAAGCATAAAAGAAGATGTAAGGTCTCCCCCTACACCTTCTGTAATGAATATTGTTTTATTGCCTATACTGTTACTTATTTCTTCGTTTAAAACCTACATAATATGTAGGAAATGTCGATGTTGTCGATCTTTATTTTTTCTCTGCTGCATTGTTTGTCGAGCTATCATTGTCGCCATCCATCATTCCTTTTGTGGCGCTCTTAAATTCTTTTAAAGTCCGACCGGCAGCTTTTCCGATTTCCGGTAGTTTCGATGGACCGAAAATAATCAATGCCACAATTAAAATTAAAATCAGACTTGGAAAACCAATATTTCCCAATCCCATAAATTATCACTCCACCAATATTATTTTTCGTTTGTCTTATGGACAGTGTTTTCATTTGTATCATCATTATTTGTGTCAGTTGAGTCGTCGTCTGCTATGTCTTTTGTCGACTTTTTGAATTCACGCAGTGTTTCGCCGGCGGCTTTCCCGATTTCAGGCAATTTCTTTGGGCCGAAAATGATTAATGCAACAATAATGATTAAAATCAAACTGGGGAATCCAATACTTCCAAGACCCATGATTACACCTTCTTTTTAATAAGGTTATGATGTGTATTCCATTTAAAATGCATTCCTAACATCTATAGTTTAACACGAACAAGCGGATTTTACCAAATTATAATAGCTTTGCCTGTTCAAATTCTTCGGGATTGTTCATGTTGAAAAAGTGTTTTTTCAATGTTGATTGCGAAAACTGTGAAAAGCTATCGATATAAAGGGTATGGATGTCTTCAAAAAAACTTTTGACCCGCAAATTCCCTATTTCAAGTTGTCGTTGAATATGAGGTAGTACATTTCTTTTATAAATTCCCGCCAGTGGGTGTATCTGATTGTTATGTACTGGTACAACAGCATCGTACGTGTTATGCTGTTGTAATTGTTCGTGGAGATAGGTATATATCTGTTTATTGATAAAAGGCATATCACAAGCCGCAATCATATAATACGCTGCATCGATATGGTACATCGCAGTTTCCAGTCCAGCAAGCGGTCCCATATCATAGTATCGATCCCCCACCATTGTCGCCTGCAGAAAATCATATTCATCAGGGTGGTTTGTGACGATGATGGAATCCTCATTAATCTGTTTGATTTCATCATGGATAACTTGGATGACAGGCCTGTTGTCATTTACATTCAATAATGATTTGTTTTTCCCCATTCGCGATGATTTTCCACCGGCAAGGAGCACGCCACAGGAATACATAATATACCTCCTATCGATTATTTCCGATCATATTGCAAGAAATAATAATCATAAGGGTTCCGTTCATTTTTTTCCCCTTTTTCCTTTTTGACCAGTTTCCAATCAGCATTTGAAAATGCCGGAAAAAATGTATCCCCTTCGAAAATGTCGTCTATCCATGTAATATACATACGATCGGCAAATGGCAGCACTTGTTTTATGACATTTGCCCCACCGATTACAAAAAGTTCTTTGTCAGGTTGTTGTTTGGAAAGTTCCATGATCATTTCGATGTTCCGTATGATGTCAATTTCACCCGGGAAATCATGTGCTTCTTTATTTGTAAGGACAATATTTTTTCTGTTCGGTAATGGTTTACCAATTGATTCATATGTTTTTCTGCCCATTATGATTGTTTGATTCGTCGTTTTTTGTTTGAAGAATTTTAAATCGTTTGGCAGATGCCAAGGTAAATCATTATTTAGGCCAATCACCCGGTTATTGTCCATTGCAACGAGTAAAGAAATCATTTTGCGTTCCTCTCTTATATGTATTTGTATACCTGTAAGGGTTCTGTATACAGGATATATTTCGTTTATTGTAACATAAACGTAACGCAAATGACGGAATAAAAGCAAATACACCCTCATAAGGCTGATTAGTGACATACATGAAAGGGGAATTTTTCATGCTTAATGGAACTGTAGGGCAAGTAGTGAAGCGTTCCTTATTGTATGGTTTTGTTGTCAGTCAACCACTTGCGGTATATGTTGATGCCTATCCTGTTTTGAACAATAAAATACTGCTCGAGGCAGATGATCTACAATATGGCGAACATGGGCAAATGGTACGCATCGTTCAACAAAAAATGCAAACATTATCGTATTATAACGATGGAATAGATAGTGAATTCGGTGTCTTCACAGAGTACGCTTTGAAAAAATTCCAGTATGATCGTGATATCAAAGTGAACGGGGTTGTTGATACCAAGGTGAAAACAGAACTCATTCGAGCTGAAAAACAAGCATACTTAAATCAGTTAAATGACCTTTCTGAGCCTGTTTTTCCCGGTATGCATGGAGACAATGTAAAAATAGTGCAAGAAGCATTGCAATACTTTGGCTATTATGAAGGAAATATAGATGGTATATATGGTCCTCTTACAAGAAAAGGGCTCGAAATAGCTGAAAAGGAACATGGCATTGAATTAACTGATGAAGTGACAGGAGAAGCATTGGAGCAACTGTATCATACGGAAGAAACAACGGAAGAAGATAGCACGGATTACCTGGATGACAATGGTACGGATTTTGTAAATGAACAGGATGAAAGCGGTGGAACTGTGGGAGCCAGGAATGTTGAGACAAGAACGGTCATTAATGCATCAGTAATCGATATTGCCCAATCGTTAATTGGTACACCATATACTTGGGGCGGTGAAACGCCAGCTGGTTTCGACTGCAGTGGATTTATTCAATACGTTTATGAAGATCTAGGTATCACGATTCCGCGGACAGTAAGCGATATATGGAATTTTGCTAGTCCGGTGGAACAACCGTCTATCGGTGATATCGTTTTTTTTGAAACATATAAACCAGGTCCTTCACATGCGGGTATCTATATCGGGGATAACCGCTTTATTCATGCAGGCCAGACGAACGGTGTGGAAGTAAGTGATCTTGATATGACGTACTGGCAGGGACGCTACCTGGGTGCAAAAAGCATTCAATAAAAGACTGAAAACATAAAACATACAAGCGATAGACATGAAAAACATGTACGCTGCGCTTGTATGTTTTCATTTGATATACTGATTTATTCCATCTAGTTGAAACAGTTAAAATCTAGTTTATGTTTGCCACTCATGCCAGAATTGTTCCAAAAAAGTAAGGAGGAATTGATGGCGTTCAGTGGCCATTTCTTTCGCCTTTGGTGTGTGCAATGTGTCTTTTAATTTTAACAATTTATCGTAAAAATGTTGTATGGATGTGGTATCGCTCTGTTGATGATGGATGGGTTGCCCGTTTGCCCCGCCATATGCAAATGTGCGAGCAATGCCAATGGCCCCTATTGCATCAATCCGATCGGCATCTTGAACAATTTTCCCTTCAAGTGATGTAGGGATGCTTCCCTTCGAAAAAGAGACATCCATGATTATATGCTTGAGATTTTTTATCGTATTATTGGATATTCCAATGCCAGAAAGAAAATGTTCCGTTTCTTTAATCGCTTTATCAGGATCACTGAATAACTTCTTATCACCGATATCGTGTAGTAGCGCTGCTGCTTCGGTGATAAAAACATCGGCTTCCTCACAGTGGCCAATCTCTTTTGCCAGATTTGCCACTCGCATCATATGTGCCGCATCGTGTCCGGTTACATCGGCAGAAAAGATGGACTGTACATGCTTACGGATTGCGTCCAGCTGTTCATTTTTTTCCATTAAAACAATCCAATGATCTTTCCGTCATCGGTAACATCCATATTTAATGCGGCTGGATGCTTGGGAAGCCCCGGCATTGTCATCATTGCACCGGTTAGAACAACGATGAATCCAGCTCCGATTGATGGTTTCAATTCCCTTATATTCACAGTGAATCCTGTTGGTCTGCCAATCAATGCAGGATTATCTGAAAGTGAATATTGTGTCTTGGCCATACAAACAGGTAAATGACCCCAGCCTTGTTTTTCATAAAATGCGATTTGCTTTTGGGCTTTTGGTGAAAGTTCGATGTCGTCCGCCCTATAAACAATTTGAGCAATCTTCCGGATTTTTTCCTCCAATGGTTCATTCACATCATATATGTGATTGACTTTTTTTACAGGTGCCTCTGTTATGTCAATGACTTTCTGAGCTAATTCAATCGCTCCTTCTCCTCCTTGTTTCCATACGTCCGTTGACGCTACCTCTACATGATTGACAGTACACCACTTCTGTATATATTCAATTTCAGCCGATGTATCCGACGGGAACTGATTGATGGCAACAACGAAAGGCAATCCGAAGTGTTCAATCGTTTCAATATGCTTCTGCAAGTTTTCCATGCCATTCTTAAGAGCAGTCAGATTTTCGTTTGTTAATTGATCTTTGTCAGCACCACCATGTAATTTAAGTGCCCTTACAGTCGCAACGATGACGACCGCTGATGTGTCAAGGTTTCCTGCCCTTGATTTAATATCCAGAAACTTTTCGGCTCCAAGGTCTGCCCCGAATCCCGCTTCTGTCACGACAAAATCACCTAGTTTTGTAGCTGTCTTAGTAGCTATCAAACTATTGCATCCATGTGCAATATTCGCGAATGGTCCACCATGAATAATTGCCGGTGTATTTTCGGTTGTTTGTACCAAATTGGGTTTCATGGCATCCTTCAAAAGAAGTGTTAATGCCCCTTCTACCTTCAGATCTTTGACTGTTATTGGCTTCTCATCATACGTATAGCCAATGATTATACGTGCAAGTCGGTTTTTTAAATCTTTAAGATCGGAAGCCAAACATAAAATGGCCATGATTTCGGAGGCTACCGTTATCGTAAAACCATCTTGCCGCGGAACCCCACGCAATGGTCCACCCAAACCAACGACAACTTCTCTTAAAACACGATCATTCATATCGATAACCCGTTTCCATTCAATTCTTCTCGGGTCGATGTTCAGGTCATTTCCACGTTGAATATGATTATCGATAAGTGCGGATAGCGCATTGTTTGCACTTGTAATCGCATGTAGGTCCCCTGTGAAGTGAAGGTTTATATCATCCATCGGCAGAACTTGAGAATATCCGCCCCCTGCTGCTCCTCCCTTCATTCCCATAACAGGGCCAACAGATGGCTCGCGAAGGGCGATGACCGCTTTTTTACCTATTCTATTAAGTGCCTGACCCAGACCGACTGTTACTGTCGATTTGCCTTCCCCTGCAGTCGTTGGGTTAATCGAGGTCATTAAGACGATTTTTCCATCTTTTTTTCCTTTTCGAGTCTCTAATAGATCATTGGATAGTTTGGCTTTCGTATGGCCATATGGTTCCCACTCACTTTCTTTCAACCCTAAATCTTCGGCAATGGACTGAATGGGCCTCAGAGTTGCTTCTTGTGCGATTTCAATATCCGTTTTCATTACGTTATTCCCCCTTATATGTATTATACTCAAAACCTATTTTCTTACATTTTAGCATAATTTTAAAAGTAATATAATTTTATTGGATGTCCGCTTTAAAAGGTTTATTTAAAATAGACAGAATACATAAGAATTTCTTGACTAATTAAAAAAAGTAGGCTATATTAGACCTATACGAAGAGGATGTATGGGCTCATTATAGACAGGCAGCTTCTATAGAAGTGGATGTAATTGTGTCCTACCATTCTATATGAAGGTGCTTTTTTGAATTTCCGCCCCACCGCCTTTGTATGAATACACGTTTTACGTGAAAGTCTTTAGGAGGATTATTTACATGGAAAATGGAGTAGTAAAATGGTTTAATGCGGAAAAAGGATATGGTTTTATTCAGTTGGAAGAAGGAAATGATGTTTTTGTACATTATTCCGCTATCCAAGAGGAAGGTTTCAAAACATTGGAAGAAGGCCAAGAAGTTGATTTTGAAATTGTTGAGGGTGAGCGTGGACCACAAGCAGCTAATGTTGTAAAAAAATAAGCAATCATATATAAAAAAACGGTAATTGTTTTGATTACCGTTTTTTTATTTGCATTCCCCCATGCTTAAATGTTGCATTAGCCGAAGATGTACCTTTTAAAGCTTCATTTTCAAGTGGAATGCGAACAGTTAACAGCAGAATGTGGATCAATGGGAAAACCAATGCTGTAACATATGCACCGAACAGAAGTGGAATTATACACAACTCAAATCCAACTATAATATAATTTGGATGGCTAACATATTTATAGGGTCCTTTTTTAATGAGGGTACTGTTTGGTAATATGATGATTTTCGTGTTCCAGTATATCCCAAGGCTTGTGATACACCACACCCTCATGAGTTGCGTTGCGAGAAAGATTGTCAGGAGATATGCATTTATCTCGGTTGCAATATGACCAACTAGTGTCATTTCAAGTATAATCGCTATAAAGAAGGCAATATGTACTATAATGAACCATTTATAGTGTTGTTCGCCCACTTCTATTGCACCGTGTGCTTTTAAGCGTCGTTCATTTCGTTTGGCTATTAACAATTCCGCTAAACGTTGAATGATCAGAATGGCTAATATAATGATTATCCATGTAGGCATCTTACCACTCCAATATAATAATTTCCGATGAAAACCCCGGCCCCAATGCACATAATATGCTTTTTTCATTGACAGGGTTACATTCCTTCATCCATTCATTCAAAACATAAATGACTGTTGCTGAGGACATATTTCCATGGTTTTTCAATATTGAATAGGCATGTTTAAGTTTGTGCGAATTCATTTTCAGTGCCCGTTCCATACTGGATAGGACTTTTTTTCCTCCCGGATGTGCAATAAAAGAATGTATCTGTTCAACATCCAATTTATTATCCTTACATACTGCTTCAAGGTGTTCTTTCCAAAACGGATCGACCATATTGGGAATCTCCTTTGAAAAAACAACCTCCAATCCCCTATTGGTCACATCCCAACCCATGATAGATGTCGAATTTTTCTTTGTTCTTGAACTGGTTGAAAGTATTTTAGGAGATATATTTTTACAATAATGCCGATACGGTGATTCCCGCCCGGTCATTAATACTGCACCAACTCCATCACCGAAAATGGCTGTACCGACAAGGTTACTAATCCGAACATCATCCTTTTGGAATGTCAAGCTGGCCAGTTCACAACATACGATTAATGCTGTTTTTTTTGGATATGCCTTCAACCAATCATAGCCTCGTGCCAAACCGATTGCTCCACCCGCACAACCCAACCCCCAAAGCGGCATACGGACTGCATCCTCACGGAAAGAACGTTCATTCATTAAGTGTGCACAAATAGAAGGCGTTGAAATGCCTGTACTGGATACAAAAATAATGATATCAACGGCATTATAAGGTATGCCCTTTGTGATGTAATTGGTGTTTGACAATGCTTGATCCATTGCCTTTAAAGAATAATTCATGGCACATTCCTGATATAAATCATTTTTCTCTTGAAAAGTATGTTGTTGTTGAATCCATTTGCTATCTATCGCAAGTTGCCGCTCATTGACAGCTGCATTGTCAAATACAGGCAAATATTTTGCCATTTTCTCTTTGTTGAGTGGAAATATTTTAGTGATGAGTTGTTTTACATATTCTTGTGGAAATCTATGTTTGGGAATGCCCAAACCTACAGAGGCTATTTGTGTCATTATGATCACCTTTTTTCATTAGTTTCCACAATCGATGTTAAAGTTATTCGTTTCATAAAAAAACACACAACCTATGTTGGCATTGTGTGTAAAAACGGTTCATTTTTTAAAGACCTTTAATTGGAGTGATGTACCATATAATGGGCAACCTAAACAGATAGGGTTGTTCTGTTTAATTCTTTTTTCCAAAGTACTGGTAATAATCAGTACGTATAAATCCATTGAATAATTTTCGTTTTTTAGTTGGTTTCCTCCCGACGTGCTTTTCAAAGTCTTTGAAAGCAGTAAGAATATAGATGCTCCAAGAAGGGTTCTCTTTAATTATCTTCCCTATTGTTTGGTATACGGGGGTTATTTTTTTGATATCCCCCATCCTTTCCCCATATGGAGGATTACCAATCATGTAGCCCCCCTGCTCTTTAATGGATAAATCCCGTACTTGCATTTGTTTCCAGGAGATCAAATCACCAAGCCCTGCTTCCTGTGCGTTGTTGGATGCGATTTTTACGGCTTTATGATCGATGTCTGATCCGGCTATATC